>Ga0209161_10002534_pt1 | contig 14956 bp, 17 predicted proteins | sample GraSoiAngelo_155_FD_186169 | JGI IMG/M metagenome (GOLD analysis project Ga0209161, IMG submission 186169) | Grasslands soil microbial communities from the Angelo Coastal Reserve, California, USA - 14_1009_13_30cm (SPAdes) (version 2) | ecosystem: Environmental > Terrestrial > Soil > Grasslands...
ACTCGCGGTCGGAGAGGTGGCCGGTGCGCACGCGCGCCAGGTCGACACGCGCCTCGGAGCAGAGCATGCGCATGGCGAGCTGCTCCTTCGCCATCTCGAGCGAGAAGATGGCGACCCCGGTGTCGGTGCGGAGCGCGGCGTGCTCGGCGATGTTGAGGCAGAAGGCCGTTTTGCCCATGCTCGGCCTACCGGCCACGACGATCAGGTCCGACGGCTGCAGCCCCGCGGTCAGCGCGTCGAGGTCGGCGAAGCCCGTCGACACGCCGGTCACGGCCTGCTTCTGCTCGTAGAGGCGCTCGATCGTCTTGATCGACTCGACCAGAACCTCGGAGAGCTTGGTGAACGCCTGCCTCACCTTGCGTTCCTGGATGCTGAAGATGAGCCGCTCGGCGTGGTCGAGGAGCTCGTCGACGTTGTCGGGCGCCTGGTAGCCGCGCGACGCGATCTCGGTGGACGCCTCGATCAGCCCGCGCAGGATCGAGCGCTCGCGCACGATCTTGGCGTAGTGGACGGCGTTGGCGGCGGTGGGGACGCGCTCGGTCAGCTCGGCCAGGTAGGCCGCGCCGCCCACCTCGGCCAGCTCCCCGCGCGCCTTGAGCGCCTCGGAGAGCGTGATCAGGTCGATCGGCTCGCTCCGCCCGTTCAGGTCCACCATCGCCCGGAAGAGCCTGCGGTGCGCGCCGCGGTAGAAGTCCTCGGGCTGGAGCATGCCGATGACGCGGTCGATGACCGTGTTGTCGAGCATGACTCCGCCCAGAACCGACTCCTCGGCCTCCAGGCTCTGCGGCGGGACCCGACGCAGATTCTCGTCGATGGTCGCCATCCCCCACCTCCCCCCGGCGGCGGCGCCGCTACGGGCGCGCGTGACGCTCGGCGAACAGGCGATCGAGCGCGTGCCGATCCTGGTGCGAGAGCTGCGCGGGCGCACCCAGCCGGAGCCCGGCTGCCGGCGGCGGCTCGAGCATCAGGAAGCGCCAGAGCAGCACGCCGGCCACCAGCCCGCTCCCCAGCATGACGAGCGGGCCGATCAGCGCGCGCTTGGGTGCGGTCCGGCCCCGCATGCGTTGGTTCGCCATCTGCCCTCCCCCTCCCCGAACGTCGGTGCTTCGTCGCGTGGCCCGAGCTGGAGCACGGGCCACCCCCGCCGCGCCGCCACGCGGCGCAGCCGCGGATCCGGATTCACGATGCGTGGCTCACCGACCCGCTCGAGCAGGGGCAGGTCGGTGATCGAGTCCGTGTAGAAGTAGCTGCGTCCCAGGTCAACCCCCCGCGCGGCGGCGAAGCGCTCCGCCCACCAGGTCTTGCCCTCGCCGTAGCAGAGCGGGCGCACGGCCTCGCCCGTGAAGCGCCCGTCGCGCACCAGGAGCTGGGTGACGAGGAGGTGCTCGATGCCCAGGTCGGCCGCCACCGGCTCGGCCAGGTAGCGCGTCGCGCTGGTCAGGATGACGGGCAGGTGGCCCGCCCGCCGGTGCGCCTCGACGGTCGCGGCCATGGCCGGGCGCAGGTAACGCCGGACGATGCGCTCGTACCACGACCGGCAGTCGGCGCGCACCGCCGCCTCGTCGCGGCCGCGGATCCAGCCGAGCGAGACCGCCAGCGCCCGCTCGATGTCGAGGAGCCCCAGCTTGTAGCGCCAGAGGTAGTAGATGGTGCGCGCCAGATCGCGCCGCCGCGCCTGTCCGGTCCGACGCAGATGGCGCATGTAGAGCGGGGCGGAGTTGCGCGCGATGAGCGTGCCGTCGATGTCGAAGAATGCGGCGACGGCCACGGTGGATCAGGCGCGCTCGGCGACCAGGGCGATCCCCTGCCCCCCGCCGATGCAGAGCGAGGCCACGCCGAGCCGCGCGTCGCGGTCCGCCATGGCGTGGAGGAGCGTCACCAGCACGCGCGCCCCGCTCGCCCCGATGGGATGGCCGAGCGCGATGGCGCCGCCGTGCACGTTGACCCGGTTCTTGGGGATGTGGAGCTCGCGCAGCACGCCGAGCGACTGGGCCGCGAACGCCTCGTTCAGCTCCCAGAGATCGATCTCTTCCCGCCGGAGCTTTGCCCGCTCGAGCGCCTTCTCCGAGGCCGGCCAGGGGCCCATGCCCATGATCGACGGATCGACGCCCACAGCCGCGTAGGCGCGGATGGTGGCCAGCGGCGTCAGCCGGAGCTCCTTCGCCTTGCGGTCCGACATGACGACCACCGCGGCGCCGCCGTCGTTGATGCCCGAGGCGTTGCCGGCGGTGACCGAGCCGTCCTTCTTGAAGGCGGGCTTGAGTCCCGCGAGCCGTTGCGCGGTGGTGTCGCCGCGCGGGTGCTCGTCGGTGTCGAAGCGAAGCGTCTCGCCCTTCTTGGCGGGGATCTCGACCGGCACGATCTCCGCCTTGAACTTCCCGCCCTGCTGCGCGGCGGCCGTCTTCTGCTGGCTCTCGGCCGCGAACTCGTCCTGTTCGTTTCGGCTGATGCCATATTTGCTGGCGATGTTCTCGGCGGTGATGCCCATGTGCACGAAGGTGATCGGGCAGGTGAGGCCGTCGGCGATCATCGAGTCGAGGATCTCGTCGTGCCCCAGGCGGATGCCGAAGCGGGCCTTCTTCAGGATGTAGGGCGCGCCGCTCATGCTCTCCATGCCGCCCGCGACGATCACCTCGGCGTCGCCGAGCTGGATGGCCTGGGCCGCGAGCACGACCGCCTTCAGCCCCGAGCCGCAGGCCTTGTTCACCGTGAAGCTCGGCACCTCCTTCGGGACGCCGCCGTCGAACGCGGCGACGCGGCCCGGGTTCAACCCGAGGCCCGCCGGGAGCACGTGGCCCAGGATCACCTCGTCCACCTGCGCGGGCTCGAGGCGGGCGCGGCGCATCGCCTCGCGCACCGCGACGCCGCCCAGCTTGGTGGCGGGCGTCTGCGCGAGGGCGCCGCCCAGGGTGCCGATGGCGGTGCGCGTCGCGCTCACGATCACGGGTGTCGGCATGACAGATCCTCCGTCGAGTCGGGGGAATGTAGCACCGCCCGCGGCGTCGCGCCATCCACTTGACTCGGATTCGTGCGCGACGGAAACCGGCGCGCTAATGGCCAGGTTCGCGCTCATCATGTCGGGCGGCGGGGCGCGCGGCGCCTACGAGGCCGGCGTGCTCTCCTACGTGCTCGACGACCTGCCCCGCCGCCTCGAGCGGCCGGTGCGCTTCCAGATCCTCACCGGGACCAGCGTCGGCGCCATCCACGCCTGCTACATCGCGGCCACGCTCGGCCGGCCGCACGCCGGCCGCGGGCTGATCGACATCTGGCGCTCGCTCGAGGTGCGCGGCGTCTACCAGGTCGGCGTGGGCGACGTGGTGGGCATCCCGCTCCGCCTCCTGGGGCTCGCCGGCCGGCGGACGATGCCCGCCGAGGGGGCCATCCCCGAGCGTTTGACCGGCCTCCTCGACACGCTCCCGCTCGAGCGCCTGGTGCGCGAGAGCATCCCGTGGGACGACCTCCGCCGCCACGTGGACGCGGGCGAGGTCGACGCGGTCGCCGTGGCCGCCACGGAGATCAGCTCCGGCAAGTCCGTGGTCTGGGTCGACAACCGCGAGGGCGCCGTGCGCCGCTGGGCGCGCGACCCGTTCGTCATCGCCCGCCCGGCTCGGCTCGGGCCCGGACACGCGCTCGCCTCGGCGGCCATCCCGTTCCTCTTCCCGGCGCCGCGCATCGACGGGGCCTACTACTGCGACGGCGGGCTGCGCCTGAACACGCCGCTCGCCCCGGCGCTCCGCCTGGGCGCCGACCGGCTCCTCATCGTCGGGCTCCGCCACATGCCCACGCCCGCGGAGGAGGCCGCGCTCGCCGCGCACCGCGAGGCGAACTACAGCTCGCTCGCCTACCTCGCCGGCAAGGTGCTGAACGCGCTCCTCCTGGACCACGTCGACTACGACGTCGACCGGCTCCGGCTGGTGAACGCGATCCTCGACACCGGCGCGCGCGCCTACGGCCCCGACTTCCTCCGCCGCATCAACCAGGTGATCGAGCAGATGCGCGGCACGCCCTACCGCGTGGTGCGAGATGTCTACGTCCTCCCCTCGCGGGACCTGTCCGTGATGGCGGCCGAGTGCCTGGAGGCGCACCGCGGCGGGGCGGGGCTCCGGGCCTGGCTCTCCGACGCGGCGCTCCGCTACACCGTGCGCGGCATCGCGGGCGAGGCGGACCTGCTCTCCTACCTCTACTTCGACCACTGCTACGCCGAGCACCTGATCGAGCTGGGACGGGCGGACGCCGAGGCGCGCGCCGACGAGCTGGTCACGTTCTTCCGCGACGACGGGTGAGGGTTCGTTCACAGACCCCGTACGCGCTTGCCTTCGCCCACGCCCTGTGCCACGCCTTGCGGGCGCGGCCCCGAGCGGGTCCCGACGGAGGGCACCATGAAGTTCAGCTGGTTCCATCTCATGCCGTATCGCTGGCTGCCGCCCGACTTCCGCGAGCGCTACCACAGCATCTGGGTCGACATCCCGAACCGCCTCTACGACCCGGTGCGCGGCCACCAGCTCTACAACGAGTACCTCGACATGCTCGAGTACGCCGACCAGATGGGCTTCGACGCCATCGGCGTGAACGAGCACCACCAGAACGGCTACGGCATGATGCCGTCGCCCAACCTGATGGCCGCCGCGCTCGCGCGCCGCTGCCAGAATGCGAACCTCCTCGTGCTCGGCAACTCGATCGCGCTCTACAACCCGCCGATCCGCGTCGCGGAGGAGTTCGCGATGCTCGACGTCATCTCGGGCGGGCGGCTGATCGCCGGCTTCCCGGTCGGCACCTCGATGGACATCAACTACTGCTACGGCCAGAACCCGGCCACCGTGCGCGACAAGTACCGCGAGGCGCACGACCTCATCATCAAGGCGTGGGCCGAGCGCGAGCCCTTCGCGTGGAACGGCAAGTACACCAAGCTGCGCTACGTGAACCTCTGGCCGCAGCCCATCCAGAAGCCGCATCCGCCCATCTGGATCCCCGGCCTCGGCTCGCTCGAGACCTGGGACTTCTGCGCCGAGCACGGCTACAACTACAGCTACCTCTCCTTCAGCGGCTACAAGCGCGCGCAGAAGATGATGGACGGCTACTGGGAGCGCCTGGCGGCGAGAGGCCTGGAGCCGAACCCCTACGCCGGCGCCTTCTTCCAGCAGGTGTGCATCAGCGACACCGACGCGTCCTGCGAGCGCGAGTGGTGGCCGCACGTCGACTACTTCTTCAACAAGTGCCTCCACCTCTACCCCGGCACCTCGAGCGCGCCCGGCTACGTGAGCGAGGCCTCGATGCGCGCCGGCATCGTCGCGCAGGTCGGCAACACGAGCCTGAACATGGGGCAGAACAAGAGCTGGAAGGAGCTGGTCGAGCAGCGCTACATCGTGGCGGGCTCGCCCGCGACCGTGCGCCAGCAGCTCGAGGAGCTGGCGCGCTCGCTGCGCGTCGGCCACCTCGCGATCGGCGGCCACATCGGCTCCTCGCCCATCGAGCTGACCAACCGCTCGACGTACCTCCTGGCGACCGAGGTGATGCCGCACCTCCGTCCCATCTGGAGCGAGTACGAGGACCACTGGTCGCCGAAGCCGCTGCCCCGTGCCGAGCGCGTGGTGCCGGGCGGCCAGAACGAGGCGGCACGGCGGGCGGCCGAGCGGCCGGCGGCGGCATGAGCGCGCCGCCGCGCTCGCGCGTCATCCCGCTCGGCGCGGGGCGGCCGACCGTCGAGGTGCTGGATGCCGGCGACGGCGTCCCCCTCCTCTTCCTGCACGGGGCGGGCGGCATCCCGGCCTGGGAGGGCGCGCTTCCGCTGCTGGCGCGCGAGTACCACGTCTACGCGCCCCTCCTCCCCGGCTTCGGGCAGTCGACCGGCCTCGAGCACCTCGACGACCAGCTCGATCTGGTCCTCCACTGCTTCGACGTGATGGAGGCGCTCGACCTCCAGCGTCCCTACGTGCTCGGCGAGTCGATGGGCGGCTGGATGGCGGCCGAGATGGCGGCGCTGCGCCCGCGCGACATCGGGCGGCTCGCGCTCGCCGCGCCGATCGGCCTCTGGCGCGACGAGGCGCCGGTGGCCGACATGTTCGGCATGATGCCGCACGAGCTCGTCCCGTACCTCTTCCACGACCAGAGCTGCCCGGCCGCGCAGGGGCTGCACGCCGTGACCACGCTCTTCAGCGAGAAGGACGACCGCACCCAGGACCAGGTCGAGTTCCTGATCTCCCTGGTGCGCGGCTTCCGCACCGCCGCCAAGTTCCTCTTCCCGATCCCCGAGCACGGCCTCGAGAAGCGCCTCTCGCGCATCAAGGCGCCGACGCTCGTCGTGTGGGGAACGGAGGATCGCTTCGTCGCACCGCTCTACGCGCGCATCTTCGGGGAGAAGATCCCCGGGGCGCGCGTGCACATGATCGAGAACGCCGGACACGTGGTCGGCCTCGAGCGGCCGGAGCCGTACGCCGAGGCGGTGGTGCGCTTCGGGCGGGGCGGGTGACGGACGCTAGCGAACCTGCTCCGCCGGGACGTCGGCGGGAACGCGCACGAATCCGGCGGTGGCGAAGTGCCGATCGAAGGCGAAGGCGTGCCGCAACCGCCCCTCGCGCATGACGGCGAAGCTCGTGCCGTCGACGAAGCTGAGTGGGTGCTCGCGGTACCGGTGCAGCACCTCGAAAGCTCGTGACTCGGTCTCGCGGGTCACGAAGATACGCTCGAGACGGCGGCTCGCCTGCAGCACGTCGAGGAAGGCGGCCGCGGCGCCGTAGCCCTTCACGATCCGCAGCAGGGTGAACGTCTCGCCCACGACGTGATTGGTCGTGACGAAGCCGGCGCCGCCCGCGAGCAACGCTCTCAGCGCATCGACCGCCGCCGCGTGGTGCGCGTCATCGACCGCTTGGAGCGCGAACCACGCTCCCGTGTCGACGAAAACGCGCGCTGCCGTCAGCGCCTCCGCGGCCGTGCGCCAGCCGCCGCGAGGATGCGATCATGCCGGCGCGAGACGTCCCGACGGCCCACCCTGCCGGCGCTGCCGACGAGGTCCAGCAATGGATCCGGCTGCTCATCCGCGGAGCGGAACAGGAGGTCGAGCGCCTGCCGGACCAGGCTGGCCTTCGATTCGCGCCGCTGCGCCGCCAGCCGTTCAAGGCGGCGGTCCTGATCCTCGGGCAGGAGGATCTGCACGCGCGTCATTCCTTGTGTATACCGGAAACTCGGATACACAACAAGGTCGTCGGCTATTCGCTGCCCTTCGCCGCCTCCTTCGTCGAGCGCGCACCCGTCTTCGCGGTCTGCTTCGTCTTCGCCGCGCCTGCCTTCCACGCCTCCTTCGCCGCCTTCGGCCCGCCGGTGAAGAACGCCTTCGCCGAGCGGCCGAAGGTGAGCGCCCCCTCCTTCGCCGTGCGGCCGCCCGTCTTGGCCGCCTCCTTGGCGGTGTTCTTGACGCTCTTCCCCTCGCCCGCGGCGCTCGCCTGCGGCCGAGGAGCGGCGAGCGCTGCGAGCAGCGCCACGACGACGCTAAGCCTTCGGCGATCCATTCACAGCCACCCTTCCCAGAGGCTCGCGGCAGAGCCACTTCCACACCACGTCGGGCGGCGCGGCGACCTCGTGCTGGTTGGCGACGAAGACCGGGCAGGTCGCGGGTTCGAGGCCGGGCGGCCAGCGCGGCCACGCGGCGCGGGGGGACGGCGCGCTCACGGCGTCGGCGGATCCGCCGGCACGCGCGGGTAGCCCTCGGGCCGGACGTAGCGTGGGGTCCGCCCCGGAGGCACGGGGACGCGATCGCGCTGCTTCTTCGTCAAGCGCAGCATCACCTTCATCGAGTTCTCGAACTCGTCCATCGAGCGCACCGCGAGCAGGCCGCGCCGCACCATGTCGTCGAAGAGCTGCTCTCCCTGCTTGGAGCGCAGGATGGTGATCGTCCAGTCCATCGCCGCCACGCCCCCGCACGAGATGTCGGCGAGCTCGCCGGTGAAATCGCCGCAGTGGTGGCACTCGGGGCGGGCGTACTCCTGCGCGCGGTGGAGGTTCATCTCCACCAGCTCGCCGTTCGTCTTGTAGATCATCACTTTGCCCTTGACGTTGAACTTCTTCACCTCCGTCAGCGGGATGCCCATCTCGCCCTGGATCTTCTGCACCATGAGGCCCTCGTAGGTGAACACCTCGGTGCAGAGGAGGCCAATGGTGAAGCTCACGATGTCGCCGAAGCCCTTCAGGTACTTCGTCTGCCGCTCGATGTGCTTCGGCTTCTTGCGGCCGTTGTCGAGCCACGCGGTGTCGGCGACCTGGATCTTGCGCGTGGGCGTGATCTGGCAGGGCACGCCGACGAAGCAGACCTTCTCGAGCCCTTTCTGCTCCGCGTCGGCCAGGGCCAGGTTGTTCGGGCAGTAGGTGTACCAGGAGCTGGCGCTTGCGACCGCTTCCGCGACGGTGGTGACGACCTTGGGCTTGGGCGCGGCGGGCGTGGCCTCGTCGGCGGCGGAGACGACGGCGCCGTCGAACAGGCCCTCGCGCAGCCCGTGGCAGAGGATGGCGGTCACCACGCCGCCGTCCTGGCAGCGGGCGAGGATCTCCGGGTCCTTGCAGCGCGCGGCGACCACGCGCCGGTAGCGGCCGAAGAGCCCCTCGTACACCCCGGGCTCCATGGGGAGGACCTCGTCGCGCAGGTCGAACTCGCGCAGCCCGAGGCGCGGGCAGACCTGCGCGCACACGTCGCACCCGATGCCCTCGCTGATGCCGCAGTGATCGAAGGCGGCCGTCGCCTTGGCCACCTGCTTCGGCTTCCCGTCGACGTAGTCGATGACGTTGTGCGGGCAGACGAGGACGCAGGTGCCGCACTCGCAGCAGCTCCCGTAGGCGACCACCTCGTTCATCATCTGCTTGAAGCTCGGATGCTCGAGCATCGCGCGGACACTATCCGCCGGCGTTTCGTAGTGTCAATTGCCACCGTAGTATGATGCGCCAATGCTGTCCGACGCCGAGCTGCGCGTGCTCCGCGCGCTCGCCGAGGCGCTCATTCCGCCCGGCGGCCCCTTCCCGCTCGGCGCGGGGGACGTCGGCACGGCGGAGCGCCTGGCGCGCTACCTCCAGCGCATGGCGCCGGAGACGCAGGGCCAGGTGCGTCTCCTGCTGCGCGCCTGGGAGGCCGCGCCGCTCGCCTCGCGCCACCTTCGCCGCTTCAGCCGTCTCGCGCCGGCGGCACGGGACGCGTGGGTCGAGCGCTGCCTCGCGAGCCGGCTCCCGTGGCGGCGCATCCCGCTCCTCCTCCTGAAGACGCTCTGCCTCTCCGCCTTCTGCGCCGACCCGCGCGTCGAGGCGGCGCTCGGCTACGGGCACGAGTGCCTGGACGGGCGCGCGCCTGGCGCGGGCCCGCGTCTGGTACCGCTCCAGTACCCGGACGTGCGCGGCGACGTCGAGGAGGTCGCCGACGTGTGCGTGGTGGGCTCGGGCGCGGGCGGTGCCGTGGTGGCGTACGAGCTCGCGCGCGCCGGGCTCCGCGTCGTCGTCCTCGAGGAGGGCGGCTACTTCACGCAGGCCGACTTCACCGGCCCGCCCATGGAGCGCGTGCAGCGCTTCTACCGCAACGGGGGCGCGACCGTGGCCCTCGGCCGCCCGACGATCCCGGTGCCGCTCGGGAAGTGCGTGGGCGGGACGACGGTGGTCAACTCCGGCACCTGCTTCCGGACGCCGGAGCGCGTGCTCCGCGAGTGGGCCAGCGCCTACGGGGTCGCCGACGCCGACCCGACAACCATGAAGCCCTACTTCGACGAGGTGGAGCGCATGATCGGCGTCCGCCCCGTGCCGTGGGAGATCATCGGGCGGAACGCGGAGGTCTTCGATCGGGGCGTGCGCGCCCTCGGGCTCCGAGGCGAGCCCATCGAGCGCAACATCGTCGGCTGCCGCGGCTGTGGCGAGTGCGCCTTCGGCTGCCCGAGCGACGCGAAGCAGGCGATGCACCTCACCTACCTGCCGGCCGCGTGCGCGGCGGGCGCACGCCTCTATGCCCGTTGCCGGGTGGAGCGGGTCTCGATTCAGAGCGGGTGCGCCGCCGGCGTCGAGGCGATGCTCCTCGAGCGCGACGGCGACGCCGCGCACGGCCGGGTCCGGGTTTGCGCCCCGCTGGTCGTGGTCGCCGCGGGCGCGATCCACACGCCGGGGCTCCTCGCCCGGAGCGGCGTGCGCCATCCCGCGCTCGGCCGCAACCTTCGCATTCATCCCGCCGTCGGCGTCGCCGGCTACTTCGCGGAGGAGCTCCTCGCCTGGCGCGGGACGCTCCAGTCCTACCTCGTCGACCGGCTCCAGGACTCGCACGGCGTCATGATCGAGGTGACGAACCCGGTGCCGGGGGTGAGCGCCGCGGCGCTGCCGGGCGTCGGCTTGGCGCTCAAGGACGGCCTCGCGCGCTTCCGCCATGCGGCCTCCGCCGGGCTCTTCGTATCCGACACGGGGAGCGGCCGCGTCCGGCGCCTTCCGGGCCGGCGCGAGCCGCTCATCACCTACTGGCTGGCCCCGGCAGACGCGCGCGCGCTCTGCGACGGGATCGCGCTGGTGGCGGAGATCTTCTTTGCCGCGGGGGCGAAGAGCGTCTCCCCGGGCGTGGCGGGGATGCCGGAGCTCGGACACCCGCGCGAGGCGGCGACGCTGCGCGCGGGCGGCTTCGGCCCCTCGGCCCTCCAGCCCACGGGGTTTCACCCCATGGGCACGGCGCGCATGGGGGGCGACCCGGGGCGGAGCGTCACCGACAGCTGGGGGGCGGTGCGCGGCATCCGCGGCCTCCATGTCGCGGACGCGAGCCTCTTCCCGACCTGCGTCGGCGTGAACCCGCAGGTCTCGATCATGGCGTTCGCGGCGCGCATCGCCCGGCGGCTGGCCAGCGTTTCCCTTCCCCCGCCGGCCCGTGGCATATGGGCGCGGTGAAAACGGTCCTCGTCTTCATGCTGGTGGGCGCGCTCGCGGGTGCCGTCGCGGCCTCGTTCATCGTCCCGCCGATACTCAGCTGGTACAGCGAGCCGGGCGCGATCGCGCCCGGGAAGCAGGTCGAGACGATCTGCGACCCGGCCTACATGATCCGCTACACCTCGTCCCGGCTCCTGCGCGGGCAGCTCATCGGCGCCACGCTCGGTGCCCTCCTCCTCCTCTACCCCGGCGTGGCGACCGCGCGCCGGCGCGGCGCGGTCGCACCGCAAGCCGCCGCCTGACGTGACGCGCGCGACGCTCCTCGCCACGTGTCTCCTCGCGGCCCTCACGGCCTGCACGCGGCCGCGCGCGCCCTGGACGCTCATGCAGCCGCCCGAGGTGCGGAACGAGAGCTACCCCCGCGGCTACCAGCTCCTCCCGGGCGCGCCCCTGAGCGACTGGCGCCAGGTGGCCGGCTTCGACAGCGAGACGGCGTGCGAGGAGGCCCGGCAGCGGCGCACGGACGAGGCCATCGACCGCGCCCGCGCGGCGGTCGGCGAGGATGATGCGAAGTACGACCTCGACGTGCGGCGCGCGGTGAACGCCCGCTGCGTCCCCCCCCCGCACTGAGCGGGCCACGTCAACGCGCTCCTCGGCGACTACCGTCTCACGCCGGCCGACGCGGCAGCGATCGACCACGGCGTGACGATCTCGGGCGTTACCGCCGACGTGGGCGGCATGGCGCGCCCGCAGGGGGCGGCGTGCGACCTCGGGGCCGACCCGCAATGCGACCGTCAGTCGCGTGCGTCATTCGCGCCACGTCCAACTCGCGTCTCGATCCGGCGGTTAGGGCCGACGCGCGTGTGACGGGCTTCCACCTGTTCGACGCCGTCTGCGCTGATGGCCAGCATGCCGGTGTCGAGCCGTTGGATCCAGCCCTTCTCCCTCAGATACCAGAGGTGAAAATCCAGGTGCTCGGGGGGACAGCCGACGACACGCGCGAGTTCCATCTCGCCCATGCCTGGCTGACGCGCGCTCCCCCTACGCTGAACGTACAACAGTGCGAGCAGCCGTTCTCGGATGTCTGCGTCGTCGCCGATCGTCTGGCCGTCGGCGGCCTCGGCTGCGACCTTCCAGGTGCGGCTCCAGTACAGCTGGTGCTGCGCGTCGTAGCCCGCCCGCGCCTGGGGGTCGGTCAACGTGCGGTGCGCTTCAACCAGGAGATTGAAGCGTTTAGCATCGCCGTGGCCGGGGGCGTCGGGATGATACTTCTTGGCCAGGTGGCGAAACACACGGTGAATCGTGTCTGCGTCCGCGTTCGAACTGACCTGAAGGAGCTCGTAGTAGTCGAGGAACGCCTCTCCGCTCACGTACCCACCCCCTCTAAATCGTTGTCGGCCGGATCGGACCCGAACTTGAACCAACCACCAGCGGAGCGTTCACCATGCGGCGCGCCCAGCGAGGCGCCGATAGACCTCGGGCGGGGCGTCCGACTCCTCGTCGACGCCCCCGAGCGATGTCGTCCGCGAAGCGCCCGCGGTCATCATGGTCATTTGCTGTGCGCGACCCGTCACGACCTCTCACGATGCCAGATCTGCACGACGCGCGCGAGGAGCAGGCGTCCCCGGCGTGCGCGCGGGGGCCCGGGTCTTGCCACCCTTCGCCCGATGAATTGCCAAAAAACCCCGCCTATACGGCGAACCGGAAGTGGACGATGTCGCCGTCCTGGACGACGTAGTCCTTGCCCTCGAGCCGCAGCTTCCCCGCCTCGCGGCACCGGGCCTCGCTCCCGAGCCGCACGAAGTCCTCGTAGGCGATCACCTCGGCGCGGATGAAGCCGCGCTCGATGTCGCTGTGGACCTTGCCCGCCGCCTTGAGGGCGGTCGTGCCGCGGCGGATCGGCCAGGCGCGGCACTCGTCCTCGCCGCTGGTGAGGAAGCTCACCAGGTCGAGGAGCGCGTAGCTGGCGCGGATGAAGCGGGCGCGCGCGCTCTCGGTGAGGCCCAGGTCCGCGAGGAACGCGTCCCGGTCGGCAGGCTCCAGCTCGGCGATCTCGGCCTCGAGCCGGGCGGAGAGCGCCATCGCCTCGGCGCCCTCGGCGCGCGCGCGGGCGGCGACCTCCGCCGCGATCGGCGCCGCGGCCTCCGTTTCGGGCACGTTCAGCACGACGAGGAGCGGGCGGAGCGAGAGGAACGCGAACCCGGCGAGCGCTGCCCGCTCCTCGGGCGCGAGGCCGAGGGTGCGGAGCGGCCTGCCCGCCTCGAGCGACGGCGCCAGGCGCTCGAGGAGCGCCCGCTCGCGCTCGTGGCCCTTCTCCTTCTTGAGGCGCTCGAGCCGCTTCTCGATGACGGCCAGATCGGCGAGCACGAGCTCGGCGGCGAAGCTCTCCAGGTCGGCGGCGGGGGTGGGCGGCGCGCCCGCGAGGTCGGGGAAGCCGCGCACCACCTCGACCAACGCGTCGGCATCGCGCAGCTGCGCCACGGTCGCGGCGTCGAGTACCGTACGCCGCTCGGGCGCGCTGCGGGCGGGCGGGAAGTCGACGAAGCTCACCTCGGCGTAGGTCGTCTTGCGCGGCTGGTAGACGGCGGCGAGCGCGTCGACGCGCGCGTCGGGCACCTTGATGACACCCAGGTTGAGGCCCGGCCCGGCGCGCTCGGCGTGGAGACCCGTCAGCGCGTTGAAGACGGTCGTCTTGCCCGCGCCGGGGAAGCCGGTCAGCCCGACCTTCATGCCGCCGCGAGGGCGGCCGCGGCCAGCTGGAGGCCCGCGATCGTCTTCCCGTCCACGATCTCGCCGCGCTGGACCATGGCGAGCGCCTCGGCGAGCGGCAGCCGGGCGATCTCGGAGATCACCTCGTCGGCCTCGTGCCGGTGCGCCGCCGGGTGGAGCCGGCGCGCCAGGAAGAGGTGGATGCGCTCGTCACAGAAGCCGGGCGTGGTGAAGATGGTCCCGAGGTGCGTGAGCTCGCCCGCCTCGACGCCTGCCTCCTCGGCCAGCTCGCGCGCCGCGCACGCGCGGGGCGGCTCGTCGGGCGCGTCGAGGATGCCCGCCGGCAGCTCCCAGATGTAGCCGCCGGCGGCGTGGCGGTACTGGCGGATGAGCACGACGCGCCCGTCGTCATCGACCGCGGCCACGGCCGACGCGCCCGGGTGGCGTATCAGCTCCAGGTCGACCGCCGTGCCGTTCGGGAGCGTCACCCGCTCGACGCGCAGGTCGACGATCCGCCCCTTGTAGATCTGCCGCGCCATCCGCCCCGCATAGCGGCTGGCGGGAGGGAAGGAAAGCGGAAGGATGGCCCGCGCCGCGGTTGCCGCCCGGCGTCCGTCCGTACTATGCAAGCGCGACCATGCAGCGGCGCAAGACGATCGCCCTCACCCCCGAGGAGCAGCGGCGCTTCCTCGAGGCGTCCCACACCATCATCCTGACCAGCCTCGACCGGCAGGGCTATCCGCACTCGGTCGCCATGTGGTACGTGGCCGACCCCGACGGGACGGTGCTCATGACCACCTTCGCCAAGTCGCAGAAGGCCGTGAACCTGCGCCGCGACCCGCGCTGCGCGCTGCTGCTGGAGAGCGGGCGGACCTATCCCGAGCTGAAGGGGCTCCTCGTCCGCGGCCGGGCGGCGCTCGACGGGGACGTCGAGCACGTGCTCGACGTGCTCGCGCGGGTGCACGCCAAGTACAACGCGCCGGGGCCGGCGGACGGGCTGCGCGAGGCGATGCGCGGGCAGGCGCGCAAGCGGGTGGTGATCCGGGTGCGGCCCGAGCGGGTGGCGAGCTGGGACCACGCCAAGCTCGGCGGCGCGTATTAGACCGACCCGAGACCTTGTCTCGGGTCGGAACGGACGCGAGCGTGTGGCGTCGGTGGGTGATGCGAACGGCATGCCGCGGCCGGCAAAAGCCGGCGCGGCAGACTTTCCGGAGCGTGAGCGCGTGACTGGAGGCGACTTGTCCGCGGCGCGGCGCACGCCGACCGGCCGAGGGTCTTCACTTTTGCCGCGCCGGCTTTGCCGGCCGCGGCACGGCGTCGGCCCTGTCCACCGGGCGGCACTCTCGCTGTCCGTCCGACCCGAGACAAGGTCTCGGGTCGATGGCGG
>Ga0209161_10002536_pt1 | contig 14945 bp, 13 predicted proteins | sample GraSoiAngelo_155_FD_186169 | JGI IMG/M metagenome (GOLD analysis project Ga0209161, IMG submission 186169) | Grasslands soil microbial communities from the Angelo Coastal Reserve, California, USA - 14_1009_13_30cm (SPAdes) (version 2) | ecosystem: Environmental > Terrestrial > Soil > Grasslands...
CGCGTGGCACGAGTAGCACGCCGCCTGGGCGGGCACCTTGGTGGCCTGGGCCGTCGCGCTGTCCCCGAACCCGTAGAAGCCCCATCCCGTCGAATCCACGCCGCTCTTTTTCAGGTGCACCTCGAACCCCATCCCCTCCGCCTCGTAGAACCCGGCCTTGGCGGGCGCTGACTTCTGCGACGCGCCGTAGAACGCAAGCACGAACATGGCTTCGTCAGGAAAGGAGCCGTGCTCCAGCACGTAGCGGTAGGCCCACGGCTGCAAGTAGACGTTGTGGAACATACCCGGCGCTTGACCGGCCTGGGCGGTCTGCCCGGCCGGCGCGGCGGCGTACGACAGCCCGATCGACGCTCCGACCATCACCCATTTTTCCCAACCCGTAGGCCGCAGCAGGGCGCCGCTCGCGGTGAAGTGCGGCCGCTCGTCGTCGGGCGGGGCGCTCCTGGAGGCCGCGCCCGCCGTGGCAAAGGCGACCAGTACGAGTCCGCCCGTCAGTCGTCCGCTCAACCGTAATCGCCTGTTCATCCCGCTCTCCCGTGATTGTGCACGACAACATCGTGGTGGCGAACGGGAGCGGAAATGACATTGCAGCGAATCAGCAGCCCCGTGCAGCGAGCGCGTACTCCGTTCCCTGCACGCCCGCGGCGATCCGCTGCACGCCACCCGCCGCTCGCCGGCCGCCCGCTTTCGGGGTATCCCTGAGGCGATAGCTTAGGGCCACTATGACCGACATCCGGCAGCGCTGGCTGGCGCCGCGTTGGCTGTTCACGATCGCGACCGTGCTCGGGCTCATCGGGGCGATCGAGCACTACGTGGAGATGCAGCAGGCGACCGACCCGCTGGGGTGGGGGCACGCCCTGGGGTGGCGTCTGCCGTTCTGGTACCTGTGGGCGCTGTTCGCGCCGCTCGTCGCCGCCGGCGCGCGGCGCGTCTCGCTTACGCGCCAGGCGTGGTTCGTGCGCGGCCTCGTGCTGCTCGGCTTCGGTGTGGCGCTGTCGCTCGTGCACGCCGCGCTCGAGCTCACCGCGCAGCGCGCCGTCGCGCCGCAGTTCTTCGACGGCGGCTTGTGGAGCGCGTACCTCGGGTCCGCCGGGTCCTGGCTCCCGACCAACTTGCTGGCGTTCGGTGCGCTGGTGGGCGTCACCTACGCGAGCGACTTTCAGGACCGCTACCGCGAGCAGCAGCTCGCGGCGTCGCGTCTCAGCGCCCAGCTGGCCCAGGCGGAGCTGCACGCCCTGCGGATGCAGCTCAATCCGCACTTTCTGTTCAACGCCATGAACAGCGTCGCGATGCTGGTGCGGCACGGCGAGCAGACCGAGGCCGTGCGCACCATCGCCGCCTTGAGCGATCTGTTGCGCCTGCTGCTCGACGAGCAGCGGCCGGACGAGCTGCCGTTGCGCGACGAGGTCGCGTTCGTGCGCCGCTACCTGGAGATCGAGCGGGTGCGCTTCCCCGACCGGCTCGATGTCGAGGTCACCGTGGACGACGCGGTGCTCGATGCGCAGGTGCCGACGCTCATCCTCCAGCCGCTGGTGGAAAACGCGATCCGCCACGGGATCGCGCGGCGCAGCACCGCCGGCCGGGTGGCGATCGCCGCGCGCCGGGTGGGCGACGGCGTCGAGCTCGAGGTGCGCGACGACGGCCCCGGGCTCGCCGGGCAGCCCCGGGACCCGGGCCTCGGGGTCGGCCTGCGCAACACCGAAGCGCGCCTGCGCCAGCTGTACGGCGACGGCCAGAGCTTCGCGCTGCGCGACGCGGCCGCCGGCGGCGCGGTCGCGACCATCCGCCTCCCCTACCACACGCGGCCGCGGGAGGCCGTGGCGTGACCCGCGCGGTGCGCGTGCTCGTGGTGGACGACGAGCCCCTGGCCCGCTCCGGCGTGTGCCGGCTGCTGGCCCGCGATGCCGACGTGCGCGTCGTCGGGGAGTGCGCCGACGGCCGGACGGCGGTCGAGGCCATCCGCCGCCTCGCTCCGGACCTCGTGCTCCTCGACGTCGAAATGCCCGAGCTGGACGGGTTCGACGTGATTCGCGTCGTCGGACCGGACCACATGCCCGCCGTCGTGTTCGTGACCGCCTACGACCGGTTCGCCGTGCGCGCCTTCGACGTGAACGCCCTCGATTATCTCGTGAAGCCCTTCGACGACGACCGGTTTCGCGCCGCGATGGATCGCGCCAAGCGGGCGCTTGCCACGGCGGACGCGGGCGATCTCGGCTCCCGCCTGGCGTCGCTGCTCAAAGAGAGCTACCCGTCGCGCCTCGTGGTGCGCGAGCAGGGCCGCTCCGTCTTCGTGCGCGTGGACGACCTGGACTGGGTCGAGGCCGCGGACTACTACGTGAAGCTCCACGTGGGCACGGTGGTCCACCTGCTGCGCGAGACGATGACGGACATGGAAGCGAGGCTCGATCCCGCTCGCTTCATCCGCGTGCACCGCTCGGCGATCGTCAACCTCGACCGGGTGAAGGAGATCCAGCCGTACTTCCACGACGAGCACGTCGTGATCCTGCAGGACGGCACGCGGGTGCGCCTGAGCCGCAGTCGCCGACTCCGCCTCGAGGCTTTGCTCGGCCAGCGTCTGTAGCGCATCTTGTCCGACATGGCGGACGCGCCCGATCTCGACCTCCAGCTCGCCGCCGAAGACCGCACCAAGCTGCGCCAGTACGTCCTGTCGAGCACGCGAGGGCGCTGGAAGGTGCTCGGTCTCGGCCTGGGGCTGCTCACGGCCATCCGCCTCGCCGGCCTCGTCCCCCTCGCCTGGTCGTTCGTCCTCGGATTCACCGTCGTGTTCGCCACGGTCAACTACGCCATGGCCCGCGTCGCGCGCAGCGACGAGCTCCCTTCGTGGTACCTGCAGGCCACCATGGTGGTGGGCGCCGCCACGATCTCGGCGATCGTGTATGCCGTCGGGCCGACGGGGCATCTCCTGTACGTGGCGTATCTGATCGCCCCGCTCCAGGCCGCGCTCTACCTGGGCCGGACCGAGGCCTGGCAGGCCCTCGTGATCAACCTGGCGGGCTTCGCACTCGTCACGGGGATCCGCACCAGTCAGGGCGCCCCCGCCCCGGGCTGGTCGTGGCCCGCGTTTCTCGAGGAGTCGCTGGTACTGCTCGTCACGAGCGCGGCGCTCGTGCCGATGCTGTCGCGCATCGTCGCGCGGCTGCGCGCCACCCGCACCACGTTCGCCCGGCTCGAGGCGGGCGACCTGACCGTGCGGGTGCCGGACGACGCTCCCGACGAGCTCGGGTATCTTGGCGTGAGCCTGAACCGGACCACCGACGGGATCGCCGCGATCGTGCGGCAGGTGCAGCGCCAGGGTCAGGAGCTCGCCGCGATGGCGCAGCAGCTGGCGGCAGCGGCGCACCACGTGCAGGTCGCATCGCAGGGGATCTCTACGAGCACGCACGGCCTCACCCGCGGCGCCGAGCGACAGCGCGAGCTCATCGGGCACGGGCGGGCCGACTCCGAGGCCGCCGCCGCCGTCGCCTCGCAGCTGCACGCCCGCGCCCAGGACGCCGAGCGCCAGATCGCCGGCGTGGCGCAACAGGCGCGCCGCCACGGTCAGGAGATCGCCCGGGCGAGCGAGCTGCTCGTCACCCTGGTGGATCACCTCGACCAGGTGTCGCGCGCCGCAGCCACGCTCGAGCTTGGCTCGCGCGAGACCGGCAAGCTGGTCGACGCGATCACGCGGATCGCGAGTCAGACCGATCTGCTCGCCCTGAACGCGGCGATCGAAGCGGCCCGGGCGGGCCAGCACGGGCTGGGCTTCCGCGTGGTGGCGGACGAGGTGCGCAAGCTCGCCGAGCAGAGCGCGCGCTCCGCCGAGGAGGTCCGCGCGCGTGTCCGCCAGACGCAGGACCAGATCACCCAGCTGCTCGCCGCCATGCAAGAAGGCCGCCGCACGGCACAGGGCGTGGGCGCGGTGTCCGCGGCCGTGCGCCAGGCCCTCGACGCGATTTTCGCCGACCTCAACGCGACGGTCCAGTCCGCCGCCGTCCTCGCGGGCGAGACCGAAGGCCAGACGGGTCGGATCGGTGAGGTGGTCCGGCGCATGGAAGAGGTCGCGGGGATCGCCGAGACGGCGGCGCAGGGAGCGGAGCGGACCTCGGCCGCGACCGAGCAGCAGATCGCCTCGCTCGGCGAGCTCACCACGACGTCGCAGCAGCTCGCCGTCGCCGCCGCGAAGCTGAGCGAGACGATTCAACAGTTCAATGTAAACGGCGCGAGCCTACCAACCCCGGAATAACGGCGCGTCCCCGAAGTCCCACAACACGAACGCGATCAGCCGCGGATGGCGGGGCTCCGGGCCCGCCGCCGGAAGCTCGGCACCAAGCGAGCCCGCCACGTGTCCGAGCCGCGAGAGCTGGATCCATACCTGTGGAAAGAACGACAGCGAGCGCTCGCCCGTCGTCGGTACGGTCCAGCCGGCCTCGAGCATGGGCACGAAGCGCCCCAGCTCGTGGCCCGCGCCCACGCGATACGACATCCCGTCGAACCCGCCGTCTTCCCACGTGGCGACCACTTCGCCTTGCACCACGAGCGCGCGCCCGGGATCGGCGCCGAACGCGAGGAACGGCTCCACTTCCCACGCGTCCTGGCGGCCCAGGGGCGGCGTGGCCTCGAGCCCGAGACTCACGAGCGCACGCCGCTCGAGACTGTGCCATAGGTTGTACTTGAGCGCGCCGGTCACGCCGTCGAATGCCCGCGGCTGCCCGTCCAGCGCCGTGCGCGCGCTGGCCTCGAGCTGGAACCGCTTGCCCAAGCGATGCTCGTAGATGTACTCCTGGCCGCGCGCTCGATCGGTGATGACGACTTCGTCTTCCGGATAAGCCTTTTCCACGAGGAACGCCCGGGGGAAGTTCAGCTCACCCGGCGGCCAACCCAGCTCGCCGCACAGTGAGCGCGCGTAGCGCACGACGGCGCGGATCTGGGCCAGGGTTCCGGCTTCTCCAAAGGCGGGCATGTCGAGCGACAGCCCGAAGGCGGCCCCGCCCTGCGTCACGATGTTCACCCAGCGATCTTCGGTCTCGGCCGTCGAGCCTTTGCACTCGTGCAGGTCCGCGGGCGGCACCTCGAGCCGGGTGGTCGCGGCGGGCGTGCCCCGGCCGTCCGCGCCATGGCACGACTTGCACCACGCCGCGAACCGTACGGCTCCAGAGTCCGACGGCCCCTGTACCATGGCCGCGAGAACGAGCACCATGCCCGCGAGCATCACGCGAGTCTCGCCAGCCGATGCAGCTCGGCGGCGGCCCGGTCGGCCTCGCGCACGATGTGGTCGACCGGCGCCGTAAGCAGCTCGTGTCCCAGCACGACCGGGCGGCCGTCGACGAACACGTCGCGCACGTCGCTCGCGCGGGCCGAGTACACGATGAGCGACGCCGGGTCACCCAAGAACGGGTGGAGGTGCGGCTCCGACAGGTCCAGCACCACGAGGTCGGCGCGCCGTCCTGGCGCGATGCGGCCGAGCTCGTCCTCGAGCCCGAGGGCGCGGGCGCCGCCCAGCGTCGCGAGCTCGAGCACCTGGGCGGCGGGGAGCGCGTCGGCGCCGAGCCGCGGCTTCTGGATCAGTGCGGCGAGACGCATTTCGGCGAAGGCATCGAGCCCGTTGTTGCAGGGAGCGCCGTCCGCGCCGATGGCCACGCGGCACCCGGCGGCGAGCATCTCGGGGATCTTCGCGAGGCCGCTCGCGAGCTTCAAGTTCGAGGAGGGACAGTGCACCACCGTGGTTCCCTGACGCGCCAGCCGATCCATCTCGTGGGTGTCGATCCAGACGCAGTGGGCCAGCGCGGCGCGGCGGCCCGCGATGCCCACCGAGTCCAGGTAGGCGATCTCTTCCAGGCCCGTGGTGCGGAGCACGGTTTCGCGCTCCACGATCGTTTCCGCCGCGTGGGTGTGCAGCTGGGCGTCGAAGCGTTCCGCCAGGTCACTCGCCGCCCGGAGTAGGGGACCGGAGCAGCTGGGGACGAAGCGCGGGGCGAAGCACACGCGCAGCCGGCCGGCGGCGGCGCCGTGCCAGCGCTGGGCCAGCGCCGCGGCGTCCGCCAGCGCGTCGTCTGTCGACTCGACCAAGTCGATCGGAGCGCCCTCGGGGTGCGCGTCCATCAGGCACTTGCCCACCGTGGCCCGGATGCCGATCCGCTCGAGCGCCCGGAACGCCGCGGCTGTGTGCCGCACCGTCTCCATGTCGAGGATCGCGGTGGTGCCGCCGAGCAGCAGCTCGGCCGCGCCGAGCAGGGTGGAAGCGTAGACGGTTTCTTCGGTATGAGCGGCCTCGAGCGGCCAGATGCGGCGTATCAACCAGTCCTCGAGTCGCAGGTCGTCGGCCAGCCCGCGGAACAGGGTCTGGCAGAGGTGCACGTGCGCCTGGATGAGACCCGGGATGACGAGGCAGCCGCTGCAATCGCGTACCTGGGGTTGGGGGCGGGGCCCCTTCCCCCCTCCCTCGTCCCCCTTCCCCGCCTTCCCGATCGTCTCGATTCTCCCGTCGCGCACCGTCACATCCGCCCGCACCACGCGCCAGGCACCGTCGTGCAGCAGCACGTCGCCGCCGGCGAGCCGCAGGTCGTGCATGGGCTGCGCCGGGGGCGTCAGGTGGTGGCCCGCGGCGGCGCGCTGGTGGAGTCGTCGGGGAGGTCGAAGTAGGCGCGCAGCTCGTCCATCAGGTCCCCGTCCTCGTACACGCCCGTGAGGATCCGCTCGGGGCCGCCGGGATCGACCAGGAGGTAGCCATAGGGATAGTCCAGGCCCGACAGGAGAATGGTGCGCCGGGTGGCGTTGGGGAGCGAGACGTAGACGGTATCGGCGTTGGTGGCGACGAGCTGGATGCCGCTCGCCGCGAGGGCGGGCGCCACCTGCGCCGTGTAGTATTTCAGGTCGTCGAACGTGTCGGCCTGGTCGTCGCCCGAGAGCGTGTCGGCCGCGCGCAGCCAGAACAGAACGACGGTGGGCGTTGTGATCACCCGCGGCACGACGAGCGCGCTATCGGTCGAGTCGTGGGGCAGGAGCTGGGCGAGATCCACCGAATCGTTTTGCTGCGCGATTCTGCCCAAGGCCCGCGTGCGGCACGCGGCCAGGCACACGAGCGCCACCAGCGCGCCGATTTTCATTCGGAGAAATATATTCCGGCCCGTGCAACAGCGGAGCACTTCCACACGGCTGGTGCTCGGGCCGTGCTCCGCGGCGTGCCGAGTGTGTGCGGATTATGCCGCCTGCGGATTATGGCTAATGGCTCGCAGCGTTTGCTCAATTGCTCCGGGGCTGTTCGGCGGCGGTAACCCGCGGGACACGAGGCCCTTAAGCCGGCTCGACCGGGCTCGAGCGGCGGCGTTATGTTGCAGGGTAGATCAGAATTGATGAACCAGATGACTGCGGATACTATGAGCGTGCGCAGCTTGGCAGCACTCCTCTAGATCCCCCAGATGCGGCGTGGAAGGCGTTCGACGAGCACCCACTCTCCACGTACTTTCTCGCCGCCTGCATTCGTATGGGCAGAGTGCGCGGACGCTTGGTGCCTGACACGCGGCTGAAGCTGACGCCGCCCGGTCAACGGTAGAATTGCATTTCTGAATGTTCACCTTCGGCGGCACACCTTAGCCGCACTCCGTTAGGCGGCGTCCGATACGATATGAGCGCGTCTCGTGCCAGAAGATGTGCGACTCCGCTCTCTGCAGCGGTCTGCGCATTAGCGCTGATAGCCGTTCGGGGATCGGGGCAGGCTCCGCCGTCCGCGCGGGCGCAAGTCGTCTGGCATTGGTTCGGTGGCTGTGCGGGTACTGACTCTCTGGTTCTCGAGTTTCATGTCGATGGCAAAGCGGTCTACAGCGCGACGTTCCCCGTCTGCCAGATGCGTCGCGCCGACATCCGTCCGGAGCCCCAGCAGCGCGTGCTGACGTTCCACTTCGACGCGGCACCCCATCGGTTCGGGAGTCAGTATCGAGCGCTTGAGCCCGAGCCGATCACCGGCAATGTCTGGGAGGCGGGTCGGCGGCAGACGGCGGTGGTGCTGGGCGTGTCGTTCGCCACTGCGGAACGCGTGCTGTTGAACACGCGTCATGCGGCGCGTCCCGATCGCCCGGCTCGGTCGGAGTGGATTCGGGGGCTTGAGCTGATCACGCGACCCGTCCGGCGGAACTGAGCGGACGCCGCCTAACATGCGCTTTCAGGATCAGCGTGACTGAGAGAGATCGCTTTCAGGGGTGCCTGCTCGGCTTGGCGACCGGTGATGCCGTCGGTGCGACCCTCGAGTTTCAGCGCCCCGGCACGTTCCAGCCAATTGCTGACATGGTCGGCGGTGGTCCGTTCAACCTCAGGCCCGGAGAGTGGACGGACGACACGTCGATGGCGTTGTGTTTGGCCTCGAGCCTTGTGGAGTGCAACGGGTTTGACCCACGCGACCAAGTCGAGCGCTATTGCCGTTGGGCCCGCGAGGGCTACATGAGTAGCACGGGTAATTGTTTTGACATCGGGAACACTGTACGGGCGGCGCTTGCAGGCTACAAAGCCACTGGCGATCCCTTCAGTGGCTTGCTGAGCGTCGCCAGTGCGGGCAATGGATCAATCATGCGGCTTGCCCCCGTCGCCATGTACTACTTTCCCGACCGGCACGCGATCGAGTATTACGCAGGCGAGAGCTCCCGGACTACCCATGGGACCCAGGAGTGCGTAGAGGCCTGTCGGTTGCTTGGTGGCGTACTGGGCCGCGCGCTTTCTGGGCAGTCTAAGGAAGAAGTCCTCGCAGGCGGAAAATTTCGATCGCACAGACAGTTTTGAGTCGGCAGTCTTGTCCGCGGCAAATCTCGGTGACGACGCCGACACAACGGCTGCGGTATGCGGCCAGGTCGCAGGGGTCTACTACGGAGCCTCAAGCATACCGTCACGCTGGCTTGCGCGCCTAGCTCAGGAGCCCTTCATCCGGGAACTCGCAAGTCGGCTCCACCGAGCCACGAAAGCGGCCTGACAAGCGCGTGAAGCTGGCGGGCGCGCTCGTTCTAACGGAACCCATTGGGTCGTGCCCTGGCGGGCAGGGGCGGTCGCCCACCACCGTTGCGCCGGTGCGGGAATCCCCCGCAGCGTACGCGCGATCCGTCAGGCGGCTACCGCTCGTCTAGTCCCCCCTTAGATTCCACCACCCTCGGCTGCGCCAACGAACTCCGGGGTACGTCCCTTGGTTCGACGCGGGAGGCTAACATGCTTCGCGACGTCATCGTTGTTGCAACGTGTCTTGGAGTCGCTGGCTGCGTGTCTGTGCCAACCGCCGCACCGGAACTGCAAGCGGTCGCCCTCACATTCAAGCCCTCGCCTGGGATGGCCCGCATCTACGTGTACCGTGCGGGTGGTGCCTTCGGCGGCGCCTCCAAGCTGAGCGTCGCCATCGACAGCCAGATCGTCGGCCGAACCGCCGCGGGCACTTATCTGATGGTCGAGGTCGCGCCAGGTCCGCATCGCGTGAGCGCTCCCACAGGCGAAAATGAAAGCGCCGTATCCCTCGATGCCGTGGCCGACAGCATCTACTTCGTCAAGCTATGGCCTAAAATGGGGTTCTTCAGCGCTCATTCGGGCATGGAACGGATGGATGCGGCCGAGGCGCGGGCGGGGATCGCCACCGCGCGGATGGTGCCGAGCACTTGGCCAGGAACGCCGATGCGTGAGCAACCGTAGAGAGCCGCCGCCTAACAAGCGCTTGAAGCTGGCGGGCGGTGATCGCTTTAAAGGAAGCCGAGTGTTGTCCCCCTGGCGGGGCACGGACTGTCGTCCACTACTCTTGCGCCGGCGGGCGAGTCGCCCGCAGCTTAAGCGCGATCCGTTCTATGAGAGCGATTGTCAAGGGGAGACGTCGTCACCGCTGATTGCGTGGCGGTCTTCGCCCGAGCGATCAGCCCCGACGGCTGAGGGGACGAGGTCTGGTGGTGCCTTCCGGTCTGCGGGGCAGTCTTCTTCCGCATCGGTCTCCTCGCTTTCCGCTCCCGATCCACCGCTGGATGACTCGCAAGCGCTGGGGTCGCGCGACGCGCGAACCATGGTTCTATCGGAGACTCGGCCCGCAGCCGGCCTGACACTTCTTCGGGTTCTGCGAGGGGGCCTAGAGTTAGGGCAGTTCCTCGGCCGACTGCGGGCCGGGTAAACGGATCGCTCGAGACTTCCCCTCGCTCCGTCGTCCCGGATCCGGGAGCGTCGGCGAGGGCCGTGACCCGCACCGCCGCCTCGCGAATCCGGTCTAGCGCGCTTGCTGCGTCAGCTGCGTGGGATCGTAGCGCTCTCCTTTCTTCCAGAGCCGCAGGGTGAGCGCCGCGAGCTTGCGCGCGAGCGTCACGTCGGCCAACGGCTCCCGCAGCCCTCGGGCGACGAGGGCGCGGTGCCAGTCTTGGAGCGGGCCGGGCCGCGCGCGAGCGGCGGTGGCCGCACTCTTGAACACGTGCTTCAAGAGGCGGTTGTGATTCCGATTCAGCCCGCGGGTCAGGGGCGCCCGCCGGCGGCGGACTGCCTGCCCGTCGACGAGCACGTAGTCGGCGCTCGAGCGGGTCACCACGGCCAGGCCCGCATACGCCCACAGCTGCCGCTTGGTCCGAAACCGCCACGGCGTCTGCATCGTGGCGAGCAGCAGCACCACGCGCACGGGCCCGAAGTAGGGAATCGTCCGCAGCACGGCCCACCCGGGCTCGCGCGCGGCCGCGGCGAGCAGCGCGGCTTTGGCAGGCGGGCGCGCGACTAGCGCGTCGAGCTCCGCCCAGAGCGCCTCGGCCCGGACCCGGGCCCCCCCGGGGGGGAGCTGGGCCAGCCACTCAGCGCGGCGTGCCGGGCGATACACGGCGCGCCCCGGGGTCTGAATCGCCCGGGCCCGAAACAACGCCTTGAGCCGCAGCATCACCCGCGTCGTGTCCTCGACCAGATTCTGGTAGCAGCGGGTCAGCTCCTTCAGCCCGGTCCCGGTGCCCCCGCCGTGATAGGCCGCGCGGAGCCCCCCACGCCGCAGTTGCTCGGAGAGGGCGTCGGCATCGTGCCGATCGTCTTTGTTCCCCTGCCGCGGCTGACCGCGCCGATCGCACACGATCAGACGATCGACGTGCGGGGCCAGCAGGTCGTGCAGCCACTGGGCTTGCGTCCCTTCCTCGATCGCGACGTGGATCGCCCCCCGCATCCCCCGGAAGAACTCCGTGAGCGCTGGACCGTCCGTCGGCAGGATGCTCCGGGCGATCACCCGGCCACTCTCCTCGCGCACTGAGGCCAGGGTCGTTGCTTGATGCACGTCCAGGGCGACATACTTGGTGGTCCGTTTCATGAGGGCCGCTCCTTGTTGTGGTCCATGGGTCCGGGATGACTCCATGGTAGCAACAAGGGGCGTGCTCTCAACATGTGTTAGGCCGCGCGGCCTACCCGGGAGGCTCCCCTACGGGTGGCCTGCGGCGTTCTAATCGTGGGTTAGGTCCACCGTGAGTGACGTGGCCTGTAGCTCCAGGGGTATTAATCTTCAGCCATGGTCGCCCCGGTCCACCATTATCTGGGGAGATGCCTGAGCCTGCTTCTGTTTGCAGCAGGCTGGAGTTGACCCGATTTGATGGACACCTCATTTGACCCCTGTATCATTGGGGTGGAGGTGGTCCATGACGAAGCCGAGCGTAGGGAGTGGGAAGCGAACGCGCCGCTCGTTTAGCGCGGAGTTCAAGATCGAAGCGGTGCGGTTGCTGGCGGAGCGACGGGCGCTCGGGGTCAGTGTGGCGCAGGTCGGGCGGGAGTTGGACGTGCGGCCCAATCTCTTGCGGCGGTGGGTGCGGCGGTTGGCGCAGCGGCCGGGGGCGGCGGGGAGCGACGTCTTCCCCGGCAATGGCAAGCAGCCGAGTGCGGAGGAGGAAGTGCGGCGGTTGCAGCGGGAAAACGCCACGCTGCGCCAAGAGCGCGACTTCTTAAAAAAAGCAGCGGCGTTCTTCGCGAAAGAGTCGCGGTGAAGTACGCCTGCATCGCCCGCCACCGGGGCGAATTCCCTGTGCGACTCATGTGCCGCGTGCTCGCGGTCTCGCCCGCGGGGTTCTACGCGGCCCAACGTCGCTGGCGGAGTGCCCGGGCCGAGCGGGATCAGGCCCTCCGGCTCAAGGTGCGCGTGGTCCACGCCCAGAGCCGCCGACGCTATGGGGCGCCGCGCGTGCACGCGGAGCTGCGCGCCCAGGGCGAGCGGGTTGCCAAGAAGCACGTGGCGCGGCTGATGCGCGAGGACGGCCTGGCGGGGCGCCGGCCGCGGCGCTGGATGCGGACGACGGACTCCGCGCATGCGCAGCCGGTGGCGCCCAATGTGCTCGCGCGCCGCTTCGGGGTCGACCAGGTGCCGGGACCGGACCGGGTATGGGTCAGCGATCTCACCTACATCCCGACGCGCGAGGGGTGGGTCTTCCTGGCGATCGTGCTCGAGCTCGCCTCGCGCCGGGTGGTCGGGTGGGCGATGCGCGAGACGCTGGACGCCGAGCTTGCGCTCGCGGCGCTGCGGATGGCGCTGGCGACGCGGCGGCCTGCCCCCGGGCTGGTGCATCACTCCGATCGGGGTAGTCAGTATGCGAGTGCCGACTACCAGGCGTTGCTCACCGCCCACAGGGTGGTCGCGAGCATGAGCAAGCGGGGGGACTGTTGGGACAACGCGGTGGCCGAAAGTTTCTTCGCCACCCTGGAAACCGAGCTGCTGCTGGAGGCCGACTGGCCCACGCGAGAGGCCGCGCGCCAGGAGATCTTCGCCTACATCGAGACCTGGTACAATCGCGAGCGCCGGCACTCGAGTCTCGGCTACCGGAGCCCCGTGGCGTACGAGCGCGACGTGCTCGCGCAGAGGCACGCCGCATGAGCGCGGCGCGGCGGGAGCACAGCGAGCGGGGGACGACCGAAAAACGTCTTCCGCGTTTGCCCTATAACCAACGATCGGGGCCGAGCCCGACCGACGACACCCCCCAACTCGAGGGGGAGCGATCCATCACGAGCTGGCCAACCAGCTCAAACCCGGTGTCCACCAAACCGGGTCAATTCCAAACATGCGCTTGAAGCTGGCGGGCGGTGTTCGCTCTAACGGAAGCCGAGTGTTGTGCCCTGGCGGGCACCAAATATCGTTCAATGACATTGCGCCCTGTAGGCGAGTCGCCCGCAGCTTAAGCGCGATCCGTTAGGCAGCAGCAGGGCCAATACTCAATGCTCTTCGCCAAGAGATCCCTTCGAGACATCGCCAGCGCCTGGATGGCCCGGGTCGGCCCGGTCTTCAGCGCACTCACGACATCGCCCCTCGCCGCTCAGCGGGTTATCGATGCGTTTCGTGAGGCCGGGGCGACCACTGTGCAGACGGCCCAGCCCTTCCATGCCCGGTCGGCGCTCGAGCAGACCGCCATGACCTACCTCCTGAGCATTGAAGTCGTTCGAGAGCCCAAGCGCGGTCGCTACTACTTGGACGAAGTCGCCCTTGAGACACGCCGGAAGCAATTCTTACTTCCGTGGTGAAGCTGCTGCCTAACAAGCGCTTGAAGCTGGCGGGCGGTGATCGCTGTAAGGGAAGCGGAGTGTTGTGCCCCTGGCGGGGCACGGACGTCGTCCAACACCCTTGCGCCGGCGAGCGCATCGCCCGCAGCTTAAGCGCGATCCGTTAGGCAGCGTGTCCCGAGGTCTTGTGCGGCTTATCATCCCCTTGTGCTTCGCGTGCATCCTGTCCTCACCGGCCGTCGCCCAAGGCTCCGACCTTATCACGGAATCCACGGCGACGGTCGGGCGCGGCGGTGCCTTTGCCTCGAATGGCTCCTTCATCGCCGGCGTGGTGGCCGTTGCTGATTTCGGCGCCCGCTGGGGGCGACCCTCTGGTACCCGCTGGGGCTTCTCAGTGCTCGCCGGCCGAGACTTCCCCAATGAAGCAACGCTTGTCGGCCTTCGGGTGCGGCTTGGTCATCGGGTCAGCCAAGGCTTCGTGGAGGCCTCCCTCGCTGGCATCGCCTCCAGTGCTGGAACAGGTGGCGTGGGGAACAGCCAAGGCCTCGGAGCGAGCGCTGGCCTCGCCTATTACCCCGCCTCCTGGGGCGGGCTGCTGGTCCAACTCGACGTATTGCCAACCTGGAAAAGTGTCGAGGTGCCGACGCCACCGGACTACGCGACCGAAACGCTCACCCACGAACCAGCGCTCTCTTTCGGGGCGCGCCTCGCTGGAAAAGCCGGTGTAGCATCGTGGCTTGGTGCAGCGCTCGTCGGCCTGCTAGCCATTGCCTTCCATGAATGACGACTTGAACGCTGCCTAACAAGCGCTTGAAGCTGTCGGGCGGTGATCGCTCTAACGGAAGCGGAGTGTTGTGCCCCTGGCGGGGCACGGCCTGCGGCCCACACCCTTGCGCCGGCGAGCGGGTCGCCCGCAGCTTAAGCGCGATCCGTTAGGCAGCTAGCGCGCCGGAGAGCCTGATGCCTCGATTCCAAGCGGAAGACCGCTAAAGAGTTCGTCGACGAACTTCAGCAGGATCCCGTCTACCGCGAGCATAGCGCAGCGCGTGAGGCCGCGAGGGACAAGCGTGCCGTCGAGAGCGTGCACGATGAAGCGGACTTGCTGCGAGAACTCGCGGGTACAGGTGTTCATGTGGACTCTGTGTACGACTTCGTCAACGACGTCATCACGCCACTCCGGGCAGTCCCGGTTCTGCTACGTCACCTCGAGCTGCCTCACATCCCCGCCATCCGCGAAGGTCTCTTGCGCTCATTGGCATACTCGCACCTGCGTCCGAGTGCCCTGGGCCACCTCAAGGCTCTCTTCCGAGCAACAGTCGAGCCCGGTGAGCGGTGGCTACTGGCGAACGCGATCGCGGCGATGGCCACTCTCAAAGAGGTTGCTGACCTCCCGGGCGTTGCCGAATATGCTAAGCTCTTCAAGCACACGTCCCGCAAACAAGGCGGCAAGCGCTAGCTGCCTAACATGCGCTTGAAGCTGCCGGGCGGTGATCGCCTTAAGGGAAGCG
>Ga0209161_10002537_pt1 | contig 14944 bp, 12 predicted proteins | sample GraSoiAngelo_155_FD_186169 | JGI IMG/M metagenome (GOLD analysis project Ga0209161, IMG submission 186169) | Grasslands soil microbial communities from the Angelo Coastal Reserve, California, USA - 14_1009_13_30cm (SPAdes) (version 2) | ecosystem: Environmental > Terrestrial > Soil > Grasslands...
ATGCTGGCGCTGGCACGGGTCGAGGGGATGACGACGCTCGTCCAGGACGGCGTGCTCAAGTCGCTCCAGGGCCTCACGGACTTCCGCCAGGTCAAAGCCGTCGCGATCAAGTAGCTCGGGCGAGGGCGGGGTGGGCTGTGCCCTCCTCGACCACGCTAGCTTTCACCCGTTGTGTGGTTCCGTCCCCGCCCGAGCTACTTCCGCGCGAGCCTCTCACGCGTCGAGCTTCAGCTTGACGTCTTTGAAGGTCCAGTAGAGCAGCAGGTCGTAGACGATCTTCAGAGCGCCGCCCGCCACGAACGGCGCCGCGAGCGCCACGGCCTGCATCACCCACCCCGTCAGCGCGGGCGTGACCGCCTGGGCGACGGTCCGCGCGATGTTGGTGGTGGTCGCCGCCGCCTCGCGCTCGTGGTCCTCGACGAGGGCCATCACGTACGCCTGCCGGGTCGGCACGTCCATCTGCGAGAGCAGGTGACGCACGCACAGGAGCGCGATCGCGACCGCGGCCGTGGGCGCCCACGCGATGAGGATCAGCACCACGTTGGACACCAGGTGCGAGACCACCATCGTCGCGAGGAGCCCGAAGCGCGCGGCCGCGCGGACGGCGAGCAGCAGCGAGGCGGCCGTGAGGACTTGCGTGGCGAAGAAGACCCCGCCGAGGGCCTCGAGACCGAGGGCGTAGCGTTCGTGGAGGAAGTAGACGACCAGCGACTGGAGCACGAAGCCGCCGGCGAACGCGTCGAGCGCCCCGAGCGCGGCGAGGCGGCGGATGAGGGACGCCGACGGCAGGCGCGCTCCGACGGGCCGCCGGCGCTCCACCGGCGCCTCGGGGGGAAGGCGCGCGTACGCCATGCACTGGACCACGGCGCCGGCGAGGAACACGACGAACAGCGGTCGGTACCCGGCGAGTGCGCCCACCGTGGCCGCCCCGAGGGCCGCCGCAGCGTACCCGAGCAAGTTGTAGATGCTGAGGGCCGCGGTGCGCTGCCCTGCCGCGACCGCGCGCGCGATGCGCACCTGCTCGAGGGCCAGGAAGGGGCCCGTCTCGCCCGTGCCGACCGCGACGTTGCCGAGCATCGCGGCGAGCACGACCAGCCGCGGATCGCGTGACGACAGGAGGATCACGGCCGCCAGGGCCGAGAGCGCGCCGAGCGCGATCAGCGCCGGGCGCCCGCCGTACCGCTCTGCCGGCCGGCGGACGAGCCACGTCAGCAGGGCGCTCCCGGCGAGCGTCAGCGTGACCGCCACACCCAGGCCCGCGGCGGTCAGGCCGAGCTCGCTCAGGTAGACGGGGAGCGCGATCCCGAGAAAGCCGTAGCAGAACGTCCGCACGGTCTTCGCGACGAAGATCGCTCGAACCTCCGCTTGACAAATGGTCGTCATGTGTTGAGTATATCTTCAGGTGGAGGTGTCCCCATGAACCCCGTGGAGCGCGTTCTGTATCGGGAGCTGGCAGAGCTGCTCGACCGGCTGGCGGCGTCGGTGCCGGAGGGCAGTCTCGAGCACATCCGTGCCTCGAGTCCGACGCTCAAGGCGCGACTCGACGAAGCGGAGCTGAGCGTCGCCGCGGTGCGCGCGGCGCTGCTCGAGGGATATGGTCGGTGGCGCCGGGCGCTCGAGGACGTCGAGAACCTGTGGGCGCTGGCGGCGTGGCGCTCAACCGCGGCCGAAGAGCCGGCGGAGAAGGCTGCGGCGCTGGCCGCCTGAGGCCGGCTCCGCGCCGAGATAGGAGGCGCGGCTCGCCTCGAACCGCTGCCAGTAGTCTGGCAGCGTCTTCGCCAGCGCCACCTGGACGGCGAGGAGGCGCCGGGTCGGGTCGCCGGTGGCGTGCGCGGCGGCGTCGACCTTCTCGCGTTGCTCAGGCGTGAGGCCGATGGCGATCGCCTCACGGAGTCGCTCGAGGAACGCGCGCACGCTCCGCGTGAACTCCTCGCGATCCCGCGCGCTGTCGGCCGCGGGAGCGGGCAGCCCGCGGGCCCGCCGCCCCGCGACCAGCGCGTCGAGGCACGCGAAGTCCACCGCCTCTTCGATTCGCTCGCGCAGCTCGGCCTCGATGCGCGCGCTGAGGTCACGCGGCTCGCCGGCGTCGCGGCGGGGTGAGGCGTTGAACGACGCGTGGGCCATCAGCCGAGCAGCCGGCGCAGGCCGGTCGCCAGCGGCAGCGGCTCCAGCCCGAACGCGGCGGGGAGCGACGCCGGGTCGCAGACGTTGTCCTCGTCGAGCATGAGGAGCTGATCGGGCGTGAGCGGGAAGTAGGGCAGCGCCTGGAGCGTGCGCGTCGCCACCCGCGCCACGGCGCCGGGCACGTGGAGCTTCAGGATCCGGCGGCGTCCGAGCGCCGTGCCGATCAGGTCGACGAGCTCCCCCAGGGTCACGACGTCGGGGCCGCCGACCTCGTAGGTCTGCTTCACCGCCGCGGGCAGGCCGAGCGCGCGCGCCACCGCCTGGGCGACCTGCTCGACGGGCACGGGCTGGAGGCGGCCGCTGCCGACGAGCGGCACGACCGGCAGGCGGCGCACCAGCCGGACCAGGGGCGAGACGAAGCCGTCGCCGCGTCCGTAGATCACCGAGGGACGGAAGATCGTCCAGGGCAGGGCGCACGCGCGCACGGCCTCCTCGGCCGCCCACTTGGTCTGGTGGTAGCGCGAGCGGGCGCCCTCGCGCGCGCCGAGCGCGCTCATGTGGACGTAGCGGCGAACGCCGGCGGCGGCTGCTGCGGCGACGACGTTGACCGTCCCCTGCACGTGGACCCGGTAGAACGTCGTGTTGGTGGCAATGTGCTCGCGGATGATCCCGACGAGGTGGATGACCGCGCCGCAGCCGGCCATCCCTTCGTCGAGCAACTGCGGCGCCAGCACGTCGCCCTCGACGCGCTCGATCGCCCCGACGCCCCGGAGGTCGGGCTCCGAGCCCCGACGCACGAGGCACCGCACGACGTAGCCCTCGCCGCGCAGCGCCTGGACGACCGCGCGGCCGACGAACCCGGTCGCGCCGGTGACGAACACCCGATGCACCGGACGCATCTCGATCCAACTATACCAGTGCTAAGATCGTGACGTGAGCCCTCAGCGCCTCGCGCACGTCGCTCTCGTGCTCCTCTCGCTCTCCCCGGCGGTCGCCGCCGCCCAGTCGGACTTCGCCGCTGTCGACGAGGCCGCGAACGATGCGGTGACGTCCGGGGAGATGCCGGGGGTGGTCGTCCTCGTCGGGTTGGGCGACGAGATCCTCCTGCACCGCGCGTACGGCTCGCGGCGGCTCGTCCCCGAGCCCGCGCCGATGACGCTCGACACGATCTTCGACATCGCCTCGCTCACGAAGCCCCTCGGCACCACGCTCGCCGTCATGTCGCTCGTCGAGCGTGGCGCGATCCAGCTCGACGCGCCGCTCGGGCGCTATCTGCGCGAGTTCCGGGACACGCGCTTCCAGGGCGTCACCATTCGGAGAATCCTGACGCACAGCGCTGGGCTCCTGGCGATCCCGCCCGGGAGCGCGGTCGCGGCGGGATTTCCGGCAGCCGCCCGGGCGCTCGCGAAGATCCCGCTCGACTATCCTCCGGGCACCGGCTTCCAGTACAGCGACGCCGGCTTCATCCTGCTCGGCGAGGTCGTCCGGCGCGTGAGCGGCGACCCCCTCGACCGCTATCTCGACCGGGTGTTCTTCCGCCCGCTCGGCCTGCGCGACACGTCGTTCCACCCTCGCGACGCCGTGCGGAGCCGGGTGGCGCCGACGGAATACTTCAATGGCCACATGCTCCAGGGCGAGCCGCACGATGCGCGCGCGCGCGCGCTCGGGGGCGTCGCCGGCCACGCGGGCCTCTTCTCGACGGCCGCCGACCTGGCGCGGCTCTGCCGGATGCTCGTGAACGAGGGGACGCTCGACGGCCACCGGTACCTCAAGTCCGAGACCGTCGCGCTCATGTGGGAGGCCGACCCGGACGGTCGGACGATGCGCACGCTCGGGTGGGACCTCTCGTCGCCGTTCTCGCGTATGCTGGCGCCGTTCTTTCCCATGGGCTCGGTCGGGCACACGGGGTTCACCGGCACGGCGGTCTGGATCGATCCGGCGAGCCACGCCTACTTGATCGTGCTCACCAACCGCGTCCACCCGAACGGCGGCGGCGCCGCGGGCATCCGCGACCTGCGCGTCCGGATCGCCGCGACGGTGGGCACGGCGCTCTTCGCCGCCACGCCGCCGTCGCCGTCCTCGCCGGGCGCCGAGGCGCCGGCCGCCGACCTGCCGGCGGAAGCGCGGCCGCTCCTGGCGTCGCCGGGCACGCCCGGCCGCGTGCGCACCGGGCTCGACGTCGTCGCCGCGCAGAACTTCGCGATGTTCGCGGGCCACTCGGTCGGTCTCGTCACCAACCAGACGGGGGTGGACGCGCAGGGGCGCCGCGCGATCGATCTCTTCGCCGACGCGCCGGGGGTGCGTTTGCAGGCGATCTTCTCGCCCGAGCACGGGCTCGGCGGCGACGCGACGACCGACGTCCCGCACGGGCGCGACCCGGCGACGGGGCGGCCGATCTGGAGCCTCTACGGCCCGGCGCGCCGGCCGTCGCGCGAGATGCTGAAGGACGTGAGCCTGCTCGTGTTCGACATCCAGGACGTGGGCGTGCGCTACTACACCTACCTCACGACGCTCGTCTACGTGATGGAGGAGGCGGCGCGGGCGGGGATACCCGTCGTCGTGCTCGACCGTCCGAATCCGATCACGGGCAGCATCGTCGAGGGACCGGTGATGGATCCCGACCTCCAGTCGTTCACGGGTCCCCACACGATCCCCGTCCGTGATGGGCTGACGATCGGCGAGTTCGGGCGCCTGGTGGCCGCCGAGCGGAAGATTCCCGTGTCGCTCTCGGTGATCCCGCTGGCCGGCTGGGATCGGCGGCTCTGGTACGACGAGACCGGGCTCCCGTGGGTGAACCCGTCGCCGAACATCCGGTCGGTCACCGAGGCGCTGCTCTATTCGGGGGTCGGGCTCCTGGAGGCGACGAACCTCTCGGTCGGACGCGGAACGGACACGCCGTTCGAGGTCGTGGGCGCACCGTGGATCGAGCCCCAGGGGCTCGTGGACGCGCTCAACCGCCTCGGGCTCCGCGGCCTCAGGTTCGAACCCGTCTGGTTCACGCCGATGGCCGACCAGTACGCCCAGATCCAGTGCGGCGGCGTGCGGCTCGTCGTGACCGACCGCGACACGCTCCGGCCGGTCACGGTGGCGCTCGCGCTCGCGCGGGAGCTACGGGTGCGTCACCGGGACCAGTTCAGACCCGAGAGCATCCAGAACCTCCTCGTGAATCGGTCGACGATGTGGGCCTTCCTCAGCGGCGAGAGTTTCGACCGGCTCGTTGCCTGGGCCGACACCGACCGCAACAGCTTTCTGAACCGGCGCGCGTCGTATCTCATGTATCGCTAGGTCATTGTCGTCGGGGGGAGCGACGACGCTCCTCCCCGACCCCCCCCCACCGATCACCCGCGGCAGCCGCGCCACTAGGTTCGGTTGCGCGGGCGAAGCCCGCGGGCGAAGGGCGTCCGAACGTTTTCCAGGACCGGCTCAGTGTTCGACGAGGTGGAGGTTCTGGAGGTCGCTCCGCACGCGGCCCCTGAGCGTGGCCGGGACCGTCACCGCGGCCGGGTCGCCGTCGCTCACGAACCGCTCACCGGGGTGCCGCTCGAAGTAGCCGAGCCAGTGCCGGAGCTCCGACTCGAGCGCCTGGATGCGTGGCAGCCGCAGCGGATCGAACGCGCGGGCGAAGGGCGACGGCGCCGGCCCACCCGAGACCTGGAGGATCGCGTCGTGGCTGTACATAACCCCCTTCGACGAGCCGGAGCGCGCCCAGCTCACGTCCTTCGGGTACACGCCGTGGGGCAGCGCGAGCGCCCGGGGCTTGTAGGCGGGGACGTGACGCTGGATCCATTGCTGCGCGCCGGCGATCTGGGCGCGGACGGTCGCCTCGTCGTACTTGCCGAGGTTCGCGTGCCAGAGCGTGTGGTTCCCGATCTCGTAGCCGTGGCTCGCGAGGAACTGGAGCTTCTTGCCCGCGTACGCGGGCTGGTTGAACAGCCGGTTCGGCGGGTCCGCGGCGGGCAGCACGAAGAAGACGGCCGCGTGCCCGAAGTCCGGGTGCTCGCGCGCGAAGGCCTCGAGGATGCCGACGGCGGATTTCGGGTCGATCTCGACCGCGGTGTTCTCCTCGACGTAGCGGAACTGGCCCGGCGACGAGTCGTCGAACGTGAGGATCACCGGCGTCGTGCCGGCGGGCAGCGCGATGCGCCCGTCGAGCAGGTCGCCGAGGGCGATGAGGCGATACCCGCGCGCGTAGAGCGTCTCGAGGTCGCGCCGGAAGTTCTCGGGCGTGCGTGTCCAGCGCTCCTCGGGGTAGTCGATCTTGTGGTACTCGAGGATCATCACGCGGCCGAGCTCGTTGGGCGCCAGCGACTCGGCGCCGGCGAACGACGCGAGCAGGAGGGCGGCGGTCAGGATGAGCGCGCCGACGAGGAGGAGCCTCATTTGGCGGCGAGCGCCTCTTTCGGTTGGAGCGCGGCGCCGGTGTAATCGTTGCGCGGATTCCACAGCATCCAGCCGGCCGCGCCACCGTCGTCCGCGCCCCGGATCTGCTCGAGGATCTCCCTCACGCCGAACGTGCGGCGATCGAACGCGTAGTCGCGGAAGTCCTGCAGCCACGGCCGCACCTGCACCTGGGTGTGGGTCGCGCGCTTCAGGATGAGCCGCACGCTCTCGAACACGACCTCGTAGGGGTGCTCGACGGGGTTCTTGTAGCCCGGGATCCCGCGGTGGTAGCCCGACGGGTAGACCATCGGCGAGATGTAGTCGAGGTGGGGCGTCAGCTCCTCGACGCGCTGGCCGATGTCCGTGTCGTTCTCGTTGAACGCCGTGTAGCCGAAGACGTCCGCGGCGACGAAGGCGCCCATCACGCCGAGCTCGTGGCGCGCGCGCTCGAGGAACGCGACGATGGCGGGCAGTCGCGTCGCCTTGGTGTTCGGCTTCGAATACTGCGCCGCGCCGAGGCGCCCGTCGGTCGGGAAGCGCACGTAGTCGAACTGGACCTCGTCGAACCCCCGCCGCACCGCCTCGCGGGCGATCGCGATGTTGTAGTCCCAGACCTCCTCGCGGAAGGGATCGACCCACGCGAGCCGCTCGTTGTCGGTCCACGGCTGGCCCGTTCGCGTGTCGATGACCGCGAGGTCGGGTCGGTGCCGGGCGAGGATGTTGTCCTTGAAGGCGACGATGCGCGCGATCGTGTAGATGCCGCGCGACTTCAGGGTGCTCATGAGCGCGTCGAAGTCGCGGAGGGTCGCGGGCCCCCGCGCGCCCGCGGCCACGGCCTCGATGACGTCGGTGGGGTAGAGGATCCACCCGCGGTCGCCCTTGACGTCGATGACGACCGCGTTCAGCTCGGTGTGCGCGGTGAGGTCGAGGACCCGTGTGCGGATCGCCCGGTCGCCCACGCCGAAATACGTCAGGTACGCCGCCTTGACGACGTGCGGCCGGAGGACGACCTCGACGGGGCGCCGCTGAGGCTCGACCATCACTTTCTCGAAGCCGGGCATCTTGACGATGAGCGGCGTGCGCGACGGGGCGCCCTCGAACTCGAAGGTGCCGTCCGACCCCGTCCGGTACTCCCTGCTGTCGAGCACGATGGACGCGCCCTCGAGCGGCTGACGGTCACCGTCAAGAATCTTACCGGTGACCATCTTTGGCCAGCTCTGGCGCGCCCGCATCGGCTCGGCGGGCCGCGACCGGTCGATGAGCAGACCCGTTCGGGGCTCGGGCAGGGGCCGCGCCAGAGGCGTCGCGACCAGGTCGGAGGGCGCCAGGATGAGGTAGCCGGCGACGATCGCGATGGCCAGGAGCAGCAGCGCGTAGCCACCGTCGATGAGGTGTCGTCGTCCCGCGAGCGAAGTCGGCTCGTCGAGCATGGTCTTTCTTCGACACTAGCGCCCCCGTCAATACGCGCCAAGAAATACTTTTGTGGATAAACTTCTGCTGTGCCGCCACGTTTCGGGTGTGAGACCGCGCGGACGCGGGCGCTCCGGGTCGACGGCCTTGGGTTGCACCTGCTCGAGTGGGGGGCCCCCGGTCGCCCCGCGCTCTGCTTCCTGCACGGCGGCGCGGCGCACGCCCACTGGTTCGATCTGGTCGCGCCCGCGTTCGCCGAGCGGTTCCACGTGGTCTCGCTCGATCAGCGCGGCCACGGTGAGAGCCAGTGGGCCGAGCCGCCCGCGTACGCCACCGAGGACTTCGCGGGCGACCTCGTCGGGGTGATGGACGCCCTCGGCTGGGAGCGCATGACGGTCGTCGGCCACTCGATGGGCGGTCACAACGCGATGGCGTTCGCCGCCTGGCACCCGGACCGCGTGAGCCGGCTCGTGATCGTCGACTCCCGGCCCACGATCCCATCGGAGCGGCTCGACCGCATGCACGCACGCGGCCGCCGCGCGCCGCGCCTGCATCCCGACCCCGACTCGGCGGCCCGTGCCTTCCGTCTCCTCCCGCGTGAAACGGTCGCCGCCCCGGAGCTCCTCACGCATCTGGCTCGCGCGGGATTCGTCGCGCGCGGCGGCGGGTGGGTCTACCGCTTCGATCCGGCGTGCAACGGCTCGCGGCGCCCAGTCGACGCCTGGCCCCTGCTCGGGCGGATCGTGGCGCCCACGCTGATCGTGCGCGGGGAGCTGAGCCCGGTCCTCCCGCGCGACCTGGCCGAGCGGATGCAGGCCGCGATCCCGACGGCGACACTCGTTGAGATCCCCGGGGCCTACCACCACCTGGTCCTCGACGATCCCGCGACGTTCGTTCAGGCGCTCGACGCCTTCCTCTTCGCAACGGCCTGACAAGGCGTCCTCGCGCGCGATCGTCGCGGATGCGATGCGCGACCCCGCTCGAGCGCCCGCCGAGCGTCGTCGGCGGGTCGGCACTCCCCTCCGAGACCCGTGTCTCAGGGGACTGACTCGGACTGGGCGCTCTTGAAAATACGCTTGCGGAGAAGAGCTAGCGTGGTCGAGGAGGGGAGTGCCGACCCGCGGACGCCTCCTCGGGCACGCGCTCGACGCGGACGGCGCAGACTTTGTACTCGGGGATCTTCGACGATGGGTCGAACGCGGAGTTCGTCAGGAAGTTCGCCGCCGACTCCTCGAGCTTCACGAACGGGACGAACACGGCGCCCGGACGGACGGCCTCGGTGACGCACGCGTGGCCGGTCAGCTCTCCGCGCCGCGATGCCACACGGATCCGCGAGCCCGGGTTCACGCCGAGCCGCCGCGCGTCGCTCGGATGGATGGCGACTTCGAGGTGCGGCGCGAGCTCGAGCAGGCCCTGGACCCGTCGGGTGAGGGTCCCGCCGTGCCAGTGGTAGAGGAGGCGGCCGGTGTTGAGGACGAACGGGAAATCGCGGTCGGGAAGCTCCGCGGCCTCGGCGGTCTGCCGCGCCGGGACGAACCGGGCGCGCCCCGTCGGAAAGGACTCCGCGTAGAGGTACCGCGTGCCGGGGTGATCCGCGGTCGGGCACGGCCACTGGATGCCCCCCTCGCGGTCGAGACGCGCGTGCGAGAGGCCGGCGAGAAGCGGGGTGAGCCGGGCCATCTCGTCGAAGATCTCGGCGGGCCCCGGGTAGTCGAACTGGCCGCCGACGTCGATCCCCAGCCGTCGGGCGACGCGCTTGGCGAGCTCGCACGCGATCCACCAGTCCGGACGCGCCTCGCCCGGCGGCGGCAGGGCCTGGCGCACGCGCTGAACGCGCCGCTCCGAGTTGGTGAACGTGCCCTCCTTCTCGGCGAACGCGGCGGCCGGCAGGAAGACGTGGGCGCGCTCGGCCGTCTCGTGCATGAAGAGGTCCTGCACGACGAGGACGTCGAGCTGGTCGATCGCCTTCTCGGCGTGGTGGAGGTCCGGCTCCGAGAGCAGCGGGTTCTCGCCGACGACGTACAGGGCGCGCGTGGCGCCGTCGAGGCACCCCTCGATCATCTCGGTCACGACACGCCCCGGGCGCCCGGGCGGCCTCACTCCCCAGCGCGCCTCGAACTTCGCGAGCGTCTCGGGATCGTACTTCTGGTACCCGGGGAGGTTCGTCGGGATGCATCCGGCGTCGCCGCACCCCTGGACGTTGTTCTGGCCGCGCAGCGGGGAGATGCCGCTGCCGGGGAAGCCCATCTGGCCGGCGACGAGCGCCAGGTTCAGCACCGCGTGGGCGTTGTGGATGCCGTTCGTGTGCTGGGTGATGCCCATGCCCCAGATCAGGCAGGAGCCCGCGAACGGTGGGCGCGCGTACCAGCGCGCGGCCCGGGTGATGTCGCTCGCGCGCACATCCGTCACCCGCTCGGCGTGCGCGAGCGTGAAGGGCTCGAGCGAGGCTCGCCACGCCTCGAACCCCTCCGTCCGGTTCCCCACGAAGTCGAGGTTCGCGAGGCCCTCGTCGAGGATCACGCGCGCCATCGCGTTGAAGAGCGCCACGTCCGTGCCGGGCCGCTGCTGGAGCCAGAGGTCCGCCTGGTCACAGAGGTCCACGCGCTTGGGATTGACGACGACGAGTCGCGCGCCGCGGGCGACGGCGCGGCGGAAGCGGATCGCGATGACCGGGTGGTTCGCCGAGGCGTCGGCGCCGACGACCATGAGGCAGCCCGCGTCCTCGTAGTCCTGATAGGAGTTCGACGTGGCGCCCGAGCCCATCGAAACGAGCATGGCCTCGACGGACGGCGAGTGGCAGAGCCGCGTGCAGTGATCCACGTCGTTCGTCTGCATGACGACGCGGCAGAACTTCTGGATCACGTAGCCGTCCTCGTTGGTGGCCTTGGCGCTCGCGAGGGCGCCGAACCTGCCGCGATGGCGCACCAACCCCTCGGCGGCGGCGTCGAGCGCCTCCTCCCAGCTCACCCGGACCCAGCGTCCGTCGCGTCGGACCATCGGGTGGGTGACCCGGTCGCGCGCGTGGACGAAGCCCGTCCCGAACCGGCCCTTCACGCAGAGGGTGCCGAGACTCGACTGGTTCGACGGGACGTCGTCCGTCATGAGCGCGAGCCGGTCGTCTGTTTGGAGATGGGGGCTCCGCCCCTCGCTCGACTCGCCCGCGATGACATTGACCACGAGGCCGCAGCCGACGCCGCAGTAGGGGCAGGTCGTCTCCACGCGGCGCGCGATCCGCGCCGGCGCGTCCTTCGGGGAGAGCGCCCCCGTCGGACACGTCGCCACGCACTGGCCGCACGAGGTGCACACCGAGGCGGCCAGCGCGCCGTCGCCGAAGACGCCGACCTTGGTCGCGTGACCGCGGCCGAGGAGCGCGATCGCGCCGATCTGCTGGACCTCGTCGCACGCGACCGTGCAGCGCCCGCAGAGGATGCACGCCTCGCGGTCGAGCACGAAGAACGACTTGGACGCGTCGACGTCGAAGCGGTGGAGGGGCGCGAAGCCCGGCTCGCGCAGGCCGTGGCGGGCCGCCGCGGCGCCGACCTGGGCAAAGTCCGCGCGCTCGGCCGACGGGGTCAGCATCGCGAGTGTGAGGTCGAGGACGCCGCGGCGCACGCGCACGGCGTCGGGGTGCTCGGTCGAGACGACCATGCCCTCGCGCGCCGGCAGGTGGCACGCGGCGGGGAGCCCGCGCTGGCCCTCGACGCGGACGAGGCACGTCCGGCAGGCGCCGAGCGGCGCCCGATCCGGGTCCTTGCAGAGCTGGGGGAGCGGGATCGTGAGCAGGTTCACGCCGTCGAGGACCGTCGCGCCCTCGGGGAGCTCGACCGCGCGTCCGTCGATCGTGAGCCTCATCGGCGTCTCATGATAGCCCGAACTCGCCCGGGAACTCGGCGAGGGCCGAGAGGACGGCGAGTGGCGCCGCCTGGCCGAGCCCGCACAGCGAGGCGACCTGGATCACCTCGGCGAGCGAGCTCACGCGCTCGCGCTCGACGGGCCCGTCGAGCACCCTCAAGAGCCGCGCGGTCCCCTCCCGGCACGGCGTGCACTTCCCGCACGACTCGCGCATGTTGAAGGCGAGCAGCGTGCGCACCGCGTCGGCGACCGACGCGCCCTCGTCGAGGGCGACGACGCCGCCCGTCCCCGGGCTCACCGGGCCGCGCGGCACGAGCGGCTCGTCGAACTGCCGCGCGGGGACGACGCTCCCGGACGGCCCCCCCAGGACGGCGGCGCGGAGCGACCGGCCCGTCGAGGAGCCGCCGCCGAGCTCCGCCGTGAGCGTCCTGAGCGTCGTGCCGAGCTCCACCTCGACGAGCCCGGGGCACCGGACGTGACCCGAGAGTCCGAAGAGCTTGGTCCCGCCGCCGCGGCCGAGGCTGGCGAACCAGGCGCCGCCCTCGGCGACGATGGAGGGCACGGCGCAGAGCGTCTCGACATTGTTGATGACGGTCGGCTTGCCCCAGAGCCCGGACTCGACGGGGAAGGGCGGGCGCGTGCGGGGCATCGCGCGATAGCCCTCGATGGACTCGAGGAGCGCGGTCTCCTCGCCGAGGACGAAGCCGCCGGCGCCGCGGCGTAGCTCGACGACGAGCGAGAGGTCGGAGCCGAGGATGCGCTCGCCGAGGAGTCCCCACTCGCGCGCCTGCCCGACGGCCACGCGGAGCCTCTCGGCCGACAGCTCGGCCTCGCCGTGAACATACAGGATGGCGCGCGAGGCGCCGGAGGCGTACGCGGCGAGCAGCACGGCCTCGAGGAGCCGGTGCGGGTCGCCCTCCATCAGATGGCGGTCCTTGAAGATGCCGGGCTCGCCCTCTTCGCCGTTGACGACGAGGTACTTCGGCGCGCCCGTCGCCGCACGGCACGCCGCCCACTTCACCGCCGTCGGAAAATACGCGCCGCCGCGCCCGGCGAGACCCGCCGCGCGTACCTCCTCGATGACCAGCTCGGGCCGGGCGCCCTCGAGTGCCAGCACCAGCGTCGCGTACGCCCCGTGGCGGATGGCGTCGGCGATGTCCCCGGGGTCGGCGAGGCCGCAGCGCTCGAGGAGCATCCGCCGCTGGCGCGACAGCCACTCGCCGGCGACGTCGGGCGCCGCGGCGGGATTCGCCGCGAGGGCGTTCAGGAGGCGCGGGACCTCGGCCGCGGTGACCGGACCGGTCGTGAGCCGTGGGCGGCCGTCGCGCAAGACCTCGACGACCGGCTGGGCCCAGCACATGCCGTTACAGCCCGCGGCGACGACGGTGAACGGGAGGCCGCGGCGCGGGACCTCGACGCGCAGCGCCTCGAACGTGTCGCGCGCGCCGACGGCGAGCCCGCACGTTCCCATGCCGACGGCGAGGCGCGCGCCCGTGCGCCGTCGCTCGGCCGCCCGCAGGAGGGTGGCGAAGCGCGCCGCGGGCGCGCCGGCCGTCGGCCCCGGCGGGGGCGCGACATGCCGCGGCGCGGCCGCCACGTGCGGCGCCGGGTGGGCGGCGAGGAGGGCGTCGAGCGCGTCCGGCGTCACGCGGCCCCGGTACGCGTGATCGATCTCGACGACGGGCGCGACGGCGCAGGCGAACCCGCAGTCGAGCTCCTCGAGCGTCGCCGCGCCGTCGGCGGTGGTCTGGCCCGCGCGGACGCCGAGCCGCTGCTCGCACGCCGCGAGGAGCTCGCGACCGCCCCGCACGCGACAGCTCACGCCCGTGCAGACACGGATCAGGCGTCGGCCGGGCCGGGCGAGCCGGAGCTCCGGGTAGTGCGAGGCGACGCCCCACACTTCGCTCTTGGGGACGCGCAGGTGCGCCGCGACCGCCTCGAGCGCGTCGGGGGAGAGGTACCGTTCGGCGCGCTGGACCGCCTGGAGCGCGGGCAGGAGCCACGTCCGCTCGCGGGGAAACGTCGCCAGAAGCGTGTCGAGCGCCATTGCGGCGATCGTACCACGCGCGCGCAGCGGGCTTGAGCGCGGCGCACGCGCCAGGGGACGGTGGGCGCTCAGGGACGGTGAAGCTTCGCGGTCTCTTGGACGACCAGACCAGCGACGGCTCGCACCATACGCGAGATGTCTCGCGCGGCCCAGAACATGAAGCCGAAACCGACGACGACAATGCTCAAGGTGATGGCGAGCACGATGAGCAGGACGGAGTGGGTCACTTCCGAAAGCATGGTCCGAGTGTCCTCGTCCAGGATCTCGCTGTCAATGGGCCGAGCTCGATACGCCTACGCGCTGGCCACGTGCAGCGCGATCGTGCCGAGGCCGAGGCGACGATACTGCACCTCGCGCAGACCCACGCGCTCCATGAGCCGCCCCAGCTCGGCGGGTGTGACGAAGCGCTCGACCGACTGGGGCAGGTAGGTGTAGGCGGCGCGGTCGCCGGCGACCAGCGCGCCGATCCGCGGCACCAGGCGATTGAAGTAGAGCCCGAACAGCGCATCCCAGCCCGGCACTCCCGGCCGCGTGATCTCGAGCGCGGCCACCACCCCGCCCGGCACCGTCACCCGGCGCATCTCGGCCAGGCCGGCCGGCAGGTCGGCGAGGTTCCGCAGCAGGAATGCCGAGGCCACGCAGGCGAACGTCTTGTCGGCGAACGGCAGCGCGAGCGCGTCGGCGGCCAGGAGCGGTACGCGCGTCGCGTGGCGCGCGCCGAGCTTCCGCCGCGCCTCGCCGAGCATGCCCTCTGCGAAGTCGGCGCCGACGACGAGCCGCGTCGGGCCCTGGGCGCGGAGGGCGAGGGCGAGGTCGGCGGTGCCCGTGGCGAGGTCGAGCGCCGGCCCGGGCGGCGCCGCGGCGGCCGCGCGCGCGACGACGGCGCGCCAGGCGTGATGGCGACCGCCGGTCATGAGCGAGTTCATCAGGTCGTAGCGCCGCGCGATGCGCGTGAACATCGCGCGCACCAAGTCTGATTGCGTCATGCGCGACCGACGGGCGCCGTCATCGCCAGAGGCCGCCGACGACGGAGGCGAGGACGATCAGCGCGATGTAGCCGTTGACGTTGAAGAAGGCGACGTCGAGACGCGAGAGGTCCCGCGGGCTCACCAGCGAGTGCTCGTAGGCCAG
>Ga0209161_10002540_pt1 | contig 14936 bp, 9 predicted proteins | sample GraSoiAngelo_155_FD_186169 | JGI IMG/M metagenome (GOLD analysis project Ga0209161, IMG submission 186169) | Grasslands soil microbial communities from the Angelo Coastal Reserve, California, USA - 14_1009_13_30cm (SPAdes) (version 2) | ecosystem: Environmental > Terrestrial > Soil > Grasslands ...
AGTGACGCGGCGCCGGCTCGCGCTCGTCGGCGCCGTCCTGCTCGTCGCGGCGTGCGTGGAGCGGCTCACGGCGCCGGGCCATTGCCCGGACTACTGTCCCTCGGGCCAGATCACCATCGTCGACACGTTGCTCACGACCAGCATCAACCGGGACTCGTCGTACCGCGGCTACGTGCTCGCCTACCAGACCCCCGTCATGCTCGCGGCGCAGCTTCCCGGCGCGACGGACACGCTCGACAGCCGGCCGATCTTCCGGATCAACGGGATCGGCAGTGGCTTCGTGCTCTCGACCACCGACACGGGCGCGATCCTCGGCGCCGACTCCGCGCGGCTCCAGGTGCGCATCGTTCGGCGCGATACTGCGACGCACAACCTCTGGGTTCACCTGTACCGGCTCCCGATCACGATCGACACGAGCACCACGTTCGGCTCCGTGGTCCCGTTCACCGACTCGCTCCGGAGCGTCAACGTCGACACCCTGCTCGCGCAGCTGGGGGGGAAAGACCCGGTGACGGGCGACAGCGTCGTCATGGACACGGTCAACCACCACGTGGTGCTGTCGCTCAAGCTCGATGCGGCGGCGGCGCGCTACGTCGGGACGGATTCCGGCACGGTTGCGTACGGCATTCGGATCGCCGCCGACACCCTCGCGAGCATCGCGTTCGGCAAGGGCACGTTCGGGCCGGTGCTCCAGTGGTACCTCCGCGTGGACTCGCTGGGGACGCCCGTCGCGCGCAACCCGGGCGTCCTCGGCGCGGCGTTCGCGAGCTCCGTGTTCGCTCCGCCACCCGCCGCGCTCGACTCCACGCTCGCCGTCGGCGGCGTACCCTCGGCGCATAGCCTGTTGCGGGTCGCGTTTCCCAAATTCATCAGGGATTCGTCGCAGATCATCCGCGGCACGCTCTTTCTCGTGCCCGCCGTCCCGGCCCGCGGGGCGCCCGCCGACTCGTTCGTGATCGAGGCGCGCTCGGTGTTCGCCGACTTCGGCGGTAAGTCCCCGATCGACCCGCGACTCGGCGACACGACCGTCATCCACATGGGGTCGACCGACACGGTGAAGATCGAGGTGACAAACCTGCTGCAGCTCTGGGCAGCGGATTCCACTCACCCGACCGTACTCGTGTTGCGACCCCAGCTGGAAGCCCAGTTCCTCGGGGAGATCCGCTTCTATCCGTCCATTGCTCCGGCGTTCCGCCCCACGTTACAGGTCACCTTCGTGCGGCCATTCCCGTTCGGGGTGCCATGAGACGGGCGGTCGGAACCGTCGTGGCCGCGGTGGCGCTCCTGACCGCCAGTCCGCCCGTCCCCCTGTCCGGCCAAGACTCCCAGTTCGGGATCCGCGGCCTCGGCACGCCGGGGCGGTGGGAGTCGGTGCGGGCGCGCTCCACCGGCGGGGCGTTCGGTCCGTTCGACGGGTTGTCGCCGCTCATGGAAGCACAGCTCGCCGATGTCGCTCAACTCACGGCGACCGCGGCGGGAGGGACATCGAATCGCGACGCCGACGTGGGCGGCACGACGACGGCGCTCCGCGCCACCCGTTTTCCGGTGATGGGGGTCGCGGGCCCGGTGGGACGCCGGTTCGCGGTCGCGGCCGGGTTCACGACGTACCTCGACAAGTCGTGGGACGTGACGTTGCGCGACTCCCTGCCGCTGCGGGGCGTGGTGCGGCCCTACACCGACGAGATCACGAGCGACGGGAGCGTCACGGACGTGCGACTCGCAGCGGCGAGCCGGCTGTCGCGCCACATCGCGATCGGTGCCGCGGTGCATGTGCTCGCGGGCTCCACCCGGATGACCGCCGAGCGGCGGTTCGACGATTCGACCTTCCACCCAGTGCAGCAGTCCGCCGACGTGCGCTACGACGGGTTCGGCGTGTCGGGGAGCGTGCTCATCGGCCTCGCTCCCGGCCTCAGCATCGCGGGCTGGGCGCGGAGCGACAACCGGCTGCGCGCCAAGGTCGCCGACACGACGAGTGCGGTGACCGACCTGCCGCTCATGGCGGGTGGTGGCCTGCTCATCGTGCCCAGCCCGAGCGCCCGGTTCGCGGCGGCGGCGGCATGGCGCTCCTGGTCCAAGGCCGGTGCGGGCGCGTTCGACACGTGGACGTGGTCCGCAGGGGCGGAGTTCGGCTCGCGCCGGATGCCGATTCGCCTGGGCGCGCGCGGCGGGCAGGTGCCGTTCGGGCCGGGCCCCAAGGCGCCGACCGAGGTCGCGGGGTCGCTGGGGACGGGCCGCGCGTTCGCACAGGGCCGTGCGTTCGTCGACCTGGGGCTCGAGCGGCTGGAGCGTCGGGGAGGCGGGCTCACCGAGCGCGTCTGGACTGTGCTCGTGGGGCTCACCGTGCGGCCGTGAACGTCTATTTCCACACCTTTGGCTGCAAGGCCAATCAGTACGACACGGCGCTGGTGCGCCAGGCGTTCGCCGACCAGGGTGCCGTCGTCGTGGACGACCCGGCCGCCGCGGACGTCGCGGTCGTGAACTCGTGCACCGTCACTCACGAGAGCGAGGCGAAGCTGCGGCGCTTCGTGCGTCGTCTGGCGCGCCAGGGCAAGCGCCTCGAGACCGTCGTGATGGGCTGTGCCGCGGCGCGCGATGATGGCGCGATCGCGGCGCTGCCGGGCGTGCGCGCCGTGGTGGGCGGGGCGGAGCCGGCGCGCGTGCTCCGGGCAGCCGGGTTGGCCTCACCTGCCGGCAAAGTAGGCGCGCAGCATGCTGCGCCGCTACACAGCCAGGGGTTGAGGAACAGGGGCCTCCTCAAAATCCAGGACGGGTGCGACGAGCATTGCACGTTCTGCGCGACGACGCTCGCGCGTGGAGCGAACCGGTCGCGAACGATCGCGGAGCTGGTGGAGGAAGCACGGGGGCTTGCCCAGTGCCATGCCGAGATAGTGCTGACGGGTATCCACATCGGGACGTACGGGCAGGACCGGTCAACTGACCCCGGGCGAAAGCCCGGGGAAGAACCTGACCTGTCCCGCTCACGTGTTCCCCGGGCTCGCGCCCGGGGTCAGTCAACCCTAGGAGCCCTCCTCGAGGCGCTGATCTCTGCGGTTCCCCAGGTGCGCTTTCGTCTCTCGTCCATCGAAGCCACCGAGGTGGACGACACAATCGCCCGGCTGCTGATCGAGGCGCCCGCCCACCTCGCGGCCCATCTCCACGCGCCCCTCCAGTCCGGGTCGAATCGCGTCCTCAAGCGGATGGGCCGCCATTGGTACACCGCCGAGTCGTACCGCGCCCGGCTGGAGTGGCTCGCGGAGCGACTGCCGGTGTTCGGGCTCGGCGCGGACATCATCGCGGGGTTCCCCGGCGAGACCGAGGACGACCACCGCCAGACCGTCGCGCTGGTGGATGCGCTGCCATTCACGTACCTGCACGTGTTTCCCTACAGCGAGCGTCCCGGCGCCGCGGCGGGGCAATTGGGCGAGCGGCTGCCCCCGGGGGCGATCCGCGACCGCGCCCGCGAGCTGCGCGAGTGCGGGGAGGCGAAGGCTCGCAGCCACCGCGCGCGCCGGCACGGGCAGCGCGCCGACGGCGTGGTGTGCGGCCGGGGGGCGGGGAAAGTCGAGGTGCTGACGGAGGACTACCTTTCGGTCTATCTTCCCACCCACGAGTGGAACGGTCGCCCCCGCTTCGAGGTGACGGTTCGCTGATTATGCCGCGCATCTACATCGAGACCTACGGCTGCCAGATGAACGTCTCGGACTCCGAGCTGATGCTCGGCGTGCTGAGGCGCGAGGGCTACGTGCGCACCGACGATCCCGCCCAGGCCGACGTCGTGCTGGTGAACACGTGCGCGGTACGGGACCATGCGGAGCAAAAGGTGCTGTCGCGGGTGGGCGAGCTGAAGCGCCTTAAGCGACCGGGGGGGGTGCTGGGAGTCGCGGGCTGCATGGCGCAGCGGCTCGGGCCCCGGTTGCTCGAGCGCGTGCCGCAAATCGACCTCGTGGTCGGCCCCGATGGCTACCGCGGGCTGCCCGAGCTGATCGCGCGGGCGCGTGCCGGAGAGCGGACGGCCGACGTCATGTTCAAGCACTGGGAGCACTACGAGGACGTCCCGCCGGTGCGGGGGGATGCCGTGTCGGCGTTTGTGACCGTGCAGCGTGGCTGCGATTATCGGTGCACGTTCTGCATCGTTCCGATGACGCGGGGACCGGAGCGGAGCCGCAAGTTGGAGGACGTGGTACGCGAGGTCACGGACCTCGCCCGCGGCGGCACGACCGAGGTGACGCTCCTAGGCCAGACGGTCAACAGCTATGACGACGGCACGCACGACTTCGCCGACCTGTTGCGCGCGGTGGGGGGAATCCCGGGCGTCCGGCGGCTCCGGTTCACGTCGCCCTACCCCACGGATTTCACCGAGCGTGCCGTGGCGGCCATGGCGGAGACGCCCGCGCTGTGCGAGCACGTGCACCTCCCCGTGCAGAGCGGCTCGTCGCGCGTCCTCAAGCGCATGCTGCGGCGCTACGATCGGGAGCGCTATCTCGACGTGGTCGCCGCCCTGCGCCGTGCCGTCCCCGGCATTGCCCTCACGACCGACATCATCGTCGGGTTCCCGGGGGAGACCGAACACGACTTCCAGGAGACCCTCTCGCTCGTCGAGGTGGTGGGGTTCGACGACGCGTACACCTTCAAGTACTCGCGCCGCGAAGCGACGCCCGCGACCCGGCTCAAAGATCCCGTGCCCGACGCCGTGGCTGGGGAGCGCCTCGAGCGCCTGGTCGCCGCCGTGCGGGGCATCGCACGCCGCAGGAACGTCGCCCTGGTCGGCAGCACGCACGAAGTACTGGTCGAGGGGCGGGCCAAGCGAGGGGAGCTGCTGCAGGGCCGCACCCGCACCAACAAGGTGGCGCTCCTGGCGGGCCCCGACGCCTGGATCGGCGGTTATCGCGACGTGCGTTTCACCGGCACCACGGGCTCGACGTTCACGGCCGTGCCACTCGGGCACGTGCTGGGGGGGGAGCTCGCCGTCGTGGGGTGACCAACGTGAGCTTCGAGGTGGTGCAGCGGGAGTACGCGAAGCTGCGCCCCCAGCTGCCCCGGTTCTGCGGCTGCGAAACCTGCCGCGGCGACGTGCTCGTGTTCGCGCTCAATCGCCTCGCGCCGAATTACGTGTCCACCCCTCAGGGCGAAGTGCTCGTCGAGCTGCGGCTCGACAGCGACCAGGAGAAAGCCAAGCTGGACGTGGCGCTGCTCGAGGGGTTCCGCAAGGTAGGGCTCGCGCCGCGCTGCGGGGCGAGGCCGGTGCAGCTGATGTGATCCCTTAGGCGGCCCGAGATGCGGCCGCCGATTCTCTTTCTCACGATCGCTTTCGGGGCCGGGTTGTATGCCGGCCTCGACTTGTTTGCGGTGCGTGGTGCGTGGTACGTGGTCGTCCCCGTCTTGGGGACCGCCCTCCTGCTCGCGCGACGAGCGCCCCTTGGTGCCGCACTCGGGGTGATGGGCGTCGCGGGCCTCGTGTGGGGTATGGCGGCGGGGCGCGAGCGGGAAGCGACGTGTGCTGGAAGCTGGAGCAGGGAGCGGGGAGCAGGGAGCAGCAAGGCCGCCATCGTTCGGCTCGAGGACCCGGTGCCGGCGAGTGGCGGGATCGTGGACGCGGACGTGCGCCCCGGGACATGCGGCGGCTCGCTGCGCCTGCGCTGGCCGGAGGGTAGCGCCGTCAGAGGCGGGACGACGTGGGTGGTGGCGGGGAGGTGGAGCGGTGTCGGCGAGGGGGCGGCCGGGGGCGGGGGCGGGGGCGTGCTGGTAGTACGGCGGGTGCGCGTGCTCGATCCGGTGCCCCGCGGGCGGGGGGCGCTGCGCGATGCGCTCGCCGCGAAAAGCACCGAGCTCTTCGGCGCCCGTGCGCCGATCGTGAACGCCCTCGTATTCGCTCCTAACGTGAGGCTCGATTCGGACATCCGGGAGCGCTATGTGCGCTCCGGCCTCGCGCACCTCCTGTCGATCTCCGGGCTGCACGTCGGGTTCATCGCCGCCTGGCTCGCGCTCCTCCTCGGTAAGCTGCACCTCGCGGCACGCGCCCGGTTCGGTGCGACGGCCGTCCTCCTGCTTGGCTATCTCTGGCTCCTCGGCTTCCCGGCGCCCGCGGTCCGGGCGGGAGCGATGCTGATGCTGGCGGACGTCGCGCGCCTGCGCGAGCGTGTGGTCGCGCCGCGCGGCGTGGTGTCGATCGCTGCGCTCGGCGTGCTGATACAGGACGCCTGGGCGCTGCACTCGGTGGGCGCGTGGCTGTCGGTGGCGGGTGTGGGCGCGGTGGTCTGGGCGGGCCGCGCGGTCGCGCGGGCCCCGCGCGGCGTGCGGCTCGCCGCGCCCGCGCTTGCCGCCACGCTCGTCACGGCGCCGATCAGCGCGTTCGCGTTCGGGACCGTGGCGCCGATCGGTGTGCTCGCGAACCTCATCGCGATCCCGCTCGCCGGGGTCGCCGTGCCGGGACTTGTCATCGCACTCATGCTGTCGTGGTTGGCTTCGGGGCCCGCGCACCTGATCGCCGCCGGCGCGGGCCTGGGCCTGGCGCTGCTCGACCTCGTCGCGCGGGGCGCCGCCGGCGTGCCGGGCGGCCACGTGGTCATGGTCGCGGGGTGGCAGGCGGCGCTGATGTGGGCCGCGGTCGCGGCTGCCGCCTGGTGGCTGTGGAACGCGCCGCGCCGTCGGTGGCTGATCGCGGCCCGTGTCGCCTTCGTGACCACGGTTTTCATCGCGACGACGTTCCGTGACGTCGTCTCCCTCGACGCTTGTCGCTGTTTAACGGTACATTTTCTTGACGTAGGGCAGGGGGATGCGGCGGCGTTACGGACCCCCAACGGCCGCTGGATCGTGATCGACGGCGGCCCCCGGACCCCGGAGCGCGACGCGGGGCGGCGGGTGGTGGTCCCCTTCTTGCGGGGCCAAGGCGTGGGGCGGGTCGCCGTGGTCGTGGCGACCCACGGCGATGCCGATCATCTGGGTGGGCTCCCGGCCGTTGTGGAGGCATTCGACCCGGAGCTGGTGCTCGAGCCGGGGGAGCCGCTGGGCCGACCGCTGTATCTGGAGTTTCTCGCGGGCGTCGAGGCATCGGGCGCGCGGTGGCACGCGGCGCGCGCAGGGGACCGGATCGAGGTGGACGGCGTCGTGCTCGAGGTGCTGAGCCCAGACTCGCTCTGGCTTCGGCTGCCGCTCGAGGTGAACGAGCACGGCGTGGTGCTGCGGGTCCGGTACGGCGCGGTGCGGCTGCTGTTCCAGGCCGATGCCGGGCTGCCGGTCGAGGGCCGGCTGGCGGGGACCGTGGGTCGGGTGGAGGTGTTGAAGGTGGGCCATCACGGCTCGAAGACCGCGACGTCGGACGCGTGGCTCGACGAGCTGGCGCCGCGCGAAGCGGTGATCAGCGTGGGCCGGAACAATCACTACGGCCACCCGGCGCCCGAGGTGCTCGAGCGGCTCGCGCGACACGGCGTCACGGTGCTCCGGACCGATCGGAGCGGCACGATCACCCTCTCCACGGATGGGCATGGTGAACGGGTCCGAAGTCATCACGATTGAGCGGTTCATCATGGAGCAGGAGCGGCTCTACCCGGAGGCGACTGGGGAGCTGTCGAACCTGCTGTACGATCTGTGTCTCGCCGCCAAGATCATCTCGCGGCACGTGCGCCGCGCCGGGCTCTCGGACATCCTCGGCGCCGCCGGCGCCGTCAATGTTTCGGGTGACCTGCAGCAAAAGCTCGACCTGTTCGCGAACGAGACGGTGCGCAACAGCGTGCAGCACACGGGGCGCGTGTGCGTGACCGCATCGGAAGAAGATCCGGAGCCGGTGCCCGTTCCGCCGGGCAAGGCCGCCGGCAAGTACGTGGTGCTGTACGACCCGCTCGACGGCTCCATGAACATCGACGTCAACGTCTCGATCGGCACCATTTTCTCCATTCATAAGCGGGTCACCAAAAAGAACGGCACGGCGGGGCTGGCGGACTGCCTCCAGGTGGGAAAGAAGCAGATCGCCGCGGGCTACATCCTGTACGGCTCGAGCACGATGCTGGTCTATACGACGGGGCAGGGGGTGCACGGCTTCACGCTCGACCCGACGATCGGCGAGTTTCTGCTGTCGCACCCGGACATCCGGACGCCGCCGGTGGGCAGGTACTACAGTGTGAACGAGAGCAACTGGAACCGCTGGACCCCGCCCGTGCAACGCGTGGTCGCGGCGTTCAAGAACGGCGAGGGAACGGTCCAACCGAAAAACGCGCGCTACATCGGCTCACTCGTGGCGGACTTCCATCGCAATCTCATCTCCGGCGGCATCTTCCTCTATCCGGCCGCCACGAACTACCCGCAGGGCAAGCTGCGGTTGCTGTACGAAGCGGCGCCGCTCGCGTTCGTGGTGGCGCAGGCGGGCGGCCGCGCGACCGACGGCTGCCGGCCCATTCTCGACATCGTGCCGGCCAGCCTGCATCAGAAGACGCCGCTCGTCATCGGCAGCAAGGACGACGTCGCGTTCGCCGCGCGGATTCTCTCGACCGAGGCCGTCGTGGGGGCCAAGTGAGCGACCGCAAGCCCGTCTACGGCCCCGACGACTGGCACGCGGACCTGGCGCGCGAGCTCGGCGCTCCGGGTGTGTTTCCCTACACGCGCGGCGTCCATCCGACGATGTATCGCGGCAAGCTGTGGACGATGCGGCAGTACGCCGGGTTCGGGACGGCGGAGGAGACGAACGCGCGGTTCCGACATCTCCTCGCCGCGGGTCAGACGGGGTTGTCCGTCGCGTTCGACCTGCCGACCCAGATGGGGTACGACTCGGACCATCCCATGGCCGAGGGAGAGGTGGGCCGCGCGGGCGTAGCGATCGACACCGTGGACGATCTGGCGCGCCTGTTCGACGGGATTCCCCTCGACCGCGTGTCCACATCCATGACCATCAACGCGACCGCGGCCGTGCTGCTCGCGATGTACGTGGTGGTGGGGGAGGAGCACGGTGTGGCGCGCAGCAAGCTCCAGGGCACCGTCCAGAACGACATCCTGAAGGAGTTCATCGCGCGCGGCACGTACATCTATCCGATCGAGCCGTCGCTCCGGCTCGCCACCGACGTGTGCCGCTTCGTGACGATCGAGGGGATGAGCTTCAATCCGATTTCGGTGTCGGGCTATCACATGCGGGAGGCGGGGGCGACGGCGGCGCAGGAGCTGGCGTTCACGTTCGCGAACGGCCTCGAGTACGTGCGGCGGGCGGTGGCGGCGGGGCTGGACGTCGATCAGTTCGCACCGCGGCTGTCGTTTTTCTTCGCGGCGTTCACCGATTTGTTCGAAGAGATCGCCAAATTCCGCGCGGCGCGGCGGCTATGGGCGCGTCTCATGAAGCAGAATTTTCACGCGAACGACTCCGCATGTCGGCTGCGGTTCCACACCCAGACCGGGGGCTCGACGCTGACGGCGCAGCAGCCCAAGAACAACGTGGTACGGGTGGCGATCCAGGCGCTCGCGGCCGTGCTCGGGGGGACGCAGTCGCTGCACACCAATGCGTACGACGAAGCCCTGGCGTTGCCGACGGAACAGAGCGCCACGCTGGCGCTCCGGACGCAGCAAATTCTGGCGCACGAGACCGGTGTTCCCGAAACGGTCGATCCGGCTGGTGGCAGCTGGTATGTGGAAGCGCTGACGGATCGGGTAGAGCGGGACGCGCGGGCGCTGCTCGAGGAGATCGAGCGGGCGGGTGGCGCGGCGCGCGCGGTCGAGCGGGGGCTGTTTCAGGAAGCGATCGCGCGCAGCGCGTACGCACAGCAGCGCGCGATCGAGTCGGGAGAGAGCGTGGTCGTCGGCGTGAACGAGTACGCGGACGATCAGACTATCCCGTCCGTCCCAGGGCCCGACTACCAGGCGCTCGCCGCGGCGCAGTGCACGCGCGTGGCGGAGATACGCGGGAAACGGGAAACGGGAAACGTGAAGCGGGCACTGGGTGCCCTCGAGCGCGCCGCGCGCGATCCCGCTCCGCCCCTGATCGAGCCGATGCTCGACGCGGTGCGGGCGCGGGCGACGGTGGGGGAGATCTCCGACGTGTTGCGCGCGGTGTGGGGGGTGTACCGGCCGACCCAGTGAGAGTCTTCAAGGGGTAAGGTCGATGTCTGGATCTTGTCAGGCGCATCACGTGTCTTGCGCCCGTGGCCGGGGCCCGCGCAGCTTACGCCCGGTCCGCCACGTCACGTCATAGGGGATCGAGCGCTTGAAAACGCCATTGCTGGCGGCCATCGCCACGGCAGCGTGCACCACCGCCACCGTCCAACAGACGACCCTGCAACCCGCGCAGGCCAAAGCCGACAGCGGTCGCACCCACTATACGGCGGCCGACGTGCACTTCGTGGCGGGGATGATCGGCCACCATGCCCAGGCCATCCAGATGGCCGGGTGGGCGCCCTCGCATGGCGCGAGTCCGGCAGTGCGCGTCCTGTGCGAGCGCATCGTGGTGGCCCAGAACGACGAGATCGCGTTCGCGCAGCGCTGGTTGCGCGAGCACCAGGAGTTCGTGCCACCCGCCGACCCGCGCGGTCACGTGATGCCCGGCATGGATCACCCGATGCTCATGCCCGGCATGCTGACCCCCGACCAGATGACCCAGCTGGACGCCGCGCATGGCCGGGAGTTCGACCGCCTGTTTCTCACGTTCATGATTCAGCACCACCAGGGCGCGATCACGATGGTCGCGCAGCTGCTCGCCGCCCCGGGGGCCGCACAGGACGGGCCCATCTTCCGGTTCGCCGCCGATGTGAACGCCGATCAGACCACAGAAATTGATCGCATGACCCGCATGCTCGACGCCCTCAACCGGAGTGCACAGTGAAATCCCATTCTCTGTTCGCTTGGTCCGCCATCGTGGCGCTGTCCGGCGCGGCGTGCGCCACCTCGAAGGTCAATATGTCCACGACGGCGCCGAGCCCCGACCCGCGCGTCGGGCTCCGCGCCGGGTGGATGAATGCGGCCCAGGCCGCCTGGAACATCCGCCTCGTCTCGACCACGCCGCCCTCGCCGGACTTCATCAACCGGAGCACGCCGGGCGACTTTCAGTTTACCAACTCCGACTTGTCGTTCACCGGACCCTACGTCATTCAGGGCAACTACTCTGGCGTCCAGGTATGGGACATCACCGACCTCAGGAGGCCGCGGTTGCACAAGGCGTTCGTGTGCCCCGGGTCGCAGAGCGACGTCTCGGTGTACCGCACGCTGCTGTTCGTATCCGGAGAGGCGCTGAACGGGCGTACCGACTGCGGCACGCAGGGCGTCACCGACACCGTGAGCCACGACCGGCTCCGCGGGATCCGGATCTTCGACATCACCGACATCGCGAACCCCCGCCACATCACCGACGTGCAGACCTGCCGCGGCTCGCACACCCACACCGTCGTCACGTCTCCGACCGACACCGCCAACGTATACATCTACGTGTCCGGCTCGGCGCCGGTCCGGTCTCCCAACGAGCTCGCCGGATGCTCCAGCGCGCCCCCCGACTCGAATCCCGGCTCCGCGCTGTTTCGGATCGAGGTCATCCAGGTGCCGTTGGCGCATCCGGAGCAGGCTCGGATCGTGAACTCGCCGCGCATCTTCCAGGACCTCGTGGCGCCCGCCCGCCATGGGGAGGCGCCGGAGGACATTGCCGCCGCGGCGAAAGCCGCCGCGGAGGCGCGGGCCAACGGCGGGTTCACCGCGACACGCAACGGTGTGGAAGTCGTCCTGGGACCGCGGTTCGTCACGTTTCGGCTCGATAGCATCGTCAAGGCGCGGGGAGGGACCGGTGCACCGACGGCGGCAGACAGCGCGGTGTTGCGGACCAACGCCCAGGCGATCGTTGATCGGATGGTCACCCCTGTCCCGCGTGGCAACGGGCCGCCCCCGGGGCCCACCCAGTGCCACGACATCACCGTCTATCCGGCGATCGGCCTCGCGGGCGGCGCCTGCGGCGGGTACGGTCTGTTGCTCGACATCCGCGACGTCGCCAATCCGAAGCGCATCGCCGCCGTGGCCGACTCGAACTTCTCGTTCTGGCATTCGGCGACGTTCAACAACGACGGCACCAAGATCCTCTTCACCGATGAGTGGGGCGGCGGCCTGCAGCCGCGCTGTCGCGTGACGGACAAGCCCGAGTGGGGCGCGGACGCGATCTTCACGCTCGCGGGCAGCACGATGACGTTCCAGAGCTACTACAAGCTGCCGGCCCCGCAGACGCCCAATGAAAACTGCGTGGCCCACAACGGAACCCTGATCCCGATCCCCGGGCGCGACATCATGGTCCAGGGCTGGTACCAAGGGGGGATCTCCGTCTTCGACTGGACCGATCCGGCGCACCCGCGCGAGGTCGCCTACTTCGACCGCGGCCCGATGGACTCGACCAAGCTCGTCGGCGCCGGGTCGTGGTCCGCGTACTGGTACAACGGCTACATCGTGAGCTCCGAGATCGCGCGCGGGCTCGACATCTTCGAGCTCCGGCCGAGCGGGTTCATCTCCCAGAATGAGATCGACGCCGCCAAGCTGGTGCATTTCGACTACTTGAATGCCCAGGACCAGCCGAAGCTCGTCTGGCCCGCGAGCTTCGTGGTGGCGCGGGCGTATCTGGACCAGCTGGCGCGCTCGAACGGCCTGGCGCCGGAGAAGCTGTCCGCCGCCCGCAGCGCCCTCGCCCGCGCCGAGAAGCTGTCGGGACAAGCGCGCCGCGACGCGCTCGCTCAACTGGCGACCCAGCTGAACGGTGATTCGCAGGGAGCGCCTCAGCCCGTCGTGGACGGTCCGGTGCGGACCCTCGTCGCGGCGGTGACGGATCTGGCCAACGCCGCGCGTTGAAGGGCTTCGCGACCGTCGTCCTCATGCTGCTGTCCGCGCCCGGCTCCGTGCCAGGGCAGCAGTGGATGTTCGGTCCCTTTGAAAAACCCAACGCGGTGAACCCGGCGATCACCCCCGGTCCCGCATCCCGGTTCCGCTCTTCCCTGAGCGACACCATGGTCCGGTGGGAGGAGCACGCCACCTTCAATCCGGCGGCCGTGGTGAAGGACGGGGCCGTGTATCTCCTGTACCGCGCGGAAGACGCGAGCGGTGCGCACATGATCGGCGGTCACACTTCGCGTATCGGCCTCGCGGAGAGCAACGATGGACTGCGCTTCACGCGCCGAAGCGCGCCCGTGCTGTATCCGGACAGGGACGACCAGCGGCAGTACGAGTGGCCCGGGGGAGTCGAGGATCCGCGCATCGTCGAGGCGGAAGACGGCTCGTACGTGCTCACCTACACGCAGTGGAACCGGCGCATCCCCCGCCTCGCGGTCGCCACGTCCCGGGACCTGGTCAGCTGGACCAAGCACGGTCCCGCGTTCGCGAAGGCGTCTGGAGGCAAGTACCTGAACCTGGAGTCGAAGTCCGGCGCGATTCTCGCGCGCGTCGAAGGGAATCGTGTCATCGCGACCAAGGTGGGCGGCACGTATTGGATGTACTTCAACGTTCCCGACATTCTCATCGCGACATCCGACGACCTGATTGCCTGGACGCCGCTGGAGGACACGAACGGCGGGCTCATGAAGGTCCTGTCCCCCCGACCTGGGCATTTCGATTCCTGGCTGGTCGAGGCCGGGCCGCCTGCTCTCCTCACGGAGCACGGCATCGTCGTGATGTATAATGCGGGCAACAGCGAGACGGACGGTGACCCGAGTCTTCCGGGGCGGATTTATACGGGCGGGCAGGCGCTGTACGATCCCCGCAATCCCGTCAAGCTGCTGGCCCGCGCGGACGCCCCCTTCATCCGGCCCACGGAGGATTACGAGCGGACGGGACAGTACCCGCAGGGCACGACGTTCGTGGAAGGGTTGGTGCCGTTCCAGGGACGCTGGTACCTGTACTACGGCACGGCGGACACGCGGGTCGGCGTTGCGGTCTGGGACCCGAAGCGGCGCCGGCCGTGAAGACCCTCGCCACCGTGGTCGCGCGCGGGTAGTTTAGGCGCCGTCCGAAGGAGGAAGGCCTCGATGACTCTGGTTCGCGTTCCCCCGCCGCTCGAGCAGGAGGTCGATCTCTCCAAGACCTACGATGCGGTGATCGTGGGCTCCGGCGCGGCCGGCGGCATGGCCGCCCACGTCCTCACCACGCACGGCCTGAAGGTGCTCATGCTCGAGGCCGGGAAGAAGCTTCCCATCGAGCAGGAGCTGCGCTCGATGCAATGGCCGTACGATCACCCCCGGCGCGGCGACGCCCCGCCGGGATCGCACCACCTCTCGTTCAACGAGTACACGATCAGAACGCCGCCCTACGCCAAGGGCAGCGCCTTCAAGCACGTCTACTCGTATGTCGGGGGCTGGTCGGGATCGGACTACGTCAAGAACATCCTGGTCGACGAAAAAGACCACCCGTACACCGGAACCCATTACGCCTGGGTCCGGGCGCGCTGTCTGGGCGGCAAGACCAACATCTGGGGCCGCCTGGCCCTGCGCCTCTCCGACTATGACTTCAAGGCCAAGTCGCATGACGGGTACGGCGAAGACTGGCCGATCTCTTACGCGGACCTGGAGCCCTACTACGACAAGGTGGACCTGTACCTCGGCATCTCAGGCCACAAGGAAAACCTGCCCCACTTGCCGGACAGCCAGTTCCAGCGGTCGACCAAGCTCAACTGGGGCGAGGTCAAGCTGCGCGAGAGCCTGAAGAAGAGCGGACAGGTACTGACGCCGTATCGCGCCGGCGTCACCACCGACGGCTTGAAACACAACAGGTATCGGAGCAAATGCTACGGCCGGGGCGCGTGCGATCGGCGGCCCGGCGGGTGCGATATCCATGCCGTGTTCGACTCGCCCACCGGGCTCATCTACCCGGCGATGGACACCGGGAACCTGACGATCCGGCCCAACTCGATCGCGCATGAGGTGTTGGTCGACAAGAACACCGGTCGGGCACGGGGCGTCGCCTTCCTCGACAGCGCGACCCGCAAGAGCTACGAAGCCAAGGCGAAGGTCGTG
>Ga0209161_10002543_pt1 | contig 14930 bp, 14 predicted proteins | sample GraSoiAngelo_155_FD_186169 | JGI IMG/M metagenome (GOLD analysis project Ga0209161, IMG submission 186169) | Grasslands soil microbial communities from the Angelo Coastal Reserve, California, USA - 14_1009_13_30cm (SPAdes) (version 2) | ecosystem: Environmental > Terrestrial > Soil > Grasslands...
GCCGGCACGTTCCTGCGAGGACGTATCCACGTCGGAACCGAGACACGGATTCCCGCGGGTCGTGCCGGGGATCCCCCGTCCGTCGAAGTCGCGCAACACATTGAATCACTTGGACTTACGGTATCGCGCTTCAAGACGGGAACACCGCCGCGCGTGGATGGGCGGACGGTCGATTGGTCCAAGGTGGAGCGGCAGGACGGCGAGGGCGATGCCTTCCGCTTCTCCTCTTACGAGCGGGCGCCCCTGCCCCGCCAGGTGCCGTGCTGGATTACGTGGGCCGGCGCACCGTTCAAGGAAATTATCCAGCGGCATCTCGCCGAGTCGGCCCTGTACGGTGGTGCGATCAGCGGCCGCGGCCCGCGTTATTGCCCATCGGTCGAAGACAAGATCGTGAAGTTCCCCGACGCCCCACGTCACCAGGTCTTCCTCGAGCCCGAGGGCCTCGACACGAACGAACTGTACTTGAACGGGCTCTCGACTTCACTTCCCGTCGCCGTGCAGCTCGAGTTCCTGCGTGCCGTCCCCGGGCTCGAGCGAGCCCAGATGACCAGGCCAGGGTACGCGATCGAATACGACTACTTCCCCCCCACGCAGCTGACGCCGTGGCTCGAGACCAAGGTCGTCGAGCGGCTGTTCTTCGCGGGCCAGATTAACGGCACGACGGGCTACGAAGAGGCGGCCGGCCAGGGCGTCGTGGCCGGGATCAACGCGGTGCGTCGCTCCCGGGGCGACGAGCCGATTGTGCTGGGTCGGGACGACGCGTACATCGGCGTGCTGGTGGACGACCTGGTGACCCGGGGCGTCGACGAGCCCTACCGACTGTTCACGTCGCGATCCGAGTTCCGCCTGCTGCTCCGTCAGGACAACGCGCTGCGCCGGCTCTATCCGCTGGCCGCGAAGCTGGGACTGCTCACGGAAGCGGAGCGCGACACAGCACAGCGCCGTCTCGAAGAGGAGGAGGCGCTGCTCCGCCTGGCGCGCCGCACGGCGATCACGCCAGCCCAGGCGTCGCCGCTCGGTATCGCGCTCGCGGTGACCGACCGCGTCGCCACGCTGGTCAAGAGGCCGGGGGTTGGCCTCGGGCCGGCGCTGAGATCGGCCGGAGTCTCCGTGGACTGTAGCGATGAAGTGATCGGAACCGCCGAGATCGAGCTCAAGTACGACGGGTATCTAGCGCGGGAGCGAGAGGCGGCAGCGCGGCTCGCGGAGCTGGCGTCGTTCGGTTTGCCGGTGGATCTGCCGTATCCCGAGTTGCGCTCCCTGTCGACGGAGGCGCGGCAGAAGCTGGAGCGGGTGCGGCCCGTGACGCTCGCGCAGGCGGCTAGAATCCCCGGAGTCTCGCCGAGCGATCTGCAGAACCTCGTGATGGAAACTATCCGCCGTCGTCGCGTGGCCTAATCCCCCTTCTCGGAATCATGAAGTTTCACGTGAAACTACACCGTGTCTGTTTCACGTGAAACGAATCTTTCGCCGAGAGCCCGTAAGTGCTATATTGATGGCCTGATAGCACATATGCTATATAAGTCTATAAATCACAATAGCTTATAATGACGACTCGCGTCATCGCGATTGCGAACCAGAAGGGCGGCGTCGGCAAGACGACCACCGCGGTCAATCTTGCCGCCTCGCTCGCCACCGCCGAGCGCAAGACGCTGCTCATCGATGCGGATCCGCAGGGCAACGCGACCAGCGGCGTCGGCATCGAGCGGGCGACGCTCGAGCACTCGCTGTACGACGCGCTGCTGGACGGCGAGCCGATCTCGACCGCGCGGCTCGCCCAAGTCCACTTCCCGTTTCTCGACGTCGTGCCGGCAACCCAGGATCTCGTCGGCGCCGAAGTCGAGCTCGTCAACCGCTCCGGGCGCGAGACGGCCATGCGCCGAGCGCTGCGGGATGTGCGCGATCAATACCAGTACGTGATCATCGATTGCCCACCGTCGCTCGGCTTGCTCACCCTCAACGTGTTGACCGCTGCGGACAGCGTCATCATCCCCATCCAGTGCGAGTACTACGCGCTGGAGGGGCTCTCGCAGCTGCTTAACACCGTTAAGCTGGTGCAGCGCAACTTCAACTCCGCGCTCGGGATTGAGGGCGCGGTGCTGACGATGTACGACGCGAGGCTGAATCTCTGCAAGCAAGTGGCCGAGGAAGCCAAGGAGTACTTCGGGGCGAAGATGTTCGCGGTGACGATTCCGCGGAACGTGCGCCTGGCGGAGGCTCCGAGTTTCGGGAAGCCTATCGTTCTCTACGACGTGCAGTCGGTCGGCGCGCGGAGCTACCTGGCGGTGGCTCAGGAATTGATCCGCCGCGTGGAGCGCACCGGAGGGGGGGCCCCTGCCCCGCCCGCCGCCGAGCTGCCGGAGGTGCCCGCATGACCGACACAGCCGCAGGACGACGTCGCCTGGGCCGCGGGCTCGAGGCTCTCCTCGGCCCGACGCGCGACGAGGCCGAGCGCGAGGGCAGCCTGGTCGAGCTTCCCGTCAGCGAGATCCATCCCAACCCGTATCAGCCGCGCCGCGACGTGGATCCGGTGGCGCTCGAAGAGCTCAAGTCCTCGATCCAACAGGCCGGCTTGCTGCAGCCGGTCGTCGTGCGGCCGCTGCCGAACGGCGGCGGCTTCGAGCTGATCGCCGGAGAGCGGCGGTTGCGCGCCTGCCAGGCGCTCGGCTGGGAGCGGATCCCCGCGGTGAAGCGCGAGGTCGATGATCGCACCGTCCTGACGCTCGCGCTCATCGAGAACCTGCAGCGGGACGATCTCTCCCCGGTGGACGAAGCGCGCGGCTACGAGCGGCTCATTCAGGAGTTCAGCCTCACACAGCAGGATGTCGCCGCGGCCGTTGGCCGGGATCGGTCCACTGTCGCCAACGCGCTGCGGCTGCTGCGGCTCCCGGATGCGGTGCTCACGATGATTCACGAAGGCCATCTGAGCGTCGGCCACGCGCGGGCCTTGCTGGCCTTGGAGGATCTCCGGCAGGTGACGATCCTCGCCCGCGATGCCGTCGCGCAGGGTTGGTCGGTGCGCGAGGTCGAGGATCGCGTGCGCGGGGGCCGCGCTCCCGAGCGCCGCCCGCGCCTCAAGCGCGGCATGGCGCCAGCGCCGGAAGTGCGGCGGGTGGAAGACGCGCTGCGCCGGCGCCTGGGAACGGACGTGCGCGTGTCGTTACGCGCGAAGGGAAAAGGCCAGGTGCACATTTCCTTCTATTCGAACGACGACCTGGCCCGACTGCTGGAGCTGATTCTCGGCGCTCCGTTCGACGGATGAAACGCCGCAGCGTCACGATCGTGTTTCACGTCGACGGACGATTGGATTCGACCAAGTATCGTCTCCCGATGTGGGCGTTCGAGGCAGGGAAGTGGGGCGCGCTCGTGATTGGGTTGTCGGTGGTGCTGTTCTTCACGTTCGCCGGGCCGATCGCGCGCGGCGCCGCCCGCGCTCAGATTCTCGACCGCGAAGTCGCGCGGCTGCGGGAAGAAAACGGCCGGGTACAGCAGCTGGCGGCGGCCCTCAATCGCGCCGAGGCCAACTATCAGGCGTTGCGCCAACTGTTGGGGGTCAAAGCCCCGGCCCAGCAGGGGCCGGACCTGATGCGCGCTGTCCCTGTGACCGCCGGCGTGCCCGGGAACGGGTCGCGCTACGAAGCCGGCCCCTCAGTTCCCGGACACTGGCCCCTGGAGGTTCAAGGGTTCGTGACGCGGGGGCAGGTGCGTGCGGGCGATCCTGCCGAGTCCCATGCGGGGATCGACATCGCCGTCCCCCAGGGGACACCGGTCCGGGCTGCCGGCGGCGGGACGGTCGAGGCGGCCGGCACGGACCGGGATTACGGGCTGTTCATCCTCTTGCGGCATCCCGAGGGGTATGAGACCATGTACGGGCACGCCTCGCGGCTGCTGGCGGCGGAGGGGGACGAAGTGCAGGCAGGGCAGGTGATCGCGCTGACGGGGAGCTCTGGCCGGTCGACCGCTCCACATCTGCATTTCGAGATTCGGCGCGAAGGCAAGTCACTCGATCCGCTCACGATGGTCAGAGAAGGGAACTAGGCATGGCGATCTTCACCGAGAAGCAGCAACCGGGACGCGAAGGTGACACCCTTTCCATTATTGGTACGGGGCTACGCGTCGAGGGCGATTTGAGCTCGGACGGCGTGGTGAAGGTGGAGGGGACGGTGGTGGGGACCGTGCGCGCGTCGCGGCAGGTTCTGGTCGCCAAGGGCGGCGTCGTGGAGGGAGACATCGTGACCCGCGAAGCCATCATCGGCGGGGAAGTGCGCGGCGGGATCGGAGCCGAGGAACGGGTGGAGCTTCAGGCGACGAGCGTCGTCCACGGAGATATCACAACCAAGCGGTTGTTCGTTCAGGAGGGCGGGGAGATCAACGGGGTGATCCGCATGGGGGAGGCGGTCGAGCGCGTGCCGGCGGAGTCCCGACACTGAATTCGGATATCCACATATCGTGTGGCAAGTCGTGTTGATAGTGTAACATATTGTTATATACAGTCTTACAGATTCCGCATGTGGGAATCTTCGCCGCTATTGTGAATAACTGTCAGTACGATAGCGCCATACTGTCTCTTCAAATCAGGCCCAAACGACCGTGGTGAAGCTCGCTGATCTCGTTCGCTACCTGGACGACTACCTGCGGGTGGGGCACGTGTGGGACCTCGACGTGGCTCTCAACGGTTTGCAGGTCGCCAACTCCGGGACGGTGACCCGAGTGGGAGCCGCGGTGGATTTGAACGAGGCGACGGTGCGCCTCGCCGCGGAGCAGAAAGCGAACCTGCTGCTCGTGCATCACGGTCTGTTCTGGGGCGGGCTGCGGCCGCTCACCGGTCCTCATTATCGGCGCGTCGCGGGGCTGCTCGAGCACGACATCGCCCTCTACAGCTCACACATTCCCCTCGACGTCCACGCCGAGGTCGGCAACAACGTGGTGCTGGCCCGCGCGCTCGAGGCGACGGTGCGGGGCCCGTTCGGCATGCATCATGGGGAAGCGCTCGGTCTCTGGGCCGAGCTCTCCGCTCCGCGCGAAGAGCTGCAGGATCGACTCGCCGCACACCTCGGGTCCACGGTGAAACTGATGCCGTTCGGCCCGGGAACGACCCAGCGCGTGGCGATCGTTACAGGAGGCGCGGCGTTCCTGATCCGACAGGTGGCGGAAGCGGGCCTCGACACATTCATCACCGGCGAGGGCGACCACCACTCGTACTTCGAGGCTGAAGAGCTGGGATTGAACGTCTACTACGCTGGCCATTACGCCACGGAAACCGTGGGTGTGAAGGCGCTGGCGGAGCATCTCACCACCAAGTTCGGGATTCCCTGGGTGTTCCTCGATCACCCAACGGGCCTCTGACCCCGCGTCGAGTTCTCGCTGTCCTGGCCGTGGCGCAGCTGTGTGGCATGGCGCCGTGGTTCAGTGCTTCAGCGGTGGCGCCCGCCCTTTCCGCCGCGTGGCGCCTCGGGCCCACCGGCGCCTCGTGGCTGACCATCTCGGTACAGCTCGGCTTCGTCGGCGGTGCGCTTGTCAGCGCCTTGCTCACGCTCAGCGACCGCTGGTCGGCCCGGCGCCTGGCCGCCGCGGCGAGTCTCACCGCCGCGCTGGCGACGCTCGGCGTTGCGATTTCCCGCGGCCCGGTCAGCGGGTTCGCGTTGCGCGTCGCCACCGGCGCGGCGCTCGCGGGTGTGTATCCGCCCGGTATGAAGATCGCCGCGGGTTGGTTTCGCGACGGCCGCGGGTGGGCGATCGGGATCCTGGTGGGCGCCCTCACGCTCGGCTCGGCGGCACCGCATCTGGTGCGCTGGCTCGTCCCTGCGGACGCGTGGCGTCCAGTGCTCGTTGTCGCCGCGGCGTCCGCGGCGCTCGGTGCAGGTCTAGTGCTGCTTGTGCCCAACGATGGCCCCTATACCGCGCCGTCTCCGCCGTTCTCCTGGTCCGCCGCCCCACGGATCCTGCGCGACCGCGCCGTGGTGCTGGCGAACGCGGGGTACCTGGGCCACATGTGGGAGCTGTACGCGATGTGGACGTGGCTGGCGAGCTTCGTCGCCGCGAGTGAAACGGCGCGCCGCGGCGCGGGGAGCGACACGCGCACCATCGCCGCGCTCGTCACGTTTTGCGTGGTGGGGATTGGGGCCCTCGGTTGCTGGCTGGGGGGCCGCTACGCGGACCGGCTGGGACGCACAGTAGTCACGAGTCTCGCGATGGCTGTCTCCGGCGCGTGCGCGCTCTTTGCCGGGGTCGTTTACGGCAGCCCGCTCTGGGTCCTCGTGCCGGTGTTGCTGGTGTGGGGCATCGCGGTGATTGGGGATTCCGCGCAGTTCTCCGCTGCGATCAGCGAGCTCGCGCCGGCGGCGTACGTCGGGACCGCCCTTACCCTTCAGACCAGTCTGGGATTTCTCCTCACGGCGGCCACGATCTACCTCGTGCCGCGGGCGGCGCAGCTGATCGGATGGCGCTGGAGCATGAGCGTGCTGGCGATCGGACCCGCCCTGGGCGTGTGGGCGATGCAGGCGCTCAGGCGGCGTCCAGAGGCGTCACGGATGGCCGGCGGTCGCGGCTGATGCGCGCCCGGGCAGGCACCGCGGATTCTCCCGACCAGCGTTCCGCGTAGTCCGCCACGGTGAGCCGCAGACCGGTCGCGAAATCGACGCTGGGGCGATACCCCAACTGCCGCGCGGCCTTTTCGATCCCCGCTCGCGAGTCCCGTACCTCACCCGGGCGCGCGGGCGCGTGGCGGGCAGGGAGCGTCACACCGACCACATCCTGAATGCGGTCCCACACTTCGTTGATGGTGACGCTGCCGCCGCAGCCGATGTTGTAGACCTCGCCGGCAACACGCTCGGCGGGAGCGGTGCAGGCGAGCGAATTGGCCCGGACGACATTCGCGACAAAAGTGAAATCGCGCGTCTGCTCGCCGTCCCCGAAGATCAGCGGCGCCTCTCCGCGCAACGCGGCGAGGATGAACCGCGGGACAACGGCTGCGTACGTGGAATTCGGGTCCTGCCGCGGACCGAACACGTTGAAATACCGGAGCACGACCGTCTCGAGGCCATAGGAGGTGTGAAACGCCTGGCAGTAGGCCTCGCCCGCGAGCTTGGACGCCGCGTACGGCGACAGCGGCCGGGGGAGCGTCGTCTCCCGATTCGGCAGCTCAGCGGCGTCTCCGTAGACAGCGGTCGAACCCGCCAACACCACGCGCCGCACGCCGGCCTGATGGGCCGCGTGCAGCACCTCGACGGTCCCGGCCACGTTGACGCGGTCGGCGGCGACGGGATCGGCGACGGACCCGACGACCGACGTGAGCGCCGCGTGGTGCAGCACGAAGTGCACGCCGCGCATCGCCTCCGCGCACGCAGCGGGGTCGGCGACGCTCCCCGTGATCACGCGCACGCGGTGCTCGACACCGGCGAGATTCTCGCGCGAGCCGCTCGAGAAATCGTCGAGGACGACCACGTCGTGCCGTGACGACACGAGGTGCTCGACGAGATGGGAGCCGATGAACCCGGCTCCGCCGGTGACCAGATACCGCATTCCGCCTCCATTGAGGGCGTGGGCCGCCCCGCAGGTGTGATTCTTGCTAGCGCACAACCTGGGCCATGCCTGGCGGAATGATCGCGAGCGACGGTACGACCACTGCGAAGACGGTGGAGGTGGAGGCGACGCTGCAGTGGGGACGCACCGCCGAACGCGGCGACGCCCCCGCGGTTGTCGCGCACTGGCCACAACCACCTCGCGTCGGGGAGCGCCGCGCGACGGATCTCTCGACTCGAACCGTGGGTGACCTGCTGATGAATGCGATTGCGCGCGCATTGCGCCACACTCCGGATCGGCTGCTGCACGCGCGCCGGCGCCGGGAGGCGCGGACGCGTCTCGCCACGCTGCGCCCGGTCTCCGTGCTCGTACTCTGTCACGGCAACATTTGCCGCAGCCCCTTCGCCGCCGCGCTGCTTGCGCGCGAGCTCGCGCCCCACGGGATTCCGGTCACCTCGGCGGGCTTCATCGGCGCCGGTCGTCCGGCTCCGCCGGAGGCGCTGGCCGCCGCGGCGGCGTACGACCTCGACCTCTCCTGCCATCGGTCGCAGCCGGTCCGGCCCGACCTGGTGCGGGGCGCGGGACTGGTGGTCGTGATGGACCAGGTCCAGCGGCGCGCGATGTTGTCCCGCTTCGGACGACACCCGCGCGAGGTTGTGATGCTTGGGGACTTCGATCCCGATCCGATCGAGCGCCGCGCGATTCCGGATCCGGTGGCGCGGCCGCTCACCGAGTTCGAGAGCTGCTACGCGCGCATCGCCCGGTGTGGCCGGGAGCTGGTGAACGCCATGACGTCCACCGCGGGGTGAAGTCCCACCCCCGCAACACATCGACCCGTTTTCCCGCCGCAGGTGTGGCGCCCCCGCGACAACGTCGCGACGCCGACGCGGGGCATATCCGTTGCACCAGTCGCCCTTATGCAGCGCCATCATTTCACGATCGACGTCGAGGAATACTTCCACGTCGCGGCGTTCGCTCCGTGGGTCCTCGCCGCGGATTGGGGCCGCTGGCCGTCGCGGGTCGCCCGCAGCGTCGGCCGCCTGCTGACGCTGCTCGCCGAGCACCAGGCGCGGGCCACGTTCTTCGTCCTGGGGTGGGTGGCGCAGCAGCATCCTGAGGTCGTGCGGGACATTGCAGCGGCCGGTCACGAGATCGCGTCGCACGGGTGGGACCACGCACGCGTCACGACCCAGACACCCGCCGCGTTTCGCGCGTCGGTACGCCGCACCAAACAATTCCTGGAAGCGCTGACCGGGATGCGGGTACTCGGCTTTCGGGCGCCGAGCTTTTCGATCGTGCCGGGACGGGAGTGGGCGCTGGACGTGCTGATCGAAGAGGGATACCGCTACGACTCCAGCCTGTTTCCCATCCGGCGACCCGGCTACGGCTACCCGAACGGGCGCCGCGAGCCGCACTGGATCGCGCGGAGCGTCGGGAATCTGATGGAGGTGCCGCCCGCGACCGCACGCTGGGGTGGCTTCACCGTGCCGGCGGGCGGGGGGGCGTATTTCCGCGTGTTCCCGTACGCGCTGTTCCGCGCGGCGTTCCGCGACCACGAGCGCCGCGGCATCCCCGCCACCTTCTACATCCACCCGTGGGAGATCGACCCCGGACAGCCGCGCCTCGCGGTGCCGTTGCTGACGCGGCTGCGTCACTACACGGGATTGAACCGGACGGAAGCCCGCCTGGGGCGGCTGCTGTCGGAATTCCGCTTCGGCACGATTGCGGAATCGGTGGCCTGCGCATGAGCGCGCGGTTCGAGATCGTGCCGCGGAACGGGGACGGACCGGCGTGGGACGCCTTCGTCGCCCAAGCCGAGGGGAGCACGTTCTGTCATCGATCAGCGTGGGGAGACGTGTTGCGTGACGCGCTGGGCGCCGAGTGCCGGGATCTCGTGGCGCGCGACGAGAGCGGGGCGATTCGCGGCGTGCTGCCGTTGGCGCGCGTTCGAAGTCTGATGTTCGGGGATTATCTCGTGTCGCTGCCGTTCCTCAACTCGGGCGGGCCGGTCGGCGACCCCGCCGCCTGCGAGCAATTGACGGAGCGGGCGGCGGCGCTGGCGCGAGAGCTGGGCGTCGACCTGCTCGAGCTGCGCACTCGTGACGCGCCACCTTCGGACGCGGTGCAGATCGTCGCGCGCAAGCTGACCGTGCGGTTGCCGCTGCCCGCCTCGGCCGCCCAGCTGTGGGAGTCGTTTCCCGCGAAGCTGCGGAGCCAGATCAAGCGGGCCCAGAAGGAAGGCCTCGTGGCACGGTTCGGGCTGGAGCAGCGGCACGCCTTCTACGAAGTGTTCGCGCGGCACATGCGGGACCTGGGGACGCCGGCGTTGCCGCTGGGATTCTTCGAGCAGGTGGCGCAGCGTCTCAGCGACCTCGTGGTGTTCGGCGTCGTTTACCGCGGGTCAGAAGCGGTCGCCGCCGGCTGCGGCTTCGTTTGGCGCGGCGAGCTGGAGATCACATGGGCGTCGGCCCTGCGCGCGCACCAGCGTGTCGCACCGAACATGCAGCTGTATTGGGCGTTCATGGAGCACGCCGTCAGTCGCGGCGTGCAGGTGTTCGATTTCGGCCGCTGCACTCCAGGCGGGGGTACGCACCACTTCAAGCGGCAATGGGGAGGCGCGGACGTTCCGCTCCCGTGGGCGCAGTGGTCGCCGCGAGGACTCAGCGCGACGCCGTCGCCGGAGCGACCGGTGTACCGGGCAGCGGCGGCAGTGTGGCAGCGGCTACCGCTGTTCGTGACGAAGCGGTTGGGGCCGGCGCTGGCGCGGAGACTGCCGTGAGACAGCCGCCCGTCCATTCGCCCCTCCAGTGGTCCACGCTCCGGGCCGGGGGAGCGGCGCTCGTGCCGGGGCGGGATCCACGCCCGGCCCTCGGCGTGCTGCTCGCGCGCGAGTTCACGGCCGAGCGCGTCCGTCTGCTGGCCAGCGGCACGCAGGCGCTGCAGACGGCGCTCGTCGAGGCAGCGCGAGCGGCGGGCGGCGATGTGATCGTCGCGCTCCCTGCCTTCACGTGCTTCGACGTCGCGACGGCGGCGGTCGGCGCCGGACTGCGCATCGCGCTGTACGACGTGGATCCGCGGACGCTGTCTCCCGATCTCGATTCGCTCACCGCAGCGCTGACGGCCGGCGCGTGCATTGTCGTCGTCACGCCACTGTACGGCGTTCCCGTGCAGTGGCGCGCGGTACTGGAGTGCGCCGCGGCGGTGGGTGCCGCGGTTATCGAAGACGCCGCGCAGGGGTTCGGGGCGACCTGGCGCGGCCGCCCGTTGGGGAGTCTCGGCAGCGTCAGCGTGTTGAGCTTCGGCCGTGGGAAAGGGTGGACGGGGGGCCGGGGCGGGGCACTGCTCGCGCGCGGAGGCTCCAATGGGAGCGGGCCGAATGGGAACGGCGTGGGTCTGTTGCGCGAAGCGGGCGTTCTTGCGCTCGCCGCCGCGCAGTGGGCGTTCGCGCGGCCTGCGGCGTACGGGATCCCTGCCGCACTTCCGTGGCTAGGCCTGGGGGAGACGCGGTACCGCGAGCCTGTCGCACCGCGCGCATTGCCGCGCGCGTCCGCCGGTCTCCTGGTGCGGGGATTGTCCGCGGCACAGCGCGAGGCGGCGGAGCGGCGGCAGCGGGCAGGTCGCCTCCTCGAGGCGATGATGCTGTGCGCGGGCGTCCATCCCATCGAGCCGCCGGCCGAGTCCTCACCTGGTTATCTGCGGCTGCCCGTGCGAGTGCCGGGCGGTCTCTCGGGGCTCGCCGATCCTGAAGCCGCGGCGCGCCTGGGGGCCGCGCGGTCCTATCCGTCGTCACTGGGCGCGCTGGCGCCGGTTCAGGCTCGCCTCGTTGGGCAGGCGCGGCGCTGGCCGGGCGCGCAGGATTTAGTGCGAGAGCTGATCACGCTGCCGACGCACTCGCTGCTCAGCGCGCAGGACCTCCAAGCGCTGGCGCGAGCGGTGGGAGCCTAAGGCGAAGGCCCCTTTTCCTCGGTATTATTGCGATAGCGGAGCTTCTGAAATGGAACTTGGCTTCGAAACAGCTGGGAACGCGACACTCATCTGTCACGATCGTGGGCCCACCCTCGTGACTGACCCGTGGATCGTCGGGCCGGCCTACTTCGGGAGCTGGACCCGCCACCACGAGATCCCACTCGAGCAAATGGAGATCATCGGACGTTGCGGGCACGTCTGGGTGTCCCACGGCCATCCCGACCATCTGAGCGTCGACTCCCTGAAGCTGCTCCGCGGCAAGAAGATCCTACTCCCCGATCACCGTGGGGCGCGCATCTACAGCTATCTCAAGGAGGAGGGGTACGACGTTCAGGTGCTCACGGACCGGACCTGGTACACGATCTCCTCGAACATCAAGGTCTTGAGCATCGCGGACATCAACCAAGATGCGCTGCTGCTCGTCGACCTCGGCGGCACGCTGATCATCAACAAGAATGACGCCACCGACCACGGCTGGGGCCGCTTTGTTCGCAAGGTCGCCCGCGGGTATCGGACATCGTTTCTGCTGTCGTTGTCCGGGTACGGCGACGCGGACATGTTCAATTTCTTTGACGAGGACGGCCGTCGCATTCCGCCGACGATCAAGCAAGGGGCGCCGCCCGGCTGGCGCATCGCCCGAGCGGCCGAGTTCTTCGGGGCCAAGTTCTTCGTGCCGTTCAGCTCGATGCACAAGTACCAGCGGCGGGACAGCATCTGGGCCAACGAGTACATCACGCCGCTCACGGACTACCCGAAGGGATTCGACTCGCGGGTTGCCGAGATGCTTCCGGCCTTTATCCGCTATGACTGCATCCGGGGCACGCTCGAGGAGATCCGCCCGGCCGAGGTGCCGGAACGGGTGTTCGAGCCGGAAGAGTTCGGCGATGACTGGTCGATCCCGCTGGAAGCCGGCGAGGCGGCCGAGGTGCGCGAGTACATCCGCTCCGTCAGCCACCTGGAGTCCGTTGTGGACTTCATCAATTTCCGCGTCGGCGGCAAGGACAACTTCATCGAGTTCGGGAAGGGGCGTCGCAACAAGGGCATTACGTTCGAAGTCCCGCGGCAGTCTCTCGTCTCCGCGACGCGGTGGAGGATTTTCGACGATCTCCTTATCGGGAACTTCATGAAGACGACGCTGCACGGTCGCTGGGGCAGTGGCCGTCTCTATCCGGATTTCACTCCCTACGTCGCCAAATATGCGGACAACGGCCTGGCTCGGACACCGGAAGAGCTCGCGGCCTATTTCGACGAGTATCGGCGGCGGGCCCCGGTAGAGTTTCTGCGGCACCGCCTGGTTCAGCAGTATCTCAACCTGCTGGACGGACCGATCACGCGCGTGCGGGCATACCTGCCCCAAGACTCCAGGATTTACAAGTGGGCGAGGCGCGTGTACTACGCGGGTCTGAAGCGGGTCGGCACACTCCTCCCTTAGGAGGTGCGATCGAGGGCGTCCCTGTATAAGTCGGCGTAGCGCGCGACCATCCGAGATACGTGGAACTCGGCCTCGGCGCGCGCCCGGGCTCGCGCTCCCAGGGCACGCGCGAGGCTCGGGTCGCCGAGGAGGCGGTCGATGGCGAGGGTCAGCTGGTCGGGGCTGCCGGGGTCAACGAGCAGCCCCGCGTTGCCTTCCGCCAGGACCGCCGGCACCTCGCCGACGCGCGTCGCGACGATCGGCCGAGCGGTGAACATGGCTTCGAGGAGCGCGAGGGGCAGGCCCTCGCTGTGCGAGGGCAGCACGAACACGTCGGCGGACGCCAGGAGGTTGCCGATGTCGCCGCGCAAGCCGAGCAGATGAAGTCGGTGGGTGACTCCTCGGGCGGCGGCCTCCTGGCGCAGCAGCGGCTCGACCGCGCCGCGCCCGGCAATAGCCGCGTGCAGAGTGGGGTGACGAGCGGCGAGCTGGGCCAGCGCCACGACGAGGTCGTGGTGCCCCTTTACGGGGTACAGGTTCCCGACGGCGAGCAGCAGGCGATCTGCAGGGCCGAGCCCCAGCTCGGCGCGGAGTCCCGCGGTAACGCCGTTCGGCGAGCGCACACCGTTGGGCACGACCGTAATCCGATCATGTCGAAGCCAGAGATCGGAACAGAGTGATGCGGCGAGCGGGCGCGAAACCGCCGCTATGCTGGCACTCGTCGCGACGGCCGCGCGCAGCGCGAGACGCCGGCGCCAGCGCCCGGCGTAGTACCGGCTGCCATGCATCGTAATGACGTGCGGGATGCCGGCGCGCCGAGCCGCCCACGCGCCATAGAACGCCATCGTGAATTCGTGACTGTGCGCGAGCTCGATGCGGTGTCGCCGGAACGCGGCGGCGAGCGCGCGGGCGTAGCCCGGCGAGAACGGCCGGGTGAGCGGAACGTACTCCACCGTCACGCCTGCGGGCGCCAGCTCCGCTTCGAGCCACCCTTCGCGTCGCACGGGCAGGAACGCGACGCTCGTCGCGCCGACGCTCTGCAGCTCCGTGGCGAGCAGGGAGAGCACGCGCTCCGCCCCGCCGGGACCATCCGTTTCCGTGAGGTGGGCGATGCGCACCCCGGAGAGGGTCTGCAGGCTGCCGGGCACGCAGCCCAGGGGGGCAATCTTCATACCTCATGACCGGCGTGTCGCTGCACCGTTCTAGTGCACCCACAACCATCGAATTCGCTAACTTCGCCTATATCCTCAGTTTCTGACGCCCCACTTGCGCCGGCGCAACACCGTTTGTAGGCTGGCCCCCGTGTTGAGAGTAGTCCACAAGCGTGGACCGCCGCCAACATGAAGGTCGGCTTCTCGGAGCGCCCCCAGAGCTGACTGTTTTCGCTGCTCAGAGCAAACCCGCCGAAAGGCGGTGACGCAGAGCTACGGGACTACCGCGAGCGGTGCTCGCCACGTCCGCCGGGCCGCCAGCGAGTCGACGCAGATCGTCGATCTTGGCGGCCGTTGTGTTTCCGGTGACGTGGAGAGCGGGATATGCCGTTCACATTCAAGCTGTCGATGCGGTTGGCGCTCATGAAAGCGTCGCTCGTTCCCGGTTCCACCCTGCCGGACAGCGCCGTCGTGTCAGTCACGTCCCCTCACACCCTCAAGCTCGATTCCCAACCGGAGCGACAGCTCCGGGAGTTCTATCGCACCCGTCCCACTCGGACCGGTGCCTTCGGAGGCTCACCATGACGTTCATGCACAAGTTGTCTCGACGGCTGGCCCTGATACGGAATGTGCTGCTGCTCGGCGGTCTCGTCACCCTGTCGGGGTGCGATCTGCGGAAGCTCATGGGGCTGCTGGAAGGGGTGGTGGTGACGGTATCGGTGGATCCGGCGGCGCCCAGCATCGGGGCGGGGCGGACGGTGCAGCTGACGGCCACACCGCGGGATGGCAGCGGGAATGCGCTCACCGGGCGGGTCGTGACGTGGGCGACGGATAATGCGGCGGTCGCGACGGTGAACGCCAGCGGGCTGGTGACCGGTGGA
>Ga0209161_10002555_pt1 | contig 14897 bp, 8 predicted proteins | sample GraSoiAngelo_155_FD_186169 | JGI IMG/M metagenome (GOLD analysis project Ga0209161, IMG submission 186169) | Grasslands soil microbial communities from the Angelo Coastal Reserve, California, USA - 14_1009_13_30cm (SPAdes) (version 2) | ecosystem: Environmental > Terrestrial > Soil > Grasslands ...
CCAGGTGGCGACGTATGAACGGCTCGTTGGAGAAGCGCCAGCCCAGCGACACGCCCGGAAAGAAAGCCCATCGATTATCGGGTGAGAAGCGTGAGCTTCCATCATATCGGAGGTCGGCTTCCAGCAGGTATTTCTGGTCGAGCACGTAGCTCAGCCGGGAGAAGCCCGAGCGGATCGCCCACTGCTCACCGCCCCCGTCATTCGACATGTTGGCGGACGATCCGAGCCTCAGCGCCCACACTTCCTGGTTGGTGAAGTAGTTTACCCGTCCTGCACTGAACCACGACGAGTCGTTGTCTTCGTGCGAAACGCCGGCCATGAGTTCGAGGTCGTGGCGTTCGCCAAACACGCGGTGGAATTGCAGGTAGCCGAAGTAGTTTCTGTGAACATTCTCCGAGTGAAAATCGTATGCCCAATTCTGGTCCGGGTTCGCGATGGAGTAGTACTGGACGTGGCTGTCATCCCACGTATACAGGGGGTAGCCTTTGGCGATGTCGGTGTTGTCGTCCGAACGGTAGCTGATACCGGACTGGAGATTCAGCTTCAGCCCCTCCACGACATCGAACGTCAACTTGAAGTTGGTACTGACGCTCCGAGTGCCATAGGATGCAGGTGCGGCTTCTCTGGCTTGGGCCAGTGCGTTGCCCCATCCACCCTGAGCGAAATAGTTGTGACCACTTCTCGTGTAGATAGGATGATTGGGCATCCCAAAGATGGTTTCGATGATCGTCCAGGACGTGTTGTCCCAGGCGGCGCTCAGGCCGCCGAGATCCCTCCGATCCCGGTTTTCCAAAGCGAGCTTCGATTCCAATCGTATCCGCTTGGAAAAGTCGTAATCGTAGTTCAGCCTGAGGTTGTAGCGCTTGGCGCCGTCGTTCGCATATCGAATGACGCCACCTTGGTCGGCGTACGTGCCCGACAAGTAGTAGCTCGAATTCGGGCCTCCGCCGGAGACCGTGAGGGTTTGCTGGTGCTCGAATCCATTTTGCAGGACGGCACTTCGCCAGTCGGTCGACGTGAAGAACAACATCCACCCGGAGCTGGCGTAGAGAGGATGGGGAATGGGATTCGGATCACCGACGCGTACCCGTTGGAGCAGGTCGGGCGTGTACATCGGCGCGGCCCCGGCATGGATATTCGCCTCATTGTCCATGAGCGCCATCTGATAATGGTTGGGCGTATCCATCATGCCTTCGAGCTTGCTGATGCCCACGTTGCTCGAGAAGGTGAACTTCGGCGCGAAGCGCGTGCCTTTCTTCGTAGTGACGAGAACGACCCCGTTGGCGGCACGTGCGCCGTAAATCGAAGCAGAAGCATCCTTCAGCACCGAGATGGCTTCGATATCGACGGGATTCAACAAGTCGAGGTTGCCTGGGATGCCGTCGATCAACACCAGGGGAGTGTTGCCGCCGGCTCCCTCGGCGTCTAGGTTCTTGTTGTTGGTGGACGAAAGGCCCCGCACGTTGAGATTGAATCCCTCTACGCCTGGTTGTCCTGACAGACGTTGCACGAGGACGCCAGGAATGGCTCCCTGAATAGCCGCCAGCGTATTGGTGACCGGGGTAGACTCGAGGATTTTTGGGTCAACGGTCGAGATGGCTCCGGTGAGATTTTCTTTTGTCTTTTCCCCATAGCCCACGGCGACGACCGCCTCCAGCTCGATCGCGTGTGCCTTGAGCTGAAAATCGAGCGCCGTCTCTCGGTTTTCCTCGACGACCACGCTCGTATCGACGGGTGCGTAGCCAAGCATCCGGGCCCGCACGCGATGCGTCCCCACCGGCACGGCGCTGATGCTATAGCGTCCCGTGGCATCGGTCTCGGCGGAGAGGCGCGTCCCGACGACGACCACCGTGGCGTGCACCAGGGGCGTTCCGGCTTCCGCTGCGGTCACCGTCCCCGCGATCGAGCCCAGCTGCAGGGCGGGGCCGGCCGGCCGCTTCACGAGCGTGGCCCGGCCGTCCCGCGTGAACACGATGTCGACGCCCGCGTCGAGCAGCACGTCCGTCAGCGCCGCGGCTACGGTGATGCGATCCGCCCGCAGGCTCACGGGCATGTCGATCGGCAGGTCGTCGTCGGCATAGACCAGATCGAGTCGCGCCTGCCGGGAGATCTCCGCCAGAGCCTCCTTGAGCGTGGCGCCCTCGAACGCGAGCGACAGCGGCTGCCGTAACACCGCCGATCGCTTCAGATCGAGCGGTACGGGCTTGGCCCGCTCGGCCATTGCGAGCAGGAAGCGGGGGCCCCGGCTTTCGCTCGGGTCGCTCATTTGTCCGGCCGCGCGGTGCGGGAACGACGCCAACGCCAGCGCGAGGACGAGAGGGGATATCGCAACGCGGTTCATGAGTCTTACTCCCCGAAAACAGACACAGGCATGACGGTTACCTGCTCTTCCGAAGCACGAACCCCGACCCATCGGCGCGCTCGACACGCAGGCCGAGGGTCAACGCAATCCGTTTCAGGACCAGGTCGATCGGCTCGTTCGTGAACGTCGCCGTGAGCCGGCGCCCGCCTAGCGCGCTGTCGGCCAGGCGGATCTCCACGTTGTACCACCGCTCGAGCGTGAGCACCACATCGCTCAGCGGCGCGCCGTCGAAGGCGAGCACCCCCCGGGTCCACGCGAGGTACCGCCCGACATCGACCCCATGTCGGAACGTGGCGGCGCCGCTCGAATCGAGCCGTCCCAGGTCGCGGGCGCCGAGCACCAGCGCGGGCCAGGCGTCCGGTCGAGCACCGCGCGCGCGGGAAGCCGCGGTCGTATCGGCCCGCCGCAGCGCCACGCGCCCTTCGGCCACGACTACTTCGGTCGCGATCCGGTCGGCATACGCCCTGACCACAAACGACGTCCCGAGGTCCTCGGTTACGCTCCCGGCGGTGTGGACGCGGAGCGGACGCCGCGCGTCGGGGGCAACCTGGAAATACGCTTCGCCGTCGAGATACACGTCGCGGTGCGCTTTGCCGTAATCGGCCGCGTAGCGCACGCGACTCTTGGGCGCGAGGGTGACCTGCGTGCCGTCTCGCAGGCGGATGACCGCGCGGTGCGCGGCCGCTGTGGTGTACTCACTCCACTGCTGCGGCCGCCGCAGCACGGCCCCCCCTCCGATCAGCGCGATGACGGCCGCAGCGGCGGCAAGCGCCGCGACGAGCGGCCGCCGCGACACGCGCGGCCGCGGGGCGACCTCGAGCGGCGGCTGCGACACGCGCGACTCCGGGGCGACCTCGAGCGCTTCTACCGCCTTCGCCCAGGCCGCATCGGCGCTGCTCTCCGGTGCTCGCTCGGCTGCGACGCGCTTGATGAGCCGCAGATCTTCAAGGAGATGGCGGTGCTCGGGGTCATCCGCGAGCCAGGCCCGCACAGTTTCCGCGTCTCTAGCCGACGCCTCGCCGGCCAGGTAGCGGTCCAGCAGGAGATAGAGACGCTCGTCTTCGATGTGCATGCTCTAATAACGGGGCAGCCGCACTCCAACCCCCAAAACCGGATGGGGGGGCCGGGGTGCGGCTCCCCGTTAGTGGGGGATGGTTATTCGAACCCGACCCGCGGCAGGGTGCGGAACAGCCCCCAAGCCGCCGCGCCCGCGGCCACCAGGCACACGATCCCGGGCAGCGGCTTCCCGTACAACACGTATCCCGTGCCGAACAGCGCCGCGTAGATGACGACGCAGCCCAGGAACCAGCACAGGAAGGCGGCGGTCACGCTTTCCCCAGGTTTCGCCGGCTGAGTGGTCACCGCGCGGCTCCAGCCTGGACCCATGGGCCGAATCCGGTCATAGAACGTCTGGAGGGTGGCGCGGTCGGTGGGCGGCGTCGCGAAGGTCACGGCCAGCCACCCGACGGTGGTGATGGCGATGCCGATCACGAGCCGGAGCGTCGGGGCGAGCGCCGGGAGCCCGAGCGCCGTGTGCACGAACTGAAAGTACACGGCGATGACGAAGGAAATCGCCATACCGGCAATCTCGCTCCACGCGTTGACCCGCCACCAGAACCAGCGCAGCAGGAAGATCAGCCCGGTCCCGGCGCCGATCTGGAGCAGGATCTGGAACGCCTGGTAGGAGTTTTGGAGCCAGAGCGACAGGGCCGACGCGAGCGCGATCAGCCCCACCGTGACGGCGCGCCCCACCCACACGTAGTGGCGTTCGTCCTTGTCGGGCGCCACGAACCGGCGGTAGCAGTCCTCGACCGCATAGGAAGCGCCCCAGTTGAGGTGGGTGCTGATGGTGGACATGTACGCCGCCGCGAGCGACGCGATCATGAGGCCGAAGAGCCCGTGCGGCAGATACACGAGCATCGCGGAGTAGGCCAGGTCGTTCCGCACGATCGCCCGGTCGATGTGGGGGAAGCGCGCGGCGATGGAGGCGAGGTCGGGATAGACGATGAGCGACGCGAGCGCCACGATGATCCACGGCCAGGGCCGCACGGCGTAGTGGAGGACGTTGAACAGCAAGGTCGTGCGCATGGCGTCGCGCTCAGTGGGCGCGGCGAGCATGCGCTGCGCCACGTAGCCCCCGCCTCCCGGCTCGGAGCCGGGATACCACGTGCTCCACCACTGCACCGCGAGCGGCACGACCAGGACGGCGGCCGCCGTGCTCCAGTCCGAGAAGTCGGGCAAGAGCGACAGCCGCCCGGCCACCGCGGGGTGGGCGAACAGCCCCGACAGGCCGCCGACTTGGGGGAGCCCGAGCGCCACGACGGCGGCCATCACGGCCCCGACCATCGCGATCAGGAACTGAACGAAATCGGTCAAGACGACTCCCGACAGCCCGGAGCTTGCGGCGTAGAGCACGGTGACGCCGCCGCCGATGAGCACCGCCGTATGGCGATCCCAGCCGAGCATCACGCCGGCGATCTTGGTCGCGGAGAGATTGACCGAGGCCATGATCATCACGTTGAAGAACACGCCGAGGTAGATCGCCCGGAAGCCTCGGAGGAAGGCCGCGGGGCGTCCGGAGTAGCGCAGCTCGTAGAAGGCGATGTCGGTGAGGGCCGCCGAGCGCCGCCACAGCTTGGCGTAGAAGAACACGGTGCACATCCCCGTGACCGCGAAGGCCCACCAGACCCAGTTCTGGCTCACGCCGCCGGTGCGCACGAGGTCGGTGATGAGGTTCGGCGTGTCCGTCGAGAACGTCGTGGCCACGAGCGACACCCCCAGGAGCCACCACGGCAGGCGGCGCCCGGAGAGGAAGAACTCATGGCGGCCCTGACCGGCGCGGCGCACCACCGCCAGGCCAATGGCCACGCAGACGGCGCCGTACAGCGCAAGCACGATCCAATCGAGGGTGTCCAGTTTCATGGCCCCTTTGATGCGCTCTCCGAAGCATGCCGTCAAGCCCCAGCAATAGATCCTTCGCTCGCGCGCTCTCCGCGACAGGGAGAGCGTCGTTCCTCCTTCTCCCTGTCGTAGGAGCGAGGGTGTCATCCTGAGCGCCGCAGGCGCGAAGGATCTGCTTTTCCGCGCGCTCGCTCAGGATGACACCGCCGGGCGGCTACGGTAGAAGAGGGAGAATGATGAGGAGGAAGGAGAGCGAGCGGGCCTGTCACCCCCAGAGCCGCTCCGGGTACTCGCCCGCGGCCACCAGCTGTCGCAACGTCCCCTCGACGTGCGGGCGGTCCTCCGGGTAGGTCACACCGAGCCAGCGGCCATGGGTGCCCAATAGCCGCACCCGCGCCTCGCCCCGGCGCACCGCGTCCCCGATCCCGTGCGAGATTAGGAACTCGCTCCGCCCGGCGCTTGCGTGGCCCAGGAATTCCGCGAACCCACGCCCCAGCAGGGCGAACACCGCCGGCGTGAAGGCCCACAGGTTCATCGAGACGAGGGCGTCAGCCGCGAGCCGCACCGGCCGGCCGCGCGGATCGGTTCCGGCATAGCCGCCATCTCCCAGGCGTCGGATGTCGACGACCTCCTCCACGGATTCGAGCCACCCATCCCCGTCGGCATGGCAGACCGCGCGGTTCACGCCGCCGGCAGCGCTGAGCGTGTCGCGTAGCGGGTACGCGATGTTGGCGAACGTCCCGGGGGAGTCACCTGCGTGCGCGCCTGCGAGGAACTCCGCCGCCCGCGTCAAGGCGTCGCGGCCGTAGAAGTCGTCCGCGTTGCACGCCGCGAAAGGGCCCTCCACCGCGTCCCGGGCGGCGAGCACGGCATGAGCCGTCCCCCACGGCTTCACGCGCCCCTCGGGGACACGGCGGCCGCCCGGCAGGTCGTCGAGCCGCTGCTCGACGTAGTGGACGGGCACCGCTCCTCCGATCACACGTGCGACGTGGGCTCGCACCCGGGCGCCCAGTTCCTCGCCAATGACCAGCACGGCGCGCGTGAAGCCGGCGCACGTCGCGTCGTAGATCGCGTAGTCGAGCAGCGTCTCGCCCGACGGACCGACGGGGGCGAGCTGCTTCGGCCCGCCGAAGCGAGTGCCGAGGCCAGCGGCCATGACAACCAGCGTGAGCGCCATCGGTGCCCCCTTGATGCAGTCGCGGAGGCGTGGCGTCAAGCCCGGAAGTAGTGCCGCCCGCAACCAGATCCTTCGCTCGCGCGCGTCCCGCGCGCTCGCTCAGGATGACAGCGTGCGCGGCTGCGTAGAAGAGGGAGAATGAGGAGGAGAAGGAGAGTGTCGACTCTTCCTTTCCCTTTCGCTAAGCGAGCGAGCCTGTCATCCTGAGCGCCGCAGGCGCGAAGGATCTGCTTGTTACGCGCCGTGGCCGCCGAGCGGTAAGTTTGGGTGTCCAGAGGAGTGGCGATGAGACAGAGGAGTCAACGCGAACAGGCGGAGTCGTTCGGCCGGCTCCATCGAGAGCCCGGCATCCTCGTGCTCCCCAACGCGTGGGACGTGATCACCGCCCGGGTGATCGAGAGCGCGGGATTCGCGGCCATCGCCACGTCCAGCGCCGGGGTCGCCTGGGCGCTCGGCTACGCCGACGGCGAGCGCATCAGTCGCGGCGAGATGCTCGCGGTGGTCCGCCGCATCGCGTCCAGCGTGCGCGTGCCGGTGACCGCGGACATGGAAGCGGGTTACGGACCGACGCCCGAAGCCGCGGCCGAGACGGCGCGCGGCGTCATCGCGGCGGGCGCCGTGGGGCTGAACCTCGAGGACGGGACCAACGACGGTCGCTTGGTGGACGTCGCCCTGCACCAGGACCGGATTCGCGCGACGCGTGAGGCCGGGGCCGCGGCCGGCGTCCCCCTCGTCATCAACGCCCGGACTGACGCGTTCGAAGTCAAGGGATGGTCACCCACGGAACGGTTGACCGCGGCCGTGCGGCGCGCCAACGCCTACCGGGCCGCCGGAGCCGACTGCCTGTTCGTTCCGCACGTGAGTGACGCGGCGACGATCGGACAGCTCGCGCGCGAGATCGAGGGGCCGCTCAACATCATCGCCGGCCCTCCCGCCCCGGCCATTCCCGAGCTCGAGCGCCTCGGTGTGAAACGTGCGAGCCTCGGTCCACGAGTGGTCCAGGCCGCGCTCGGTCTCGTGCGCCGGGCGGCGACGGAATTGCGCGAACGCGGCACCTACGAGACGATGGCCGACCTGTTGATCCCGTTCACCGAGCTGCAGCGCCTGGTCGGGCCCACCCCTTGACGAGTTCGAACGGGCGGGTATATTTATGCCATTCCGTGAATATTAATGCTTTCGGGTTAATACTTTCGGGTGCTCCCGACATGTCGCACAACTGTACGCTGAAGGCCGTCGCAATTCTGAATCCGGCGACTCCCACCGATGGGAGCGGGCGGCGGGCGTAAGCGCGTAGACGACTCAAGGCAAACCCCCCCGGCCCGCTCCCAATCGAGCGGGCCTTTTTGTTGACCGGGTGTGAAGAGGAGACACGATGCCCGCAGCTGACCGATCACGCTGGGCCAGCAGCCGCGCGCGGGAGCTCGACCCCTGGCGGGAGCACGACGCCTGCGGCGTCGGGTTCGTGGCGCGCGCGTCCGGACACCGCTCCGCCGATATCGCGCGCCTCGCGCTGCAGGCGCTGGCCCGCGTGGCCCACCGCGGCGCCGCGGCCACCGACCGCTCGGGCGACGGGGCGGGCCTGCTCACCCAGATCCCTGCCCCGCTGTTCTACCGTGAGGCCGCGAGCCGCGGCCTGGCGCTCGCGCCCGGCCAGCCGTTCGCCGTCGGTTCCTTCTTCCTGCCGCGCGAACACGACGCCCTCGGGTACGTCACGGCCCTCATCGAAGAGGTGCTCTGCCGCGAGGGGCTCCCGGTGCTCGGGTGGCGCGACGTGCCCGTGGACCTGGACGTCCTCGGCGCGGGGGCCCGCGCTTCCTGCCCGACCATCCGGCAGGCCATCCTCGGCGCGCCGGCCGGTGGACGCCAGGACGACACGGCGTGGGAACGCTCGCTCTATCTCGCGCGCCGGACCATCGAGCGCCGCATCGCCGACGCGGGGGGGGGGCCCGGCCTCGAGCCGTTCTTCGTATGCTCCCTCTCGTGCCGCACGCTCGTGTACAAAGCGCTCCTCACCGGCACGCAGCTCGCCGGCTTCTTTCCCGACCTCGCCTCCTCGGACTACGAGACGGCGATCGCGATCTTTCACCAGCGCTACTCGACGAACACGACATCGAGTTGGCCGCTCGCCCAGCCGTTCCGTATGCTCGCCCACAACGGCGAGATCAATACGCTGTGGGGGAACCGAAACGCGATGCTGGCGCGCGAGCCGGCGCTCGCCGGGCCTCCCTGGGGCGAGGCGGTGGACCGCCTCAAGCCCGTCATCTGGTCGGAGGGAAGCGACTCGGCCAGTCTCGACAACGCACTCGAGCTGCTGGTACGCTCGGGGCGCGACCCGGTGCATGCCCTCATGATGCTCGTCCCCGAGGCGCACGAGGGCGCCGTGGAGATGGAGCCCGCCTTGCGGGGCTTCTACGAGTTCCACGAATGCCTGGTGGAGCCGTGGGACGGGCCGGCCGCCCTGGCGTTCTCGGACGGCGTGTGCGTGGGCTCGGCACTCGACCGCAACGGGCTGCGGCCGTGCCGCTACAAGATCACCCGCGACGGACTCGTGGTGGCGGGCTCGGAGTCGGGGCTCGTGGACCTGAACGCGGCCGAAGTGGTGGAAAGCGGCCGACTCGGCCCGGGCGAGCTGCTCGTCGTGGATACGCGCCGCAAGGCCATCCTGCGGAACGCGGAGGCGAAACGTGAGGTGGCCCGGCGCCGCCCCTACAGCCGATGGGCTGCGCGGGGTATCCGCCTGCTGCGGCCAACCGCCACCGTGCCCGACGCGCCGCCGACGCCTGAGCCCGAGCGGATCGCCCGGCAGCTGGCCTTCGGCTGGAGCTTCGAGGACCTGCGCTACGTGCTCGAGCCGATGGGGAGCGCGGGGCAGGACGCCGTGTGGAGCATGGGCGACGATACGCCGATCCCGCCGCTCGCGCGCGTCCCGCCCGGCCTGTACGCGTACCTGCGCCAGCGCTTCGCGCAGGTCACGAACCCGGCAATCGACCCGCTGCGCGAGACGCTGGTGATGTCGTTGCGGATGCACATCGGGCGCCGGGGCTCGCTGCTTGCGGACCGGCCGGCCGGGCTCCGGCTCGTGCGGAACGAGCATCCCGTCCTCCTCGCAGAGGAGATCGCGGCGTTGCGCACCGGTGCAGGGGCCCAGGTCGTCACTCTCGAAGCGACCTGGAGCGCTTCGGGCGGGGGCCCCGAGGCGTTGCGCACCGCGCTCGATGGGCTGTGTCGCTCGGCCGGCCACGCCGTACGACAGGGGGCGCGGATCGTGATTCTCAGCGACCGGGGGGCTGACCGCGAGCGCGCCCCGCTCCCGATGCTCTTGGCCGTCGGCGCGGTGCACCAGCACCTGCTCGAGAACGGCCTCCGGACCCGGCTCGGCCTCATCGCCGAAGCGGGAGACGCCTGGGACGTGCACCACTTCGCGGCGCTGATCGGCTACGGCGCGGAAGCGGTGCACCCGTGGCTCGCGCTCGAGTCCGTGCAAGCGCACGTCGCGGAGGACGACGCGCGCGTCCGGTTCCGCGCCGCGGCCGAGGCCGGCCTCCTCAAGATCCTTTCGAAGATGGGTATCTCGACGCTCTCGTCGTACTGCGGCGCCCAGATCTTCGAGGCACTGGGGCTCGGCGCCGAGGTCATCGACCGCTGCTTCACGGGCACCGTCTCGACGATCGGCGGGATCGGGTTCGCCGAGATCGCCGAGGACGTCCTGGCGCGCCACCGGGCCGCACATCCGGACGTCGCAGCCGCGGAGCCGGTGTTGCCGGACCACGGGCGGGTGCGGTACCGCCGCGACGGCGAGGATCACGGCTGGTCGCCACCGGTGGTGCGGGCGATGCAGTCCGCGGTGGCCGCGGATACGCCGCAGGCGTACGACGCCTTTCGCGCGCGTGTCGCGGCCCGTCTGCCCGCCAGCCCGCGCGACCTGCTCGCGCTCCGCGCCGTGACCCCGATCCCGCTCGACGAGGTCGAGCCCGCGGAGGCGATCCGGCGCCGCTTCGTCTCGACGGCAATGTCCCTCGGCGCGCTGTCCCCCGAGGCGCACCGCACGCTTGCCATCGGCATGAATCGGATGGGCGCCCGCTCGAACTCGGGCGAGGGCGGCGAAGACCCCGATACGTACGCCCCGCTCGAGAACGGCGACCGCGCGGATAACCGCATCAAGCAGGTCGCGTCGGGACGGTTCGGCGTCACGACGTACTATCTGATGCGCGCGGACGAGCTCGAGATCAAGATCGCGCAGGGCTCGAAGCCCGGCGAAGGCGGCCAGCTCCCCGCCCACAAGGTCACGGCCCTGATCGCCCGGCTGCGCCACTCGGTACCGGGCGTGCCGCTGATCTCGCCGCCGCCGCACCACGACATCTATTCGATCGAGGACCTGGCGCAGCTGATCCACGATCTGAAGCAGGTCAACCCCCGCGCGCGCGTCGGCGTGAAGTTGGTGGCGGAAGCGGGCGTGGGGCGGGTCGCCGCGGGGGTCGCGAAAGCATATGCCGACTACGTGCTCGTCTCCGGCCACAACGGGGGGACGGGGGCGTCGCCGCTGTCGTCGATCAAGCACGCGGGGTCCCCGTGGGAGCTGGGGCTCGCGGAAACCCAGGCGATCCTCATCGAGAACGGCCTGCGCCACCGCATCGAGGTGCGCGTGGACGGCGGCCTGCGGACGGGGCGCGACGTCGTCATCGCCGCACTGCTCGGCGCCGAGAGCTACGGGTTCGGCACCGCCGCGCTCGTCGCGATCGGGTGCGACATGGCGCGGCAGTGCCACCTCAACTCCTGCCCCACCGGTATCGCGACGCAGAAACCCGAGCTGCGGGCGAAGTTCCGCGGCCGGCCGGAGCAGGTGGTCGCGTACTTCACCTGGATCGCGGAGGACGTCCGCCGGATCCTGGCGGGACTGGGCTGCCGCTCCATGGACGACGCCATCGGCCGGGTGGAGCTGCTGGAGCGCGTGGATCATCCCGAGGTGCCTCGCGCGCAGATGCTCGACCTGTCGCTGCTCCTGATCGACCCGCTCGCGGGACGCGAGGAGCCGCGGCGCCGCACCGTGCAGCGTAACGACCGCCCGGGGGTCGAGTCCCTGGACGACGAAATCCTGCGCACGCTCGAGCCGCGGCTCGAGTCGGGCCGCCCGTTCGCCGGCGTGTACGACATCGGGAACCACCACCTCACCGTGGGCGCGCGCATCGCCGGGCGGATCGCCGAGCGTCACGGCAACGTCGGGCTGCCGCCGGGATCGGTCCGGCTCCGGTTCCGGGGGAGCGCGGGGCAGAGCTTCGGGTCCTTCGCCCTCCCGGGGATGCACCTCGAGCTCGAGGGGGAAGCGAACGACTACGTCGGCAAGGGGCTCACGGGCGGGGAGATTGTGATCCGGCCGTTCCGCGAGGCGGCCGCCGCGGGCAGCACGGACCAGCACGTCCTGCTGGGCAACACGGCGCTGTACGGGGCGACCGCCGGCAGGCTGTTCGCCGCCGGGCGGGCCGGGGACCGGTTTGCCGTGCGCAACTCCGGAGTGATCGCCGTGATCGAAGGCGCGGGCGCCCACTGCTGTGAATACATGACGGCCGGCGTCGTGGTCGTCCTCGGGCCGGTGGGGCGCAACTTCGCCGCCGGGATGTCGAACGGCGTGGCCTACGTGCTCGACGACGCCGAAACGTTCTCGGCCCGGTGCAACACCGACATGGTCGCCGTGCGAGCGCTCGAGCCGCCGGACGAGCAGGTCGTGGTCGAGCTGCTGCGGGAGCACTGTGCGAAGACGGGGAGCGCGAAGGCGCGCGTGATTCTCGACTCGTGGGACCGCTGCGGGCCGTTGTTCCGCAAGGTGGTGCCCCACGCGGCACCGGTTCCCGTGGCGGCGCCCGCGGAAACGACGCCCGTGGCGGTGTGAGTTAACCCAACTAGGGCCAGTAGGGGCCTCGCCATATCTGGTATCGCGCTCTTCGCCGTGCCGAGATTGTGAACGCGTCGTGGGACGCCAAGCCGAAGGAGTCCACCCAGGCGGTGTCGGGTCCCAGGTTCTGCACGCGCGCTAATAGATAGACGGGCTCGTCCTCGAAGAACTCCGTCTTGCCGACATCCGCCGTGAGAACCAATTGTTGTGTCGCGCCACTGGTGGGGACTAGTGTGGCGACGGTCGCGCAGATCAATGCAATGGTGACACGCCGTTCCATAATCGAGGACGCACCGTCCGTCAGATCGGCCGGAACAGCTCGCGGAGCTCGAGACTGAGCGCCTCTCGGGCACCTGCGGGGTGCCACACCAGGCGCTCCCGCTCCACAGTCGGAAATTGGGCGACCGGCGTCCAAACCTCGACCCAGCGCTCCTCCCCGTCGACAGCCCAATAGCTTGGGATTCGGCGCTCCTGGTACAGCCGCCGCTTGGTGAAGCGGTCGTAGCGGAGAGTCGACGGGCTCAGCACTTCGATCACCAGGAGGAGGTCCTTCACCTGTGTCCAGTCGAGGGTTCGGACCTGATCGAGCGGGGCGACGAATAGGTCGGGCTGCACCAAGGTGTCGGACGTCCACGAGATGTCCGCCGGGGACGGCAACAGATGGCCGACAGGCTCACGTTCGAGGTACTCGCTCACTGTCCGGGCCAACCTCACCGCCAGCTCCTGATGCCACACCCGGGGTGCCGGGGTCACCAGCAGCTCCCCGTACACCACCTCGTAGCGATTACCGTCCTCGGGGAGGGCTCGCACCATGTCGGCAGTGTAGTAAACGGGGGCGATCATGCCCATAGTATCGGCTCCTCGGCAGCGCGGGGGCAAGATGCGTGCACCCTTCATGGTGCGGTGACCGCCGCCACGAGTCGTCATCCGATTCGCAGCTGACCCATCGGAAAGCGACCCTCAGGAGCGACGCCGGAGCAGCGGCAGCTCTAGGCTGTCGCGCAGCGCCTGCCAGCTGGCCTCGATGATGTTCTCCGAGCAGCCCATGGTGCTCCAGCGCTCCGCACCGCTGGCGGACTCCACCACCACGCGGGGCTTGGCCGCGGTGCCGAGATGCTCGTCCACGATGCGCACCTTGTAGTCCACGAGGCGCACGTCGGCCAGCTCCGGATAGTGCGGCAGCAGCGCCTTCCGCACGGCATTATCGAGCGCATTCACGGGACCCGCACCCTCGGCCGCGGTGTGCATCACCGCGTCGCCCACCCGCAGTTGAATCATGGCCTGTGCGGTCATGTCGCCACCGCTCCGCCGCTCCACGATCACCGTGAAGCCGAGCAACTCAAAGGGAGGCCGATAATCGGCGGCCGCGCGCCGAACGAGCATCTCGAACGAGCCGTCCGCCGCTTCGAACTGATGGCCCGCGTATTCCAGCGTCTTCACCTGCTGCAGCACGTCCTGAGGAGAGACGCCGGCCGCCAGGCCGAGTAGGTCCGCGCGCAGCCGGACGTTCTGCCGCCCCGACAGCTCGCTCACGACGACGCGCATCTCATTCCCGACGAGCGCCGGATCGATGTGCTGATAGCTCTCCGGTAGCTTCGCGACGGCCGCGACGTGAATGCCGCCTTTGTGGGCGAACGCGCTCGCGCCGACGTACGGCGCATGCGCGTCGGGATTCAGGTTCGCGACGGCCGCCACGAAGAGCGCCACCTCCCGCAGACGTCGCAGCTGCTCGGGCGGCAGCACCGGACAGCCGACCTTGAGCTGCAGCGTCGCGATGAGGGAGATGAGGTCGAGGTTGCCGCAGCGCTCCCCGTACCCATTGATCGTGCCCTGGACGTGGACGCATCCCGCGCGTACCGCGGCCAGCGCGTTCGCTACGGCGAGGCCGCTGTCGTTGTGAGGATGGATTCCGAGCGGCGTGCCGAGCTGCGCGCGGACGTCGCGCACACGCTGCTCCACGACGTCGGGCAGCTCCCCCCCATTCGTGTCGCACAGGACGATGCAGTCCGCGCCCGCGCCAGCCGCCGCCCGCAACGTGGCGAGGGCATAGTCCGCGTCCAGGCGGTAGCCGTCGAAGAAATGCTCCGCGTCGTAGATCACCTCCCGGCCGAGCCGCCGGAAGTAGCCGACCGTATCCGAGATCATGCGGAGGTTTTCCTCGCGGCTCGTCTCGAGCACGCGCTCCACGTGGAGGGTAGAGCTCTTTCCGACGAGCGTCACCACGGGCGTCTCGGCTTCGAGCAGAGCGGTGAGGCTGGAATCGTCCTCGCACCTGGTGTTGGCCCGCCGGGTCATCCCGAACGCAGCAATCTTCGCGTGCCCGAGCCGCTCCTGGCGGATGCGACGAAAGAACTCCGCGTCCTTGGGGTTCGAGCCCGGCCAGCCCCCTTCCAGGTAATGGATGCCCAGGTCATCCAGGCGTCGCGCGATTTTCACCTTATCGTCGACCGAGAGCCACAGGCCCTCGCGCTGCGTGCCGTCTCGCAGTGTCGTGTCGTACAGGAACATGCTCCTCACCCCTCGCGTCGTTCCGTCAGGGATATCAAAAGCGGCGCGGCGTCTCGACTTCT
>Ga0209161_10002558_pt1 | contig 14889 bp, 17 predicted proteins | sample GraSoiAngelo_155_FD_186169 | JGI IMG/M metagenome (GOLD analysis project Ga0209161, IMG submission 186169) | Grasslands soil microbial communities from the Angelo Coastal Reserve, California, USA - 14_1009_13_30cm (SPAdes) (version 2) | ecosystem: Environmental > Terrestrial > Soil > Grasslands...
CGCCGACGATTTGTTTGCCGCAACTCCCGACTTTGCAGGCGTCGCTGGTCGATTTGGTTTGCGGGAAGCGGCGCGCGGTGTGGGTGTCGGATAAGGGACGGCTACAGGCTGGCCTGGGTTAGACACATCGGATGTGGTCGTTGAAGGGGGAGGCTCCGGTTCCTTAAAAACGTAGCGCACTGGCGCGGTCACGGCGCGGCCAATCTCGTGCGCTGTTTCGCAACTAACCAAGCAGATTGCAATCAGCGTGATCGCCCAGCGACTCCAATTCATCGCGGTTTTATACGGCGTCTTTTCTTTAGCGCAAGACATCGCTAACGAACCGGTCGATTTCTGTCTCCGTCGTCGCCCACGAGCACATTAGCCGATAAACATCGGGCCCGATGAACTTATAAACAAACCAGCGGCGCGAGTTCAAATCGTGAACGAGTCGTTCAGACAAGCGAACAAAGAGAGCATTTGCTTCAACTGGAAGCACAATCTCGATCTTTGCAGCTGCTCGAAGACGCTCGGCCAGCTTGCCTGCCATCGCATTGGCGCGCTTCGCGTTCCGCAGCCAAACGTCGTTCTGCAAAAGGCCGAGCCACTGCGCTGCTAAAAAACGCGTTTTGGATGCGAGCTGGCCAGCTTGCTTCAAGCGATAATCGAATTCTTGAGAAAGTTCTTTTTTGAAAAATATCACGAGCTCGCCCGCGGCCGCTCCATTCTTTGTCCCGCCAAAGCAGAGAACATCCACGCCGATCTTCCATGTAATTTCTTTCGGCGAGCAACCGAGCGAGGCAATCGCGTTCGCGAATCGGGCGCCGTCCATGTGCAGAAACATTTCGCGCTTCCGCGCGAGTTCAGCAATGGCGCCGATTTCATCGTGATTGTAAACCGTGCCGAACTCGGTTGCTTGGGTGACGCTGATCACGCGCGGTTTGTGCGCATGTACGTCGGGCTGGCGCGCGATCACCGCGTCCACTTCGTTGATGTCGATCTTGCCGGCGTCACCGCGAACAAGAAGCAGCTTTGAGCCGCGCGTGAAAAATTCCGGCGCGCCGCACTCATCAGTTTGAATATGGGCGTGATCGTGACAAACGACGCTGTGAAACGGTTGGCAAAGTTGTGCCAGTGCGAGCGCGTTTGCGGCCGTTCCATTGAAAACCAGATAAGCGTCGCAATCGGTTTCAAAAAGATCCCGAACCAATCCCCGAACCCGACTCGTCCATTGATCCGTGCCGTACGATTCTGCCGCGGCATGATTGGCCTCTTCCAACGCAGCCAACACTTCGGGACAAATCCCTGCGGTGTTGTCACTGGCGAATTGGTGATTCTCGCCACTCGACTGCATATCGATCTTGCTAGCCGAGTTCGGCACCAGCAGCAAACGGCAATCCCTCGAATAGGAGAAATTGCCTGACGGACCCGAGCCCCAGGGCCTGCAGGGCCCGCCAGGCAAATCACTCTAATACTCCCCTGAATCCAATCCGCGTTGCAGCGGCTTTTCACCCCGAACTTCGAAGTTCGGCCTCAAAGTGACCGTATCCTCAGGCAATTTTTGTCGGCCGCCCTCAAATTGCTTCGCCTTTACCTCCGATTAACGCGCGATTACTTTTTGGTTATGGGCGCTTTGCAGGCAGAAATCGAACGACGCGGCGAACGCATATTCGATTTGGTTGATCGGCATCCGGAGCCGCTGTTCAGCAAAGCCGGTTTCTATCAGCGAATGATGGCGCTCTCAATGCGCGACGAACATTTCAAAGTGCAACTGTTTCGATTCGTCGATGTCTTGGCGTCGCTCCATCGCGGCACCGACATCGTCCAGCATCTCGACCAATATTTTGCGGACATGCGCAATGGCTATGCACCGTTGATTCGAACCGGAGTTCGCGCGGCGAAGATCGTCCCGTGGATCAGCGGACAGTTTCTACGCTGGAATGTGTCCGGAATGGCGCGCCAGTTCATCGCTGGACGGAATCCCCAGGATGTGATGAAAACACTCCGCAAACGCCGCGCGCAGGGAATCGGGTTCACGGTCGATCTTCTTGGCGAAGCCGTCGTGAGCGAACAGGAAGCCAACGAATACGCCACGCGCTGTTTGGAACTACTCGAACACCTCGGACGAGAAACGCGGGGCTGGACGGATCCGCTCGGTAAAAATGCGGAGTTGTTTCCGGTCGTTAATCTTTCCGTAAAAATTTCCGCGCTTTATTCGCAGATGAATCCGGCCGATCCGGCCGACGCGATCGTGCATCTCGCGCCGAAACTGCGCCCGATTCTACGGCGCGCGCAGGAGCTCGGCGCCTTCGTGAACTTCGACATGGAAAGTTACGCGCACAAGAACGCGACGCTCGAACTTTTCAGAGCGCTCTTTACCGAAACTGAATTTCGCAACTGGCCGCACGTGGGAATTGTAATCCAGGCTTATTTGCGCGATGCGGAAGACGATTTGCACGATTTGCTCGATTGGGGACGTAGACGCGGAACCCGGTTCGCCGTTCGATTGGTTAAAGGCGCCTACTGGGACTTCGAAAAAATAAAATCGCGTCAGAACGGATGGGCTTGTCCGGTCTTTCTGCAAAAACCGGAGAGCGATCTGAATTTCGAATTGCTCACGCGGATCATGCTCGAGAACGAATCCATCGTTACCTCGGCGTTCGGCTCACACAATGTCCGCAGCATCGCACACGCGCAGGCGCTCGCCGATCAGCTCGGGATTGACCGCGGCCGTTTCGAATTTCAGTTGCTCTACGGCATGGCCGGTCCAGTGAAACGCGCCCTCGTCGAAATGGGTTATCGAGTCCGCGAATACAGTCCAGTCGGCGAGCTCTTGCCCGGAATGGCGTATCTCGTTCGTCGTCTGCTCGAGAACACTTCGAACGAAGGGTTTTTGCGTGCGAAATTTTCCGAGAACGTTTCCGAGTCAGAATTGCTGCGCGAGCCGGCGGATCTAATCGCCGAAGGTCCAAATGGCGCGAGGCATGTCGAAGTTAGCGGCGATGGCGCTTCCCTCGATACGCCGCCCGGTGATACTTATGAAAACGCGCCCCTTGTGAATTTCGTTTACCAACAAAATCAGGACCGAATGCGACAAGCGCTCGAGCATGTGCGAACGCAGCTCGGCCAAAAATATCCGCTCATTATCAACGGCGAGAAAGTTTGGACCGATAAGACGATCGCTTCGATCAACCCGAGTTTCCCGGACAACGTCGTTGGTTACGTGGCCGAAGCCGGAATTCCAGAAGCAGAGCGCGCGGTTAAAGCAGCGCGCGACGCTTTCGAAAAATGGAGTCGCACTTCATTTGAAACGCGCTGCCGATTGGTCGAGCGCGCCGCTGATATCATGCACCGCCGGCGTTACGAACTTTCGGCGCTGGAAGTCTTTGAAGTTGGCAAAGCCTGGGCGGAAGCGGACGGCGACATTCGCGAGGCGATGGATTTCTGTCGTTTTTATGCGCACCAAATGCGCTTGATCGGCCGACCGCGGCTCACTCAGCACGTCCTCGGGGAAGAAAGTTACCAGCATTACTGGCCGCGCGGCGTCGCAATGATCATCGCACCGTGGAATTTTCCGATGGCGATCTTGTGCGGCATGACCACGGCCGCGCTCGTCACCGGCAACACCGTCATCATGAAACCCGCCGAGCAATCAGCGGTTATCGGCGCAATGTTGATGGAAATTTTTGAAGAAGCCGGAGTCCCGCCCGGCGTTCTGAATTATTTGCCCGGCAAGGGCTCGGTCATGGGCGCGCACCTGGTCGACCACAAAGATATCGATCTTATCGCGTTCACCGGGTCGCGCGAAGTCGGGTTGCGGATTTGGGAGAGCGCCGGCAAAACGCGCGAAGGTCAACGCGAGCTGAAGCGGGTCATTTGCGAGATGGGCGGCAAAAACGCTGTCATCATCGACGCCGATGCCGATCTCGACGAAGCGATCGTCGACACGATTTATTCCGCATTCGGTTATCAGGGACAAAAATGTTCGGCCTGTTCGCGGCTCATCATCCTCAAGGAAATTTATCCGCGCGCGATGGAGCGCCTGCTCAATGCCGCCGCCAGTTTGCGCGTTGGCAATCCGGAAGAGCCGGGGATCACGGTTGGGCCGGTAATTGATGGGACCGCTTACAAACGCATTCTCGAATACATCGACATCGGCAAGAACGAATCACGACTCGCTTTCCAACGAGCCGATGTCCCGCAAAAAGGTTTTTTCATTCCGCCGACGATCTTCACCAACGTCAGTCCGAAGACACGGATAGCGTGCGAAGAGATTTTTGGTCCAGTGCTCAGCGTCATCAGGGCGCGCGATCTTGATGAAGCACTCGAGATCGCGAACGGCACCGAATTCGCGCTGACCGCCGGATTTTTCTCGCGCAGCCCGGCCAACATCGAGCGCGCCAAAGCGGAGATCGTCGCCGGCAATGTTTACATCAATCGCTCCTGCACCGGTGCGGTCGTTGGCCGCCACCCATTCGGCGGATTCAAAATGAGCGGCGGCGGCACCAAAGCGGGCGGCGCCGATTATCTTTTGCAGTTTGTCGTGCCGCGTGTTGTCACGGAAAACATCACCCGCCACGGCTTCGCTCCGGAAACGACGCCGCAATACCGCGACGAATTTCTGCCACCGCGATAGTTTGCCACTATCGATCGAGCGTGCGGCCTTTGTGCAGCAGCTGCACGACGCTGACGATCATGTAGATTACCGGCCAGGCGGCGGCAACCAGAATCACAGCGAAGACCGCCATCTCCTTTGCCCGTTCCCGCGCCGACTCGATCAAATATTCGCGGCCCAAGTTGTAACGACGAAACTGCCCGCCGTCGTCGTTCGACCAATAGCCGTGCCAACGGCCGGCGCCCGACTGAAAGAAGCAGTCGGTGCGGGGAAAACACTCCTTACCAAATTGCGCCGTCGGTTTCACGCATCCTTATGTAGCTTGGATCGTTCCAGGGAATCAATTGTTCATCCAATTAATGATGTCGTCGTGGGCGTGATTGAGCACGCTGACGTGGTCCGCGCCTTTGACCGTGAACAATTCCACGAACGGAAATTCGTGCGCGAGCTCGCGTCCCATTCGAACTGGAATCACTTCGTCGTTCGTGCCGTGAAAAATTGCGACCTGCGCGTCGGGATTGCGTTTCCTGGTTTGCGCGAGATTGGCGCGATTGTCGTAACTTTCGATTAGCATCCGCGCCATCCAGCCGCCGAAAATTGTGGCCGCTTCTTCACGCAAAGTTGTGAACGGCGCGATCAACACGATTTTTTGCACACGATGATTAGCGGCGAAATCGAGCGCGACTGCCGCGCCTAACGAATGGCCGATGGCGGAAAGCGTTAAATTATCTTCGTCCATTCCGAGCCGTTCGGTCAGCGCTTTGAGCGCTCTGTCCGCGGACGCGCGCGTGCTCGCGAGCGTCGCGTAGCCGCCGTTCTTCCCGTACCCGGGATAATCGATCAGCAGAAACGCGTCACCGTTCGGCGGATACTGCCGAAGAATCGTCGTCCAATCGAGCGCGAGCGAACCGTTCCCGCAAAACGCAATCCAAAGCCGTTTTGGCGTTGGATGAATTCCGGGAACGTAATAGGCCACATATTTCGCCGTCGCTACGGTGTAATTAATTTCGAGTCCGTTGGCCGGCAGAGCGTAGACATAGCTCTCATCGTACGGACGCGGATGGTAAACCAGCGAGTGCTGTCGAAAATAGAGGATCGACAGTGTAATCAGAAGAACAACGAAAAGTCCGGCAACGAAGCGGATTATTCTTCGCGGCCAACTGCGCGTTGACGGATTTCGCATCGCGCCGCAAGAACGTGCTCACCGCGACGCGATGCAAATCCGATTTGCACACAACAGGCCGTTTATCGCCAGTGACCGGGGACCCAAACCCAACCTGCGCCTCTGCTCACCCAATGTCCTCGGACCCAAACAGCCGTCGTCCGTGGCGGTCTGACCCAAGAGCCAGACACCCAAACGTAGCTCGTGCCCGTCCACCGCCAGTAGCCGGGGGTCCAAATGTAACCCGGACCTGGAGCGACAGTTTGCGCTTCAACACGCACCACTGGCGGAGCCTGAGGAACCACAACCTCTCGCGTTACCACGCCAGTGGTTGGAACTCCCGTCGTCACCTCTTGGGTGGTCGTAGTTGTCGTGGTCGTAACCGGCGGCGTTTCCTCGGCGCAGCCAATTAACGCGAACGGCGCCAGCGCCAACATCCAAATGCGTATTCTCATAATAATCCCTTCTGTATAACGTTCGTTTCTGGTTAGACAGGTTGGTTTTATCAAATTCACCAAATGCTTTACGTCGTCGCTACTCCAATTGGAAATCTTGGAGACATCACCCTGCGGGCGCTGGAAATTTTGAAAGATGTCGATCTTGTCGCGGCCGAGGACACCCGGCACTCCGGGATTTTGTTGAAGCATTACCGGATCGACAAACCGATGCTGAGTTATCACGAGCACAACGAAGCAATGCGCACTGCGCAGCTGATCGAGCGACTCGCGGCCGGCGAAAAAATCGCGCTCATTACCGATGCCGGAACGCCAGGGCTTTCCGATCCCGGCGCACGATTGATTCGCGAATGCATCAAACGCGAACTGCCCTTCACGATTATCCCGGGGCCCTCTTCAATTGCGACCGCGCTTGTCGGCTCCGGATTTTCGACCGAAAAATTTTTCTTCGCTGGATTTCTCCCGGTCAAAAGCGGGCAGCGCGAACGCGAGTTGCGCGCCGCCTCCGCCCGCGACGAGACTTCGATCTACTTTGAATCGCCTTATCGACTGACCAAAACACTCAAGGCTTGCGTTAACATTTTGCCGGATCGGCAACTTTGCGTTGCCCGCGAACTGACTAAGAAGTTCGAAGAATTCCGCCGCGGCACAGCCGCGGATTTGCTCGCGCACTACGAAGCGCATCCCCCGAAAGGCGAAATCGTGTTGTTGATTTCCGAAAAATAATTTCGACCCTCGCCTCACTCCTCTCCCTGGCCAGGGAGAGGAAGGCGCGAAGCGGCAGGTGAGGGTTGTCTATTTGCGGCACCTTTCCGCTTGTCAAAGCCGCCCTTCTGTGTGATTTTGCGCGGCTTTTTCTCCCCGGAAAAGACGTTATGACCTACGCAATCATCAAGACCGGCGGACGGCAGTATCGCGTCGCGGAAGGCGACACGGTGGATGTCGATCTTCTCGATGTCGATGCGGGCAAGACCGCGACCTTCGGCGAAGTGTTGATGTTCGCCGATGGCAAGCACGTCACTCACGGCGATCCGCTGATCTCCGGCGCGAAAGTCACCGCCGAAGTCGTTGAGCAACGGAAGGACAAAAAGGTCATTGCCTTCAAATACAAACGGCGCAAAGGCTATCACCGCACGGTCGGACATCGCCGGAAGTTGACTCGAGTGAAAATCAAAAGCATCACCGGCGGCTCAAAATCGAAGAAATCCTAAGTCATGGCTCACAAAAAAGGACAAGGCAGCGTTAAGAATGGTCGGGACAGCGTTAGCAAACGGCTCGGTGTAAAAAGATTCGGCAGCGAGTTGGTCGTTGCCGGCAATATCATCGTGCGGCAGCGGGGGACGAAATTTTTACCAGGCAAAAACGTCGGGCTCGGCCGCGATTACACAATTTTCGCGCTGGTCGACGGCAGCGTTCGCTTCGATCGCGGCGGGCGGCGGGTCAACATCGATCCGGTTGCTGCGAAATAATCGTTTCCCTTCCCGATTTGCCACGAGTGCGGTATAACAAGTCGCTTTCATGAAATACCGCACGTTCATTTTGTTTGGCGCGCCCGGCAGCGGCAAAGGGACCCAGGGTCAAACCCTCGGAACGATCCCGCGATTTTTTCATTGCCCGTGCGGCGACGTGTTTCGTTCCATCGACACCCGCACGAAAGTCGGGAAAGCGTTCCTGGAATATTCGAGCAAAGGTCAGCTCGTTCCGGACGACATCACGGTCGAGCTTTGGAAAGAAGCGATCGACGCCGCCGTCGACGCCCACAAGTTCAAGCCCGACATCGACATTCTGGTGCTCGACGGGATTCCGCGAAATGTGAATCAGGCCAAGATCATGCGCGAGCTGATCGACGTTGAAAAAGTTTTTCATCTGGCCTGCCCAAATCGCGAAACGTTGTTCGGCCGGTTAAAGAAGCGCGCGCTAAAAGACAATCGGCTCGATGACGCCAACGAACAGGTCATTCAAAAACGGCTCGACATTTACGAGAAGGAATCGAAGCCGGTGCTGTCGCATTATCCCAAAGAAAGCATCACCGTGATTGACGCCATGCAGCCACCCGCGAAAGTGTTATTCGATATCTTAGCGAGCGTAAACGGCGTCAAACATGAGTCAGCAGCAATTTGAGAATTTCACAGCCTCGACCCTTTACTGCGAAAAATGCCGGGCAACGACGCCCGTCCGCGAGAAGCTGCTTCTAGTTCTGCCCGATCGAGAGATTTTCGATTATCTCTGCACCGAGTGCGGTTCGTCGGTCGGACAACGCGAAGTTACCGCCGGCGAAAAAATGATGGCCGAAGCGCTCGCCAGTCCAAGTCGCAGGAGGAGGAACGTGCCTCTTCGATCGCTGCGGTAAACGGCGAATGCGAATCGTATTTATCGGCACGGGCGAAATTGGCGTGCCGACGTTGCGGGCGCTACAAAAGTCCGAGCACGAATTAGGCAGGGTTGTGACGCAACCCGATAAACCGGTTGGCCGCGAGCAAAAAATAACTGCGCCGCCAATTAAGAAAGCGCTGATAGCCGGCGGGCCAAACGCCGGTCCGGCTCAGACCCTGCAGCCGGCGCGAATCAAGGATCGCGAAGCGATCGATCAAATTCGCGCGCTCGCGCCGGACGTAATCGTTGTCATGGCTTACGGTCAAATCTTGCCGCGCGCGGTGCTCGAGATTCCAAAAATCGCCTGTTTGAATTTGCACGCATCGCTTTTGCCACGCTGGCGAGGAGCCGCACCGATTCAAGCCGCGATTGCGGCCGGTGATCGGGAGGCCGGCATGACTGTGATGTACATGGATGAAGGTCTCGACACCGGAGACATTTTGCTTCAACGCAAGATCGACATCTCGCCATCCGAGACGGGCGCGACATTGCACGATCGACTCGCACAGATTGCACCGGAAGCGTTGCTAGAATCGTTGCGATTGCTCGCGGCCGGTAACGCGCCGCGCATTCCGCAAGATCAGGCGCTCGCGACTTACGCGCCGAAGCTGAATCGAGAAGCGGGGCGCCTCAATTGGAATGAAAGCGTCGAGGCCATCGAGCGAAAGATTCGCGCTTATAATCCGTGGCCGGGCGCGTTCACTGAGTTCTCCGGTCGCAATCTAAAGATCTTTGCGGCGTCGATTGTCGATCTTCGCGGAAAGCCGGGCGAAATTTTGCGGAAAGACCGGGAACTTGTTGTTGCGACGTCTGATCGTGCATTATCGCTGACGGATGTCCAGCTCGAAGGAAAGCGCCGCATGAGCGCCGCGGAATTTTTGCGCGGGCGAACATTGTCATCCTGATCCGGCAGCCGCGCGGGAGAGGGATCTGTCAGGCAAAGCCTGGATCACCCAGGATACCAAGCGTGATCAACGAGTCTGTGGGAAATTCCTCGCTCCGCTCGGAATGACGAGCGTGTTTATCCTTTTCAAGATCGACATCTTCTCGTTTCATTTGGCCTGCCATGAAGACCGAGACGCCGGCTTACAAACGTGTCGTGCTCAAGTTGAGCGGCGAAGCGCTTCAGGAACGAGGCGCGCGCGAAAACATTTCGCCCGCGGTCGTGCGCGAGATCGCTGATCGGATCAAGGATGTGCACAGTCTGGGTGTGCAAATCTCGATTGTGATCGGCGGCGGAAATATCTGGCGCGGTTCGTCCGCCGCCGTCCGCGGCATGGATCGAACGACCGCGGATTACATGGGGATGCTGGCAACAGTGATCAACGCACTGGCATTACGCAGCACGCTCACCAAAATCGGCGTCGAAGCGCGTGTCCAAACTGCGATCGAGATGAAAAACGTGGCCGAGCCATTCATTCTCGGTCGCGCCATTCGACATCTCGAACTTGGGCGAGTGGTGATTTTCGCGGCCGGCACCGGCAATCCTTATTTTTCGACCGACACCACGGCGGCGTTGCGCGCAAGCGAGATTGGGGCCGATGTCATTCTGAAAGCGACTAAGGTCGATGGAGTATACGATCGCGATCCGAACACCGACCCGAACGCGAAACGTTTCGAGCGGATCACATTTACCGAAGCGTTGACGAAACGGTTGCAGGTGATGGATTCGACCGCCTTCAGCCTTTGCATGGACAACAAAATTCCAATCGTCGTGTTCGACATGTATAAACCGGGCATTTTGCGCGACGCAGTGCTTGGTCGAAAGGTTGGGACGCTCGTTTCCGACGAAGCGGAGACGAAGTAAAAATTAACGCGCATGAGCAGAGACGACATTCTTCTCGAGGCCGAGATGTCGATGGAAAAAAGCGTCGATTATCTGGTGCACGAATTTTCCGGGGTGCGCACCGGCAAAGCGTCGCCCGCGTTGGTCGAGAACATCGACGTCCAGGCCTACGGCTCGACCATGAAACTGAAACAGCTCGCGCTCATCACCACTCCGGAATCGCGTTTGCTTGTCTTGCAACCGTTCGACGCCGGCACCGTCCAGGACATCGAACGCGCGCTCAAAGAATCGAAAATCGGCATTACGCCGGCGGTTGACGGAAAAATTATTCGACTCCCGATTCCGGAATTATCCGAAGAACGGCGGAAAGAATTGGCGAAGTCGTTAGGAAAAATGGCGGAGGAAGCGCGCGTTCGCGTCCGGAGCAATCGGCGCACGGCTCTCGACGAAGCAAAAAAACTCAAAACTGGCAGCGGGATTAGCGAAGACGAACTGCGCGATCTGGAAGACGAAATCCAGAAGCTGACCGACCGTTTCGTCAAATCAATCGACGATCATCTCAAGCATAAAGAGACTGAGATCATGAAGGTGTGATGAAAATGACGAAATCCAAATGTCGAAGCACGAAGGAATTTCTAAAACCCAAATGACGAACAAGACGTCGATCTCGTGCTGATTTCCTTGGGCTTCGTAACTCCCTTCCTCATTCGGTATTCGCGCTTCGTCATTGCGAATCAATTAATCTTCAATCTCAGAGTCGCACGAGATCCAATAAGAACTGGCACCACAGATAAAACATCCCTCGCCAGGAATATTTCACGTCGCCTTCGGGCGTCTGCTTCAGGACACCCTTGTGGATGTTGTGTGCAATCTGCTCGCGTAAGTCGCGCTCGATCTCTTTCTCAATCTGTTTTTCATCGAGCGAATCGATCGCGTCGATTGGGACATTGTTTCTTCGTAGAAACGCCCGGTGGCTTTGATAGAGCTGCCAGAACGATTGATCGGGTCGCTGTCGATTGATCCGGAATTGCGGCGTCAATTTTAAGCCGTAGGAGAGCGGGTAATTCCAGGTCGTCCAAATGATCCCGCTCGTGGCGCGCGATGAGATTCGTAAATAATAAAACGAGAGATCGTGCTGCTCGTTCAGGCAAATCGTCGCCTGCGCGCGGTCTTCCACCTTGTAAAAAAGCCGGAAAAATTGCCGGTAGTCTTCCCAATCCCATCCGGCATCGTTCACGTGGACGAATCCTTCGCTCTCGATTTCGTGCGTGATTTCGTTGAGCGTCGGGAAAGTATCACTCGACGGCGGCGACTTCGGGCGAAGCTGTTTCTCTTTCGGCAAACGCAACGTGCGGATGCGGGTAAGAATTTCCAGCCACGGCAAAAAGAACCACGCCGCCGCCGCAATCGCTCCGAGGACATGGCTGTCAGTGACAAAATAGACCAACAGGTAGGAAACGACGAGGATTGCGGTGGCTCCGGCCTTTTGGGAAAACGAACTTTGAAAACTGCGCAGGGCGACTGCCAGAACTCCTGCGCCTAGTAGGATAAAAAGCTTGAAGAGCATTACGGGTTGATTTGATGCTCGCTCAGGAATTTTTCCAGCTGATCGGTATCGAAATTCGCGATCACATGGTCACCGGCGACAAACGTCGGGACATAGGTTTGTTTCGAGAGCTCCTTCATCTTCTCGTAGGCTTGTCGATCCTCGCCGACATCGATCGCGTCGAACTTGTAGCCGCGTGCTTCCAAATATTCCTTCGCGTCGATGCACCAGGAACACCATTCGCGACTGTAGAGCTTTAATTCCATCAATAACGGAAATAAACGACGGCTACCTATGCGTCAATAAGTTCGAAATTAATAAGACTTGGCCCAGACCACGCGTTGTCGGCTCGGTGCTCCCGTGAAAATACAGTGGCCGGGTTCGCCGTCGCCAAAAGGAATAACGCGAATCGTCACCTTGAGATCGTTTTTGATTTGCTCTTCCACTTCGTGCGAGCCATTCCAATGCGCGAGAGCGAAACCGCCATGGATCTCGGGTTTGTTGGCATTCCTCGCGGTAAAGAAATCGTAAAACTCTTTTTTCGATTCGATCACGCGCGTGTTTGCCTCCTGAAACTTTTTCGCGCGATCGTAAAGATTTTGCTGGATCGACATCAGAATTTCCGGGGCGCCCGCAGCGAACTCCTGGATCGACATCGATTCCTTCGACTTAATTGCTTGATCGCGCCGGGAAACTTCGACTGAGTTCTTTTCCAAGTCCCGCGGACCGATTTCCACCCGAATCGGCACGCCTTTCTTGATCCACTCCCAATTCTTAACGCCGCCGCCGAGATCGCGGCGATCGACTTCGATTTCGATGGCAGAATCAGCAAAATGTTTTCCGCGTAGTTGCAACGCGAGCGCGTCGCACGCTTCCAAGACTCGTGCGCGCGTATCTTCCTTCGGCGTTATCGGCAGAATGACGATCTGCGTCGGGGCGACGCGCGGCGGCAAAATAACCCCGTCGTCATCGCCGTGCGCCATCACCATCGTTCCGACCATCCGGGTGGTCATCCCCCAGCTTGTCGTCCAACCGAATTCCTGTTTGCCTTCGCGATTCTGAAATTGGATCCCGCTCGCGCGCGAAAAGTTTTGTCCTAAAAAGTGCGATGTCCCGGCCTGGATCGCTTTCCGGTCCTGCACCATTGCTTCAATCGTCAAGGTCTGGACCGCGCCGGGAAAACGTTCGCTCTCGGATTTTGCCCCTGTAAAAACCGGGACTGCGAGATGCTCGCGCGTGAACCGCTCGTAAATTTCGAGAATCAGCATCGCTTCCGCGCGCGCCTGTGCTTCGGTTTCGTGAACGGTGTGGCCTTCCTGCCACAAAAATTCGGTCGTTCGCAAAAATAAGCGCGGGCGCATTTCCCATCGGACCACGTTCGCCCATTGATTAATCAGCACAGGCAGATCGCGATACGATTGCACCCACTTCGCATAGCTCGCGCCGATAATTGTCTCCGACGTCGGCCGAATCACGAGCGGTTCGGTCAACGCGCTTGCCGGCTTCATTTTTCCTTCGGCATCGACTTCAAGCCGCGTGTGCGTTACGACAGCGCACTCCTTGGCGAAGCCTTCGACGTGCTCGGCTTCTTTTGCGAAATAACTCAGCGGAATGAAAAGCGGGAAGTAAGCGTTGCGGTGCCCGGTCGCGCGAAACATCGTGTCGAGCTGGCGCTGCATGTTTTCCCAAATGCCGTAGCCCCAGGGACGAATGACCATGCAACCGCGCACGTCGCTTGGCTCCGCCAGCTCAGCCGCACGCACGACCTGCTGATACCATTCCGGAAAATCTTCCTCGCGCCGTGGACTGATCGCGGTTTTTTGTGCGGCAGGAGTCGACATCGCGACAACGAATTAAGCCGTCGCGCGCGAAATGACCAGTGGCCTTTTTCTTGGCCACCGGTTGACAGTGAACCCCTCGGCCAGTAGCTTCCATGCCCTTTTTCAAACGCCGATGAAGACGTTTTCCGCCAAAGCAAACGAAGTCGACCGCAAATGGTGGCTGATCGATGCCAAAAATCAGGTGCTTGGCCGTGTCGCGGTAAAAGCGGCCAGGCTTTTGCGCGGCAAAGAGAAGACGATTTTCACGCCGCATGTCGATACTGGTGACTTCGTCGTCGTGATCAACGCCGACAAGGTCCGTGTGTCAGGAAAAAAAGAAGAGCAAAAAAGTTTCATGAGCTTTTCTGGTTACGTCGGCGGGCACAAATCGGAAAACGTGCGCGCACGTCGTGCGCGGCATCCCGAATTACTGATCGAGCGAGCAGTGCGCGGTATGATTCCGCACAACCGGCTCGGCCGCTCGGTTTATCGAAAGCTCAAGGTCTATCGCGGAGAATCGCATCCGCACAGCGCGCAGCAGCCACAATCGGTCAAGCTCGCCTAACTAATTTTTATGGCTCAAGCACAGGAATTCATCGCCACTGGTCGTCGAAAAACTTCCGTCGCGCGCATTCGCATGACTCCGGGGACCGGCAAGGTCGACATCAACGGCCGCAGTTTCGAAGATTACTTTCCGAGCGCGCCGCTGCAGAACGTGGTTCTTCAGCCATTGCAAGCCGCGAAGATGGTCAACACCTACGATCTTTTTATTAATGCCAGCGGCGGCGGCGTAGCCGGCCAGGCTGGCGCCGCGCGACTCGCCATTGCGCGCGCGCTTCTTCAGACCGATGGCAATCTGAGAAGCGGATTGAAAAGCGAGGGTTTGCTTCGACGCGATCCGCGGATGAAGGAGCGCAAAAAATCCGGACAGCCCGGCGCGCGCAAACGCTTCCAATTCTCGAAGCGATAATTCAATTGCTGTAGCGGCGGCCGTCTCGGCCGCAATTCGAAAACATTTGGCGACTGACACAGTCGCCGCTCCAAATTTATCTCGGCTTCCGTGCTTTCGGAGTCGGTGCGGCCGCAGGTGACAGCGGGCCCGCCGTTGGCGCCGCCAAAAGTGCTGGGGGCTTCGCCGGTGCATTGTCAGCGG
>Ga0209161_10002566_pt1 | contig 14874 bp, 9 predicted proteins | sample GraSoiAngelo_155_FD_186169 | JGI IMG/M metagenome (GOLD analysis project Ga0209161, IMG submission 186169) | Grasslands soil microbial communities from the Angelo Coastal Reserve, California, USA - 14_1009_13_30cm (SPAdes) (version 2) | ecosystem: Environmental > Terrestrial > Soil > Grasslands ...
ATCCAGATGGAAGGCGACACGACGTTCCACTTCATAACAGGAGGCATTCGCGAGGCGCTCGACCGTGCACGCGAGGCCGCTGCCGGAATGGACGTGCGGATCGGCGGTGGGCCGGACACAATCCAGCAGTATCTTCGTGAGGGCCTCATTGATGAACTGCACATTGCTATCGCGCCGGTCCTGCTCGGCCGGGGGGAACCGCTGTTAGAAGGGGTTGACTTGCTGGCTCTGGGATACGAATGCGTTGAATTCGTAGCGTCGGAGAAGGCCACGCATATCGTCCTACGGCGCCAAGGGCACACGGACGCTTAACGAAACGTTGCAGCCGCCAAACCGCACGTGACGTCGAATCTCGCAACCTATCTCCCTCGGTCCATTCGAGGAATTCAATCTGAGCGACGGCCTCTGGCCTCAACCAAACTGCTTTCTTCATCTTCTCAGCGTTGAGTTGTTCCCCGAATCGTGATCGCTTCGTCTTCGGCAAATTAAAACCATTCAAAATCATAGCATGGCATTACTGTTATGTTAATAAAACAAATAAGTGACTGATGGTAAAGAGGATAGGGATGGCTGTAAGAGGGTCAAGAGTTCCATGTTGGGATCGGGGATTAAGTCGTTTGGATGCTCCGGGATAGAGGGGCTGATCAAAACTCAGGGACAAAAGACGCAGGCACAGAAATGCCCACCTTTTCAAAAACCAAACCCCAAAAGGTGGGCACCCGGCGAGGGTCTGCGTGTGTGGTAGGGAAATGCGCTCTGTTACTGGTGTAGGACGACGTAGACCTTATTGTCAAACCCGTCGACAATGGCGAAGTCGAGGCGGCCATCCCCGTTGAAGTCCGCGGTCACGATCACGCCTGGCTGGTTGACGATGACGGGCGATGTTGCGGTAGAGAACGTTCCATCTCCGTTCCCGAACAGGATAGTTACTGTGTTGTCGTTGAGGTTCACGACGGCAAGATCAAGCTCGCCGTCGCTGTTGAAGTCGCCCAGAACCTCCGTAAAGGGTCCGTGCCCCACGGGGACTGGCGAGCCTGAAGCGGCCTTGAACGTGCCATCTCCATTGCCGAGCAGGATGCTGACGATGTTTCCGATACCATCGCTCACAGCCAAATCTGCCTTGCCGTCGTTGTTGAAATCGGCCGCGACAATGCCAGTTGCAAAAAAACCCACAGGAATCGGTGAGCCTGGCGCAGGTGTGAATGTGCCGTCGCCATTGCCTAGCAGCACGACCACTCCACTGGGATGGGAAACAGTGACCGCCAGATCTAGGTTTCCGTCGCCGTTGAAGTCTCCCACGGTGACCGTCGCTGGATATGTTGCCGCTGCGGGTGGGTTGGGTGCCTGAGTGAATGTTCCATCGCCGTTCCCCAGCAGGATAGTGAGGCTGTTGGTGTAAGGGTTAGATACTGCTACATCCAGCTTGCCATCGCCGTTGAAGTCTCCCACCGCGAGGTAGCTCGGGCTCTGTCCCGCGGGGATCGGGTTACCCGCAGCAGGGGTAAACGTGCCGTCACCGTTGCCAAGGAAGACCGCCGCTGAGTTTGCGGACTGGCTGGTCGTAAGCAGATCCATCTTTCCGTCGCCGTTGAAGTCGCCCGCGCCCACGCTAAACGGCGAGGCCACCATGGGAATGGGGGAGCCGTTTGCGGTAGAGAACGTTCCGTCCCCTTTGCCCAAAAGGATGTTGATATCTGGTGCGGCGGCGTACGCACTGGCAACAGCAAGGTCGGGGATGCCGTCACCATTAAAGTCCGCCGAGACCATGTCCCCGAGGACGCCCCCCAAGGGGAAGGGCGAGCCGGCCGCCTGCGCCAGCGCTAAGTTCGCTTCGCGCATTGCAATCGGAAAGTAAACTGCGTTGGAGCGCAGGCCCCCGCCCAGCGCGTTCGCCACTGTTATCGAAGCCGTGCCTGCCGTCGCGATATCGGCCGCCAGCACATCAGCGGTTAATCGATGTCCACTCACGAACGTGGTCGCCAGGGAAGCACCGTTGAACATAACGGTAGCGCTGGTCGCGAACCCCACGCCATTCACCGTCAGGGTGAACCCGGCTCCGCCTGGCGCGGCGCTAGGCGGGAGTAGCGGCTGCATCACCAATGGCACCTCCGCCAGGGCCACGCGGATCTTCAAAGAAGCGGCCTTCGTCGTATCGGCGGAGGGGGTGGCTGTAACTGTCGCCGTCTGCGGAGCAGTGATACTCGAAGGAGCGTTATAAGTTACTGATGTAGCTGATTGGTTGCTGAGAAAGCCGGACCCGCTGAGGCTCCAGGTGACCGCATTGTTGGAGGAACCCTGGACGGTTGCCACAATACCAACCGTCTGGTTCTGCTGGATTGTTTGCTGCTCCGCTGGCGTCAGGCTGACGGAAATCACCGGCGGAGGAAGGGAAGTCGGGCTCGAAGGGGAGCACCCACAAACGAGCACGATCACCATCAAGGCGGCGCTGGCTGGCAGAGCTCGTTGAGCGCGCTTCATCCCGCCTCCAGATACAATCTTCGATTCGGATGGCGACGGGCGAGTTGTATTGTGGCGCGGGTCAGGGCTGTAGGGGTCGTATACTGGAGCGCCTTTACATCGATAACTGCTTGCCTTTAACAGTGGAATTATTTCGTCAGCTTGCCTTTTTCATTCTGAGCTGCAAGCCCATATCGTATTGCCGCTCCAAGCGTATCGATGTTTATATCCTTTAGAGCTTTAAACCGAATGCAATATCCGGTCACGCTCGCCTTGCCTAGTTTTTTTCCATACGTTTTGGCTAAGTACTTCTTATCTTTGAGACCAAGAATATAGACAGAGATTCCGGTTTTGTTTCCGCTCACACCAATTTGAAAAAACTCTCTACTTTTTCCGTTGGCATATTTCATTGTGTGAAATCCATATCCAATCGTCGGGTTGGAAACAGTATGATTTTTGCTGTCTTTACCATCGAAGAACCATAATTTGCATTCTGGTGACACTTGAAGTGTGAGCCGATGCAACTCTCGCATGTCACTGCGTTTTGGCTTCGGTTGGCTGGTAATATACTTCGTGATTTGTTCTTGTAGGTTCATATGTCTTGAGAGCGATGACCTTATGTTTTGGGACTTTCGTCCTGGGCTCGGCCGGGACGTTGTTCCTCTAGCTCATGAATCTTTTTGAGCTGCTCTCGATAGCAGCCAGCCTCATGCAGAATCTCGCCGTTGTCGTTGTAAATATAAATCCGAAGATACAACTCGTCATTGCTGGCAGCCAAATCTAGTGCCTTGTCGAAAGTTTCGCAGTCTTTCCAGAGAGGGCCGCTTGGCCATGTGAGGGTGTCTACTGGGTCCAGCCGATTACCCGGTATTGTCCCTTGGGTGCACGTACTTCCATCGCTCACCTCGGTGGCTGGAATCTCCTCTAAGTACGCTAGCCTCGCCTCGAAAGCAAGCAGAAAACGGCAGCTTGGCTGTCCGCCTGCCCGCCGGGGTTCAGTCTGGGCGACAATCCAACTCCCTGTTGGCGGACTTAACCCAAATTGTGTCGGCCAACTTAGACTGACGACCTTCGTCTTCAAATCGAACGTGGCGTTCCGTCCAAAATCCTCGTTATTGGACGGAATGGACGGAAACTCGAATCTGCGCGCGATTTGGAAATGACTGCAACTGCATGAAAATAGTGGGTCAGCGCGACTGGATTTGAACCACCGACGTCTTGGTTCGCTACCGAATGTTAATCGGCCAAAATTTAGCAGTCAGCGAAAATTCAAGTCGCTGAAATAATGGGGTTTGGCTCCCCGGGCTAGATTCGAACTAGCAACCCTTCGGTTAACAGCCGAATGCTCTACCGTTGAGCTACCGGGGAACGGCCTAAGATGCGCATTTTCATTCTATTACATCAAACAGATTCATGTCATGACCTTTCGGTACGACATAGGGATGCTCAACACCTAGGATCATCCCGAGTTTTGTGATAGTTACGTGGCATTTTCAGGATCGATTTGGGTGAGTTGGGGGACAAGACTGAGTTTTTCATGCTAAATGGAGAGTCTGCCTGCCTCCGCAAAAGACGTTCAGCTATTCTGCTCTTGCGGAAAATTCAAACGTCGTGAGTTCGGAGGCGTCCCGATGACCGCTCTGAGCGTGCCTTGCATGATAGTCCTCAGTGGCTGAGTTTTCGGTAGGCATACGCGTTTTGTCCTTTAAGCCAGCACAACTTGCTTGTCAGTGCGATCTCCTGCTTCGCTCCATGGCGACTGGCCGGTCGGGAAGCGCCCACGCATAAAGCGTTCCGCCACTCGCAACAAGGACGTATTGCCGGCCGTCAAGTTCATACGTAATGGGAGAATTTCCTACGCGTCCGATGCGCGAATGCCACAACGTTGTGCCATCGCGCGTCCGGAGGGCAAGAACGCTGCCAACAGAGTCCCCTGTGAATGTCAATCCCGAGTCCGTAGTCAAAACACCTGCGCCCGAAGCTCCACCGCCCAAGTCGTGGGTCCAACGGATTTTCCCCGTTTGATAATCGATCGCTCGAAGCGTCCCTTTGCCGAAGAGTCCGTAATCTGCGCCTGCCCAACCATACTCGCCATGCTCGGGCTTCGAAAAATAGATACCGTAGCTATCCTGTGCGCTGACGATGAACAGACCAGTCTGAGCATCAAAACTAGGCGAGCGATAGTTAGTGGCACCGCCTTCGTCCGGTGCAATCAGCCGTCCATCGCGGGCCGGCTCCTTCGCAGGATTGGGAATCGGACGCCCACCCTGGTCCACGCCCGCGGACCAGTTGACGGCGGCGAAGGGCGTCGTAAGCAGGCTTTTTCCGCTAGTGCGGTCCAGCACAAAGAAATAACCGTTCCGCGAGGCTTGCAGCAGCATCTTGCGAGGAGTGCCTTTGAACTTTCCGTCCACCAAGACTGGAACTTCGACGGCATCCCAATCATGTGTATCGTGGGGCGATGGTTGGAACCCCCAAACAAGTTTCCCGTTGTCGGGGTTGAGTGCCACGATACTGCACGTCCAGGGATTGTCGCCGGGCCGCGCTCCTGCGGCCAGCACTGGCGTGGGATTTCCTGTTCCCACATAGAAGAGATTTAGCTGGGGGTCATACGTACCCGTAATCCACATGTTTCCCCCAGTGGCCCCGCCGCTAAAGGCTTCGGGTGCTTCTCGCGGAAGCGTACTGTAAAAGGTCCATTGTGTATCACCCGTTTCCGGGTCAATCGATTTCAGCATTCCGGGAAGGTTATCGAAGTCACCGGAAGTGCCCACGAGCAGGTGGTCGCGGATGACCAGCGGCGCCACTGTCGTCCAATAACCTTTCTTTACGTCGGCGATCACGATGTCCCAACGAACTTTGCCGTTTCTGGCGTCAAGGGAGATAAGGTGCGCATCGGGAGTCGAGAAATACACATAGTCTTTGTACATGGCGACTCCTCGATGGCCGATGTGCAGACCCTGGTTCGGCGGATAGGTGTAGTGCCATAGTGGATGTGCCGACCTGGCATCGAGCGCCCAGACGTTGTCCGGCGTCGTCACGTACAAAATGCCATTGACAAGGATGGGAGTGGACTTGACCTGCGCGGTCTGTCCGGTTTCGAAGGCCCAGGCAAGCGTAAGCTGGTTGACGTTCGCCGGCGTAATCTGCGTCAGCCGGCTATGGTGCTGACCCGAGTATGTGCCGTGATAGGTCGGCCAACTCTGACCCGGAGGTTGCTGGAGTGTACCGGGATCCAGTCCCTGAGCCAGCGCCCTGCCCTGGAACGCAAGCATCACCAAAATCAAACCGGCGGCAGGTCGCAACACATGGTATCCAATCTTCATCGTCCAATTGCCTCCTGGGAAACCGCCTCGAACATATTCCCCTACCGCAAGGTCTGCAAGTAGGCCAGGACGTCGTGCATGGTTTCATCGGTGTATTTTCCGAGTTGCTCGACGTGCGCTTGCAGCGGATCGTCGACCGTGAACTTCACCTGGTTCTTGAACCAAGAACGGTACCATCCCGACGAATCAGTTAGCCCAATAACGAATTCGTCCTTGTACGCCAATTTGCCCCGTACTGTTTCGCCGGAAGGTAGTATCACCGTCACCGTTGCTGCGGCCGCAACAGGACCAGCGCCGCGGCCCCCGCCCGGGTAGAGCATGTGGTGAAGCAGCGCCAGTCCCCGCAGTCGGCTCGCTACGCCGGCGAGGTCTGCGCTCGGAGAGTGGCATTTCGAGCACCCACCGGCCCCGTTGAAATACTCCTTCCCGTGTTCGGCACTGCCAGTTTGCAAATCTTCCATCTGAACGGTACGCCGCCGCCCTTCCTTGGAGGTTATCTTGATCTTCTGATCGTGAATAAATGCCACGATGGCAGCTAGATCCGCATCGTTGACGTTGAAAAGCGGCATTCCTTTATCAATCCGTCCGGCGCGCACAACCGGGCCGATTTCGTTTCCACGGATGTCTTTCGCGACGAGTTCGGAGCTCGTGAGGTCCGGACCGGCCTCGCCACCGGCAGCGTCGCGCCCATGGCAGAAGCCACACTGGACGGAAAAGAGTGATTGCCCTCTTTGCACCTGTTCTGGCGAATTGGATGGTGATGTCGTCGCCTCGGCCGGCAACTGTGAAGCTGGTTCGTGACTGCGGCGTTCCTGACCGACAGGAACTTGCGCGACGGAGCCTCGTGCTTCCAAAACAGTTCGCTGACCGGCGAAACCCTGATCGCAGGAGAGAACGGGTGCAGAGATACTCAACGCCAGTACCAGCGAGTGCCCCACGCCTGCTCGTAATCCGTACGCAAGCGAAGTTGTCACACAAATCCTTGACCGCCCACCGACTTGCCGTTTCAATTTACCAACCTCGTGGGGCCAAAGTCCAGGTGGCGCCCCTCCTCGATTTCGTTCTTCCCGCTCGTAAAAGTAAGGGCCAGAACAACACACCATGTGCTCCTGCAAGACGCGATATGCATCACCCGGTACTTCAATCCCTCCCGATGTTCGAGCCTGAGGATTGTCTGCGGCGGGCAGATCCTTCGTCAATGCTGTCGACGCTTGCGAGTCTAGAATTGAAAGCGAACCACGAGTTGCATAATACGCGGGTCGCGGGCGCCGCTCACCGTTCCGAATCCATTGATATTATTTATAGTCCCGTCCGGATTCTGATACAGGTTTGTGATCGTTGGATCGCTAAGGCTTTTGAAATTAATCGTGCTGTTGACGCCGTTAAACTGCGTGTGATTGAACACGTTGAAGGCGTCTGCGCGCAGCTCAAACCTCGCCCCTTCGCTGACAAAAAATGACTTCTGGATGGATAGGTTAGTGTTGTTAATCCCGGGCCCCCGCAGGTAGTTCGTGGGGGAGTCGAGGCCAATACTGCCCACCGGTGGCGGTGCAAATGCCGCGGGATTTAGGCGGTGATACTCGTCGCCCGTGATTGCGCTGAGCGGGTTCCCAATCAACTTGACGCGTGCTGGTTCTGTATACGAACCGGTGATGTTCTGGTTGCCCACGCCGGGTATAGAGAAGCTCACTTGGTAGGGCGCGCCGCTCTGAAATAGCGTGGCGCCGGAGATCTGCCAGCCGTCAATCAGCGAGTGCGCGGGGCCGCTGCGGAAAATCCTCGGGAGCTCGTAGGTATAGAAGATGTTGACCGTATGCAGCCGGTCGAAGGACAGTGGACCATAGTTGGCCAGCCGCGTGAGATTGTCGATGCGGTTGAACCCCGTGCGATCGCTGGTGGTGCCCAGGGCGCGACTCCACGTCCAATTGAAGCCGAAAAAGAAGCCTTTGGCGAACCGCCGGTTCACGCTGGTCTGCAGCGAGTTGTAATTAGAAGTACCGCCGAACTCATGCATAATAATGTCCCCGAAACCCGGGTAAGGTCTCAGGAAGTTGGCGTCAAAGGCTTGCGAGCCAGAGTAAGGCCCCTGTGAACATGTGCCGCCGGAAAACTTCGTGCAGTCCTGATTCTGCGGAAGGAATGTCGCACCGTAAGGGATGGCGTTCAGATTTCTTCGTTGCAGCTCATGGCGATTCTGCGAGCCCACATACGCAGTATCCAGAATGAAATCCATGGGCAGCTTGGACTGCACGCCGAAATGGTAGCTGTATGTGGTCGGAACGAAACCATTGAAGTCGAAGGCGTTCAACCCCACCGGTGCCAGCAGGACATTTTTGGGATCAATGTCCTTGAGGAATCCGTTCACCACCGTGGGCGCCAACGTGGTGGGGGGGTTGGTCAGCATGTCGAACACTTCATTGCCTTGAAAGCGGTCATAGAGAATTGCCCCTCCGGCGCGAAGCACCAGTGATTGTTTGCCAGTAACGTCGTAAGCGAATCCGAGGCGGGGTGAATAATGAATACCGCGATTTTTGATGAGGTACTTGCTGACGTCCTTGCCGGCCTGCGCGATTCCGTCGAGGGTATTGCCGGAATTGGGAACTACCTTGCCGATGGCCGAGGCCGGTACGCTCTGTCCTGTAACCGGGTCGAACCCCGCTCTTTGCCCGCTGCTATTTAGAGTGGGTTGATAGAGGCGCACCTCAGCTGCCCGGTCAAAGCGCCCCGGCAGGAACGTCGATGTTTGCAATGCTGCGTCGAACTGCGGCTGAATCCAGTAGAAGCGCATGCCGTAATCCAGCGTAAGACGCCGCGCTATTTTCCATTGATCTTGCAGATACCATTCCACGTTAGTGTACCGATATTCCCCGGTGAAATAGCCCGACGCCTGATTAAAGGTGGTGAACACCCCAATGGCCATGTTGGCAAAACCGAAGCCGGTGTCCAATGGATTGCTCGAAGTGTCGCTGAAGTCGATGTCGCCGTTGGCGTTGGCAAACGAGGTTTGGTCCTTGCGGCTGCGTTGCACGTAGATACCGGTCTTGAATACATGCCGGTTCCATATCTTCGAGAGGTTGTCGATCCAGTCCAAAGTCGAGTTGTAGTTGAAGAAGGGGGCATTATTCGTCCCGATGCGCTGTTGGTTGCCAATTCGTGTTCCCGCATAAGCAAACCGTGGGATGAAATCTCCCTGTACTGCGGCGGGATAGAGCACCGGGATGTTCACTCCGCTTGCCGCCCGAGATAGTCCACCGTTCACGGGATCGATGTTGATCTGGTTGTGACCATAGCCAAAAGTAGCCTCGTTGGCCGTCGTCGAATTGATCAGCGTAGTCGCGCTGACCACAAAGCTCTTGCCGGGGCGCGTGTCCGTGATGGGCACCTTGGGGAAGCCCGCGCCCAACACGAACGACCCGTAGGCCGAGGTTACCGAGTCGCTGTTGATCAAGTAATGGCTGAACATTTTCGATTTGGCGCTAAGGTTGTAATCGCCGCGAATCAGCGATTCGCGCCTCGGATAGGAATCCGGAATCTGCGAGCGGTAGTTGAAACCTTTGTTTCCCAGCGCATTGGGAGCCGGGAAAAAGTTCAACGCCGCAATGCCCGGACCGTACAGGCTGTTGGCCGGAATTCGACCAAGCACGCCACCGTCCTGGAAGCAGCCCGCTGTGTTGGCGGCGTTGCATGGCTGGCCGGACAGCGGATCCCGAATGAAGTGGAACGCATTGCCGTTCTTGTCGACGCTTTGCGAAAAATCCCCCGTGCGCTCGAGCGCTGTCGGGAATGTGGCGTCACGGCGGTCCTGGGGCTTGAGCTGCTCCTGAAATTCCTGGCTCCAGAAGAAGAACAGTTTTTTCCGGTCTCTGTTGAAGTGGCCGGGAATGAAAATGGGGCCCCCAACTGTATAGCCCGGATCGTTGAACCGGAAGAGTTGCCGCGGCAGCCCATCGCGGTTATTTTTCCAGTTGTTGGCGTTCAACCCCTCGTGGCGGTGATATAGATACGCGCTGCCGTGGAAAGAGGACGTGCCACTCTTGGTCACCACGCTGATCTGCGCGCCGGCGGAGCGCCCATATTCGGCCTGGTAGCTGCTCGTCAGGATTTTGTATTCTTGCACCGCGTCCAGACTGATCGTCGCCAACTGGTCTCCATTATTACCGGTGTCCACGTTACCTATGCCGTCGAGCGTTAGCTGGTTATGGTCGAAACGCTGGCCGTTTGCCGAAATATTCGCCAGACCACTGTGTCCCCCGGTGGTCAAGTTGGCCGTGCTCACCACTCCCGTGGCCAACCCCGCAAATTGCAGGTAACTTCGGCTGTTCACCGCCAACTCCTGGATTTCCCTCCCTACAATCGCGTCTGAGCGTTCCGAGCTCTCCGTCTTGAGCTGCACCACTTGCGCCGAAACCTCCACCGTCTGGCTTACTTCGCCTACCTCCAGAGTAATGATTCCGACGGTAATCTTGTCGTTTGCCAGCAGCGATATGTCCTTGCGCTCGACCTTTCTGAATCCTGGGGCCGTAATGATGAGATCGTATCGGCCCGGAAGCAACTGCGGGAACACGAATCGCCCTTCGGAGTCCGTCTTTGCAGTGAACTGTGTTTTCCTTTCCTGCTCAGTGAGGATAACCGTTGCGCTCGGGACCGCGCCGTCCTGAGGGTCACGCAGGCCGCCCGCAATCGAGCCACTACTGGTCTGCGCGGCCAGCGGTGGCACAGACAGCGTCATCGCCATCAAAATGATCGAAAGCGTTTTTGAGGTATGCATTGTTTCCACCCCTGTTCGAGAAACAGCTCCGGCGGCATGCGGACCATGGACACGCGGGCGCTCCCAGGGAAGGACCGCAGTGTGCTCAAAGTAATTCGGATTAGCTGCGCTGAGGAAGGAGAACAGAGACCTCGCGTCGTTCGCGGTGTCCTTGGGAGTGCCGTCGATGAACGTTGCGGGCCAGGTCTGCCGCATCCTCTCTTTTCTCTGCATCGCTCCGCCCGGTTACGGCTACGAAACGCGCCGTGGTGAAAGACGCCGAGATGAGCGGTGCGCGCTAATACGGGCTTCCGATGCCGTCTTACGGAACCTCACCCTAGTGGTGGTCATTGCAAAAATCAATCGGGACAATCACTGTTTTAATTTGCAGGTAAATCTTTGATTTCACCAAGCACCGGAGCTCAGCTTGATCTGCGTCCTTGGTGCGCCAGGTTCCCGGCTGCGTGCAATCAAATCGCCAGGAGCGGGCCCTTTCTTACTGTAAAGATTGGGCTTACGCCAGCAGATCATTAGATTACTTCTCACCCCATAACCTCAAGCAGGCCCGTAGGATTCTTGGAGCTTACGGCGGCGGCTTGAGGTTCTCGATGGGCTTATTCCGGAGTTGGGGTTGAATCGCAACGTACTTGACCTACTACCTGTCTTGATTCCCAGACAAGAGATGCTGGAAAGGATTCGTCGGAATTCTTTCCACATATGACGACCGTATCGAAAATAACGCACCGCGGATCAAGATCTTTCAGCAAATGGCGCGGATGCTCTACGAGGAATGGTTTGTGAGCTTCCGTTCCCAGGCCACGATCGCGTCGAGATGATCGATTCGGCCATCGTGGGTCTCATTCCAAAGGGAAGGACTCCAACAACAATAGACCACGCAACCTCGGAGGATCGTCTATCGAATTGCATCGGAGGCACTGAGGGTTTCATAGTGATGTGTGCCAGAGTGACGAGGGACTCGGAAGTCATCGGATCAAATTCTCAGTTTCTTGTTTGCCGACATCCATGGTAAGTCGGTGTCAAGCATGGGCCACCTTTTGGGGTGGTTGCGCGAACCAGAAACTCTGTTAGAGACGCTCCGTGGCGCGTGGAGTACTTAGGTGGGTAAGATCTGACCACAATGTGGTTCGGCAGTTAAAGCCGTTTCCTATTTGGAGCGTTCCTGCCCGATGTCAAGCATGGCTCCGGTGTTAGCGATTACGTAGATGGTGGCGGTGTTGTCCTTGAAAAAGGACAGAGCCCGACCCCGCTGGAGAGATTGTGTCGTTTCGCAGACCGGGCCGAGCCACGTTGAATTCAACGTGGAGAGCTTAGCGTGAAACATAGTCATCAGGACAAATCTCAGAAAGCATCCCCCCACAAAGAACAAAACAGTTGGCAGCACATGAATCGGAAGCAGCGCCGGGAGATGGCGCGGAAATTATATGTAGGAGACCTCAGCTTGGAGGTAGTACATCCACATGCTGCTGGCATTGACATCGGCAATCAAGCGCACTACGTCGCCGTACCGCCCGACCACGACAACAAATCAGTGCGGCGCTTTGGGTGTACCACGGCGGAGTTGAAGGACATGGCAGCCTGGTTGAAGCACTGCCAGATTCGGACCGTAGCCATGCAATCGACTGGAGTGTACTGGATCGCGGTGTACGACATTCTGGAAGCGGCCGGTTTGGAAGTGTATCTGGTGAATGCCCGTGAGACGAAAAATCTGCCAGGGCGCAAGAGCGATGTGCAGGAGAGTCAGTGGCTGATGAAGTTGCACACGTACGGGTTATTGCGGAACTCCTTTCGGCCTCCACAAGAGATTCGCACAATGAGGACCTACTGGCGGCAGCGAAATGACTTAATCCGAAGCGCGGCGCGGCACGTTCAGCGGATGCAGAAGGCTCTAACTCAGATGAATATCCAGTTGGCAAACGTTTTAAGCGAGGTGAGCGGAGTGACTGGTCAGGCGATCATCCAGGCCATTCTGACAGGGGAACGAGATCCGCGGAAGCTGGCGGCTTTTCGCGATAAGCGAGTCAAAGCGAGCGAGGAGGAAATTGCACGTAGTCTGGAAGGCAACTGGCAGGAAGATCTGCTGTTTATGCTGAAGCAGGAACAGGATGGCTACGAGTTTTGTCAGAAACAGATGAGCGAATGCGATGAGCGACTCCAGCAGTATCTGCGGCAGAAGGAAGACCGGAGCAAGGGAGCCGAACTACCTGAGGAGAATCGGAAGGAGCGGCTCCGGAAGAAGAAGACGAATAAGCCGCGGTTCGATTTGCGCACGGAATTATTTCGCATGACGGGCACGGACCTAACCCAAATTGACGCAATCGATGTCCGGACTGCGGCCACGGTGATTAGCGAAGCCGGTTGGGATATGAGCAAATGGCCAACCGAGCACCATTTCGTTTCCTGGTTGCGGCTGTGTCCAGACAACAGAGTCAGCGGCGACAGGGTCATTGGAAAAGGACGCCTGCCGATCAACAATCGATTGACCGTAGCATTGAAGATAGCTGCCAGCACCTTACGTCAAAGCAATACCTATTTGGGAGCACAGTTCCGCCGATTGAAGACGAGGCTTGGGCCTCCAATCGCCATCAAGGCCATGGCCGCCAAGCTGGCCCGCTTGGTTTACCGAATGCTGCGCTATGGGATGCGGTTCATCGATCGAGGGGCAGAGTTCTACGAAGCGCAGCACCGCTGGCGGCAGATCAACTCTCTCAAGCGCAAAGCCGCCGCCTTCGGATTCAAAATCGTCGACGCCCCAGCGGCCTAGCGGGAGTTTCTGGAGAGAGGGCAAAAGCTCTCCCGACGCGCTACGGAGGAGCGCGGGTGTAAGTTCTTTCTGGATTTTTCGCCGCGTGTGTTGGCCTCGCAGCCGTGGTTCCTGTTTCCATAGAACCAGACTTCCATTTGCTGTCTCAGACCAGCGAGTGGTCTTGAACAGAAGATTGAGTTTGTGTTTCCTGCCAGTCTCGAAACTTATCAGCGGGGGCATTCAGAGCTTGCGCTCCTTCGCCCAGTCGGCTTGACGGCAAGACCTGGCAGGCTACGCGTCGAAGAAATCCTCCTTGTTCACCGCCACGCTTTACGCAGCGATGCAGTTCGTTTCCACCGCCTGAAAATTCCGTTGACCACGGTCGATCGCCATGAGGTAGGCCACCAGCTTCCGTGCCACCGCCAGCGTGGCACGATTGGCATTGCCTTTCTGCTTTTCCTTGTCATAGAGCATCGCTAAGTTCGGGCTGTAGCGCGGCGCCATCTTTGCCGCCTCGATCAGCGTGGTCTGTAAATGCTTGTTGCGCTGTTTGGACAGCGGCGTACGCTGCACGGTGTTCGCCGAACTCTTCTCGGCTCCGCACAGGCCGCAGTAACTGATCGCTTTTTTGATCGAAGAAAAACGCTGCGCGTCCCCGACCTCGAGCGCCCAGGTCAACGCGGTGATCGGACCCACAGCAGGAATGGTCATCAATCGCTCCACGCGATCCATCAGCAACGAATCCCGCTCCAGCGATAGCACCATGGCACTCTCTGTTTTCTGCAAACGCACTACCGTTTCGCGGCATAGTCGCAGCAGCGAACACAGCCCTTCATCGATATCAGAGTTTGTCGCTAGCAGTTCGCGGAAGTAGCCGGCCCTATGCAGTCGCTGCTTGTTGTAGCTCACTCCCGCTTCCATCAACAGTCCGCTAATCTTGTTCTTCATCTGCACCATCTGCCGGACGAGTAGGTTGCGGTACCGCAGCGTGCGGCGACGTTCGCGAATCACGGTCGAGGCCATGTAGCACTCCGGAAGAAAATCGCACCGCAAGCAGTCGCAGATCTTGCTGGCGTCGATACGATCGTTCTTTTTCTTCGCGGCGGCGATGGCCCGCAGCATCAGCGGGTGCGCCACCTTCAGGGCAGCTGCATGCGGCTTGAGATAGTCGTAGATCCACCCGGTGAACATAGTCGCTTCCATCGCCGCGCTCCACGGCTGTGGCAGCGTTTTCATCCAGACGTCCAGGTCCAGGCGCGTGGCTGTGAGCGATCCTTCGGAGTACACCTTGCCACCGCTGTCCTTCACGCAATAACTGATCTTCCGCTTGTGAACATCCAGCCCGATGTAATACATAGGTTCCATGGGGGAGCCTCCTTGGTGTTTCTGAATCAGCGTCCGCTGAGTTCAGCTTTTCTACACCAAGCGCTCCTCCTTCGACCTATGCATTCAAACTTCCCATTACTAATCCGAACCTTTTTTCAGCTGTCGGTTGCCGGTTCAGGTTTGGGGGGCGTAGTTCACGCACGTCAACCGTTGGCGCAGTATAGGCTAGGGAGCGGAACAGACTGGGAAGTAAT
>Ga0209161_10002570_pt1 | contig 14866 bp, 13 predicted proteins | sample GraSoiAngelo_155_FD_186169 | JGI IMG/M metagenome (GOLD analysis project Ga0209161, IMG submission 186169) | Grasslands soil microbial communities from the Angelo Coastal Reserve, California, USA - 14_1009_13_30cm (SPAdes) (version 2) | ecosystem: Environmental > Terrestrial > Soil > Grasslands...
CGTTCTACCGGGAGAATCGCAACGTCGGATGATAACGGAGGCCCGGCCCCTCTGTCAATCAGTGCCGACCGCCGGCGACCGCCACGTAGTACTGCGTCCACAGCAGCCAATCGAGCGCTCCGCCGCGAATCCGACGCTCGAGCCACGCCGCGAGTCGGCGCGCGGGCTCCCCGCCCGCCTCGGCCAGCACCGGGAGATAGACGCCGGAGGTGTGCGCCTCGCGAATGGTGAAGCCGGCCTCGGCGAGCTGGCGCCGCACCGCACGCGCCGTCATGGGATTGACGTGTCCGGTCGGCAAGATCGGCTCGCGGTACACGCGACGCACGAACTCGATCACCCCGGGCAAGAACGCAATGGTGGCGCAAATCTCCAGGGGGCTGAAACGCTGCGGCGTCGAGAGCAGGAGCACGCCGCCGGGACGCAGCAGACGCCGCATGCCCGCCAGCGCTTCGCGCGACTCCCGGACGTGCTCGATCACCTCGGTGCAGAGGACGACGTCGAACGACGCGGCGGGCAGCGCCGGCCGCCGAATGTCGTCCCGAACGACGGTGACGTTGCGGTGATTCGCGGTGAGGGCTCGAGCGGCGTCGAGAAACGCATCCTGCACGTCGCTGACGGTGACGCGATCGAACATGCGAGCCAGCCGCAGCACGTACACGCCCGAGCCCGGACCGATCTCCAGCGCATTGCGCCGGCCCTCGGCGGCGAGCCGAGCGAGGCGCTCGACGATCCAGTCGCGCCGCGTGCAGTGCAGCCAGCGACGCGTCGGGTTGCGCGACTCGTACAGCGCGCGCTGCAGCTCGACCAGCTCGGCGTTGCTGTTCACGTCGATATCGTCGACACGCTCGACGGCAACGTGCTGGGCGTCGGCGTGCTCACGCTGACCGGCTCACGCCGGCGTCCTCGACGCCGATGCGCTCGTCGATGCGCTCACGTGTCGGACGGCGCCCCGGTCTTGTGCGGCCACGGGCACAGCGCGCGGACCGGACACGCCGGGCACGCCGGCTTGCGCGCGACGCACGTGCGACGACCGTGCGTGATCATCAGGTGCGTCGCGTGCGTGAGCGACTCCCGCGGCAGCACGGCGACGAGCTGGTCGTGGATCTCGTCGGGGTCGTCCCCGCGCGCCAGACCGAGCCGCTGCGACACGCGGAACACGTGCGTGTCGACGGCGAGCGCCTGGCCGCCGAAGGCGTTGGCGATGACGACGTTCGCCGTCTTGAGTCCCACGCCGGGCAGCTCGACGAGGGCCTCGAGTGCCGTGGGCACCTCCGCGCCGTGCCGCTCGACGAGCGCCTTGGACATGCCCAGCAGCGAGCGCGTCTTGGCTCGGAAGAATCCCGTGGAGCGGATGTCCTTCTCCAGGCTCGCCGGTCGCGCCCGCGCGAGCTCGCGCGCGGTCGGATATTTTCGAAAGAGCGCCGGGGTGACCATGTTCACGCGCTCGTCCGTGCACTGGGCGGAAAGAATCGTGGCGACCAGCAGCTCGAACGGCGTGCGAAAGTTCAGCGCGATCTTCGCGTCGGGATACGCGCGGTCCAGAAGCTCCAGGATCTTCTTGGCCCGCGCCTGCCTGGCCGCGCGACTCTCCGCCATCGCCGTCAGTCTCCTACGCGAATCGCCTGCTCGCTCGTGGCGACGCGTGCGACCTCGACGGGAAACGCCAGCCGTGCCGCGATCTGACCCGTCGGATCGTAGTTACGCGCCACCCAATCGACGAGCAATCGCGGCAGCGGCAGCCAGCCCACGCGCGCCCGGTCGACGGCGAGCCCGAACGGCCGGTCCGCGGCGGGGACCACCCGCACGCGCGCGGCGAGGTCGGGGCCCGGCTGCTCGACGACCACGTCGATCCAGCCGGGGCCCAGGTGAACGCGACTGCCGCGGAAGGCCTTGAACCCGGCGACGAACGCCTGCACGTCCGCCGCGGCGACCTCCATCCGCTCGAGACGGAAGCGTCCGACGTCGAGCACCTGGACGCGTCCGGCCTCCAGCGCGTAGGGATTGACGAGCACGTCGTCGATGACGACCTTGAGGTCGTGCACACGGAGCGTCGGCGCGTCGCGGGCCCGCAGCTCGCCGATCGCGGCGGCGCGCGCGGTGACCTCCAGGCGCCGGACGCGGCCCCGCGTGATCTCCGCGTCATAGGCGAGGCCGATGTCGAGCGCGTCGAGATCGCGCGCGACTTCGCCGACCCGCTGTCGCAGCGCCGCCTCCAGCGTCCGGGCGAGCGTCTCCGGCGCCGCGGCGACGCCGTCGCCGATTCGGCGCGCGCGCAGCGTGCCCGTCGATCCGTCGGGCAGCGGCAGGTCGGCGATCACCGGATAGACGCGCGCCAGTGCGGGATCGCGCGCCAGCCGCTCGATCACGCGGCGGCTCTTGGCCTCGGTGAAATCGGGGCCCTGATCGCCGCTCTTGAGGATCATGTAGTCGATGCCGAGCGGCTCGCCGTCCCACGGCCGTGTGAGGTGCAGCGGCAGCTGATCGCGCACGGCGTAATAGCGGAAGTTGCTCACCGAGAAATAGTTGTCGTTGGGCACGACGCTGACCGTCGCCGGCCGTCCCGCCCGGTCCTGCACGATCATTCGCAAGAAGTCCCGCTGGCGCCAATCGGCGCGGACGGGCCGGCTCGGGAGCACCCACGGCACGCCGAGCCCCGGCAGCGTCCGCGACGGCGGCACCGCCCACGCGACCGCCGAGATCTGCACGACGCCGACGAGCACGAGCACGCCGAGCGCGACGCGGCGCAGGTGCGGGCCGAGGGCCGCGACCGCCATGCCACCGAGCACCGCCGCGAGGGGCAGGAGCGGCAGCGTATAGCGCAGGTCTTTGTTGCGCAGCAGCACGAACAGGACGAACGGCGCCACGAACGCAACGACGACGAAGCCGTCGCGCCGCATCAGCGCGACGACGATGCCGGCCAGCAGCAAGGCCGTCGCGAGGACACCCAGCTGCATGAACAGCGACGTGGGATAAAACGCGAGCGCTGTGGCCGAGAGCGTGGGTGGTTTTCCTTCCTCGGCGCCGTGAGTCACCGCGCGCAGCGCGATCTGTCGCGGCATGCCGACGACCCGCGGCCCGTACCACGCCAGGCCCACGACGGCCGCGACGAGCGCGGCGAGCGCGGCGTTGGCGACCGCGCGTCGACGATGCTCGCGCAAGATCACCCAGACGACCGCGGGCAGCAGATAGGCGGCAAACGGAGGCTTGGTCAGCATGCCGACCCCGAACACGAGGCCGGCCAGGACCGACCAGCCCGGCCGCGTGAAGCCATCGGTGCGAACGAGGAGCAGCACGCTCGTCACCACCAGCGTCGCCAGTGGCAGGTCCAGCTGGAAGCGCAGCGCGCTGAACACGACGAACGGTGCGGTGCCGAAGATCCACGCAGCGGCCACGCCGGCCGTCCCGCCGGCCAGCGCACGACCGAGCGCGTACGTGGCCGCCATCCCGGCGGCCAGGAACAGGAGCATGACGATCTCCGCCGCCGCCGCGTCCGTTGGCAGCAGCCGATACACGACGCCCGCCGCGCACGGCACGACGGGCGGATAGAACGACGAACGCGTGAGGATCATCCGCCAGTCGCCGGCGGCGAGGTCGCGCGCGCACGTCACCGCGCGCTCGAGGTGGGTGGCGTGGTCCCATTCGGGTGGCCGCGTGTCGATGGCCATCCAGACGGTGGCGCAGACGGCGATCGCGAGCCACGCGAGGCCGACGAGCGCCCACTCGCGGCTCGCGCCGCGCGCCGGCGTCATGCCTTCAGGAGACCGCGGATGGCGTCGATGCACGCACGCTGCTCGTCGGGGGCCAGCCGGCGCGTCTCGTGGGCGTGCGTCCAGACCGGTCGCCGCGGCGCGGGGTCATCGGCCCGGCGCGGCACGAGGTGCCAGTGGATGTGCGGCAGCTCGTTGCCGAGCAGCTCGTAATTCATCTTCCTGGCGTCGTAGACCGCGGCGAGCGCGCGTGCGACGTCGGCCACGCCGTCCACGAGCGCGTGACGCTCGGCGCGCTCCAGCTCCCAGAGCTCGGTCGCATGACGCTTGAGCACGAGCAGCGTCCAGCCGGGGAAGAACTGATCGACGTGCAGGTATGCGTTCGCCGGCCCGCACTCGGCGATGAACGTCTCGGCCGGCGGCCACTCGCCGGCGCAGGCCCGACACTCCGCGGTCGTCACCGGGCGGCGAGGAAGTCGCCGAGGCGCCGCAGGCCTTCGCGGATGCGCTCGATCGACGACGCGTAGGAGAAGCGCAGATAGCCCTCGGCGTTGCTGCCGAACGCGGCGCCCGGCGTCACGGCGACATGCGCGCGGTCGAGGATGTCGTAGGCGAAGGCGACCGAATCGCGCGTGAAGCGGCGCGCATTGGCGAGCACGTAGAACGCGCCCTGGGGCTCGAAGCCGACGCCGAGACCGATCGCTCGCAGGCCGTCCACCATCGCGCGCCGCCGCTCGGCGAAGATGCGCCGAAAGCGCGTCGTCTCGTCGACGGCATCGCGGAGCGCGGCCACGCCCGCCCACTGCACGAACTCGTTCGTCGAAATGAAGAAGTTGCCGTAGACGGTCTGCAGCGTGCGCACGTGCTCGTGCGGGACGATCACCCACCCGAGCCGCCAGCCTGTCATCGCGAAGGCCTTCGAGAAGCCGTTGAGCACGAACGCCTGATCGGTGAATTCCAGGATCGTGTGATCGCGGCCGCCCTCGGTGAGGCCGTGGTAGATCTCGTCCGAGACGATCGGGATGTCGCGCTCGCGCGCCAGCGCGGCGATGGCGGCCATGCGATCCGGCGCCAGCACGCTGCCCGTGGGGTTGGCCGGCGAGTTCACGATGATGGCTTTGGTCCGCTCGCTCAGCCGCTGGCGGATCGCCTCGGGGCGATACTGAAACCGATCGGCCTCGGTGACGTCGACCTCCGCGGGCACGCCCTCGGCGTAGCGGATGAAATTCGGATAGCACGCGTAGTACGGATTCGACAGCACCACCTCGTCCCCGGGATCGAGCAGGTGCCCGAACAACAACAGCATCGCGGGCGACGTCCCGGGCGTGACCAGCACCTGGTCGGGCGACACGCTGACGTCATAGGCCCGCGCGTAGTGCTCCGCGATCGCCTCGCGCAGCTCGCGGATGCCGAGACTATGCGTGTAGCGCGCGCGGCCGTCCTTCAGCGCCTTCTCGAGGGCGTCGCGCACCACCGGCGGCGCCTCGAAGTCCGGCTCGCCGTACTCGAGATGCACGATATCGACTCCCGCACGCTCCAAGGTGCCGGCGCGCTCGGCGACCTCGACGGCGAGAAACGGCTCGATCTCGCGGACGCGACGCGCGATGCCCGCCTTCAGCGCCGGCGCTCCTCGCGTGCGACGCGGAGTCGCGCAGTGATGATCTGCCACATCATCCGCGGTCCGTCCGTGACGACGCCCACCTTGCTGGCGGGCTGATCCTCCCAGTTGACGGCCACCTCGGCGATGCGCCAGCCGCGCGCGCGGGCGCGCAGCAGGAGCTCCACGTCGAAGCCGAAGCCCCTCGTCCCGAGGCGGGCAAACAGGTCGGCCGCCGCGGCAGCCGTGAACGCCTTGAACCCGCACTGCGAGTCGCGGATGCCGACGAGCCCGAGCGATTCAGCGAGCGTGTTGAAGAGGCGGCCGGCCAGCACGCGATGCGGGCGTGCGCGCACGACGATGCCGGCGGCCGTCATCGCCCGCGAGCCGATGGCGACGTCGGCGCCGGCGGCCAGCGCCGCCTCGAGCCGCTTGAGCTCCGCGATCGGCGTCGCGCCGTCGGCATCGGCGAAGAGACGCCACCCTCCACGCGCGGCGAGCATCCCCGCGCGCACCGCCGCGCCCTTCCCCCCGTTCGCCCGCTGTCGCAGCAGCTGCACCTGCGGGCATCGGACGGCCATCGCACGGACGACCTCGGCGGTGCCGTCGGTGGAGCCGTCATCGACGACGAGCACTTCCCACGGCTCGCCCCGCGTGCGCAGGTACGAGACGACCTCTTCGAGATAGCGCGGCAGCCGCGCCTCCTCGTTGAACGCGGGGATCACCACCGACCATTGCACCGAAGTCCGGCCGGAACCCGGCCCGCCGCTCACGAGGGGATCACCGACAGGTCGACCTGCCGCCGACGCCGGGCCACGCCCGTGGCGTGCGCGGCGCGCGCGACGCTCGCCGCCACCGCCGGCGCGACGGCCTTGTTGAACACGCTGGGGATGATGTATTCCTCACCGAGTTCCGAGCGCCCCACGCAGGCGGCGATCGCGCGCGCGGCGGCCAGCTTCATCTCGTCGTTGACCATCCGCGCTCGAGAGTCGAGCAGCCCGCGGAAGAACCCCGGAAAGCACAGAACGTTGTTGATCTGGTTGGGATAGTCCGAGCGGCCCGTGGCCATCACCCGCGCGTGACGTGCGGCGTCTTCCGGCTGGATCTCCGGCACCGGATTGGCCATGGCGAACACGATGGGGTCGCGCGCCATCCGCTTGAGATCCCGGACGCTGAGAATGCGCGGCACCGAGAGTCCGATGAAGACGTCGGCGCGTTCCAGCGCGTCGGCGAGACGGCCCTTCACCTGGCGCGGGTTCGTCGCGCCGGCCACCCACCGCTTCATGAAATCCATCCCCTTCGTCCGCTCCTTATAGATGGTGCCGAACTCGTCTACACCGATGATGTCGCGGACCCCGCTGGACAACAAGATTTTGATCGTCGCCGTCCCGGCCGCGCCGACCCCGGTGACCACGACGCGGAGCTTCTTGAGGTCTTTCTTGACGATCCGCAGCGCGTTGAAGAGCGCCGCCAGCACCACGACCGCGGTGCCGTGCTGGTCGTCGTGGAACACCGGGATGTCCAGCTCCTTGCGCAGCCGGTCCTCGATCTCGAAGCAGCGGGGGGCCGCGATGTCCTCGAGGTTGATGCCGCCGAACCCCGGAGCCAGGTACTTGATCGTCTCGACGATCTTGTCCGGTTCCTTGGTGGCCAGGCAGATGGGGAAGGCGTCGACGCCGGCGAACTCTTTGAAAAGCATCGCCTTGCCTTCCATCACCGGCATCGCCGCCTCCGGTCCGATGTCGCCGAGCCCCAGGACGGCCGTGCCGTCGGTGACGACCGCGACGGTGTTCTGCTTCATCGTCAGGGCGAACGCGCGCTGACGATCTTCTTTGATGGCCAGGCAGACCCGTGCGACCCCGGGGGTGTACGCCATCGAGAGGTCGTCGCGCGTACGAATGGGCACCTTGCTCTGGATCTCGATCTTGCCGCCGAGGTGCATGAGGAACGTGCGGTCGGAGATGTTGATGACCCGCACGCCCGGCGCCTGCTTCAGGCGATTCACGATCTGCGTGCCGTGCACGCTGTCGCGGGCGTTGATCGTGATGTCGCGGATGATGCGGTCGCGGCCGGACTCGACCAGGTCCACCGCGCCGATGTCGCCACCGGCGTCGCCGATCGCCATGGCGACGCGGCCGAGCATCCCGGGGCGGTTCTGGATCGCCACCCGGACGGTAAGGCTATAGCTGGCGCTCGGCGCAACCGTGGACATTCTTCGCTTCTACCCTTGCGGCCGGAGCCAAGTCAACTTGCGGCGGATCGGCGTCGGGAACCCGACGGTGGGGAACCGATGTTGTTGAGTGGGCCGGCGATGCACTTCTCGGTAGTCAGGTTGTAGAAGACGCTCGGCCAGCGGCAGGCGCACGAAGCATCCGTACACCCGACGGCAATGGCTCGCTCCCGGCGCTGAGCCGAGGTGGAAAAGGATAACAAGCCAATCAAGACCTGAATACGTGAAGAGAAATTCCCATCGAAGGCGTGACATCGCACCCCGCCATAGCGGACGAGGCGTAGGACTTACAACCGGTTAGGAAAAGTTGGGAATTGTTGGCGTGTTTCTTGAAGCCCCAATGCGGCTCAAAGAAACGTTCCAGGGGAGAGAAGCATCCTACAGGTAAAAGCAAATCGACCTGGTGACACCATGACATTTCGCGAGCAGGCACAAGAGAATCACAACGAGGCAGAGCATCTCGTCCCGCCGGCGGCCCTTGCCACGGAAGAGGAGACGACGCCCGCCGCGATCCACGACGACGAGGCCGACGAGGTTCGGCCGGTCCCCGAGGAGGCGCTCACTCCGCTTCCCGCGAAGGGCGAAGATCCCGTCCGACTCTATCTCAAGGAGATCGGAAAGGTCCCGCTGCTAACCGCGCAGCAGGAAGTTCAGATCGGCCGACGGATCGAAGTCGGCCAGATCGCGCTGCGTCGCGGGCTGGCGGGCATCCCGATGGCGGTGCGCGCGCTGCTCGAGGTCGGTGACCGCCTCCGTCACAGCGACATCGCCGCCGACGACGTCATCGTTCTTCCGGAGGGTGGCGAGCTCGAGGCGAAGGAAATCCGCCCCGTGCTCCTGGCCTTCGGTCGCATTCGCCGGCTTGAGCGCAAGATCGCGCGCCTCGAAGAGTCGCTGGCCGACAAGCGGCGCTCTGCGACCGGCCGGGCGAACGTGCAGAAGCAGATCGCGACGCACCGCGCGGGGATCCAGAAGACCGTCGCCGACATGCCGCTCAAGCCGGCGCTGATCGATGACCTCGTCGGCAAGGTGCGGCGCCTCTGCCAGCGTATCGACGGCCTCGCGCAGGAGTCGCGGCGCACCCGGACCGCAGCGCTGGCCCGAGAGCTGAAGAAGCTCGAGGAGGAGGCGGGACTGCCGCGCAAGCAGCTGCAGACGCTGCTGGTCGAAATCGAGACGAGCGACCGGACCGTCCGGCAGGCCAAGCGCGAGCTGATGGAGGCCAACCTCCGGCTCGTCGTGTCGGTGGCCAAGCGCTATCTCGGCAGCGATCTGTCGCTGCTCGACCTCGTCCAGGAGGGCAACATCGGCCTGATGAAGGCCGTGGACCGCTTCCAGTATCGGCGGGGGTTCAAGTTCTCGACGTACGCGACGTGGTGGATCCGTCAGGCCATCACTCGCGCCATCGCGGACCATTCGCGGACGATCCGGATTCCGGTGCACATGGTCGAGACGCTCAACCGCATCTCGCGCGTGAACCGGAACATGGTCAACGAGATGGGCCGCGAGCCCACGCCTGAAGAGCTGGCGCAGCGTACAGGTGTGCCCGCGAAGAAGGTGCGGCTGATCCTGGAGTCCTCGCGCAAGCCGCTGTCGCTGGAGACGCCGATCGGTGAGGACAGCGAGCTCGGCGACTTCCTCGAGGACAAGTCGGCCGGCTCGCCGAACGACACCCTGTTGGGGCAGGACCTCACCACGCAGGTCGAGCGCGCGCTGGCCACGCTGTCGCCGAAGGAGAAGGAGATCCTTCGTCTGCGCTTCGGCATCGGCGAAGAGGGCGAGCACACGCTCGAAGAGGTCGGCAAGCGGTTCGCCGTTACCCGCGAGCGGATTCGGCAGATCGAGGCCAAAGCGCTCCGTAAGCTTCGCCATCCGCTGCGGGGGCGCAATCTGAAGGCGTTCGTCGAGAACTAGTCTCGGTGGCCCGGGCAGGGGCGGCGGGGGCCGCTGCCCCTGCTCGGGCACGCTAGTCGACAGTACGGTGCGCCTGTCTAGGGTCACCGATTCCTACCCGGGTCCGACGCGATACCCGAAACACGGCCCTCTCACGGGCAGCGGCCCCCGCCCTACCCGCCAGGTTTAGTTCTCGACGGACAACTCTAGTTCGACCCGCAGCGGATGGCTAAGCCTCCGAGCATTTCTGCCGTCGGCTGGATATCGGGTCGGCGCGGGCGTCAGACGATTTCACGTGTTCGGCTCCGCACCGCAGCCCCTGGTACTCGCTCTGATGATTTTGCTGGGTGCGCAAACAATGCGGTGCGGCTCGGCCGTCGGAGTCGCTGCGATGCGATGTCCCGACACCGCATCGCAGCGGGGCGCTCGCGCCATGGTCGCCGGACTGTTGCTCGGAGGTTAGTTGGCGAGGGTGGTGACGAGGGACTGCCAGAGGTAGCGGAGCTCGGGGCTGCCGCCGGCGGGCTGTTTGCGGACGGCGGTGTGGACCAGGACGAGGCGGCTGGCTGGATCGATGAGAATCGCTTGGCCGCGCACACCGGAGAGCAGAAACATCCGGCGGTCGCCGGGCAGGATCCAGGTCTGGTAGCCGTAGCCGAGAAACGGCGTGGCGACGCCGGGCTTGAGATGTCCTTGCTCGGGCCGCACGGTGGTCGCCTCCCGAATCCACGCGGTGGGGACGATCCGGCGGCCGCGCCAGTTGCCGTCGTGCGCCAGCAGCAGCCCGAGTCGAGCGTAGTCGCGGAGTACCGCGTTGATACAGCAATACGTCGCTTCCTGGCCGGCTTGATCTACCAGCCACGTCGCGTCGGCCTCGGCGCCGATCGGCCTCCAGATCTTTTCGGACAGATACTCGGCGACGGGTCGCCCGACGGCGTTGCGTAGCACGAGTCCCAGCACCTGCGTCTCGACAGACGCGTAGGAGAACTTGGTGCCGGCCGGTACCGCGCGATCGTTGAAGCGTGTCACTGCCTCCACGCCGCCAGGTCCGCGCAGGAGGAAGGTGTCGCGCGCGAGCTGCGCCACGTCGTCACGCCCCGAATAATTCTCGACGAATCGTACCCCCGAGGACATCTGCAGCAGATCACGGAGCGACGTCCGACCGTACCCGGTGCCCACGAGCCCGGGCACGTAGGCGGCGGCCGGATCGTCGACCGAGCGGATGCGCCCTTCCGCGATCGCGATGCCGACGAGCATCGATGTGACGGTCTTGGCCATCGACCACGACGTGAAACGATGGCGATCGTTGCGGCCGTACTGGTAACGCTCGACGAGGATCGTGTCGTCGCGCGCGACGAGAAGTCCGGTGGTCGGGTTGCGCAGGAGGTACAGGTCGAGATCGGCGGCCGCGCCCTGGAAGTAGTACTGAACGACCGGCTCGGACGGTGCGCGCGCCAGTCGCGACGGCGTGTCGCCCGCCCCGACCAGACGGCTCTCGAAGATCCGATCGAGCTCGCTGTGGGAGCCGACGAGGAACGGCGTGCTGAAAAACGTCGTGCGATCGCCGGTCGGAAAGCCATCGTCGACTCCGTACTCGTCGGCATCCGGGCCACCGGGCGCAAATCGTGGTGCCGCGGCGACGGCGGCGGCGGAGCCGGACACGGGGCCGTCGCGCGCGATCGGCGCCGGCACGGCGCATCCCACGAGCAGACTGACCAGCATGGCGACCGCCGCAAGCCGCCGTGGGACGAGCGCGTGTGTCATTGCGGCCGGCATCGTATCATCGGCCCCACGTTTCCGCAGGAGGCACGGCCATGAGCACGAATCGGTTCGCGGCGGCGCTCAGCGTCCTCGTCGCGTCGGTCCTCGTCGTTGTCGCCGTAACGCCGGCGCAGCAGACGCCGATCAAGATCGGCTTCACGACCGATCTCACGGGGACAGCGGCGCAGGCGGCCAAGGACATGGTCAATGGCTTCACGATGTACCTGGACGAGGTCGGCGGGCAGATGGCGGGGCGCAAGGTCGAGCTGATCGTCGAAGACACCCAGGGTCGGCCCGACGTGGCGCTGACCAAACTGCGCAAGCTCGTCGAGCACGATCGCGTCCACCTCGTGGCCGGCGTGCTCTTCGGACATCTCGGCTACGCGATGGCGCCCAAGGTCGAGGAGTACAAGATCCCTGCGCTCTTCACCGTCACCGCGGCCGACGACCTCACGCAGCGCCTCAAGTACCGCTGGATCATCCGCACGGGCTGGGCATCGAGCCAACCCTCGCATCCCTTCGGCGAGTACGCGGCGAAGACACTCGGCTATCGGAAGGTCGCGGTGATCGCGTCCGACTACGCGTTCGGCTGGGAGGTCGTCGGCGGCTTCCAGCGCACGTTCGAGGAGAACGGCGGCCAGGTCGTCCAGAAGCTCTGGGCGCCGCTCGGAGCGATGGACCTGGCGCCGTTCATCGCCAAGCTGCGGCGCGACGCGGACGCGGTGCTGACGATGATCGCGGGCGCATCGACGATCCAGTTCATGAAGCAGTACGAGGAGGCGGGGCTGAAGGGCAAGATCCCGCTCATCGCAGGCGGCCCCGCCGTCGACGAGGCGCTCCTGCCCTCGATGGGCGACGAGGCGATCGGCGTGATCAGCCCGCTGATTTACAGCGGGGCCCTCGACACGCCCGCCAATCGGCGCTTCGCCAGGGAGTACCGAGCGAAATTCGGCAAGGTGCCGTCGTATTTCGCGGAGACCAACTACACCAGCGGCCGCTGGATCAACGAGGCCGTCCGCTCGCTCGCCGGCAACGTCGAGGACCGCGAGAAGATGCTCGCGGCCCTGCGAAAAGTCGAGATCCCCGACGCACCGCGCGGGCCGGTGAAGCTCGACGGCTACGGCAACCCGATCCAGAACGTCTACTTCAGGAAGGTCGAGCGCAACCGCGAGGGCGAGCTGCAGAACACCGTGATCGTCACGATTCCCGCGGTCTCGCAGTTCTGGAGATACAACCCCGAGGAATTCCTCAAACAGCCTGTCTACAGCCGCGACGTGCCGCCCTGCCGCTACTGCTGAGCCCGAGATCGCAACGGCGCCTCACAGTCCCCGGCAGGACGTGAAGATCGCGAGGAAGATCACAAGGCCCGCCGGCACCAGCGTCACGACGACCGACACGACGGTGAAGAGCGTGAACACGATGGGTCCGAAGATGGGCGTGCTCACGCGCCAGAGCCGGGCGACGAGGAGCTCGAGGATCCAGCCACAGGTGTAGAAGACGTTGACGACGATCCAGTACGCGACGACCGCAATCAGGACGAGCAGCGGCGGCCTGGGCATGCCAAGCGGGACGCCGATGCTGCGCTCGCACCCGAAGGCGACCGCGTAGAAGACGGACAGGGTCAGCAGGCTCGTCGCGCCGACGATGAGGTTGTAGGGCAGGCGCCGCAGCTCCCACCAGGCCACGACGTGCGCCGGGTGCGACTTCTCGAGCTGATGCGCGAAGATCCAGCCGGCGAGCCTCCAGGAGATCCGGAAGAGCGGTGCAGCTCTCACGGCCGTCAGCGCGTCTGCCCCGTGCGCGCGAGGATCCAGGAGTTCATGCCCGTGTCGGGCGGCGAACCGCTGAGCATCGTCACCATGGTGGCGATCTCGCTGCGGTGATGCGTGGCGTGATTGGCGACGTGCTGCAGCAGTGGCCCCAGCGGGACGCGGAAGGCTTTGCCCTGTGTGGTCTTGTATTCCACGATGCGCGCGAGGTCGGCGTCGTCCTTCAGCGCCTCGATGAACGCCTTCTGCTCGGCCTCGAGCCCGTCCCACGTGGCCCGCACCGCGGCCATGGTGGTGAACTCGTCGCCCGGTTGCGTCGTCGGCGAGGTCCCCTTCCAGCGGCTCAGCCAGACCCACTCGGCGCCGTAGAGATGTCCGAACATCCGCGTGACCGTTGGATGGCTGAACTGCGGACCCACCTCGCGGGCGCAGATGGACTCACCCAATGCCGCCGCGAAGTCGAAGAGCATATGGTTCGCCCAGCGGTGGTAGTCGTAGAGATCCCGGATCATCGCCACGCTCATCGTGCGGCCCTCCTCTATATCATGGGCGATCCTGCCCGCTGCGGAGGAAGACGAAGCGCGCCAGGCCCGTCCCCGGCGGCGAGCCGCTCACCATCGTCAGCATGGTCGCGATCTCGCTCCGATGGTGCGTGCCGTGGTCCGTCACGTGATGGAGCAGGAGCCCGAGCGGCTGCGTGTACTCCTTGCCGGAAAGCAGCCGGAACCGGACCCCGCGCTCGAGGTCGCTTGCTCGCAGCTCGTCGAGGTAGCTCGCCTGGTCGCGCTCGAGCGCGACCCAGCGCTCGCCCAGCGCCGCGAGCGTCGGCGCCACCGTGGCTTCGTCGAGAATGTCCAGATCGGCCGGGGATCCGACGGGCGACACCCCACGCCAGCGCGAGAGCCAGAGCAGGTCGACGCCGTAGATGTGCAGGAACATCCGCTTCAGGGTCGGCTCGCTGAACTGTTTGCCGATCTCGCGCGCGGCGACGTCGTCGCCGAGCGTGGCCGCCACCTCGAGCAGCGTGCGATTCGCCCACCGGTGATGCGCATACAGCGTGCGCAGCGTGTCGAGGCCCACCGCCTACTCCAGCAGGGCGACGGTCTCGCCCTCCTGCACCGTCTGCCCTTCGCGCACCCGAATCTCCTTCACCGCCCCGGCGCGCGGCGCCTCCACGGGGATCTCCATCTTCATACTCTCCAGCACGATCACGGGATCTCCGGCGGCGACCTTGTCGCCGACCTTGGCCGTCACCTGGAAGACGACGCCCGTGATGTGTGCCTTGATCTCCTCAGCCATGGAACGCTCCTTGTTCGACCATCTGAGTGTGCACCCGACCGCGACGGAATTCCGGATGGGCCGCGATCGTGCGCAGCAGCGGCAGCGTCGTCTTCACCCCCTCCACCACGCACGCATCGAGCGCCCGCGTCAGCCGCTCCAGCGCCTGCCCGCGGTCGCTGCCGTGCGCGATGAGCTTGAACAGCAGCGGGTCGTAGTGCACGGACACCACGCTGCCCTCGACCACGCCGGACTCGACGCGAATCCCCGCGCCCGAGGGCAGCGTGAGCCGCGTGATCGTCCCCGGCGACGGCAGAAAGCTTTTGGGATCCTCCGCGTAGACACGCACCTCGATCGCCGCCCCGCGCGGCTCGATCCGATCCTGGGTGAAAGGCAACGGCTCGCCGGCGGCGACACGCAGCTGAGCGGCGACGAGGTCGAAGCCCGTCACCTCCTCGGTGACCGGGTGCTCGACCTGCAGCCGCGTATTCATCTCGAGGAAATAGAAGCCGCCCTGGGCGTCCACCAGGAATTCGAGCGTGCCGGCGTTGACGTAGCCGATCGCGCGCGCGCCGGCGAGCGCGGCCTCGGTGAGCCCGCGCTTGGTCCGCGCATCGAGATTCGGCGCCGG
>Ga0209161_10002576_pt1 | contig 14837 bp, 21 predicted proteins | sample GraSoiAngelo_155_FD_186169 | JGI IMG/M metagenome (GOLD analysis project Ga0209161, IMG submission 186169) | Grasslands soil microbial communities from the Angelo Coastal Reserve, California, USA - 14_1009_13_30cm (SPAdes) (version 2) | ecosystem: Environmental > Terrestrial > Soil > Grasslands...
CGTACACCTTCCCTTCCTCCACCGGGACGTTCGAAGGTCGGAAGCCAGACCCCGAATACGACATCCACGACTCCATGCGGCGGCCCCCTGCCACCGCCACTTTTCGCATCCGCTGCACGGTATATAATGATATAGCAGGTACGGCGCGGCTGCGCGCGCCACGCGAGCGGTGAAACTACCGAACCGCGCTCGTTGACCCATCTACTCAGAGAGTCGACGGCCGCTCGTACGTGATGGCGAAGTTCGGGGTGCCGCCCACCTCTCCTGGGCAGTCGAAGTAGTATATCGTGTTGGTGAAACTGGCATTGGAGTTCGCGGGAACGGTGTACGTCCCCGTCCCCTCCAGCAGGTTCTGGGCTCCGCTCGCATTGCGGTATGCAAAGTAGAAGTCGATGTTCGCCACCATGTTGACAGCACCGGTATTCCGCAGCACGAAGTCGTATCTAAGCTGCCAGGGTGGATTGGGCGGGACACTCGGGCACATGTTTCCCGAATTGTAAATCCCCCAGCTTCCCAGACTCACGGGGGCGTTACATGGGTTGGTTCGCGTCGCTTGGATGGTTTCGAGGACCTGGACTGTATCCGGGGTCCACGACTCGAACATGACGCTCCCGTTGTACAACGTACTCAAGGGGAAGACGAACAGGTTGAACGATCCGTTAGATCCGGTGCCTTCGGCCGTCATCGTGACAGCCGTGGCCGCCCAGGATCCTTGGATGAGCTGACAGCTCCCCGTGAGGTTCGTGGCAAAGAGCCTCGAGTAGAGCGTGGTGCCGTTGTTCTGTTTCTCAGGAGTAAGGGGGAACGAAGTCCCGGCGAGAAGCGGTAGGCTCGAGGGAACGATGGCCGATGGCGGGGAGAGGTAGAGAGCGGGCAACCCGAATAGGACCACGGCGAATGTCACGATCGCAGCGGCCACGAGCGCCAGCACTGCAATCACGTCCCTCCGTTGCATCGGCATCGTCAAGGACGGTTCAAGCCTTAATCATGATTGGATCCATCAATCGCCGAAGGATCAATCCACACAACTCGGGTCGCCTACGGTCGGGCCCAGCGGCGCATCTTACGGAGGCAGGCCTTCTTGTCGTCCGGCGTTCCCTTGAGGATCTCGAGCGTCGCGCGCCCATTGTAGCGGGCCTTGATCGCTTTCACGTCGCGCTCCAGGTCGATCGTGCCTTGGCCGAAGGGGACGTGCTCGTCCCCGTCCTTTCCGTGGCCTCCGTGGTTGTCATGGAGATAGACGAGCCCGAGCCGATCCCCTCTCAGCTCGTCGGTGGTTGAGAGCAGGGGTCGCTACTCGCACCCCTTCTCCCACCCGCCTTCGACAAAAACGGGGTTAGCCAGCAAGTCAGCATCCCAGCACCATGCTACAGAATGACAGACTCCAAATCGGATCGCAGTCGCGTCGGTCGTCGTAGTCCGTCGTCCCTCGTCTGCTCGCGTGGCGCGCGCAGCCGCGCCGTCCCGGATAAAATGATATAGGGGTCGCCCGACCGGACGGCCGCGAACCTCACGACTCGCGCAGCGCGTTCAGGTCTTTCTCGACGTCGGATGGCCGGGAGAACCGGAGGCTCAGGATCAGGCACACAATCCCGACGATCAGGACGATGAGCCCGATCGCGGTGACGAGCCGGTTCCACGGACCGAATGCGTCGAAGGCAGTGAATTCGCCGACGCCGATCCGAAGCTCATCGTGGAGCCAGGAACCCAGGGCAATCCCGGGGCCGCCGAGGAGGATCAGGAAGATTCCGGCGTAGAACAGGAACTTCTCGCGGAATCCGGTCTTCGGGTCGGCCGCTTCGGCGTCGGATTCCTCTGCCACGCTGGCGGAAGGCGCAGCGACCGACTCCCCCGCCGGATTCTCCGCCTCAAACAGTTCGCCACATTGTGGGCATTCCGGGGCATCGATGGGAACGACCGACTTGCACGTCGGGCACTCCGCGACGAGGCTTTGCGAAGAAGCCATGGATGAGCCCCGTCCTGTGGTCTGAGCCTATAGTCGTTTCTTCCCCTCTATCTGAATTGATAGGGACGGTCCGAGGTTCCTCCCGGTGCCGGGACGCAAGGCACGCATCCCGATGCCGTCCGGCTCAGAGCGAGGGTTTCGGCTTCGCGAGCCAAGGGACGTGGATCTGCCCGACCAGGTCCCGCCATTCCGCGGGCATCGGAGCGCCCGACTCGTCGCGGCGGTACCAGTCTTGCACTTGATCCACCTTGACATCCCGGCCGGAGATCGTGACCATGAGGGCGTTGCGCACGTTCGCCGCGGCCTCCGCCGCGACTTGGTTCTCGAAGATCGCCGCGTACGGCGTCTGGGACATCCACCAGAGGACGAGAAAATACGTCTTCCGGCCCGATATCCGGGGGCGTTTCGGTTTCATCGTGGGTGGGTTCCTTCCGACGGGTTGGCCCGTCGACAAGAATCGACGCGGTGGAACGATAAAGCGCTTTTTGGACGGTTCTCGGAACTGATACTTGGAAGAAATCAGTCCTCGAACCAGGCGCCACAGGAGCAGCGCACCGCATCGGAGGTGACGTGGACCCCGCACCGCGGGCATGCGTACACGTACTCGCTGGCTCCGCCCGAGGGGCCGAATCCGCGGCCGCAGACCGGGCAGGCGTCCACGTCCGACGGGACGCGGGACGCGCATTCCGGGCACGAGAACGTGACGGCGGACATCGGGGCGAATCCGACGCCGCAGACGCACTCCGTGGACTGCTCCGATACAAACCGCCCGCACGACGGACATTGATACAATCGAACGGAGAGCTCTTTCTCGCGTGGGCGTCCGCGGACGGACGTCGTGAATTCGTTCACGTGGCGGAGATCCTCGACGATCTCGAGGAGACTGCGCTTCCGCGGCACGGAGGATGGTTTCGGCGCGGGGGTCGGGCGCGGCCGGGGTTTGCGTTCATTCGCGTAGACCCCTCCGGTGCCACCCGCGAAGGCGGAGCCGCAGTGCTCGCAGCGATCGAGTTCGAAGGGCGTGAGCTTGCGGCACTTCCAACACAAGATCCGCGGCATCGTGCCCAGATTCGACGTGCGTTTGTCGATCTCGGGCGGCGCGTTCATATCTTGCCGCATACCCCGTTGCAGCGCCATGAGGACCACGCCCTTGAGTCGTCGCCACATCGCGCTTTCGTGCCATCACCTATTCGGCAGAACTGGCAGGCAATGATAATCAGGACCAATTCCATCCGAACTCCATCGGCGCGAGACCCGGCCCGCGAATGGTTTAAATGAGCCTCCTTTCTTGGACCCGCCGCGAATGGCGAAGATCCTCGTCTGCGTCGCCTGGCCGTACGCGTCCGGGCCGCGACACCTCGGCCACGCGGTCTCGACGTTCATCCCGGCGGATATCTTCGCGCGGTACCACCGGATGAAAGGGGACGAGGTCCTCATGGTCGGGGGGAGCGACATGCATGGGACTCCCGTCACGGTCCGGGCCGACGAGGAAGGGGTGCCCCCGAACGTCATCGCGGAGCGGTATCACGCGCTCCACGAGAAGAACATCGAGCAACTCGGCGTGCGGTACGACCTCTACTGGAACACGGCAGACCCGCACCACAAGGAGTGGGTCCAGGAGATTTTCCTCGCGCTGAAAGAGAAAGGCCATGTCTACGAGGCGGTGATGGTCTCCCCCTTTTGCACAACGGACCAGCGGTTCCTCCCGGATCGCTACGTCGAGGGAACGTGCCCCCACTGCGGCTTCCCCCGGGCCCGTGGCGACCAGTGCGAGAACTGCGGGAACATCCTGGATCCGTTCGAGCTCAAGGACCCGAGGTGCAAGATCCACGGGACCACCCCGATTCCGAAGGAGACGAAGCACTTCTTCTTCCGCCTCACCGCGTTCGAGAAGCCGCTCGCGAAATGGGCGGCGAAGGACAAGCAGGACTGGCGGCATCACGTGCTCACGTTCATGCGGAGCTGGCTCCGCGAGGGCCTGAAGGACCGGCCGATCACGCGGGACCTGGATTGGGGCATCGAGGTGCCGGTCCCCGGCTACGAGGCGAAACGGATCTATGTCTGGTTTGAGGCCGTGATGGGATACCTGACCGCGACAAAGGAATGGTACCGCCGCCGTGGCACGCCGGAGGGATGGAAGGATTTCTGGTACGATCCGAAGGCGCACCACTACTATTTCATCGGAAAAGACAACATCGCGTTCCACACGATCTTCTGGCCGGCAATCCTGATGGCCTACGATGCCAAGCTCGACTTGCCGTACGATGTGCCGGCCACGCAATTCCTGAACATCTCGGGGGAGCGGATGAGCGCGGGTCGCGGCCGCGGCGTGTGGTTGTCAGACCTCCTGGGACGCTTCGAACCGGACCAGCTCCGATACTACGGGGTCGCGACGATGCCCGAGACCAAGGACACGGACTTCGAGTGGGAGGACTTCGCCCAGCGTAATAACAGCGAACTCCTCGCCGTGTACGGGAACTTCGTCCACCGCGCGTTGACCTTCGCGGACAAGAACTTCGACCATGCCATCCCGGCCGCGGACTTCCTGGATGCCGCGGACAAGAAGATGATCCGCGCGGTCGAGCAGCAGTGGAACAAGGTGGGACAGAACTTGGAGCACGTCCACCTGAAAGACGCGATGAGGGAGGCGATCCAGCTCGCGCGCCTGGGAAATCAATACTTCGACCAGAAGGCGCCCTGGGATCTCATCAAGAAGAATCGCATGGCCTGCGGCACCGTGCTCCACGTCGCGTTGCGGGTCAGCCGATCCCTGGCCCTCATCATGGCCCCGTTCCTCCCCTTCAGCTCCTCCCGCCTCTGGAGGTCCCTCGGCTACGATACGGACGTCCACGCCCAAGTGTGGGACGCGGCACTCGAGGACGTGCCCGCCGGCCAAACGCTCCGGGTTGGGAGGCCTCTGTTCACCAAGATCGACCTCAACGAGGCGAGGGAGAATTCGGCGGACCGCTTCGATCTTCGCGTCGCCCAAATCGTGGACATCGCAGACCATCCGAACGCCGACAACCTGTACGTCCTCCAGGTGGACATCGGAGGAGAGCGCCGACAAATCGTCGCGGGGATCCGGAAGAACTATCCGAAGGAGCAACTCCGCGGTCGGAAGATCGTCGTCCTCGTTAACCTGGAGCCCGCCAAGCTCCGGGGAATCGAGAGCCGGGGAATGCTCCTCGCAGGGGAAGACACCACGGACGTGGGCTTGGTGCTGGCGCCGGATGCCGCCCCCGAGGGATCGCAGGTCCTCGGGGTGCGCGGCGCCCCGGTCCTGTCGTTCTCCGAGTTTCAGAAGTACAAGCTCCAGGTCGGCCCGGGTGGGAGTGTCGTGTTCCTCGGTCGGGACGGTGAAACGCGAATCGCGCTTGCGGCGGACGGGACTCCGCTCAAAGTCGACAAGCGCCTGAAGGAAGGGACCGCGGTCCACTGATGGCTTCAGCCCAAGGGCACGAACGCGGTCGCAACGGCCATCGCTCGTAGCCCGAGTCCGACCGCGAGTTCTCGTTCAATCTCGCGAAACTCCTGGCTGACGATGTCCAACCGGAGACCGCTCCACGTCATCTTCCCTTCCAGGGCCGGACGGTCGCCGTCCCAGATCGTGAGGCGGTTCCAGGCCATCGAGCCGACTCGGTACATCCTGCCGCGCCATGCGAACGCCGTGTGTCGCCATCGGAATCGAATTTCCAGGACGCCATGGACCGAGTCGATCGATATTCGGTCCCGCAGACCGTCATATCGGACTCGTCCGGCGGGGCCTCGCGGGTCCACGATGGCGCGCCAGCCGCGGCGCCCACGGAGGACCTCGTACTCGCGCTCGTCGACGATGACTCGGTCCCGCAACAGCCCGATCTTCGCCTCGACGGGCACGCCCCGTCATCGGGGCGGGAATGAATAAACACGTCGCGGGATTTCCCGTTCGCGAGCCTTTAAGCAAATGGGTCGGATTGGCGACGGCCGATGCTGCTCGACCTTCACAACCATACGCGCCATTCGCCCGACTCCCGCGTCCCGCCGGCAGAGCTCGTCCGGCTGGCTCAGAAGCTCCGTCTGAGCGGAATCGCGATCACGGATCACAACTCGGTCGGGGGAATCGAAGAGGCCGAAGCCGCGGCCGGTCCGGATTTCCTCGTCCTCCCCGCCATCGAGATTTCAACGAACGCCGGGCATGTCCTGGCCTACGGCGTCCGCGAGGCCATCCCGAGGAATCTGTCCGTCGCCGACACGGTCGAGCGGATCGTAGCCCTCGGGGGCGTCCCCGTGGCCGCCCACCCCTACCGATTCTGGTCCGGGCTTGGAGAGGCTCCGCTCGCGGATGCGTCGTTCCCGGCGTACGAGACGTGCAACGCCCGGACGCTGCGGCGTGGGAACATTCGCGCCCATGCATTAGCACGCAAGCGGAATCTCGGCGAAACGGGAGGAAGCGACAGCCATTTCCTCGATGAAGTCGCAAAGGCCGTGACGGCAGTCGATGCCGGAGCCTTACGGGTGGACGACGTCCTCCAGCTGCTCTCCCAGGGCCGGACGTCGGCGCAAGGCACGAATCGCGGGGCCGCAGCGACCGTCCGGTACGTTTCTAAGGCCGTCGGCGAATGGATCCTCCGCGGGATGCGAAGGATCTAGGTCACAAGTGTTCCTCGATTCGAGGAATGTACTTCTCGACCGCGATTTTCGTCTTTTGCGCCTCGGCCGAAGGAGGGAGGCGCATCACGAGGAGCGCCTTGCGGCCCGCGTGGACGATGAGGTACTTGTTCGACTTCGAATGGATCACGACGGATTCGAGCGAATCTCGGGCCTCCGAGGTCACCGTCTCGGCCGAGCCGACCAGGACCGCGAACATCGAGCCGAAGGTGTCCACATGGACGCCGCGAGGAAAACTGCCGGCGAGGTACGTGCCCGCCAACGAGACGAGCATCGCCTCTTGCACGCCCTCGTTCTGCTCGATTTCGCGGAGAACCGACTCGAGGGCGGTCGCATCGACCATAGCGTGTGCTCCGATTCGGCCCGGATGGAACGGCTGCGGGATTAAACCTTTCCGAGGTGATTCTCAAGGGGAAAATCGTCACAGCCCACGGAGCAGCTCGTGCATCGCGAGCGCCACGTCGACGGCCTCGGCGCCCTTGTCTACGCGGGCCATTGCCTGTTCGTCCGTCAATCCCGGACCCGTGATGCCGAGGCCGACCGGCTTGCCCGTCTCCCGCTGGATATCGAGGAGCGCCTTCGGCACCGCGGCCATGAGGGCCTCATCGTGGAGCGTCTCCCCTTTGATCACCGCGCCGATGGCGACCGCCGCGTCGACATCCGCGCGCTCCAAGAGGCGCTCGACCGCGAGCGGAATCTCGAACACGCCCGGAACCCGGACGACCGACGTGACCCGAATCCCGCGCTCTTCGGCCCGGGTCAAGGCCTTCTTCACCATGACGTCCGTGACCTCGCGGTTGAACTCCGCCGCCACGATCGCGAGTCTCACGGCCGCGTCACCTGGAGTGGCCCCGCGTCCGCGAATCCCTCCCGCTGACCCGTCCCGGCACGCGCGCGGATCGCGGCCGGCCGGAAGAGGAGGTCATAGGCATTCACCGCGTGTTCCCGCGTCCGTCGGTCGAACAGTCCCGCGAGCTCTGCCTCGTCCCTGGCCTCTTCCTCGTGCACCATGACCCCGAGGATGTGTTTGCCCACGCGGGCCTGGACGGCCTGGAGACCGAAGTCCGCCGCGAGGGCGCAGTCCTTGTCCACGGGCTGGCGGCCGACCATCCCGAGCGCCAGGACCAGATCGCAACCGCGGTCGAACAGGATCCGCGCACCCGCGGCGAGGTCCTTGATGCCGGGGACCGTGTACCGCTCGACCGTGAAGCCCCCGCCCTGCTTCCGTAGCTCATCGATCGCCGCGGAAGCCATGTCGTACCGCGAGAACGATGTGTCGACGATTCCGACCCGCCTCAGGCGTTTCGCTTTCGACGCCGAGGCCGCGGGTCCGCGGCGGGCCGAGCGCTTCCCCGTTCGACGTCGTCGAGTCGTTGCTGGAGCGCGAGCCATTCCGCCACCTTCCTCACGATCTTCCGCGTGCCGACGAGATCCCCTTCGAACTTCGGGAGCCGAAGGACTTTCGTCGCGAGCCCGCGCTTGCGACACTCCGCGAGAATCCGTTCCTCGTCGTGCACCTGGTCGTACCCGATCGCGATGATGTCCGGGCGGATCTCGTCGAGGATGTCGTAGATGTTGCCTTCGTGGCCCAGGACCGCGCGGTCGACCGGCTTGAGCGCCTCGACCATCTGGAACCGGGCGGCTTCCGGCATGATCGGTTCGTGCTTGAACTTCCGGGCGGTGCTGTCCCTCGCGACGACGACCCAGAGTTCGTCGCCGAGCGCTCGGGCCTCGCGGAGGAAATACACATGACCGGGATGGAGGAGATCGAAGACCCCCGTCGCCATTACACGGACCACGAATGCCACGCTCGGACGATGTCCTGCCCTTCCAGGAACACGAGATTCCTCGCCCGAGCATATGCCTTTGCATCTTGCTTCGAGAGGGCTCGTCCGTCGTCCGCCATCATCTCGCAGATCGTCGCGGTGGGCGCGAGACCCGCCATGAGCATGAGGGCGGTCGTGAGCTCCGTATGGCCGCGCCGCTCGACGAGGAGCGGATCCACCGCGTTCAGGAGGGGCACGTGACCCGGAGACCGGAACTCGTCGGCGAAGACGTGGGCTGCCCATCCGTTCTCCCGCTTCGTCGCTTCTTTCGCGATCGACGCGAAGCGCGAGATCGTCTTGGCCCGATCGACATCCGTCACGCCGGTGAACGTGTCGCGATGGTTGACCGAAATCGAGAACGCGCTGTGCCGATCGTACTTCATGTCCTCCTTCGAGATCGCATCGAGGACCGGGTACGCGGTCCCGGATCGCCGAAGGACTTCGGACATGAACGGGAGGCCGATCCGTTCCCGGACTTCCCCGGAGAGGGTCGTGCAGATTAGCCCCCCCGCCTCCTTGCGGAGCGTGCGAATGGACGCGGGCTTCACGAACTCGCTGGCGATCGTGAGGTCCGTCTCCTCCTCTCGGCCGTCGCCGTCATAGACGAGGATGAACTCCCCGCGCCGCAGGGCGGCCGCCGCGCGTTCGAGTGCCACGAATTCTAACCAGCTTGGCGGCGTATATCAAGATTGTTGTAGGAACCAATTTATTGGTTTTCACTCGGATGGGCGGAGGCCTTATTTTGAGCGGTCCCATGCGGCCGACGATGTTGGAGCCACGGGCGGTGGCGCAGGTCGATCCGGGAGGGATGCGGGACATCATCGCGTCGCTCCCCGACCAAATCTCCGCGGCCATGCGGTTGGGAACGGAGGCGCACTTCCCGGTCGACGAGGCCCAGCGTATCTTCTTGGTCGGGATGGGCGGCTCGGCGATCGCGGGAGACGTCTTCGCGGCCTGGGTCTCCGACCGCTCGAAGGTTCCCATCCAGGTCGTCCGGGACTACCGCCTCCCATCGTACGCGCGGTCGGAGGACCTCCTCGTGGCGGTGTCGTACTCCGGAAACACGGAGGAAACGCTCTCCGCGACGGCCCAGGGGATCAAGCTCGGATGCCGCCTGATTGCAATCACGTCCGGCGGGACGCTTGCGGACCTCGGGCGCAACAACGACTTCCCTGTCTTCCCCGTGCCGACGGGGCTGCCACCCCGCGGTGCGTTCGGCCACCTCTTCGGGATCCTCGCGGCGATCAGCGGCGAGTGGACGTTTTCGGACCCCCGCGCCGAACTCGGCGGGGCCGTTGCCCACTTGAGGGATGTTCGCGGAAGGCTGCGTCCGGAGAGCGGCATTCGCGTGAACCGGGCGAAGGCGCTCGCCGTCCGCATCAAGAATACGGTGCCAATCATCTACGCGGCGCACCCCTTCTCTCCAATCGCGAAACGATGGCAAACGCAACTGAACGAGAACTCCAAAGTCCTCGCATTCTCCTCGACGTTCCCCGAGGCCGACCACAACGAACTCGTCGGATGGGTCGAAGACGCGCGCGCAAGATCGCACCGGCCCATCCTTCTCCGAGACCGCGAGGAAAGCGCGGAGATGCGGCGGCAGCTCGACATCACCGTTTCCCTCATGTCGAAGAGGACGGACGTCGAGGAGGTCTCGGACGACGGGTCGACCCTCGTGAGTCGGATGCTCGCCACGCTGTATCTTGGCGATTACATGAGCCTGTACCTGGCGGTGCTGCGTCGCGTCGATCCGATGGTGCTCAAGCCCATCGTCACGTTGAAGAAGAAACTCGCGGCGGCGCGTCGAAAAAGCTGAACGCCCGGGGGGAGATTTGAACTCCCGAGGCTTTGCAGCCACGGCGTCGCTGGCAGCGGTAATTCAGGCCGACTCCAGCGCCGCGCCCTACCGGTCTAGGCGACCCGGGCATGTTGCCAACAGCCCACACCAGGAATATTGAGGTGGACTCTGCCGGACTAGGCGACCTCGGCACCCAGTGACGCGACCATCGGCTGCGTCGTAATAAAGATTCCTCGAATACTCATGCGGGCGATCCGCGGAAGGAGCGAGCGAGTTCGACGCGTTCGCGTCCGGGCGGATGGCTGTAAAACAGCCACTTCTCCCAGGTCCTCGGGTCCGCCACACCGAGGTTTTGATCGTGAAGCTTCGCCATCGCGGTCGCGAAGTTTGCCGGGTCATGCGTGAGCTGGAGGGAGAATCGATCCGCGCGCGCCTCTCGCGCGCGAGACCAAGACAGCTCGAGCGGCCGGAGCGGGAGCGAGACGAGGCCGAGGATCGCCGCCAGGAGAGGGAGGCCGGCCATGTCGCCGATCGAGCGGATGCCGAGTGACGAAAACAGAATCGAATAAAGCCACGCGCCCACCGCCAGAATCACGAGAGACGTCACGGAACCCAGCACGAAGCCGCGGAGCGGGTCGAGGAACTTCTGATGGGCAAGCTCGTGGGCGAGCACGGTCTCGATCTCCTCCGGCCGAAAGTCGCGAAGGAGCGTGTCGGTGACGACGACACGACGCGTCCGTCCGAGGCCCATGACCGCCGCATTCGAACGACGGGTCTTCTCGGAGGCGCGGAGTTCGAACACGCCCACGATGGGCACGTTGGCCTGGGCCGCGAGCGATTCGAACCGGGCTCGGAGGGACGGATCTTCGAGCGGTCGGAAGCGGAAGAACAGGGGCACGAGGACGATCGGCGCAAGGAATGCGAGGACGACGGAGACGGCAAGGCTCAGGAGCCACGCGGCGAGCCACCACCACATCGGCCAGACGCCGAGCAGCCAGAGCAGGATGGAGCCCGCGGCCACCGTCGATCCGAGCCCGAGCCCGAGAGACTTCGCAAGATCCTTCATCCATCCAGCGAATCGTTGAGCAGAGAGCCCGAACGTTCGTTCCAGGCGGTATCCGTCGACGTAGCGAAACGGGAGATCGACGGCCGTCACGACGCCGAACAGGAGGACCAAGAACAGGACCGTGGCGACCCACGGAGGCACCCGAAAGGAGACGACCCAATCTCGCAGCGCGCCCGCCCCACCGAGGACGAGGGCCAGCGCGAGCCCCGCGGCGACCGCCGTCCGAATCGCCGACAACCGGATGTGCAACGACCGCAAGCGATGCGCGGCCGTCTGACGTTCGACGTCGAAACCCCAGGCGTCAACCGACACCCGGTCACTTCCAGAGTCGCGGGTAGGTCCCCGGGGCCATCAGGACCCGGGCCGTGTCCGCGGCGGCGCCGGACTTCGCGATGACGATTCGATCCGACGTCATGAGCGCGTTCGCGATCGCGACGGCTTCGCCCTTCCCGGTGTAGACGCCGACGAGGTCGCCGACACGGATGTGCTCGGACAGCTTCGCGACGCCCGGGACCGCGAGGTTCGCTCCGTGGCAGATCGCGTCCACGGCGGTGTCTTTCACGACGATCCGCGGGAGATGCCGCAAGAGGTCCTCCATCGGGTGGAGGATCGCGCGGACGGATGTGTCGTCGCCGTCTTCCTTCCGGTACGCGATGGCGTCGCGGAACGCATTCAACGGGAGGGCATCCGCCTCGCCGAACGTCGCGGCGCGCGTGCGTCGCAAGTCGACCAGGTTTGCGCCGACGCCGAGTGCATCCCCGATGTCCGCGCACAGCGTGCGAATGTAGGTTCCGGATTCGCATCGCACCCGGAAGAGGACGTTTCGCCCATCGACCTCGAGCGGTTCGAGCTCATAGACATGACGGGTCCGCTGCTCCCGTTTGACCGCCGACCGGATCGGCGGCACCTGGAAGATCTCCCCGACGAATCGGCCCATCATGGAACGGACGCGCCGCTCGTCGACGTCCTGATGGAGCTGCATCACACCGACGTATTCCTTGTCCCCCGCGAGGACGGCCTCGACCGCGCGGGTCGCGTCCGCGAGGGCGACGGGCAGGACGCCTGTCACCCGCGGATCGAGGGTGCCGGAGTGGCCTGCCTTCGGCACGGCAAACATGTCCCGCACCCACGCGCTCACCTGGTGGGACGTCGGACCTGCCGGCTTGTCTACGATCGCGACCCCGAGGCGGATCCGTTCCTCGATCGACCGGTCCTCGGGCGCCTTCCCATGTTTCGAGTCCGGCACTTCGTGGAGGACGACGAGGTCGCTCATCCCCGCACCCGTGCGGCGATCATCGCGACGATCTCTTCCGGGGTCCGGTCGCGCGAGTCGATCACGAGGTCGAAAATCCGGGTGTCTCCCACATCGATTCCGTAGATCGATTTGTACCGGATCCGTTCCGACCGTTCGCGGGCGAGGATCTGGCGTTTCGCGTCCTCCACGGTCGTCCCTTCCCGGCTCGCGATCCGCTTCGCGCGCACGGCGAGCGGTGCATCGATGAGCACCTTGAGGCAGGGAGTCTTCTCGGTCGCGAGCAAGTACGCCTGAATCCGTCCGTCCACGACGACGTCCCGGCCCTCGGCCACGTGCGCCCGGATCTCGGTGAGGACGGCCTTGTCTAACGCGCGGTCGATGCTCGGATCGTGTTCCGCGGCGCGGCCGAACGCTTCGAGGTTCAGCCCGCGTTGCTTCGCCATGGCCCGGAATCTCGTGCCCGCGGAGACGAGGACGGACCCGCGGGCCGCGGCCCATCGCTCCGCGACCGTCGTCTTGCCGCTGCCGGGCGGGCCTCCGATCACCAAGATCATCCACGTCCCTCAGGCGGTCTCATCCGGTCCCGGCCGAAGCGGGACGCCCATCGCCTGGAGACGGCGTCGGAAATGGAAGTACTTGAGGAGGCGGACGACAATCTGACCGAACGGGAGGGCGAGCAGCGAGTAAAGGAGGACCCAGGACGGAAACAAATAGACGGAGTTCAGGAACAGGTGATTCGACCACGGGACCGCGATCCACTGGTTCCCGTGATCCTGGAGGACGACGTCGACGAAGAGCCGGAGCCACGTGAAGATGACAATGAACATGAACATCGTCCATGCCATCGATTTCATCGGGGCCGTCTGCACTTCCATCGAATCCTTCATGAAGCCTTGCTGGGCTTCCTTGAGCTGAGAGAGCCTCGTCTGCTGACCCTTGCGCATCGCTTCCATCTGTTCTTTCCGCCACGCGGCCATGACCTTCTGCGTGCGGGCCATCTTCACCCAATTCGTGTAGCGGTCCCGGATAATCGAGCCGATCGTCGTCGTCAGCAGCCCCGCCAGGAGGATCGTGAGGACTGGGAGCAAACCGCCGAAGCCGAACATCGGGAAGAGGACCACGTTCGCGAACGCCGCGAAGGCCGTCCCGACGGCCGGATCGATGATCGCGTAGAGGGCCAGCAGGAACAGGAAAATCATGAGGAACCGGGTGAGGCTCGGACGGCTGAACGTCAGCGCGGGCCGGACCGGCGGGGCCGTTTCCTCGGCTCCCTCATCGTCGTCTTCTGAGCCGGAATCTTCGGCCACGGCTTCGCCAATGGACGTGCCGATATAAGGATTTGCAACTCCCACCGGGAGGGAATTCAGCCGCTGTCCGACGGCGTCGGTGTCGTCCCGAGCGCTGCCTGGATTTTGGTCGCGAGGTCCTCGTAGCGCCCCGTGAGCGCCTTCTCCTGCTTCTGGAGGGACTTCACCCGGATCGTGAGGGTCTCCTTGTGCTCCTCGAGCTCTTTCTTCAAGGCCTCGCGATCGTCTTGCTTCACGAGCAGCATCCCGATGCTCTTGTAGACCGGCGTATCGTCCTTGATCTTCCCGAGTTCCTCCAGGGTCCCTTCGATCTCTCGCAGCTTCGCCTCGAGCTGGACGCGCTGACTGCCCAAGACCTGGAGCTGGTTCTGGAGCTGCTGGTACTGAGCGATCTGGTTCTGGAGCTGCGGGGAAATATCTTTCACGCGGTCACCTCGCCGCGCACCCGGGCCGCGACGTCGGCCCACCGGAGGTACGAGTTCACCGCGGCCCGCAGGGCGCTCGTGTCGTCCGCATCAATCGTGAGCGTGAGGCGGTTCCTCGCCGAGCGCATGGAGACCCGGGCCTTCGGCACGTCGCGCCCGGTCTCCGGTCGCAAGGCCTGATAGACGACGCCGGCCTCGGGACCGGAAAGGACGATCGTCGCGCGCCGCATAATCATCGCGCCTTGACGACCTTCTTCACATTCGGACGCTCTTTGTAGAACATCTTCGAGCCGCACCGCTCGCACTGGATCCCGACCGTGTTGATGTTCGCCCGGATCGGCTCGAGGCACTTCGCGCACTTGTACATCTCAGGCCTCTTTCGGCTTCGGCTCGGGCTTCGCGGCCGTCTCGACGACCTCTCGCTTGAACGACGTCGTCACGATCGGCCGATACGCGCCGCCGGCGAAGACATAGCCGCATCGGCGGCACTCCCACACGCCCGTCGATTTCCGATGGACCGAGATCGCGGCGCATCGCGGACACGTGT
>Ga0209161_10002579_pt1 | contig 14832 bp, 5 predicted proteins | sample GraSoiAngelo_155_FD_186169 | JGI IMG/M metagenome (GOLD analysis project Ga0209161, IMG submission 186169) | Grasslands soil microbial communities from the Angelo Coastal Reserve, California, USA - 14_1009_13_30cm (SPAdes) (version 2) | ecosystem: Environmental > Terrestrial > Soil > Grasslands ...
GAGAAGTTCACCGGCGTCAACCCGGTTGCCGCCGCTGTGACTGTGTACGGCCCTCCTGCTGTCGCGTTCGCCGTGAACGGTGTCGAAGCCACACCCGACGCATCCGTGGCCACGGTGATCGTCGCTGCGCTGTTGCTAAACACTCCCGAAGCTCCTGCTCCGGGAGCGGTAAACGTCACATTTACTCCAGAAACTGGGTTGCTCCCGGCGTCCTTCACCGTCACTGCCAGCGCATTCGCAAAGGCTGTGCTGATCGTTGCCGATTGCGGCGTCGTTCCTGCGTTCGCCGTCATCGTCGTAGCTGCCCCCACCGTGTTCGTCAGCGAGAAGTTCACCGGCGTCAACCCGGTTGCCGCCGCTGTGACTGTGTACGGCCCTCCCGCCGTGGTGTTCGCCGTGAACGGTGCCGACGCTACACCCAACGCATTCGTGGCCACGATGATCGTCGCCGTGCTGTTGCTAAATACCCCTGACGCTCCCGACCCTGGCGCCGCGAACGTTACGTTCACCCCGGAAACCGGATTGCTCCCCGCATCCTTCACCGTCACCGCCAGCGCATTCGCAAAGGCTGTGCTGATCGTTGTCGATTGCGGCGTCGTTCCTGCATTCGCCGTGATGCTCGACGCGATACCTCCAGTACCACCGGCTGCCTTGAACGCTGCCAAGGCCGCAGCCCAGCTATCCGATGCGCCCAGCAACGCGCTAGCAGAGGCAGTCCCGGCGGCCAGTTGTATCTGGTCCTCAGCGATCAGTTTCGTGTTCGGCTTTGCAGGGACAGCTTCTTCGACGGTGTAGCCACTCCCCGCTGTGAAGCTCGTGGGGTTCCCCGTCAAAATTGCTCCCAGCAGCAGATCACCGCTCGCCGTCGTGGTTAAGTTCCCGCTGTTCGGTGACGCACTGATCCCTTGCGCTGTGGCGGCAGTGCCATCCATCGAGTTCGCTAGCGCCACTCCCGAATACTCCAGAATGGCAAACCGCAACGTGCCCGAGATGGTATCGGACACGGTGATCGTGTTCGCGCCCCCCGCAATGTTCTCCGCGTAAAAAATGCCCAGCGTGTCTCCATTGGGACCGTCTACGGTCACGTTGAATTGCACCGCCTGGTGATAAGTGTTTCTCCGGGAATCCGTGACCGTGAACACCTGGCCCGACCTGCCCGCGCGGATCACCACAGCAATCCAGTTCCCTGTGGTGTTATTCAAGTTGAAGGCAAGCGACGAAGAGGTGGTCGTCCCAGCATCTTTGCTGGTGTGCTGAACCAGCGCGATCCCGCCTTGCGTGTGTGCGAGTGTGGCTCCAAACAGCAGAAAGAGAGACATTGCGAAACATCGGCGGAGCAGACACTGAAGCATCAAGTGCCCTTGACGATGTGCGCAAATCAACATGAAGCCTCCGCCGCAGGAAACCAGACGAACCGAGGTTCCCGCAATAAGTTCTCACAGCAAGTAAATGATAACCGCCTGGAAGACGTGACTTAACTCTTCATCTGAACACCGAAATCTCGTTTGATCTCGCTCTCTTTCGGTCTGCTAATTCGGGAGCAGGCCGAATACCGTAACCGTGCTCTGTCCGGGGACATAGACCTTGCCGTTCGCCACTGTCGGGACCGTGAATTTCACGGAGGGGCCTGCCGCTCCCGTTCCAGCGCTTGGGCTGCTGTACAGCAACGTGCCAACATTGGTGGCATCGTAGGCATCCAGAATGGAGGGGCCGTTCGTAGGCCAAGCGGTGTAATCAATGATCCATACGACGCCATTGGCGGTGCCACTCGCGGAAACCGCTGGTACGCCACCGCGAGGCGGGAACAAGTTGCTGGATGTAGCGGCCTGCGGTGTGGCAATAACTCCGTTTGCAATGTTGAACTGGCTGAGGGGGAAGTTCTGTCCGGTGCTGTAGATGTGGCCGTTCCAGTAGGCCGGTATGGAGTAATTGCCACCGTCGAGCTGAGTGGTGTTAGGCGGCGGGACGGGAATCACTTCCTGTACGTCCAAGTTACTCCCAGAATGGAATTTGCCCATCTTTGTTTGACCTGGGCTTGGTTGAGAAATATCGAGGAGATATAGAATGGCTACTTTTCCGGTCGCGAGGGCCAGGTGCGGATGCGCGCCCGAGGCTACGGAATCCGGGAGGATGATGACTCCTGCAGATCCGAGGTCAATGTCATTGGCGTTGAAGACAGACTGGTTAAACGGAGTGAACCAGTCCACAAGCGTCCCAGTCGGGCTTAGTTTGACGGTCGTATCACCAAAATTGCTGACGCCATCATAGTTGCCATTTCCTGTTGACAGATACAAATTCCCACTGGCGTCGGCGGCTGGACCTGCACCCCCACCCCAGAAAGCGCCGCCGCCGCAGGTGTTTGAATCCGTGGTGTTCCAAACGAAAGTCTGAGTCAGCGTTGTAGCGTTGAAGCCAAAGATCCAGCCCTGCCAGTTGCAGCCGTCACCGTGCGAACCAATAGCGACGTAAACCGTGCCGTTATTAAGCAGCAGCGCAGGCCGGTTGAAATGCAAAAAGGGGTTAAAGCCAGGAGCCGAAATCACTGCCGGCCCGCTAAACTTCTCGGCGCCTGTGGTGATATCGAGAGCATGCAGCCGATTGACAAAGCAGGGGGAGGCCACAGAGCATCCGGTGCCAATGGTTTCCTTCGTCTTGGCAACCACGTAGATGGTCTTGGTAGCTGCGTCAATGACAGGAGTCGAGGTGATGCCAATTTCTGGATAGACGTCGTTGGTGTTATTCGAAGTGTCTTGCCAAGACATGGTAGTCACGTTCGTCCCCAGGAAGCTGGTCTTCCAAAGCAGGATGCAAGAGGGCGAATCCGCGTCATAGGCGTACACGCTGTCGTGCTCCGTGGCTAGGAACAGCACATTGCGGTTCACGCCGCCAACCGTGAGATTGGCAACCCAAAGCGGTTGTGCATAGACATAGCCGTCTGTCGGGCAAGAGAAAAGCTTGGTGAATGCCGAAGAGCCCACGTTCGCCGGAGTCAACGCATACTCTTGCAAATTCTGGCCGGTGCGCTGCACATCATTGTGGTGCATGTACACTCCGGCCAGATCCGTGACCGCAACCGAGGAGGACGCGCTCACGGCAGCATTCGCGACACTGGTCGCCGTGATGGTGTGCACACCGGGTAGACTACCGGGAGTATACAGTCCCGCCGTAGAAATGGTCCCACTGGTTGCAGTTCCGCCGTTATTGTTATCGACGGACCAAACGACACCGGAGTTTGAAGGATCGTTGAACACAGTGGCCGTGAACTGCACGGTCTGCAATGCGGACATCGTAACCGCGGCGCGCCTGGGACTGACCGCGACGTTAAGCGACACCGATTTGAACGCTGCCAAGGCCGCAGCCCAGCTATCCGATGCGCCCAGCAACGCGCTAGCAGAGGCAGTCCCGGCGGCCAGTTGTATCTGGTCCTCAGCGATCAGTTTCGTGTTCGGCTTTGCAGGGACAGCTTCTTCGACGGTGTAGCCACTCCCCGCTGTGAAGCTCGTGGGGTTCCCCGTCAAAATTGCTCCCAGCAGCAGATCACCGCTCGCCGTCGTGGTTAAGTTCCCGCTGTTCGGTGACGCACTGATCCCTTGCGCTGTGGCGGCAGTGCCATCCATCGAGTTCGCTAGCGCCACTCCCGAATACTCCAGAATGGCAAACCGCAACGTGCCCGAGATGGTATCGGACACGGTGATCGTGTTCGCGCCCCCCGCAATGTTCTCCGCGTAAAAAATGCCCAGCGTGTCTCCATTGGGACCGTCTACGGTCACGTTGAATTGCACCGCCTGGTGATAAGTGTTTCTCCGGGAATCCGTGACCGTGAACACCTGGCCCGACCTGCCCGCGCGGATCACCACAGCAATCCAGTTCCCTGTGGTGTTATTCAAGTTGAAGGCAAGCGACGAAGAGGTGGTCGTCCCAGCATCTTTGCTGGTGTGCTGAACCAGCGCGATCCCGCCTTGCGTGTGTGCGAGTGTGGCTCCAAACAGCAGAAAGAGAGACATTGCGAAACATCGGCGGAGCAGACACTGAAGCATCAAGTGCCCTTGACGATGTGCGCAAATCAACATGAAGCCTCCGCCGCAGGAAACCAGACGAACCGAGGTTCCCGCAATAAGTTCTCACAGCAAGTAAATGATAACCGCCTGGAAGACGTGACTTAACTCTTCATCTGAACACCGAAATCTCGTTTGATCTCGCTCTCTTTCGGTCTGCTAATTCGGGAGCAGGCCGAATACCGTAACCGTGCTCTGTCCGGGGACATAGACCTTGCCGTTCGCCACTGTCGGGACCGTGAATTTCACGGAGGGGCCTGCCGCTCCCGTTCCAGCGCTTGGGCTGCTGTACAGCAACGTGCCAACATTGGTGGCATCGTAGGCATCCAGAATGGAGGGGCCGTTCGTAGGCCAAGCGGTGTAATCAATGATCCATACGACGCCATTGGCGGTGCCACTCGCGGAAACCGCTGGTACGCCACCGCGAGGCGGGAACAAGTTGCTGGATGTAGCGGCCTGCGGTGTGGCAATAACTCCGTTTGCAATGTTGAACTGGCTGAGGGGGAAGTTCTGTCCGGTGCTGTAGATGTGGCCGTTCCAGTAGGCCGGTATGGAGTAATTGCCACCGTCGAGCTGAGTGGTGTTAGGCGGCGGGACGGGAATCACTTCCTGTACGTCCAAGTTACTCCCAGAATGGAATTTGCCCATCTTTGTTTGACCTGGGCTTGGTTGAGAAATATCGAGGAGATATAGAATGGCTACTTTTCCGGTCGCGAGGGCCAGGTGCGGATGCGCGCCCGAGGCTACGGAATCCGGGAGGATGATGACTCCTGCAGATCCGAGGTCAATGTCATTGGCGTTGAAGACAGACTGGTTAAACGGAGTGAACCAGTCCACAAGCGTCCCAGTCGGGCTTAGTTTGACGGTCGTATCACCAAAATTGCTGACGCCATCATAGTTGCCATTTCCTGTTGACAGATACAAATTCCCACTGGCGTCGGCGGCTGGACCTGCACCCCCACCCCAGAAAGCGCCGCCGCCGCAGGTGTTTGAATCCGTGGTGTTCCAAACGAAAGTCTGAGTCAGCGTTGTAGCGTTGAAGCCAAAGATCCAGCCCTGCCAGTTGCAGCCGTCACCGTGCGAACCAATAGCGACGTAAACCGTGCCGTTATTAAGCAGCAGCGCAGGCCGGTTGAAATGCAAAAAGGGGTTAAAGCCAGGAGCCGAAATCACTGCCGGCCCGCTAAACTTCTCGGCGCCTGTGGTGATATCGAGAGCATGCAGCCGATTGACAAAGCAGGGGGAGGCCACAGAGCATCCGGTGCCAATGGTTTCCTTCGTCTTGGCAACCACGTAGATGGTCTTGGTAGCTGCGTCAATGACAGGAGTCGAGGTGATGCCAATTTCTGGATAGACGTCGTTGGTGTTATTCGAAGTGTCTTGCCAAGACATGGTAGTCACGTTCGTCCCCAGGAAGCTGGTCTTCCAAAGCAGGATGCAAGAGGGCGAATCCGCGTCATAGGCGTACACGCTGTCGTGCTCCGTGGCTAGGAACAGCACATTGCGGTTCACGCCGCCAACCGTGAGATTGGCAACCCAAAGCGGTTGTGCATAGACATAGCCGTCTGTCGGGCAAGAGAAAAGCTTGGTGAATGCCGAAGAGCCCACGTTCGCCGGAGTCAACGCATACTCTTGCAAATTCTGGCCGGTGCGCTGCACATCATTGTGGTGCATGTACACTCCGGCCAGATCCGTGACCGCAACCGAGGAGGACGCGCTCACGGCAGCATTCGCGACACTGGTCGCCGTGATGGTGTGCACACCGGGTAGACTACCGGGAGTATACAGTCCCGCCGTAGAAATGGTCCCACTGGTTGCAGTTCCGCCGTTATTGTTATCGACGGACCAAACGACACCGGAGTTTGAAGGATCGTTGAACACAGTGGCCGTGAACTGCACGGTCTGCAATGCGGACATCGTAACCGCGGCGCGTTTGGGGCTGACGGAGACGCCAAGGGCCCCTGGTATGACGGTAATCGTTGCCGTACCAGTTTTCGTGTTGTCGCTGACTGAGGTGGCTGTCAAGGTTACGGTGGCGGGGCTTGGCATGGCCGCAGGACCATTGTAAGTCACCGAGGTGGCGGTCACACTGGTCAGTGAGCCACAGGTACTTCCGCTGCAACCCGCACCCAAGAGGGACCAGGTTACACCCCTATTTTGGAAGTCGTTCTGGATGGTGGCAATGAAGTTCTGCAAGCCGCTCCCGGCTCCCACAGACGCGCCATTCGGCGACACCGAAACCGAGATCGGCGGGGGCGGAGCGCCGCTGGCGGATTTGAATGCCGCGATTGCTGCGCCCCAAGGGTCGGCAGCGAAGAGTGTAGCGGTTGCCGCCGCAGATCCTACGGAGGCCTGGAGCTGATCTTCGGCAATTAGTTTCGTGTTGGCCGCGACGGGAACAGATTGCTCAATCGTGAAGCCAGTGCCCGCGATGAAGGTTTCAAGATCCGCGGTCGAAATAGCACCTACTAGGAGGTCGCCACTGAGGCTTGTGGTGATACTGCCACTGGATGGAGTGGTGCTGGTGCCTTGTGAAGCCGCCGTGGCGTCGAGAGAATTGGCGGTGGTGACGCCAGAATACTCAAGAACCGCAAAGCGCAACGTGCCTGAGATGGTATCCGATACGGTGACCGTACTCGTACCACCGAGGATGTTCTCGGCGTAGAAAATACCTATAGTCTCGCCATCCACTGCCATACTGAGGGTGATCGCCTTTCGGTATGTATTTCCACGAGAATCAGAGACCGTAAACACCTGTCCAGACTGACCAGCACGAATCACAACAGCAATAAAGTTTCCAGGGGTGTTGCTGAACACAACAGAAGCTGAGGTGGTCGTGCCAGCATCGATTCCGACATGCTGAATCAGCGTAATGCTTCCGGTGTTTACCGTGAACGGTACGCCGTTGCTGGAGATACCGCCGACTGTGACGACGACATTGCCGGTGGTTGCGCCAGTAGGCACTGGTGTGACGATGCTGGTATCGCTCCAGTTTGCAGGTGTAGGTGCGGCGGCTACACCGTTGAACGTTATCGTGCTGCTCCCTTGAGTCGCGCCAAAGCCCGCACCGCTGATAGTGACCGAAGTTCCGATGGGGCCTGAGTTGGGGCTCAGGCTGGCAACATTAGGACCCGGAGTGACCGTGAAGGGAACGCCAATGCTATTGATGCCCCCGACAGAAACCACGACGTTTCCACTAGCAGCTCCCGCCGGCACGGGCGCGATGATGAGAGTGTCGGACCAACTGGTGGTTCGCGCGGCAACGCCATTGAACAGCAGCGAGCTGGCTCTGGTGCCAACGGTCGGCCCGAAATTCGTTCCGGTCACGTTAACAGCGGTACCGATGGGTCCGGCATTGGGATTGACGCCACTAATGTGCGGCGGAGGGGTAACGGTGAAAGGCAGGCCATTACTAGATATTCCTCCCACAGTGACCACGGCGTTTCCTGTGGTTGCGCCAGCCGGGACCGACGTGTCGATGCTGGTGTCGCTCCAGGAGGTCACTGTGGTTACGGGGGTTCCGCCAAAGGTGATCGTGCTCGATCCTTGAGCTTGAGTCAGTCCAAAATTTGAACCCGTAATGGTTACGCTTGCGCCAATGGGACCCTGTGTCAGGCTGAGAGTCGAAAGACCCGGGCCCTGGACTGGCGTCGCTGTAGCCACATTCGAGTAAGAGCTGAAGTTGGTACCATCCGTGGCGCGGACGCGGTAGCTGTAAGGAGTGGTAATGGTCAGGCCGGTATCGCTGAAACTTGTGGTTGCCGGACTCCCCGCTGGTGCAAAGTTGCTCGGTGTGTTGGCACAGTTGAGGCCCGAGCAACGCTCCACGAGGTAACTGGTGATGGTCCCACCAGTCTCCGTTGCAGCCGTCCAGGAAAGATTGAGTTGAGCGCTACCGGCGGGTGTGGCTGCAAGGTTCGAGGGAGCGCTGAACGTCGGTGCTGCCGTTATGGCTGAGGCAGTATTGGAATATGCGCTGAAGTTGGTGCCGTCGGTAGCGCGCACACGGTAGTTGTAAGTGGTCGAGCCCGTCAAGCTTGCGCCGGTATCGCTGTAGTTGATCGTCGCGGAGCTGCCAATTTGTGCGAAGTTGGCGCAGCTGGAGCCTGTGCAACGTTCAATCAGATAGCCGGTGAGGGTACCGCCGGTCTCCGTTGCCGCGGTCCACGACAAATTCACTTGCACGGGACCCGACGGAGCAACTGCCAGGTTACTGGGAGGAGTAAACATAGGCGGAGGGACTGTAGCGCCGGACCTAAATGCGGCGGCCACAGCGCCCCAATTATCCGATCCTCCAAGCGAGGCATTGGCCGAAATATTTCCGGCGACAGACTGAATCCGATCTTCGACGAGCAGTTTCGTGTTCGGTTCAGCCGGAACGAAGTCTCGAGGAAGATAACCACTCCCCGCCGTGAAGTTTGCGGCGTTGGCCGCCGACATCCCTGCGAGCACCAGATCGCCGCTCGCTGTCGTTGTAATAATGCCACTGTTGAGAGACGCGCCGGTACCCTGGGTGGCTGCCGCCGCGCCATCAAGCGAATTTGCGATCGCGACGCCCGAATACTCGAGGATGCCAAACCGCATGGTCCCAGCGATGGTATCGGACACAGTAATCGTGTTTGCGCCACCTGCAATGTTCTCAGCATAGAAGATGCCTAGGGTTGTTGAATCGATGGTTTCGTTGAATTGCATCGCTTTGCGATAGGTGTTTCCTCTGGAATCCTTGACCGCAAACAACTGGCCCGTCTTGCCCGCGCGAATCACCACGGCGATAAAATTTCCCGCGGTATTGCTGGAGGGAAAAGCTAGAGTAGATGACGTCGTGGTACCGGCATCCCTGCTGGCGTGTTGAACCAGGGCGATCGGGCCACTTGCAGAAAGGTTGGTCAGCGAGAAGTTCAGCGTCGTCAACCCGGTTGCCGCCGCTGTGACTGCGTACGGCCCTCCCGCCGTGGTGTTCGCCGTGAACGGTGCCGACGCTACGCCCAACGCATTCGTCGCCACGATGATCGTCGCCGTGCTGTTGCTAAATACCCCTGACGCTCCTGACCCTGGCGCCGCGAACGTTACGTTCACCCCGGAAACCGGATTGCTCCCCGCATCCTTCACCGTCACTGCAAGCGCATTCGCAAAGGCTGTGCTGATCGTTGCCGATTGCGGCGTCGTCCCCGCATTCGCCGTCATCGTCGTAGCTGCCCCCACCGTGTTCGTCAGCGAGAAGTTCACCGGCGTCAACCCGGTTGCCGCCGCTGTGACTGTGTACGGCCCTCCTGCTGTCGCGTTCGCCGTGAACGGTGTCGAAGCCACACCCGACGCATCCGTGGCCACGGTGATCGTCGCTGTGCTGTTGCTAAACACTCCCGAAGCTCCTGCTCCGGGAGCGGTAAACGTCACATTTACTCCAGAAACTGGGTTGCTCCCGGCGTCCTTCACCGTCACTGCCAGCGCATTCGCAAGAGCTGTGCTGATAGCCGCTGATTGCGGCGTCGTCCCCGCATTCGCCGTCATCGTCGAAGGTGCCCCCGTCGTGTTCGTTAGCGAGAAGTTGGCTGGGGTGGCAACGCCCACTACCGTGGCCGTCACGTTGTAAGGGCCACCTGCTACGCTGTTGGCTGTGAAGATTGCTGCTGTTGCTACACCTTGCGGATTCGTCGTTGCGCTGTTCGCTCCACCGGCAAACGTGCCACTGGCTCCGCTCCCGGGCGCCGCAAACGTCACCGTGACGCCACTCACCGGGTTGCTCAGGGAATCCTTAACCGTAGCTTGCAGTTGGGTCGCAAACGCGGTGCCGACCGTCGTGCTCTGAGGCGTTCCCGCTGTGGTGGTAATGGTCGTCGCCACGCCCACGCCTCCAGCAGCGGCACGGAAGGCCACCATCTGCATTATCCACTGGCCCGAAGGGCTAACAGGAGCGGTAGCGGTGTAGCTGCCGGTTGTGGTTACTACACGATCCTCCAAAATGTCTCCATCAGGGCTGGTGATTACGCGGTTTGTGTATCCGCTGCCCGGGCCGGTGGTTAACGTCTGGACTAGGTTTGCCCCTACCAGGAGATCGTTTGCATTGGTAGTGGTCACCGCGCCGCTACTGCTGGTGGCGGCACTCCCTAGTGCTCCGGCGGCAACGTCCAGCGGATTGACAGGATCCAGCCCACTGTATTCCGCTATACGAATGTCAGGAAAATTCGCCGCAGGGGCAAACGTCACAGTTACCGAATTTACGCCAGCCGCGGCGCCAGCAATATTTTTCGCGTAGTAAATTACCAATGAGGCGGTGCCTGATTGAACCGTCGGGATCAGGGCAGGAGAATAGATGTTTCCGCTAGTATCGTTGACGGAGGCGACTGTGGCAGTAGAATCGTTCCACCCCACAACAACAATATTAAGGTTACCCGAGGTTTGCGCGAGCGGAAAGGGAACGGTTACTGTAGTCTGTGGCGTTTGGGGATTCGACGAATTCTGCTGCACGAACGAAATGGAAGCTTGAGCCTGCCCTGTGAATCCGATCAAGACAAGGAAGCAAGCTCCGAGGGTTCGACCAAAGAAAATTAGATAGGTCGAGAGCTTGCAGCGGCGCAGGCACGAGGGCATAGAATCTCCGTTGTAAGACTGCTGTTTTTTAAGGTTCAATCTGTTCGCGTGCGATGAACAGGCTTTTCCTGTGGACTTGGCAGCACTGCGGGTTCCAAAATGATTTTATGGGTAATTCGCTGATTGCTTTAGACTTAGGCGACTTGGATGCCGAAGCATCCAGAGGACATGTGCACTATTACGGCGCATTTGGGTAAGGTTGTTCCACAGGCCAGCATAAACTACGGCTCGGGAACATGACGTTCGGCATTCCCGCGACGGCCTGGACTAGCCCGGCGATAAAGGGATCCATGCATAGGGTCAGGTTATCCTCCAAACGAATAGCCAGGGACTGCTTATTCTGCTCTGCGGAGCCAAGCTTCACGCCAATAGTGATAAATGGCACGAGGACACAGGCGGTGGTATTCGGAAACGCAGGCCACGCCCTCAAGGATGATGCACGAGGACTTCATCTTCATTATCTTTCCAGTGCGCTCGTCCACAATCTGGTTTACGCGTTTGAGGACGCGAAAGGTCCCGCCGCAATAGCGGACCATCTCTGAATCGAACAAGAGCCCACGGTTTTTGTTATTGTGATCCAAAGTAGCGAGAATCTCGTCCTTGGTTCGGACCAGAACAAATTCTCCAGGCTGCAGATTCAGGTCACAGGTCGGTGTGGTGTCAAGCAAGCCCTCGATGTGTGGATAGTGGACACCGCTTCGAAGCTCTTGCAACTTGTTGAACGCGGTTATGATTAGCGAGCGGACGACTTCCAGAATGCCGAGAACAACTTCAAGAAGCCTCTCTGATTTTGAATCGCCGCCAACGCCGCGTCGCAAATTTCCGGACCGAATATCCCGGAAATACTGACGAATGTCCCACCAATAGAGATGAGAAGTGAATTCGCGGAGCTCCGTGGCTTGGCACGTGTAAAGAGTGTTCCCTGGGACCAAGGGGTCAGGGCGAAGGGCGGATTCCCGAAGGCGCTGCTCAGTACAAGTTAAGTCAGTGCGCGGATCCGGAGAAGACGCTAGAGCCGGCTGAGCTACCTGCGAGGCGCTCACGAAGTCAGGGGCGACCTTCTTGAGCCATGCCTCATTCCAAAAGAGCAGACAACCGGCATCGCAATTGCCGTGAGAAGTGCCATCGCACCTAACCCCCGTCAGGTGCACGGCATTTTTGGCGCGGCGCAGGCTCCATTGCTTGATGTTGTCGCAAGTCTTGTCGGCGCGCATGAACACGCGAAAACGCTTGCCGCAATACTGCAGCATTTCGGGCATGAAAGGCATGGAGTCAAGCTTGCCGTTCTGGTCGAGAGTGGAAAGAATCTCCTCGCGGCTAGCGACTTCAACCAATTCGCCGGCTACAAGGTCGAGACTCTCCGTGGAATTCCTATGTGTCATCTCTGATTTCACCTTTGGTTGTGTACGCAATTTGGAGCGGCGAAGTTATAGGAGTAAGGACTGGGCGATGACGTGGATCGCATCGACGAAACTATTGTCCCTGACAGACAGCTTACGCTAGTGCCGAGAAACGATCGATCATTCGAACACGGGCTCAGGTTTGTCCATCTATTGCGCTCGCCCTGTTCCTCGCCAGCTGCATAGGTCGACACCGAAAGCATGAATCTGGTCACTGGCATGTTTCAGGCTCACAGACCCCTTAAGGAAGTCGCACCTCTGACGATCGAGGGTGGACGAGCCGCAAGGCAGCCTCTCGCCACGATCGCCTCAAGTCCATCAGGCTACTGGCCGGCCGCTGCAACATACTAAACAGCTCACTCGGTAGCGATGCTGCCACTCGCAACGGCTCGATCTTCCAGCCAACAGCGTGCAGCGCCTCGCTGTGGAAGCGCCAGAATGCCATGGAGCGACACCGGAGCACGTTCTTTGCCAGGATGCGGTAGTAATCCTTCAATCTTTCTTTGAGGTAGTTATCGTATGCATCGTGGTCTAGATAAATGAGGCCGTATTTCAAAAATGTTACAAGCATGCCCAAAATATGTGTGTCGAACCCTTTAGCGAAAGAGTCATTGGAATTCGGTCGAGCTCTGGAATAACTCAATATCTGGTGAACAAAGCCGAAGTCGGATTCCTGCAACACATCCAGGCAAGCCTCCGTATCCGCATGAAGATTTCGCTCGTTGTAGAATGAGGCGCGTTTCCTAACCAAATCAGCCCTGATTAGCTGGGCTGTGGGAGTGCCAAACACATCCTTGCCGCAGGTCAGCTTGCGCCGACAAATCTCTCTACCTTCTACCACATGACTGGAGTACGGCAAACCGGTCCACAAGACCCGCTCCTCAGCCAGAGCATACGACGAGACGATACCCACAGAGGGATGCAGTTCCGCATTGGCGACCATACTCTCCAGGCAATTGGAGAATAGCCAGTCATCGGCGAACAGAACCTTGCAATATTTTGCCTCCGGAGAAATGCAACGCAGAGCACGGTTGTGGTTCTCGAGGATCCTCAAGAAGTTTGTATTATTGACGACCTTTATGCGAGGGTCGGTTGCAGCATATTTCAGTGAAATCGCCAGCGACCCGTCCGTGCTGCAGTTATTTACAATTGTGAAATCCCAGTTTCGATAGGTCTGGGCCATGACACTCTCGATGCACTGCGGCAAGAACTCCTCGCCGTTATAGACGGGAGTGACTACGCTGACCAAAGGCTCGTTGGTCATTTTTCCTCCGCCTTGGGGCCCACCGCAGCCATGAGCTGTTCATCTACTTTCCAGCGCTGCGGGAAGAACACGATACCGGAGCGGTTGTCGAGCATTCTTCCGGAGGAATAGACATTAGCCAACCCCACATCGAGTTGACCACAGTGTTCGACATTATCGTGGACGGGAGAGGCCGCACCCGTAATCCAGAGCGAAAAATAATAGCGGGCGGGGAGGAGATTGAGGAACTCGATATGCAAGTCCACATAGCCATCGCCCGGGGGAACGAGCGGGATATCAATGCCGTGATGCCATGTGCTGGTGTCCGTGACGAGCGTGCCGAACTCGGTGTAAAGTCGGAAACCGAAGCTGGGATACACGATTGGCTTCTGGGCGTGGTAGTGAAAACGAACAACAAGGCTATCCCCACTGCGGACGACACGGAGAGGCTCGCCTGTGGGTGTTAAGTATTCCATCGCTGTATAACGGATTTCGCCTGACCCGCGGCGATTCTGTACGGATCGCAAGTCCGCCATGGTTTCGCGCGCGTTCGCGAAGGTATTCATGTAGGCTTCGATTACTTCGCGAGGAGCGCCATCCATGACCACCTTTCCGGCGTCAATCCAGATGCAACGAGAGCACAGATTCTCAACGGCGGCCATGTTGTGAGAAACAAAAAGGACCGTCCGGCCGCCGCTACGGAGCCCATCCATGGCGTTGAGGCATTTGCGCTGAAAGCCCGCGTCGCCGACAGCCAGAACCTCATCAACGATGAGGACATCAGGATCGAGATGGGCGGCCACGGCAAAGCCCAGGCGCAGGCGCATGCCGGTCGAGTAGCGCTTGATCGGTGTATCCAGGAACTGTGCCACGCCGGCAAATTCAACCATCGAGTCCAGCTTGGCGGCGACCTCGCCGTGTTTCATGCCCAATATGGAGCCGTTCAAATAGATGTTCTCCCGGCCGGTGAGTTCCTCGTGAAAACCGGTGCCCACTTCGAGAAGAGAAGCGATGCGGCCCGACACGTGGACTTCACCGGAAGTGGGATAGGTGATTTTGGACAGCACTTTGAGAAGCGTGCTCTTTCCGGCGCCATTGCGCCCGATGATGCCCACGACTTCCCCGGCATCGACACCAAATGAGACATCGCGCAGAGCCCAGAGGACATTGGGGGCAGCCGAGCGCCGGCGAAAAGGTGCGCTCAGCATGCTGATCAGCCGTTCACGCAACATCGTGTCGCGCTGAAGCGCGCCCAGAACAAACTTTTTGGAGACTTTTTCAACCGCGATGGCTTGGCTCATATTCTCATCGAAACGAGACGGCAATGCTCCCCTCTGAACTTAGACGATGTCCGCAAAAGATCGCTCCGTCCTGCGGAAGTACGTGGCACCAATAACCAGAAGAATCGTCGTAATAATGACGGCGGTGCCCACTAAGCTCCAGTCCATATGACCTGTATTAAATAGAGAAGAGCGGAATCCTTCGAGAAACCCTGCCATGGGATTGAAGGCGAGAAAGCGCTTCATTTTGGGGGTCAGAAACGCTA
>Ga0209161_10002580_pt1 | contig 14828 bp, 13 predicted proteins | sample GraSoiAngelo_155_FD_186169 | JGI IMG/M metagenome (GOLD analysis project Ga0209161, IMG submission 186169) | Grasslands soil microbial communities from the Angelo Coastal Reserve, California, USA - 14_1009_13_30cm (SPAdes) (version 2) | ecosystem: Environmental > Terrestrial > Soil > Grasslands...
GATCGCCCTGCGTCCGCAGTGATGCCTGCCGGTGTAGGGGACCCGCATTTGGGGAGCGGCGGGGGGCGGGGGGGCCCTACATTAATCGGCATGCGCGTCGTGTCGTTGCTGCCGGCGGCCACCGAAATCGTTGCCGCCCTGGGGGCGATGGGTCAGCTGGTGGGTGTCTCGCACGAGTGCGACTTCCCGCCCGGCGTACGCTCACTGCCGCGCGTGACCGGAACGAGCATCGACCCCGAACTGCCCTCGGACGCGATCGATCGCGCCATGGCCGAGGCGAAGCGCGCCGGAACCTCTCCGATCACCGTGGACTTGAAGCTCGTGGCGCACCTGCGCCCCGATGTGCTGATCGGCCAGTCGGTGTGCGAGGTTTGCGCGGTGGGCGAAGGCGAGCTCGCCCGCGTGGTCTCGGAACTGATGCCCACGCCGTGGGTGGTGACCCTGCACGCGCACACACTCGAGGGCGTGCTCACCGACATCGGGAAGATCGGGGAGGCGCTGGAGCTGCGCGACGAGGCGGAGGAGCTCGTGGATGGGCTTCGCTACCGGCTGCGGCGCGTCGAGGGGTTACAGGGGGAACGACGGCCCCGCGTGCTGGTGCTCGAGTGGTTGGATCCGCCCTACGTCGCGGGACATTGGGTCCCGGAGCTCGTGAGCTTGGCGGGTGGACACGATGTGGGGGGCGTCGCTGGGGAGCGGTCACGCGCGCGCCCCTGGAGCGAGCTCGTGACGCTCGCGCCCGACCTCGTGGTCGTGGCCCTGTGTGGATTCGACGTGGAGCGCGCCCGGTCGGAGCTGGCGAATGTCGCGGACGCGGACGCCCGATCATTGCTCGCGGGGGGCGGGCGGACCGAGATCATCGACGGGAACGCCTACACGTCTCGTCCGGGACCGCGGCTCGTCGACGCGGCCGAGCTCCTCTCTCGGTTGATGCGCGGGTGACGCTCCAGCGTGAGGTTGCGATGATCGTCGCGCTCGTCACCTTTGGCGTGGCGGCACTGCAAGGCTCGCAGCAGCCGGCGAATACGCTCCGGCTTTACGCCGTCGGGGATATCAATCTCGGTCGGGGCGTCGCGAAGGAGCGGCTGTTGAAAGGCGACACGCTCTACCCGTTTCTCGCCCTGCGCGACTCGCTGGCGGCCGCGGACATCACCTTCGGGAATCTCGAAAGCCCGATCGCACCCGACTCGAGTGCGGACCCGGACTCGGGGGCCGTGTTTACCGCACCCCCGGCCGCGGCGGCCGCGCTGGCCCGCGCCGGATTCGACATCGTGAGTACCGCGAACAATCACGCTTGGGACGCCGGGCGGCCCGCTGTGGAGGAGACGATGCGGCAGCTCACCCGCGCGGGGGTCCGGTTCGTGGGCTCGGGCTTCGGACGCGACATGGCAGAGCAGCCCGTGATCCTGGAACGGCACGGCTGGCGGGTCGCGTTCTTCGCGATCACCCGCGCCTGGAATCCGGCGCCGTACACCTTTTACAAGCATGCGGGCGCCGACTGGATCGCCTGGGGCGACACGACCTGGATTTCCCCGGCGATCCGTGCAATCAAGACGAGCGGCCGCGCGGATTTGATCGTTGTGAGCGTGCACGGGGGCCGCGAGTACGCGGATTCGGCGCCTGACTACCACCGGGAGCTGCTGTACGAGCTCGTCGACGCCGGCGCCGATCTGGTGCTCGCGCACCACCCTCACGTGCTGCAGCCCGTGGTGTGGTACAAGCACAAGCCGATCGTCCAGTCGCTCGGCAACTTCGTGTTCATGCAGAACGATCCGTGGACCCGCCTGTCGGCCATCCTGCGGGTGGTGGTGACGCGGGACCACCGCGTTCGCATCACCGCGATCCCGGTGCACGTCGGCTTCCAGCCCACGCTCGCGACCGGCGCGGCAGCCGATAGTATTCATAGCCGGCTGCGCGTTCCCCTTTCGACACGAACGCTCATCGAGCCATGACACGAGACACCCTCGACTTCCTGAAGCGACTCCTCGACACCCCGGGCCCCTCGGGTTTCGAAACGGCGCCAGCCCGCGTGTGGCGCGACGAAGTCAAGACATTCGCCGAGCAGGTGACGGCCGACGTGCACGGCAATTCGGTGGCGACCCTCAACTCGAAGGGCGCGCCCCGGCTGATGCTCGCGGGTCACATCGACGAAATCGGCCTGCAGGTGACGCACGTGGATGACGAGGGCTACCTGTACTTCGCAGGAATCGGCGGGTGGGATTCCCAGGTGCTGGTGGGGCAACGGGTGGTGATCACCGGGCCGACCGGCCCGGTGCCGGGCGTTATCGGCAAGCAGGCGGTGCACCTGATGAAGCGCGAGGACATGGACAAGGTTTCGAAGATCACGGACCTCTGGATCGACATCGGTGCGACCAGCAAGGCCGAGGCGCTACAGCGCGTGCGCATCGGAGACGCGGCGGTGCTCGACGCCCGGGTCGAAACGTTTCCCAATGGCCGCATCGTCTCCCGAAGCATCGACAACCGGATCGGCGCCTACGTCGTCGCCGAAGCCCTCCGCCTACTCGCGCAGGACGGGCCGAAGCACGCCGCCGTGTTCGCGGTGGCGACCACGCGCGAGGAGATCGCCTGGACCGGAGGCGGAGCCCGCACCAGCGCGGTGGGAATCGAGCCCAACGTCGCGCTGGTGGTGGACGTCACGCACGCGACGGATTGGCCCGGCGCGGAGAAGAAGCGCGCCGGCGAGCACAAGCTGGGAGGCGGCCCCGTGCTGTCGCGCGGCTCCGCAGTCAGCCCGGTGGTCTTCGAAATGCTCGCGGAATGCGCCGAGCGGGAAAAGATTCCCTACAGCGTCCAAGCCGCGCCCCACGACACCGGCACGGATGCCGACGCGATCTACAACGCGCTGCGAGGGATCCCCACAGGACTCGTGAGCGTTCCCAACCGGTACATGCACAGCCCGAACGAGATGGTGGCTCGGGAGGATCTCGAGCGGGCTGCCCGGCTACTGGCGGTGTTCGCGCGCCGGCTGGACCCCAAGGTGAGCTTCATTCCCGTCTGACCAAGGAGGACGCGGTGAAATGGAACAACCCCGGTCTCGGCCTGTTCCTGCTGCGCGTGGTGGTGGGCTTCATCCTCGTGATGCACGGCCTCGGTAAGCTCATCGGAGCGCCGTTCCCAGGCCCCGGCATGCAGGGCTTCATCGGCTTCTTGGGCTCACTGCATTACCCGCTCCCGACGCTGCTCGGGTATGTGGGAATGCTGATCGAGACCGTCGGAGGGCTCGCCTTTCTGTTCGGTGTCGCGCTCACGCCGGTGGGACTCCTGACCGCCATTTACCTGTTCATCGCACTCGTGACCGTCCACCTGTCGAACGGCTTCGACGTCTTTCATTACGGCGATCCGGCGAAGCGGGGCTACGAGTACACGCTGCTGCTCATGATCGCCTGCCTGAGCCTCGCATTCGCGGGCCCGGGGATCCTGGCGGTGCAACTGAAGCCCAAGCAGCCCTAGGGGCGGGGCGGCCGCCGGAGCTCCGCGACGGCGTTCTTGGCCGCCTCGCGGATCTGGCGATCGCTGTCGTCTTCGAGCCCCTCGAGCGTTCCTAGTGCCGCCGGCGTGGCCGCCAGCCGCAGCGCGTCCACGGCCGCCAGGCGCAACGCGCTGGGCTTTCGACCAAAAATGCGGCCCGCGGGCTGCGCCCACTTGATGAGCGCCTGCACGGCATCCGGGCTGCCGATGCGCCCAAGCGCGAGGATCAGCTCGCGCACCACCGCTTCGTCCTTCTCCTGTTCCATCGCGACCACGAGCGGCATCGCGAGCGCGCTGGCCTTGCGTCCGCCGATTCCCAGCGCCACCTGCATCCGCACCTCGAGGGACCGGTCCCGCAGCGCGCGGCGCAGCGGCTCCACCACACTGCGTGTGCCGATCTTCGCGAGCGCGAGCGCCACCGCCTTGCGCACCCGCTCATCCCCGTGATCGAGACGCCGCGCCAGGGCGGGGACCGCCTCATCCATGCCGAGCTCGCCGAGCAGCTCCGCCACGTTGCGGACGACGAACCACTCCCGATGGTCCAGCAGGTGAATGAGCTGATCCGTGCCTTCGGTCATCTGCTTGAGCGCGTCGAACACCGCCCGGCGCTCGCTCACGGTGGGGGCGGCCACGAGCAAGTCCATGAGCACCTCCACGGCCGCGGCGCCGCCCCGCTGGAGCGCCGTTACCGCGTCGGCTCGATGCCTGGGCGTGGCCAGAAGTTGCGCCAGGGCCTGGAGCAGCGGTTTCGTGTAGATGCGGCGCACCGCGATCGCGTACTGCCGCCGCTGACCGCTCGTCTCCGGGATGCGCTCCTCCACGCGGATGATGCCCACGATCACGCCCAACACCTGTTCGAAGCGCGATTGCTTGATGGCCGTTTCGGCGTTTCGTACGAGTGCCGCCAGCAAATCGCCCACATTGGGCGTCGTGGGGTTCCGCTCGAGCTCGGCGAGCACGTCGGCCGCGCCCGCCGGCAGCGGGACCCGCGTCGTGGACGAACCGGGCCGGACGGGCGGTGCCGTGGGAGACCCCGAACCTGCGGGCCGCTTGGCTGCCGACGCACGTTCGGGTGGCGTCGCCGGAGCCGGAGGCGAAGGCGCCGGTCGCTCGCCGGAGAGCGACAGCTCGGACTCGTCGTCGGGTGAGCGCGCCGGAGCCGCCGTCCCGGGCAACGCGTCTGCGGCCGACGGCGGTGGCGGGTCGTGCATGACGAGTGGCACGCCCGTCAGCGGCACCGACTTGATGTCCTGCCAAGCCTCGCCGCGCAGAATCCCATCCGTGCCCAACGGATGCGATTTCCGGTCCACCGGAACTCCGGGCCGAGGTACGATGGGTTCACGCGCGTCGAAGTCGGCGGGGGAGGCCGCGGGGGCGCGCGGCGTAGGTGGAGTCGGGCCCGGCGGCGTCGTGGGCGCCGCGACGACGCGAATCCCCTTCGCGCCGACGGCGGCGAGCCGGGTGACGACCTCGTCGCCGCCCGCGCCGGGCTGTTCGGCCAGGGCCTTCATGAGCTCGAACAGCTGCGCTGGTGGCGGGTCGGCGCTGACGCTGATCTCTCCAATGCCGTGCAGATCCAGGCGTTGCACCAGCCCGGTGAGCGTCGCGCCTTCGCACGGCACGCCGTTCACCTCGATGCGGCCGCCGGCCACGCGAACCGTAACGGGGGTGTCTTTCAAGAGCGACACGAGAGCGCGGAATTCGGCCTTTTGCTCGTCCTTCGCGCCCGGATCGCGGAACAGGCTCACACAGCGTGCGAACCGCGTGGCAAAAGTCTCGAGCGTCGCCATCGGGCGGGTCAATTTAGGGGTCTGCCCTACCCCCTGCAACGCGCGCGAGCACACGCGCCGCGTCCGCCGCACGAATTGGGCGGCCCGGTAGGTCGAGCGCGGTCGACAATTCAGCCACAGGCGGCCGGAGGAGACCGAGTGTTTCGAGCCGCGCCGCGGCGCCGAGCAGGCCCGCAAGCGACTCATCGCAGGCGAGACGGCCGCGGTCGAGCACGAGCGCGCGGTCCAGCAACTCCGCCGCGAACGTGAGATCGTGCGTGATCACGAGCAGCGCGGCTCCCCCACCTCCCGCTCCTGCCCTCCCCGCTCGCTCGAGCAGCGCGCGGGTGACGCGCGCGCGCAGGGCGCGGTCGAGTCCGGCGGTGGGCTCATCGAGCACGAGCAAGGCGGGCTCGAGGGCCAGCGCGCCCGCGAGGGCCGCGAGCTTGCGGAGCGCCGGGGGCAGGTCGTACGGATGCTCGCGGGCCTGCGCGCCCAGCTCGAGCGCGTCGAGGGCGCGAGCGACCCGCCCCGCGACATCCGACCGCTCGAATCCCAATGCGCGCGGACCGAACGCCACGTCGTCCTCGAGCGTGCGGGCAAAGAGCTGCTGATCGGCGTGCTGAAACACCGAGCCCACGCGTCGCGCCAGGACGTCCGGGCTGTGGTCCCGAGTGTCCCAGTCTCCCACCCAGACCGTGCCGGCGGCCGGCCGCGCGAGGCCCGTGACGAGCCGCACCAGCGTGGATTTCCCGGCGCCGTTCCGGCCGAGCAATGCGACGCGCTCCCCCGGCGCGAGTGCGAGCGAGACGTCCGCGAGCACCTGCACCGCTCCGTAGGAAAACGAAACGCCGTCCAATCGCAGCGCCGCGGTCACCGTCGCTCCCAACGTTGGGCCGCGTGTGCTACGGTCAGCGGGTAGGGCGGCGGGAGCCCCGCGGCGCGCCACACTGCCGCGACGGTGGTGCCCATGTTCGCGACTACCAGAGCGTCGCTCGCGAGCAGCGCCGCCGGGCCGGTCGCGGCTACCCGGCCCCGCTCCAGCCAGACCACGCGGTCGGTGATCGCGGGCAGCGCGTCGAGCTCGCTCGTCGCCACGACGATCGCCGTGCCCTCGCCAGCCAGGGTTCGTACGAGCTTCCACAACGTGCGCGCCCCCACGGGGTCCAACTCCGCCGTGGGCTCGTCCAGCAGCAACAGCGCCGGCCGCATGGCGAGGATCCCCGCGACGATCACGCGCTGAAGCTCGCCACCCGAGAGCGTGGTCGGGTCACGGGACGTGAGCGCTTCGAGGTCGAGCCGGACGACCGCCTGGTCGACCTGACGCGAGATCTCGTCCCGTGGGAGCCCCAGATTGGCGGGCCCGAATGCCACCTCATCCCACACCGTAAAGGCCATACCCGAGAGCTGCGTCCACGGCGTGGGAAGGACGATCGCTCTCGGACCGTCACCGTCGAAGCTGACACGCCCCTCCAGCCGTCCTCCCACCACTCGAGGCGCCAAGTCGCCCGCGACGAGCAACAGGGTCGACGCGCCCGCGCCCACGCTCCCCACCAGGGCCACGACCTCACCACCCTTCACCTCGAGCGAGACATCTTCGAGCGCCGGAGCCTCGGTCGCCGGATACCGGAATGTCACGCGCTCGAGGATGAGTCGGGTCACCTGAGTCTCCACCCGAGCGCCGCGGCGCACGCGGCCACGAGGCCCCAGCGGGCGAGCCGCTCGGCCCCTCGGTCGGGCGGCGGCGAGAGCGACGTGCGCCGCGCTCCCGGGACGAGTCGCCGGGTCTCGAGCGCGAGGGCTCGCTCGTCCACCTCGTGGAGGGCCGACAAGATCAGGGGCAGGGCCAGTGCCCAGAGCGCCCGTAGCCGGTGGGCGAGCCCGCCCCGAGCGGACAACCCGCGGCAGCGTTGCGCGTCCGCGATGCGGCGGGCGCGCGCGCGCAGCACGGGCGCCGCCGCGAGCGTGGCCGCGAACACGTACGCCACACTTGCGCTCCATCCCGCCGCGACCATCGCTTCGACCAGCCGCGGGGGCGGCAGCGCGCCCACGACCCACACGAAGCTCGCGACCATCGTCGTGACGCGGAGGCCGATCGCTATGGTGGTCGGGAGGTCGTGCAGCAGAAGAAGGAAGAGCCAGAAGGGTGCAGCGGTGAGCAGCGCGGTGCGGAAGACGACTAACCCCGGGCGCGAGCCCGGGGACACAGCGGTGACGGTGTTCGTGGACCCCGGGCTTGCGCCCGGGGTCAGTGTCAGTGCCAACGCAACGACCGCGGTCGCGAGCCCCCCCACCGGGGCCGGCAGGATCCACGCGAGCGCGGGAAGTGCTCCCGCGATGGCGAGCAGGGTGAAGGGATGCAGCCGCGTCACGCCGCGCCGATGGCGCGCAGCGCCCACGGGAACCGTGCCGCGGTGCGGCGCGGCAGCCCGTGGAGCACCGAGGTCACGAGCGCGAAGGTCACCGCCTTGTCGCCGAAGTCGGCCACGAAGCTCCCGAAGAAGCAGGCACCGAGGGGGGGGAGCCCCAGCGCCCTGCCGAGCGCCGTGGTGAGAGCGATCCCACCGGTCGTGGTGCACCCGAACACCAGGTAAGAAATGGGCGTCGACGTGAGGGCCGCGAGCACGCCAAGCCCGAATCCGGCGGGAACGGCGGTCTTGAAGCTCCGGAAGAGACCGGCACGCGCCGCGAGCCACGCGTACAGCGCGACGATGACCTGCACCGCGACGAACGGCCAGAAGGTGGGGTTCCGCAGCGAGTTCACGGCCGACGTCACGACCCCGGTCGCGATACCGACCCCGGGACCAGCGAGCGCGGTCGCGAGGATCGTCCCCGTGGTGTCGAGGAAGAGCGGGAGTGCCACGGCATCCACGCCGGCCGAGAGCGCGAGGCTGATCGCGGCCGCGACCGGGATGAGGACCAACAGGCGAATGGACACGCGCCGCTTCCGGGAGAGTCGGGCCAAAGATAGATATAGGCGCATGCTCGGAACCAGCCCGATCATCCGCGCGCTTCGCGCCGCGCACCTGCACGATGTCTCCCGGCAGGACCTGCTACGACTGGCGTGCGAGCGGATCCGCGGCCTCGGCGCGCCATTCACGTCCGTGTACGCCTACATGCTGCACGGCGACGAGCTCGTGCTCGAAGCGTTCGCGGGCCGGTTGACCGAGCACACCCGCATTCCCGTGGGTCAGGGCGTGTGCGGTACGGCGGTGGCAAGCGGCGAGGACCAGAACGTCCCCGACGTGACCGCGGTCGGCAACTATCTGGCCTGCAATCTGGAAACCCGCTCCGAACTGGTGGTCCTGATCCGCCGCGGTTCGACGATCCTCGGCCAGCTCGACATCGATTCCGACGTGCCGGCGGGCTTCACCGCCGAGCATCATACCACCGTGAAGGCGATCGCGGACGCCCTGGCGGTATTGTTGTAGCTAATCGGAGCGAACTTCAGCCGCGCTCTCCCACCCGAGCAGGGAGACGCGCCCGGCGATTGTGTCGTGGTCCACCAGCTCCGCGTAACGGCCCCATTCCACCAGCGTCGCGAACAACGACTCCGCGGGAATGAAGGGAAAATAGATGGTCAGATCGGCGAGTACCTCTTCGGCCTCGACCGAGCCGTCGCTCTCCTTGAGCATCGCGATCAGCCGTGCGAACAGCGGTTGCTTCCCGAGCCGAGCGCGCGTGGCATCCTTGCGCGCCGCGTCGTCCATGGCCATCACCTCCCGCCCGCCCTGGGTCAGCTGGACGATCTCACCCGGCGTCGTGACCCAACCGAGCTGCTCGGCGGCGCGCACCACGGCGGACATCCGGTCGTAGTCGACCCCGAGGTCTTCCGCCAGCTCGAACACCGGACCCTTGCCCTCGGGGCGCGTGAGCAGGTGATCGAGCAAACCCGTGACTTCGGAGACGTGCACCCTCGGGAACGGCACGAGGCGCTGCGGCGCCGCGGGTGCCGGCTCGGGAAGCAGCGTCGCCGTGAGAATGGCGTGCAGCCGATCCACCATCTGCTCGAACTCGGGACTCCGCTCGACGCGCGGATACGGCAGCGAATTGACGAGCTCCTCCCGCACGTGGCCGGGATTCGTGCCGAACACCACGATCCGGCCCGCCAAAAACACCGCCTCCTCGACCGAGTGCGTCACGACCACGAGGGTGTTCACGCCGGTCGCGGCATCGCGCCAGAGGTCCACCACCTGGCTCCGCAGGTTCTCCGCGGTGAGGGGATCGAGCGCGCCGAACGGCTCGTCCATGAGGAGGATCTCGGGCGCCACCGCGAGCGCGCGTGCGAAGCCCACGCGCTGCTTCATGCCGCCCGACAGCTCCTTCGGGTACGCCTGCTCGAAGCCGTCGAGCCCCACCAGGTTGATGGCGCGGGCGACCGCATCGCGGCGCGCCGGCCCGGCCACGCCGCGCGCCTCGAGGCCCATCGCCACATTCTCCGTCACCGTGAGCCAGGGCAGCAGCGCGAACGACTGAAATACCATCGCGGCCGCGCCGAGCACGCCATCGAGACGACGCCCGCGGTAGAGGACCGTCCCGTCGGCGGGACGAGCGAGCCCGGCAAAGAGGCGCAGCAGGGTGCTCTTGCCGCAGCCCGACGGGCCCACGAGCGCCACCACTTCGTGCTCACAGACCGTGAGCGAGACGTCGCGCAGCGCCTCGAGGTTCTGCCCGTTGGGCAGCCGGAAGCGCTGTGAGACGTGCTGCGCCTCGAGCAGCACCGTACCGGTCGTCACGTCTCCATCCCGAAGCGTTCCTGCGCCCACTGCATGAGCGGTCGCCACACCATGCGGTTCCAACCCACCACGATGAGACTCATGAGCGCGATCCCTCCCGCCAGGAGCGGAAAATTCGCGTGCGCCGTGGCCTCGCTGATCAGGCTGCCCAGACCTCTGGTGGTCCGGAGCGCGCCGCCGGCCTCAATGTATTCGGCGACGATGGATCCGTTCCACGCGCCTCCTGCCGCCGTGACCCAGCCGGTGATGAGGGCGGGGACGGCGGCCGGCAGATAGAGCACGCGCCAGCGGGCCAGGCGCGGGAGCCGAAACACCGTCGTGGCGTCCTTGAGCTGCTGGGGAATCGCGGCCACCGCCGAAATCACGTTGAAGAGGATGTACCACTGTCCCGCCAGGACCATCAGGACCACGGCCCCGAAACCCAGCCCGACGCCGACGCGCTCCAGCAGGAGGATCACCAGAGGAAAGAGCATTGGCGCGGGAAACGACGCGACGACCTGGATCACCGGCTGGAGGGCGCGCGCCAGGCGCGGTGAGCGGCCGATCACCACGCCCGCGGGCAGGGCCCACAATGTGGACAGGACAACCGCGCCCATCACGCGGACAAATGTCAGCGCGCCGGACCCGACCAGACTGGCCCACTCCGCCCGGCCGAGCTGGGCGAGCAAGAGCCACAATTGCCGGGCCCCGAGCACGGCCGCCGCGCCGACGACCGCGACCATCAACGCCGCCCCGATCGCCCGCGCGATCGGATGCTCGAACGCGATCCGGGGACCCCGCAGGATGACGGGGCCTACGCTCTTAAATGGAGCCTCGAGCGGCCGGGCGGCGCGGCGCGCCGTGCGATAGGCGCGCCACCGCAGCACCGCGGCGCGGCGCGGGAGCCGTGCCCGTCGGAGGAAGTCGAGTACCCATGACGTCGGTGCGGCGGCTCCCGCCGTTTCATCCAGCCGGAACTTCTCGACCCACACCACCAACGGGCGCCAGAGAAGCTGGTCCACGCTCACGATCATCACGATCATGGCCACGATCGCGAGCGCCATCGCCGGCCCGTTGCCCTGGTCGAGCGCGACGCTCATGTACGAGCCCACCCCGGGGAGCCGGTAGTCGTGGTCGCCCAGCCGGAACGCTTCGTTCACCATCAGGAAGAACCAGCCTCCGGCCATGGACAACATCCCGTTCCACACCAGCCCCTGCGCGGCTGCCGGAACCTCGAGCTCCCTGAAGGTGCGCCGTGGCCCCCAACCCGCGACTTTGCTGGCATCACGCAGCGGCGCCGGAATCGCCTTCAGCGAGTTGTAAAACGAGAGCGCCAGATTCCACGCTTGCGCCGTAAAGATCATGAGGATCGCGGCCAGCTCGAGCCCGACGTTCCGGGTCGGAAACAGCGACACCAACCCGAGGACGAGCCCGGGGAGGAAGCCCAGGACCGGGATGCTCTGGAGGATATCGAGCAGCGGCAGCAGCAGGCGCTCGCCGGCCCGGGACTTCGCCGCGGCCCAGCCGAACGCCAGCGCGAAGACGTACGAGATCGCGAGCGCCAGCACGCCGCGCGAGAGCGAGTACAGGGTGTACCGCGGCAGCGCGGCAGGGCTCAGGTCGATCCGCACCGCCTGTGTAAACGGCGCTTCGAACTCGCGCGCGAACGCGACGACCGTCGCGATCAGGCCGCCCAGCAGGCAGAGAATCGCGATATCGGCGAGCCCGAGGCGCCGGAGGCCCGGCGGCGTGAGGGCGGGTGGAAAGCGTAGCGGCTTCATGGCATTCGGAACCGTGTAATTTCAGGCGCGATGTCTCGAGCGCCGACGGAATCGACGGTCGACTTGAACGGCGTCCGGCTCTACACGCGACGCGTGGGAGACGGCCCGCCCGTCGTGGTCCTCCACGGCGGCCCAGGCGCGCACCACGACTATCTCCTCCCGCAGTACGACCGGCTCGCGGAGAGGCGCGCCCTCCTCTACTACGACCAGCGCGGCGGCGGCCGGTCACCCGTCTCGCGCGACGTGGTGGTCGGGTGGCGCGAGCATGTGGCCGATCTCGAAGCACTGCGAGACCACTGGCGGCTCGACCGTCTCACCCTGCTCGGCTACTCCTGGGGGGGGCCTCCTCGCCGTGCTGTACGCACTCGAGCATCCGGACCGGATCGCACGGCTCGCGCTCGTCTCTGCCGCACCGGTGACGGCCGCGTGGCGCGAAGAGTTCGAGCGCCGCTTCGCCGCCCGGATGGCCCAGCCGTGGATCGCCCGGAGTCGCGCCGAGCTCACGGCCCTGGGGCTGGCGAAGAGCGATCCCGAAAGGTATCGCCGCATCGCGTTCGCGCTATCCGTCGCGGGCTACTTTCGCGACCCCAGTCACGCACGGGAGATGACCCCGTTCCGGGTCACTGAGCGTACCCGCCGGGCGGTGTGGGAGAGCCTGGGGGATTACGATCTCCGCCCACGGATCCGCCAGACTTTTCCGGATAGTACCGCGCCCCGTTCCCTGCTCCTCCATGGGATCGACGACCCGATGCCGATCGAGGCGGCCCGTGAGACCGCGAAATTGCTTTCGACCGGCGTGATCGAGCTCGCGACGGGCCATGCACCGCACGTGGAGGCGACGGAAGACTTCGTGCTGGGGCTCAACGGGTTCCTGCCGAAGGGCTGAGAAGGTTAACGTTCCCACCATGGACCGGCAGTCCGTCAGCCACACGCTCCAGGAGCTCGCGGCGGTGCTCGAGCTCAGCGGAGCGAGCTCCACGCGGGTCCGCGCCGTGCAGCGGGCTGCCCGCTCGGAGATCCTCGCCACTGGCCGTTCGTCGACCCTCGACGAGCTACGCGAACAGGTCGCTCCGGGGCTCGTCGAGATGCTCTGGATCCCCGGCCTGGGCGTCACCAAGGTCCGCCAGATCCACGAGGCGCTCGGCGTCGAGTCGCTCGCCGAGCTCGAAGCCGCCGCCTCCGACGGCCGCCTCGCCGCACTCCCCCGGTTCGGCTCAAAGACGGCGGAGAGCGTCCGCCGCGGGATCGCCTCCCTGCGCCAGGCCACTGGGCTCCGGCTGTTCCATCACGCGCGCGACGAGCTCGAAGGCGTACGGCTCGCGCTGGCAGAGCTCGAGGGCGTGCAGCGGGTCGAGATCGCCGGCGCCGTGCGGCGCCGCTGCGACGTGATCGCACGGCTGGACTTGATCGCCGTGCATGCCGACGCCGCCGCGCGCCACGCGCTCATCCACCGGCTGGGCCACGCGCCCGGCGTGACCGAGATCGGTGGCAAAACCGGAGCGATCACGCTGCGCTTCGCGTCCGGAACCGTGGTCGACGTCCTGCTCACCACGCCGGAGCGGTTCGGGCTCGACTGGATACGGGCGACCGGATCCGCCGCCCATGTGGCCGCGCTCGAGGCCCGGGCGCGCACCGTGGGGGGCTCGCTCGAGGGGTCGTTCCCCGACGAAGCGCGGGTGTACCGCGCGCTCGGCCTCGCGTGGGTGCCGCCTGAGCTTCGTGAGGCGGATGGCGAGCTCGAGGCCGCGGCCGCCGGCCGGTTGCCGCACCTCGTCGAGCAGACCGACTTACGCGGATTCCTGCACTGCCATTCGCACTTTTCGGATGGGACCGTCACGATCGCCGAGTGGGCCTCGTCCTGCCGTGCCGCGGGATACGGGTGGGTGGGCATCACCGATCATTCCCAGTCGTCCGCCTATTCCGGCGGCCTCCGGGCCGAGGATGTCGGGCAACAGCACGCCGAGATCGACGCGGTGAACGCCGGGGCGACGGGGATTCTCGTGCTGAAGGGCGTGGAGGCCGACATCCTCGCCGACGGGAGCCTCGACTACGGCCCCGACGTGCTCGATCGGTTCGACTTCGTGATCGGCTCGATCCACTCGCGCTTCGGCATGTCGGAGGAAGAGATGACCCGGCGCGTCCTTACCGCCATGGAGGATCCCCGTCTCACCATCCTGGGCCACCCGACCGGGCGCCTGCTCCTGCAGCGCGAGCCCTATGCGATCGATCTCGAGCGTGTGCTCCAGACCGCGGCCGACCGGGGCATTGCGGTGGAAGTGAACGCCGATCCACACCGCCTGGACCTCGACTGGCGCATGGTGCGGCGGGCGCGTGATTTGGGTGTGACCATCTCGATCGGAGCGGACGCCCACTCGACGGCCGGGATCACGAACGTCGCGATCGGGCTCGGGATCGCCCGGAAGGGCTGGCTCGAGCCCTCCGGGGTGCTGAACACGCGGGACGCCGACGGATTCCTCGCGTTCGCCCGGCAACGCCGCACCTTGGCGGCCTGATTGGCGACGCGGACCAAGGCTCGGAGGCTGCGCGAGACACCGGCCGCGCTCCGCGCACGCGTTCGCAAGATCCTCGCGCGGCTGGAGCGGGAGTATCCCGACGCTACGTGCGCCCTGCACCACCGGAGCGCGCTCGACCTGCTCGTTGCGACCATCCTGTCCGCGCAGTCGACGGACGCGCGCGTGAACATGGTCACCCCGGCCCTGTTCGCGAAGTACAAGACCGCGGCGGACTTCGCGAGTGCCGATCCCCACGTGCTCGAGCAGGAGATCCACAGCACAGGGTTCTTCCGGAACAAGACAAAGTCGATTATCGGCATGGCGCAGGCCCTGGTCGAACGCCACGGCGGCGAGGTGCCCGATACCATGGAGCAGCTGGTCGAGCTTCCGGGCGTCGGTCGAAAAACCGCGAACGTGGTGCTCGGCACATGGTTCCGGAAGAACGAAGGGGTGGTGGTGGATACCCACGTCCAGCGGCTCGCAACGCTCCTCGGCCTCACAAGAGAGACGGATCCCGTGAAGATCGAGCGCGACCTGATGGCGGTCGTGCCGCGCGACAAG
>Ga0209161_10002583_pt1 | contig 14822 bp, 18 predicted proteins | sample GraSoiAngelo_155_FD_186169 | JGI IMG/M metagenome (GOLD analysis project Ga0209161, IMG submission 186169) | Grasslands soil microbial communities from the Angelo Coastal Reserve, California, USA - 14_1009_13_30cm (SPAdes) (version 2) | ecosystem: Environmental > Terrestrial > Soil > Grasslands...
ACCCGACGGGGTCGTTGCGGCGGTCACGTTCATCACCGTCCTCGTGCTCCTCGAGAGCCTCGTGGTCGGTCCCGCGGTGGCGCGCGACGCCGCCGTCGCCTCCGCGCTGTTCTGGCTGGCGCTCGCGTTCGCGACGATCCTCGCGACGATGCGCTCTTTCGATCGTGAGCTCGAAGACGATGCGCTCGAGGGTCTCGTGGCGCTCCCGGGGGGACGCGACGCGCTTTTCGGAGGGAAGGTCCTCGCGCTGTCGCTCGTCCTCGCGCTCGTGGCGGCCGTCGGCGGAGGCCTTTCTCTGGTGCTCCTCGATCTTCCGCTCGCGCTCCCACTCCACCTCATCGTGGTGGTCGCGCTCGGCGTGATCGCGTTGCCGCCGGTCGTCGTGGTCGACGTCGTGCTCGCGCTCCGCCTCCGCGCGCGTGCTGCGCTAGTCCCGGTCCTCGCGCTGCCGGTGCTCGTGCCGCATCTGCTTGCTGCATCTCACGGCGCCGCGGCCGCGCTCGGCGGGGACGCGACCGGGGCGTGGGCCTGGTCAGGACTCCTTGCCGCGATCGCGCTCGTCTATCTGGTGCTCGGGCTAAGCGTCGTTCCGGCGGCCCTGGACTGAACGGGCACGGGTGCTCGCCCGTGCCCCTTCAGGAGCCCCCCACTAAAGACTCTTCAGGAACTCGACCAGGTCCTTCTTCTCGGCGTCCGTCAGCCCGAGATGCTGGAAGCCGTCGTAATGGTTCACGACGTCGAGCAGCGTCGGGAAGCGCCCATCGTGGAAGAAGCCGCCCTGCTGCGTCGCGCGCCGTCCGAGACCACCTAGCGGTGTCGTCCGGTAGCGCCCGTCGGGCGAGCGGTCCGACTGGAACGAGTCGATCCCGACCTCCGCTGGCGTGTGAAGGTTCCAACCGGGCTCCGTGTAGAGCGGCGGGATGTGGCACGAGGCACACCCCGCCTTGCCCAGGAAGAGCGCTCGCCCGCGCGCCGCGGCGGCGGCGTCGAACGAGCCGGCGGCGGGCTTCGGCGCGGCGAGCGCCAGCTGATAAAAGTGAAGCGCCGCGAGCTTCGCGGTGATCTGGTCCTTCTCAAGCGACACCTGCGTGTGGCCGAGCCGGTTCCGTGCGGCCACCGGGAACTTCGACGCGTTGTCGAGCCGCGGGTCAAAGAAGTTGCCGACGCCGTGCATCTCGAGGTTGGCAACGAACGCGTTCCAGTAGGTCACCGATCCCCATCCGGTGTAGGTGTGCAGATTCACGCCGGCGAGGCCATAGGCGGGTGGAATGAGAACGGCCGCGGTCTTTCCGTCGGGGCGGAACCCCTTTCCATCGAGGAAGAGCTCCGCGTCGAACTTGCCCGGCCCCCAGGCCGTGATCACCTTGTTCACCGTGGCGACGTCCGTGCCGAGCGCGTCGGCGACGGCCTTGATGTTCGGAGCGAGCGAGGCGATGACCCCCACGTTGAGGTCGCGGTTCGGCCACCCGTCGAGCCGACGGCCGATGCCCGCAGCGAAGGAGTTGTCGACCGTCGAGTGACACAGCGCGCACGTAATACCCATCGAGCGCACCGAGCCGTCGGCGTTGGTGAACGCTTTGACGCCGATCACCGCGTTCAGCTTGAGGAGCGCGACGGTCGTCGCCGGGTCATCGAGGTTCACTTCCCCGCGCGCCAGCGCCGAACGGAGCGAGTTCGGCAGCGCGTCGACATCGACCTTGAGGCCGACCGCCAGAGCGGTCTTGGGGCTTACGCCCGGGCCGACGCCGCCGTTCTTCGCGCCGATGATGGCGCGATGCAGTTGCAGGGTGTCACCCCAGAACGCCTCGTCGCCGAACGTATCGAAACGGAAGATGTGCCGGCCTTGCCGCAAGAGGTCTTCGACCATACCCGCGCGAAGCGCGCGAGCTTCCGCAGAGTTCGCGACCTCGTCCTCGACCTGATCACAAGGTCGCCCGACGCGGCCAGCGACGGCGGCCTCGCTTTCCGGATCGCGTTCGAGCTGCTGCCGGAAGATCCGAACGACGTCGTCAGACGTGCATGCTGGGGCGGCGCTCAGACCGGCGGCGCCGGTGATCGATGAGGCGACCAAAAGGCTGGCCGCGATAACGGAAGCGCTGGAAAAGAGGCGCTGGAGTAAGCCTGTCGACATAGTCGTTCTCCCGCTGCCACGCGGCGGGTGCGCCGCGTCACCTGCATTTCGCTAGCCGCGACTCGCGAAATCCTCGCCTGTGCTACCGCGAGGCCGGGCGCGTGTCAAGCCGCTCGACCCGGAGGAGCACGCAGCAGGCACCGCCGCGGGGTGCCGGATCGGGAACGGCAGCGAACCCCGTCGCACCGACCGAACGAACGAGGCCCTCGAGGAACGCGAGATTCAGCGTGCAGACTTGGTCGGGAGCCTCGTCCGCGAGGGCTCGCCATGGGCAGTTGCGGAGGCGGATCGAGGTCGCCTCGACCTTGGGTTCATATGCCAGCTCACCCAACGCTCGCACGAGCGCGGAGCGCCGGTTGCCCGAGCCGGCACGGACCTCACGACCAATCTCGCGTCCGACCTCGCGCGCCGCGGACAAAAGCCGAGGATCGCGCGCGGACGACCGCCCTCGATCGGAGCGGCGCAGGATCTTGCCGAAAACGCCGTAGCTGCGCCGCGGCACGCTGAGCTCGAGCGCCGGTCGAGGCATCCGGTAGCGCTTCGCCGGCCGGCCTCGCCCTCGTGACTCCGCGAGTCCGGGGGCGACCTCAAGGAGCCCGGCATCCACGAGCCTCTCGAGGTGGAACGTCGCGACCGGCCGGCCGCTTCGGACTGCGGCGGCCGCTTCATCACGGTCGACCGGCTCGTCCCGCGAGAACACGAATTCGTAGATGGCCCTGCGTAAAGGGGCCGCAAGAGCGGCGATCGCGCCGAGCGAATCCAAGCGATCGTGCGTGAGCCTCTTCGGCACGTGCGCATTATTCCCGACCCGGCGCGTTGACAGCCGCACCCATGGCGATTAAAACGAGCAACGGCTCGCGAAAAGCGCTCGGGCGGGCCCCCGAGCAGAGCCGCGGGGCCCTGCGATGATAGGGAGCGATGGCCGAAAACCACCCCAGAGGTGCGAGCGTCCTCCAGCCGAGGTTCCCCGGGGTCCCCTGGGTGCGGATACGCGGTTGGCTCGGCATCGTCGCCGCCGCCGCAGCACTGCTCGCGACCTCGATGGCCCTCGCGTGGGCGCCGACAGACGCGGTGCAGGGTGACGTCTACCGAATCATGTACGTACACGTCCCGTCAGCGTGGCTCGCCTACCTCGCCTTCGTGGTGGTCTTCCTCGCGTCGATCGGGTGGCTCTGGTCGAGGCGGCCCATCTTCGACGCGATCGCGGTGTCCTCTGCCGAGATCGGCGTGCTATTCACGGGGCTCGCGCTCGTAGCCGGGTCCATCTGGGCGAAACCGACCTGGGGAGTCTGGTGGACGTGGGAGCCCAGGCTCATCACCACGGCGGTGATGTTCGTTATGTACGTCGGCTACCTGTTACTGCGCGGGCTCTCGACTGACTTCGAGCGCCGCGCCACCCGCGCTGCCATCCTAGGCGCCGTGCTCGTGCTCGATGTCCCGATCGTCCATCTTTCGGTCCTCTGGGCCAATTCGCTGCATCAGTTGCCGACTGTGCTCCGCGCCGGGGGCTCCCCGGCGCTGGACGCGTCGATGCTTCTGACGCTCATCATCTCCGTCGCTGCGTTCACGCTCATCTATGCCTACCTGATGGCGGCAAGGGTCGCGGTCGAGGTCGCCCGCCGCGAGCGGCTATGGATACCAACGTAGCTTTCATCGTCGCCGCGTACGTCATCGTGTGGGGCGTGCTGCTCGCCTACCTGTGGTCCCTTCGCGCGCGCGGTGCTTGAGCGGATCGGAGCGCGCCGCGTCGTACTGATCGCGGCCCTCGGCGTCGCCGTGCTCATGGGCGCGTTCGCGGCGACGAACCTCGCGCCGAACACGGTCTATTACCTGACGCCCACCGAAGCGAAGGAGCGCGCCATCCCGACCGGCCAGACTGTTCGGCTGGGCGGCCTCGTCAAGGCCGGATCGCTGACCATGACGTTCGGAAGTGTGTCCGTGAGGCAGATGCCGACCTTCGTGATCACCGACGGCACCACCGAGGTGCAGGTCGTCGCCACCGGAGCGGTTCCCGGTCTCCTGCGGGAGGGTGCGGGCGCTGTCCTCGAGGGGTCCTTCAGCTCGGACGGTGTCTTCATCGCGACGCAGGTGATTGCGAAGCACGACGAGGTATATACGGCACCGAAGGCGGGAGCGACGCCGTCGCATCGGACGACACCGTGAGCGCTGGGGATCTCGGCGCGGCTGCGCTCCGTGCGGCGCTGTTCCTCGCGCTCTGGGGCACGGGCGCCGCCGCGTATGCCGCGTGGCGCCGCGACGCACGCGCTCTTGTCTCGGCGCGGATCGCTGCCGGTGTCGGCTTCGGCCTGGTCGTTGTCGCGGCGCTGTCGATGATGTTCGCGCTCGCGACCCACGACTTCACGATCCTGTACGTCGCCGAGAACAACGCGCGCGAGACGCCGACCCTCTACTCGATCATCGGTCTCTGGGCGGCCCTCGAAGGGTCGATCCTCCTATGGACGGCGATCCTGGCAGGCGCGACCGCGTACGTCGCGTTTCGCGGCACGGCGGCGATCCCCCGGCTTGCCACCACCGCCCTCGTGGTGATGTTCGCGATGCTCACGTTCTTCCTCCTATTGATCACGACCCCCGCGGCGGACCCCTTCGTGCGCCTCGCCCTCGCGCCGGAGAACGGGAACGGGCCGAACGCGCTGCTCCAGAACCATCCGCTCATGGCGCTCCACCCGCCGCTCCTCTACCTGGGGTACGTGCTCACGTCAGTCCCATTCGCCTATGCGTTGAGCTCCCTCATCCTCGGGGAGGGAGGCGATCGTTGGCTCGTCGCGACGCGACGCTTCGCGCTCGTGTCCTGGGCGCTCCTCGGGGTCGGGATCGTCGCCGGGGCGTGGTGGAGCTACGCGGTGCTCGGCTGGGGTGGCTACTGGGCGTGGGACCCGGTCGAGAACGCCGCGATCATGCCGTGGCTCACGGCGACCGCGTACCTGCATTCGGTGATGGTCGAGGAGAAACGCCGCCTCCTGCGCACCTGGAATCTCGCTCTCGTCATCGCGACGTTCGCGCTGACCATACTTGGCACCTTCCTCACCCGAAGCGGCGTGGTCAATAGCGTGCACTCGTTCACGCAGTCCGCGATCGGACCGCTCCTGCTCGGCTACCTCGTGACGATCCTCGTCCTTTCCGTCGGGCTCCTGCTCTGGCGCTCGGGCCGCCTGCGCGACGCGGGCGCGATCGGCGCGCCGCTCTCGCGGGAAGCGATCTTCCTCTTCCAGAACGTCGTCTTCATGGCCGCGATGCTGACCGTGCTGCTCGGGACGCTCTACCCGCTCATCGCGGAAGCGGTCTCGGGCGCCCAGCTCTCGATCGGCGGCCCGTACTTCGACCGCGTGGAGATCCCCCTCGGGCTTGCGCTCCTTTTCCTGATGGGCGTGGGCCCGCAGCTCCCCTGGCACGGCGCATCGCGCGCGACGCTCGAGCGCCAGTTCACCGCGCCCCTCGCGTGCGCGGCCGCCGGCGCGCTCGCCGCGGTCGCCACCGGTACGACCGCGACAGCGGCTGTGCTGACGTACGCCCTCGCCGCGTTCGTCGCCGCCACGGTGGTGCAGGAGTTCGCGCGCGGGATCCGCGCGCGGCGCGCGCTCCATGCGGAAGGCGCGCTGATCGCTTTCGCGAACCTCTTCCGGCGCAGCGGGCGGCGCTACGGCGGCTACGTCGTTCATCTCGGGATCGTGCTCGTCGCGCTCGCGATCGCGACGAGCCAGGCGCGCACCGTTGATGCGGAAAAGACGCTGGCGCCCGGCGAGACCCTCGCCATCGCGGGGTATACGGTCCGGCTCAGTGCTCTGCGCTCGGTCCACGAGCCGCAGCGCGACTCGGTGGTCGCCGACCTGGAGATCACCGGCAACGGCAGCGGCTCGCAGCTTCACCCCGCGCTGGTGCAATACCCGAGCAGCGCGTCCGCGGTCGGCTCGCCGGGCGTTGGCGCCGGGATCCGCGACGACCTCTACACGATCCTCGCGGCATATGACCAGAAGGCCCTCTCGTGGGCCACGATCCGGATGCGCGTCATCCCGCTCGTCTCGTGGCTCTGGCTCGGCGGAGCGGTCGTCGGGGTCGGCGCGGTGATCGCCGCCCTGCCGGCGCCGCGACGGCGCATCGCCCGTCAGCTCCCGCTCGCGGAAGCACCGGCGCCGGCGAAGTGATGCTCTCGCGCGCCGTTCGCGTCGCGATCGTCGTGGCCATGCTCGGTCTCGTCGTGACGCTCGCGCTCGCGTTCCGGCGTGATCCGCACGACATCCGGACGGGCACGATCGGTAAGCCGGCGCCCGCCTTTGTGGCCGACCGTCTCGATGGAGGAGGCACGCTATCGCTCTCCGATTACACCGGAAAGGTCGTCGTCGTGAACTTCTTTGCCTCCTGGTGCCTGCCGTGCACGCAGGAGAATCCCGCGCTCGTGCGCGTGTACGAGCGTTATCGCGGGAGCGACGTCGTGATGCTCGGCGTCGTTTATCAGGAGTCGCGCGACAGCGCCCTGTCGTACGTCAAACGGATGGGCATCAACTGGTCGGCCGTCGCCGACGACGACGGCCGCGTCGCGCTGTCCTACGGCGTCTTCGGTCCGCCCGAGACCTTCTTCATCGGACCGGATGGCGTCATCGCGGGACGGCACATCGGCCCCATCGACGAGACGACGCTGATCACCGGAATCGAAGCACTGCGCCGTGAGGCCACGCGATGAAGACGCGGATCGTCATCGCTGCCGCGTTTCTCGCGCTCGCGGCGGCGCTCGTTCTTGCGGCGCGCCCGCACGAGCCGACCGCGGATGAGCGCGTCGATCGTATTACCGCCGAGCTGCGATGCCCGGTCTGCCAGGGCCTGTCGGTGAAGGACTCCCCCTCCGAGACGGCGCGCCAGATGCGCGATCTCGTCGCCGAGCGCGTCCGCGAAGGTAAGTCGGATGCCGAGATTGAGGCCGAGTTCCGCGCCGCCTACGGCGACTGGGTGCTGCTCTCGCCTCCGATCGCATCGTGGAGTGGCCTGGTCTGGCTGGCGCCCCTCGCGGCGATCGCCGCTGGACTCCTTCTCGCGACGGCGCGCGTGCGTGGCGGCGCGCCGATCAACGTTGCCGAGCCCAGCGCCGCCCAGGTCGCGGCGCTGCGGGAGCGCGTCGCGCGCGAGGAGGCGGCCGAAGGATGAGCGTCGCCCTCTTCGTCGCGTTCGTCGTCGCCGGGATGGCCGCGGTCATCGCGCCGCTCGCACGCCGCCCGATCGCCTGGCCCGCCGATCCGCCCGACGAACGCGACGACGTCGCACGCGCCGTGAGCTCGCTCCGCGACCTCGAGTTCGCGCGAGCCGCGGGCACGATCGCTCCAGCGGACTACGCCCGACTGCGCGCGACGCTCGAACGCGATGCGTTCGCACGGCGGGCCGACGAGCCGGGTCCTACCGCGCCGGTGCGCACGCTGCTCGCCGCCGCCCTCATCGCCGGCGTGGTCGCCGGGGTGGTCGCGGTCACGCTGCCACGCTCGGCCGGGGACCGCGCACCCGGCGAGACCGTCACCGGGACCGTGCCACGGTCGAATGACCTCGGGTCCCTGGAGGCGCGCGCGCAGTCACTCCCGAACGACATCCCCACGCAGCTCGCGCTGGCCGAGGCCTACGTCCAGGCGGGACGGCCGAGCGATGCCGTCCCGCGCTATCAGGCCGTGATAACGCGCGACCCGAACAACGTGTCGGCTTTGGACGGACTCGCGCTCATCCTCGTCGCATCCGGGAGCAACGACGGCGCGATCACCGCGGCGGACCGGGTCCTCGCGCTCCGGCCACGCGATTCCGACGCGCTGTTCGTGAAGGGCCTCGCGCTCTACAACAAGAAGGACTGGAATGGCGCGGTGGATCTGTGGACGGTGTACCTCGACGTCGGTGAATTCCATTCGGCGTCGGACATGGTGCGAGCTCTGTATGCAGACGCGAAGGTGAAGGCGGGCCGCTGAGGTCTCGCTGTTCACGCTTGTCGCCACTTACACTTAGCAAGTCGGGCGATCACCGATGCCCTCCGTGGCGGGATTAGCCTAGTGGTTAAGGCCCCAGATTGTGGATCTGGTTACGCGGGTCCGATTCCCGCATCCCGCCCTGTAGTCAGTACGTACGAGTGCTATTGACACGACGTCCCTGGTCGCGCATAGCTGCAGTCGTAGCCGTGTATTGGTTGGCCGGGATCCTCGAGGGCGAAGGTTCGTTCCTCGCTGGTCCGCCATCCGCGCCCAGCTGTCCCGCGATTCGTCTACCGATGACCGACCCGGACATCGTTGTCCGGGTCGCGCGCCTGTTCCAACGAGCAGCCGTTGCGACCAGGCCGCGGCAGAGTCATCACAAAACAGCACACGTCACTACGATCAAAGGCGCAGGCGCGGCGCTCCTAATGCAGTGGCTAGCGCCTCTGCTGAGCCCCCGTCGAAATAGGCAGATCGAAAGGGCTCTCCGCTGTCGTGATTCGGAGGCCCGAAGGCGGCCGCGGACCCAGATCGTCTCGCTGAACGAGGAGCTCGTAACCGAAGGCACCGAGGTCAGTTGGAGGGCGGCGGGCCCAGCCGAACGTACTGCGTGGCTGGCCGGTCTGCTCGAAGGCGAAGGATCCTTCATTGCCGCCAGGTTCGGCAGCCACAGTTATCCCAGGATTTCAGTCACCATGGGCGACCGCGACGTCCTCGAGCGCGCGATGACCCTCATGCCCGGGAGCCACCTGTACGACGCCAACGACTCGCGCTTTGCCGAGCGCGGCTGGAACGAGGCCTGGATGGTCCGACTGAACGGTCCGCCTGCGGCCGAGATCATGAACGCAGTCCGGCCATGGATGGGACAGAGAAGGACATCCACGATCGAACGCGTACTCCGCGCATGGCATCCCATTCGTTTGATTCCCGCGCCTGCGATCTGCATCGTGGCGGGCTGCGGACGACCGCATCGTGGGCGCGGCCTCTGTCACGCGCACTACATGAGCTGGTCGCGCGACCGCGTGAAGGGCCGCATCCCCAGGATCACTCCCCTCCGCTAGGCCGCTGTCAACACATGCCTTCGCGACCGGACGCGTGGTCGCGCGCCGAGGGTTACGCCGCTGCGCGGAACCCAGCTAGGTCCAGTTCGTCATCCGTTTCCCTCTCCACGCGAACGCGACTTTGCTGGCGGTGACGACTTCGTGCGGTCGCGCGTCACCGTAACTGTCGGGGTGGCGTTCTCAGCACGATCGTTCGCGCGAACGTCACCTGACGTCGTCCTGGTGACCGGTGAAGGCGACGGCTGCTTCGGACCGCGCGCGCTTGGCGACGACGCGGGTCGGTTCGGGGCGGACGCAAGCGTCGCAGCGGCCGCGGGATCTGCCCGCTCGGTGGTCTTCCCGCGGGATGCCTTCGACTGCTGGCCGGCGGTGACGCGGACCGCCGTCGTCGCGCCGGGATGCACCGGGTCCGGCGCGCTGTGGATGACGGTGCCTTCGCTGGTGGTAACGGTCGCCGTGACACCGTCGGGCTCGACTGTCACGTCGACCGCGAAGATCGTTCCGCGCACGGTCGCCGTCGAGCTCGGGGTACGCACCTCGTACCGAGAGCCGCCGGTGATGAGCTTCGTGACCACGTGCCAGGTGCGGCCGACAGCCTGCCACATGGCGACGACCGTTCCGCCGTCGGGCGAGCTGGAGAGCCTTTCCACGACGAGCTCGGTGTGCGCTTCGATGCGTACCGTCGAGCCCTCGAAGTACGTGATCTCAGCGAGGGCGCCCGATCCGGTGCGGATGGCGTCACCGGCGACGATGACGTCGCCTTCATTGGCTGGCGCGACGGTGCCGTCGGCATGACGAACGACGACATCGCCCCTCACCGCGCTCAGAGTGCTGATAGCGGCACGCGCGTCCGCCTCCGGCGCGAGCGCGGCGCTCGCGCCAAAGACCAGGGCGAACCCCATTGCGAGAGCGAGCGAGGCGGCGAGGCGTGATCGTGAAGACCAGAGCAACTTGGCCTCTCCCCAGCTCCACACGTCGGCCACACCACCGGCCGAGCGTGCGATGCGACTGGGCTAACGCCGCTAGGCCCTAGTACGTTCGGTCAGTCAGGTTTCAAGCAGCGCGCGGGCGCGATGACCACGCGACATCGTGTCGCGCGCCGATTCATTTGCGCGGTTTGCTGATCTAGTCGCGTGGCGGCGAATATTCCGAGAGCGCGACCAGGAACGGTCGTGTGCGCCCAGGTTGAACTGTCAGCGGCTCTCGCAATGTCGCTTTCGCGAACACCGGAACACGAAGTCCATGCAGCCGCTGGGTGGTTCGGGTCCACTCCGTACCACAGACCGGACAAACAAACAGGCCTTCCCTTAGGCGTTCGCCATGCGCAAGGAGGATCTTCGCGCAGCAGCGCTCCACGTTCGGCTCGTGTCCGTCGGCCGCGGCCAGATACGGGAACTCGTCCTGCGGTCCTTTGCGTGTGCGACGCACGAACGATCGGCCGTCAGCGCGACGATACGAATCGTTGGCCGTTTTCGTCCACTCGGTCGTGCACTCGGGACAGCGGAACGCGCAATCCACTTTGTAGAAGCCGCCCCACTCAATGATCCAGTCCTCGCAGCAGTCCGCGAGGATCGTTCGCTCTTCCGTCGCGTTCATCGCTTTCCTCCGAGCAGCCAGCAGAGCAGTGCTTTCTCCGTGTGCATGCGGTTCTCGGCCTGATCGAACACCGCGCTGTGCGGTCCATCGATGACCTCGTCGGTGATCTCTTCGCCGCGATGCGCGGGCAGGTCATGAAGGACGATGGCATCGCGCTTCGCCTGGGCGAGCAGCGCCGCGTTCAACTGGAAGCCCTGGAAGGCACGACGTCTTCGTTCGTACTCCTGCTCCTGACCCATGCTCGTCCAGACATCGGTGTAGACGACGTCGGCGTCGGCGACCGCGGCGGCCGGGGCGTTCCCGATCGTGATGCGCGCGCCGGTCCGCTTCGCGGCGGCCTCCGCGAGGTCACGGTAGCGCGGTAGCGGCTCGTAGCCCGCCGGCGTCGCGATCCGGAGCGTGGCGCCGGTCTTCGCCACAGCGAGCATGAGCGAGTGCGCGACGTTGTTGCCGTCCCCCACGTATGCGATCGCGACGCCGTGCAGGTCCGGACCCGCACGTTCGCGGATGGTGAAGATGTCCGCGAGGCCCTGGCAGGGGTGCGAAAGGTCAGAGAGCCCATTGATCACCGGCACGTCGCTGTAGCGCGCGAACTCCTCGATCGTCTCGTGCGCGTTGACCCGGAGGACGACCGCGTCGGCCATGCGGCTCACCACGCGAGCGACATCCGAGACGCTCTCGCGCCGACCGAGGCCCACCTCCGCGGGAGAGAGATACACGCAGTGGCCGCCGAGCTGCGCCGTCCCGACGTCGAACGAGAGACGCGTCCGGAGGCTCGGCTTCTCGAAGACGAGAGCCACGGTCCGCCCGCGCAAGTCGGAGCGTGCGGCACGGTCCGCCTTCAACCGGGCGGAGAGGTCGAGCAGTGTCGCGAGCTCGTTTTCTTCGAGGTCGGCGAGCGAGACGAAGTGGCGAACGCGCGCCGCGACGGCGGTCATGAGAGAGCGCGGAGGCGCGGGCGACGTTCCTCGACGAGCCGTACGAGCGCGTCGGCGACCCGCGCGGCGTCATGACGGATGGTGTCTTGCTTGAGCCAGAGATCCCGCGGACCACTCCACTTATCGATGACCGGCGCCGTGACCGGCCGCACGCCGAGGTCCACGATCTTCGCGAGCTCCTCCGCGCTCGGCTCGAGGTAGACCAGGCCGCGCTCGGCGTAGTGCGCGCGGAGGTGATCGGGGGGCGGATCGTCGTTGATCAAGACCACGTCCAGACCTGATCCACCGAGGTAATCGCGTACGACGCGCACGTGATCCGCGATGCCGAAGCCGTCGGTCTGCCCAGGCTGCCGCGTGGTGTTGGCAACATAGACGACGAGGCCCTTCGCATCGGCGATCGCGCGCGCGATGTCCGGAACGAGGAGACACGAGCAGACGGTGGTGAAGAGGCTCCCCGGTCCGAGCGTGATCAGATCGGCGGCGGCGATGGCTTCGATGCTTCCATCCGTTGCCCGCACGTCGTCGTCCTTGAGGTAGATCCGCTCGATCGGCGCCTTGCCGGCGGCGCGGACATTCACCTCTTCCTCCACGACGGTGCCGTCGGCGAGCGTGGCGCAGAGATGCGTGTTGTATAGGGTCACCGGAAGCACGCGTCCCCGGATGCGGAGAAGGCGCGACGCCTCCTCGACCGCGCGGAGGAACGATCCCTCCTGCTGCGTGAGCGCAGCGAGGAAGAGGTTGCCAAACGCCATCCCGGAGAGCTCTTCGCTCTTCTCAGTCTCGAAGCGGTGGGAGAAGAGCTTCACCAGCGCCGGGTCACCCTCGGCGAGGACCGTGAGCGCGCTCCGGATGTCACCCGGGGCGGGCACGTCGAGCGCGATGCGGACCTTTCCGGTCGACCGACCCGAGTCGGTGACGGCGATGAGCCCGGTGATGTCCTCGGTATGCCGGCGGAGTCCGGCCATGACCGTCGGAGCGCCGAGCCCGCCGCCGACACACACGACCCGCAGCGCTGTCACGCGCCGAATGGTCGCAGATATGCGCTAGGGGCTTGGCCTTATTCAGCCCATGGCGGGCTTTCGGATGTTGTCGTCCTTGCCGACCTCGATGCCGTAACGCTCCGCTGCCGCGAGGATCTTCTTCCGCGCCGCCTCCTTGGCGCTCGCCGATTCGAACTCGGTCTGGTTGAACCGTGCCATCGCGTTGCGCACGTGGGACTCGTCGGGGATCGGCAGGTGACCTTCGCCGTTCTTATCGACGTACGCGAACTCTCGCTTGTCGAGCTTCTCCCGGTCTGAGGTGTCCAGCTCAGGCATGACTAACTCCTTTTCATTGATCCGACGAGCGGTCGCTGCACAGAGCGTTCCGGCACCGGACAGACGCGAGAGGGCAGTCGCGGCCCGAGCACAATGACAGAGGCCGCTCGACCGGAGGGAGGTCTATGAAGCAACGACCGACGAGGTACGTCCCGTTCTGGGCGCTGCAGTTCGCCATCGGCGCTCTCGTCGTGCTGGTCGCGATCGCGATCGTCGCCGCGCTGATCGGCCCGGTCGTGCGAGGCCCGACCGCGTTCTTCGACGAGCTCGGCAAAACCATCAACCGCGTCGCGCCGCAGCCACAGGCCGACCTTCGGAGTGACGATCAGGTAAAGGCTGTGATCCGGGCCATGCCCGAAGGCAAACTACGGGTCGGAACGATCGTCGAAGAGCAAGACCGGGTCGTCTTCACGATCACGGCGGATCGCTCCGCGGTCCGGGCCGCGGTGCGACCGGGCGACGAGCTGCGGATCGGGCGCGACGGGAACGTCGAGATCGTCCCAACAGGGATCCCCGGCGTCATCGATTCGTTGCAAAGGGCCATCGAGGACTTGAAGCGGAAGTTCTTCGGACCGTAGAAAGACGAAAGGGCCGCCCTTCGGCGGCCCCTTTCGACCAAATTGATGCGGGCTAGCTCGCCTTGCGTGTCTCGACAAGCGCCCGCGTTCCGACGACCGTTCTGGCGACCAGCTCCGTCCGCCAAGCCTTACGACGCTCGAGGGCCTCGGTGAAGCCGCGATCGTACGCACCGATCGCGAGGAATCCGACGATGATCATCCCAAGTGCGATACCTGCCATGAGTCCGATCGCGAAGAGCACCACCGTTTTCCTCTTTCTTTCGCCGCAGGGCGAGGTCGTCTTCCGACGCTTGAGCAAACCTCGTGCCACGGCTCGTCCGCTCCCGCGCGTGGCACCATCACGCGCGTGAGCTGCGCCGCCGTCCTCAAGGCGGTGGGGGTTGGAAAGCGCTTGGGCAAGGCCGAGGCCTTGCCCGTGTCTCCCTCCCCCACCTGGAGGCGAGAACTACGGAATGCTCGACACGAAGCTATCAGGAAAAGACTCGTACATGGAATGGCCGGCGGGTTTAGCGCCGGCGCACTAAGCGCGCGGCGGCAATCGTTACCGCTTGTTGATCTTCTGGACCGGCGCAACGGTGGCCGTCGCGGGCCGAATGCCGACGGATGTCACGCTTGGCTTCATGCTTCCCGGCGGACCATGGTCTCTCGCGCCGCCAACACCGTGACGGCGCCCGGCTCCTGACGTGGCCTGCTTCATCTGTCGCATCGTGGCGCGTGAAGCTCCCGCGAGCATCGTGCTCGAGGATCAGAGCACGGTGGCTTTCGTTGACATCAGGCAACCCAACGAGGGCCACATCCTCGTCGTGCCTCGCGCGCACATCGAGACGATCGACCTCCTAGAAGGGACGACCGCCGCGGACCTAGCCTGGGCTACCGTCAGAGTGGCCCGCGCGGTGCGCCGTGCGTTCCGACCGCCGGGAATGAGCGTCTGGCAGGCGAACGGAGAAGCCGCCGGCCAGGACGCACCGCACATCCATTTCCACGTCCTCCCGCGGCACCACGGGGATGGATTGCTCCGTGAGTACCCGGATGCGAACCCGCGTACGTTCGGGCCCGCCGACCCAGGGCTCGAGCGGATCGCCGACCGCGTGCGCCGCGGGTTGACCTAGCCGGTCAACGCGCCTTCAGCGTCTGCCCGTCCCGGCGAAATAGCAGAAGGGGCAGGATATGCCCCGCAAAGGAGGCTGCCGTGCGTCTATCGCTCATGCCCAAGAAGAGCCAGTTCTTCGTCCTCTTCGAGCAGCACGCTCA
>Ga0209161_10002585_pt1 | contig 14815 bp, 14 predicted proteins | sample GraSoiAngelo_155_FD_186169 | JGI IMG/M metagenome (GOLD analysis project Ga0209161, IMG submission 186169) | Grasslands soil microbial communities from the Angelo Coastal Reserve, California, USA - 14_1009_13_30cm (SPAdes) (version 2) | ecosystem: Environmental > Terrestrial > Soil > Grasslands...
CGGAGTCTTCCAGACCGCGCGCCAAATCCTCGACGCGTAGCGAGGGTCTGGAGGCACTCTACGGCTCGATCGGGCGCCAAGCGTTGGCGTGATCGGGCGCCAAGCGTAGGGGGGGAAATGGGGGGCCATTTCGGGGCCCCCCATTGATTGATTCAATCCAACAGATCGGCGGGGAGGCGCGGGCGCTCGGCCACGGTCAGCGTGAGGTCGCGACGGTGGCCGTCGCGGACGATCGTGATGCGCACGCGCTGACCCGGGCGCAAGGCCTTCACCTTCGCCAGGTAGTCCTGGTGGGTCCGGATCGCCGTGCCCTCGATCGTCGTCAGCACGTCGCCGCCGACGAGATACTCCTCGCCCTGCACGACGACCGACAGATTGCCACCACGCAGGCCGGCGCGGTCGGCCGGGCTACCGTCGTACACGACCTCGACGAGGTACCCCGGAGCGAGCGGGAGCTTGAGGATCGAGGACAGTTGGCCGTCGACCTCGCGGCCCTGCAGGCCGAGCCACGGGCGGACCACGCGACCCGTCTCGCGGAGCTCGCGCAGCACCGCCTTGGCGGCGTTGATCGGCAGGGCGAAGCCGATCGAGTTCGCCTCCTCGGAGATGAACGTGTTGATGCCCACGACGGCGCCACAGCGGTCGACCAGCGGCCCGCCGGAGTTGCCGGGGTTGATCGGCGCATCCGTCTGGATCATCGGCTGCTCCGCGAGGCCGGGCAGGAGACGATTGAGCCCGCTCACGATTCCCCGCGTCATCGTTTGCTCGAGGCCGATCGGGTTTCCGATCGCCACGACTTCATCGCCCACGCGCAGCGCGCCCGAATCGCCGAGGCGCGCGGCAGGGATCGGCGACGAGGACTCGATGCGCAGCAACGCCAGGTCGGTCACCGTGTCCATCCCCACCAGCCGGGCCGACGCGCGCGAGCCCGAGTCGAGCGTGACCGAGAGCGAGGCGGCACCGTCGACGACGTGAGCGTTGGTCAGCACTTGACCGTCGCGCTCGATCACGACGCCGGAGCCGACCACGGTCTCGAACCGACGCTGGGGCTTGGCCTTGTTGATCTTGGTGACCTGGATCGAGACGACGGTCGGCGAGACGCGCTCGAAGAGCGCCGCGAAGGAGTCCGTGCAGGTTTGCGCGACGGCGACTCCCGGCATCAAGATCGCCAGGAGCAGGAGGGCGGACACGCGCATCACGCAGGATCATAGCACTACCGGGACGGATTCGCGCCGGGCGGTATAATCGCCCAGTGCGCCTCGTCACGCCGCTTCTCCTGATCGCCGCGCTGCTGGTCCCCACGGGGGCGCACGCGGCCGACCGCGTCGTCGCCGCCACCCTCGACAACGGGCTCCGCGTGCTGTTGCTGGAGGATCACCGCAGCCCCATCGTCTCGTTCCAGGTGTGGTACCGCGTCGGCTCGCGCAACGAGCAGCGCGGCGCCACCGGGATCGCGCACTTCCTCGAGCACTTGATGTTCAAGGGGACGCCGACTCACGGACCGAAGCAGTTCGCGCGGCTCGTCGAGGAGAACGGTGGGCAGGACAACGCGTTCACCTCCCAGGACGTGACCTCGTACTTCGTCAACATCGCCGCCGACAAGCTCGACCTCGTGATCGAGCTCGAAGCCGACCGGATGCAGAACTTGACGTTGGATCCCAAGGAGATCGCCTCGGAGCGCGAGGTCGTCATCGAGGAGCGCCGGACGCGGACCGAGGACGACCCGGGCGGATTCCTCGGCGAGGAAGTCGGCTCGATCGCGTTCAAGGCGCATCCGTACGGCTATCCGATCATCGGCTGGATGGAGGACATCAAGCGGATCGCGCCCGACGAGATCCGCGCCTTCTACAAGACCTACTACGTCCCGAACAACGCGATCGTCGTGGCCGTCGGCGACTTCAAGGCGCCCGAGACGCTGGAGAAGGTCCGGCGGCGCTTCGGCCGGATTCCGCGCGGGCGCGTGCCGCCGCCCGTCGTGGCCGTCGAGCCTTCTCAGAATGGCGAGCGCCGCGTGGCGGTGAAGAAGCAAGCCGAGCTCCCGATCGTCTATCTCGCATGGCACGTGCCGAGCCAACGCTCCAACGACGCCCCCGCCCTCGAGGTGCTGTCGACGATCCTCGCCGGGGGACGCGCGTCGCGGCTCTACCGCGACCTGGTGTACCAGCGGCAGCTCGCGCTCGAGGCGGGGGGCGACTACTCCTACTTCGCCATCGACCCCAACCTGTTCTGGTTCTGGGCGACGCCAATGCCGGGCCAGACGGCCGAGACACTCGAGAAGGAGCTGATCGCCCACATGGACCGGCTCAAGAGCGAGCCGGTCACCGAGGAGGAGCTGGCCCGGGCCAAGAACCAGATCGAGGCGGCCATGGTTTTCCAGGAAGACTCGATCCACCGCCGGGCGTCGCTCCTGGCACGCTTCGAGGTGATCGGCGGCTTCACGCTCAAGGACAGTTTCATCGCCCGGATCCGCGCGGTCACCGCGGCGGACCTGACGCGGGTAGCGAGCACATGGTTCGCGCCGGACAAGAAGAGCATCGGCATCCTGCAGCCGAAGGAATGACCTCACCGCGCGTCGTCCGGCTCGTCGTCCTGCTGCTGGGCGTCCTGTCGGCCTCGACCGCCAGCGGCGAGCCGATCGCCCACCGGGAGGTGCTGCCGAACGGGATCGTGCTGCTCGTGGCCGAGCGGCCCGCGGTGCCGATCGTCGCGGTGCGCGTTCTCAGCCGGGCCGGCGCGGCCTTCGATCCGAGCGATCGCGCCGGGCTCGCCAACCTGACCGGCGCGTTGCTCACGCGCGGAACGGCGAAGCGGACGGGTCCCGAGCTCGACTCCGCGATCGAGTTCGTGGGCGGCAGCCTCGAAGCCGGCGCCGGCCGCGACAGTATCACGGTGTCGCTGGCCGTGCAGAAGAAGGACATGGCGCTCGGCCTCGATCTCATGAGCGAGGTCGTGCTGTCGCCGACCTTCCCGCAGGCCGAGGTCGCGCGCAAGATCTCCGAGATCCGAGCGGCGATCAAGCGCTCGGACGAGGATCCGAACGCGATTGCCGGGCGCGTCCTGTCACGGTTAATGTTCCCCGGCCACCCCTACGGCGTGCCGGTCGAGGGGACGCAGGAGTCGGTGGGGCGTCTGACCCGGGACGACGTCGTGAAGTTCCAGCAGGAGGTCATGCGCCCCGATACGACCGTGATCGCCGTCGTGGGCGCCGTCACCGTGGCCGAAGCGCGACGGGAGATCATCGGGCGATTCGGCGCGTGGGCCCGACCGACATCCGCGCCGCGGTCGATCACGGAGGCGACGGCCCCGCCGGCGCCCGGCGAAGAGACGGTGAAGCGCGAGCTCACCCAGGCCACGCTCATGTTCGGCCGGCCGGCCATCAGACAGACCGATCCGGATTATTTCCCGCTGGTCGTGGCCTCATACGTGCTCGGTGGCGGCTCGGCGTCGCGGTTGTACTCGCGCGTGCGGGAGGAGTCCGGGCTGGCCTATGCCGTCTACAGCTGGGTCCAGCCCTCGAGGTACGGGTCCGCGCTGTTCGTGACCTCGCAGACGCGGACGACCGAGGCGCCGAAGGTCATCGTGATGATCCGCGAAGAGCTCGCCCGCATGACCCGCGAGCCCGTCGCCGACAAGGAGCTGGCGCTCGCCAAGCAATACCTGATCGGCAGCTTCCCGCTCCGACTGGACACCTCGGGCAAGGTCGCCGACTTCCTGGTGGCGATCGAGGACCTCGGGCTTGGACTCGACTACGCGGATCGTTACCGCGAGCGAATCGGGCGCGTGACCGCGCTGGACGTCCAGCGAGTCGCGGCCAAGTTCTTCCCGCCGGCGGCCTTCAGCCGCGTCGTCGTCGGCGAGGGCAAATGATCCGCGCCGGGGCGCTGGCGCTGGCCGCGCTGCTGATCGGGCCGCCGGTCGTCGCGGCGGCGTCGTTCACGCTCGGGCCCGAGGAGCGCACCGCCGCGCTCCAGGTCGGCTCGCGCTCGGTCACGCTCGACACGTTCGACGCCGAGTGGCGCGTGGCCGGCCAATCGGGAGACTCGGTCACCGTGGTCACGCCGTTTCATCGTCTCGTCCTGGCCGGCCGCCACGCCGCGTTCAAGAACGAGCGGGTCAAACACGGCGAACCCGAGAAGCTCCTGCGCGAGCAGCAGGACCGGCTCGTGATCTGGGCAAGCCTCTACGGCTCGCGAGTGGATTTCGCGCGCTTCTACGGTCCGCGGCTTCTCGTGGGTGCGCGCGAGATCGAGCCCACCTTCGTCCAGAACGAGCGGACCGCCGTGCGGACCGAGGGCGGAGGCTATCTCGCGCGCTGCGTCTACGGCTTTCCGGTGAAGGACCTGACCCCGAAGGCGAACCTGCTCCTGGTCGTCCGCGACGCCGACGGCCGCGACGTCAGCCGCTTCACGATCGACCTCGCCACGATGAGGTGAGCGCGGCCCTCGCGTCGAAGCGTGCGCTGCCGGCGCACGGCTGGTTCGGTCTGGCGGTCATCGTCGGCGCCGAAATCTCTTTGATGGCCGGCGAGCCGACCGTCGGCGGCTGGTTCACGCCGATCGTGTGGACCGGCTACGTCCTGTTCGTGGACGCGCTGGTCCGTCGCCTCACCGGCCGCTCCTACTTGACCTCCGACCGAGGCGAGGGCGTTCTGGTGGCGCTCGCGTCGGTCGCCTGCTGGTGGCTCTTCGAGCTCTACAACGCGCCGCGCTTCTGGCGTGGCGGCGCTGAAGCGGTCGGGCTCTGGTGGCAATACCACGGTCTCGAGCCGAACCTCTTCCTGCGCCGCGTCGGCTATGACTGGTCGTTCGCGACGATCTTCCCGGCGCTCTTCCTCACCGCGGCCGCCCTGCGGGCGACGATCTTCCACGGGGCGCGCGTGCGCCCCCGGCGCCTCTCGCCGAAGACCCTCGGTCTCATGACGGCGCTCGGAGCCGTGAGCGTCGTGCTACCGCTCGTCATCGTGTCCGCGTGGCTCGTCCCGCTCGTGTGGATCGGCTGGGCGCTGGTCCTCGAGCCCCTGAACGCTCGGGCCGGGCGGCCGTCGTGGCTCGCCGATCTCGGGCACGGCGACGCGTCGCGCCTGCTCGCGCTGCTGGGCGCCGGCGCCATGTGCGGCGTTCTGTGGGAGTTCTGGAACTACTGGGCCGCGACGCGCTGGACCTACACGGTCCCCTATCTCGGCGGCGTCAAGATCTTCGAGATGCCGGTGCTCGGGTATCTCGGTTTCCCACCCTTCGTGCTCGAGTGCCACGCGATGTACCACTGGCTTCGCGGGCTCGTGGCCGCCCGGAGCGCGCCGACCCCGGTGCTATAATCCGCGGGCATCGATTCCGACCTCACGGAGGATACCCGCATGAAAGCGATCCGCGTCTCCACGCCCGGCGGCCCCGAAGTCCTGCGCCTCGAAGATGTTGCCGAGCCCGCGCCCAAGGCCGGCGAGGCGATCGTCAAGGTCGACGCGGCGGGGATCAACTACATCGACGTCTACCAGCGCTCCGGCCAGTACAAGCTCGCGCTCCCGCTGACGCTCGGCCTCGAGGCCGGCGGCACCGTCACGGCCGTCGCGTCGGACGTGACCGAGGTGAGGGTCGGGGACAAGGTCGCCTACACGGGCATTCCCGGCGCCTACGCCCAGTTCGCCGCGGTGCCGGCGCAGCGCCTGGTCACGCTTCCGTCCGGCGTGAGCACGAAGCAGGGCGGCGCCGCCATGCTGCAAGGGCTCACCGCGCACTACCTGGCGTGCTCGACCTATCCGCTGAAGAGCGGGGACACGTGCCTGGTGCACGCCGCCGCCGGCGGCGTCGGGTTGCTCCTGTGCCAGATCGCGAAGATGCGGGGCGCGCGCGTGATCGGGACCGTGTCCACGCCGGACAAGGCGAAGCTCGCGCGCGAGGCGGGCGCCGCCGACGTCATCGACTACAGCAAGCAGGATTTCGAGGCGGAGGTGAAGCGGCTCACCGACGGCAAGGGGTTGCAGGTCGTCTACGACGCCGTGGGCAAGACCACCTTCGAGAAGGGGTTCAACTGCCTGGCGCCGCGTGGCATGATGGTGCTCTACGGTCAGGCGAGCGGTCCGATCGGCCCGTTCGATCCGCAAACGCTCAACGCCAAGGGCTCGCTCTTCCTGACGCGGCCGAGCCTCAACCACCACATCGTCACGCGCGCCGAGCTGGTCCAGCGCTCCAACGAGCTGCTCGGCTGGATCCGTGACGGCAAGCTCAAGGTGCGCACGGAGTTCGAGTTTCCCCTGAAGGACGCGGCCGAAGCGCATCGGGCGCTGGAGGCCCGCAAGACGACGGGTAAGGTGCTGCTGATTCCGTGACCGCGCTAGAATAAGCGCGGAGGTACCCCATGAAACCAAGAGCGCTCCTGCTCATGGCAGTACTTACACTGATGTCGCTGCTGTTCCTCGATACCGCAGCCGTGTTCGCCCGCGCCAGCAGCGGCGGGAGTCGCGGCTCGCGCTCGTACTCGTCTCCCGCCACGCCGTCCAGTCCCTCGAGCCCCTCGCAGGTGACGACCCCGACGCCGTCCGCGTCCCAGCAGCAGCGGCCGGGCATGTTCGGTGGTGGCCTCATGGGCGGACTCGCCGGCCTGGCCCTGGGCGGGTTGATCGGCTCGATGCTGTTCGGAGGTCTCGGCGGCGGCTTCGGCGGCGGTGTGGGGCTCCTCGAGATGGTGCTCATCGGCGGCGCGGCCTTCCTCCTGTTCCGGATGTTCCGCGCACGCCAGCAGCCCCAGCCGGAGTACGCCGGGGCCGGCGGCGCCAGCGCGTACGGAGCCGGAGGGCAGAGCTGGCCGACCGGCGGCGGCGCCGCGACGGTGGAGGCTCCGGCGGGCGAGTCGGACCTCGACCGTGGGCTGGGGCACATCCGCGGCATGGACCCGAGCTTCGATCCCGACCGATTCACCGACTGGGCGAAGACCGCGTTCGTGGACGTTCAGGCCGCCATCGCCCGGCGCGAGCTGGGCGGGGTCCAGGATCGCCTCACGCCGCAGGAATTCGGACGCCTCCAGGCCCAGTGCGATCAGCTCCGGGGCGCGCGTCGGACCAACAAGATCGAGCGCGTCCAGATCGGGCGGGCGCAGGTGTCGGAGGCCTGGCAGGAGAGCGGCCAGGACTGGGTCACCGTGTGTTTCACGGTCTCGCTGGTTGACTACGTTGTCGACGACACCAGCGGCGCCGTCGTGGAGGGTTCGACCTCGCCGGAGAGCATCGAGGAGTACTGGACGTTCACCCGCCCGGTCGGCCCGAAGGCGTGGCGACTGTCGGCGATCCAGACGGCGTAATCGCTCCGTAGGTGCGCGTTGAAGCGCGCCCTGAAGTGGCTGGTCGGAATCGCTGCGGCGGTCGTCCTTCTGGCGATTGTCGCGGCGATCGCGCTTCCCTACCTCGTCGATAACACGCGCGTCCAGGCCCTGATCGCTTCCAATGCCTCGCAGGCGGTCGGCCGGCCCGTCAAGTTCACGTCCCTGTCCATCGCACTGTTCCCGCTCCCGGCGGTCGAGCTGCACAAGCTCGAGATCGCCGAGGATCCTCAGTTCGGCGCCGCGCCGTTTCTGACGCTCGAGACGGGCCGGATCCGCCTCAAGCTGCGTCCCCTGTTCAGTGGACGGGTGGAATTCGGTGACATCACGCTCGAGAGGCCGCTGATCGCGATCATCCAGAGCGCCGACGGCCGGCTCAACGTCGCGAGCCTGGGCCCAACGGGCGAGCCCAGGACGGCGTCACGTCCAGGAAAGCCGAGCGGTGCCGGCGCAGGAGGGACGATCGCGGCGATCGCGGCCCAGGTCAACATCAAGAAGGGAGCCGTGACGTACGTCGCTCGCGGCAAGGAAGGCGCCGGGACGCCCTACCGGGTCGAGGACCTCGACCTGACCCTCACCGGCCAGGGCATGCAACTCAACTTCAAGGGAGCGCTCAAGGTGGTCCCCGGCGATCTCGCGGTCAAGCTCGCCGACGGCGTCGTCGCGCTCAATGGCGCCAGGGCGGTCTCCGAGGCGCCGATCCGCGGCCGCGTGACCATCGAGGGCAAGGACGTCAGTCGACTCGTCGCCGCAGTCGCGGGCCCGACGCCCGCGATCTCCGGGCCCATCGCCGGCACGTTCTCGCTGGGCGGTACAGTCGCGGCGCCGAAGGTTTCGGGCGACGTGGAGATGGCGAAGCCATCGGTGACGCAGACGAACACGGCCTGTCCCGAGCCGAAGCAGCGCGTGCTTTCCCTGAATGCCCTGAAGATTGCCGGCGCGTCGTACGGCGGCAACCGCTTCCAGAGCCGCCCGGTCACCACGTCGATCGGCAAGGGCACCATCAGCCTCAACCTGACGGCGACGCTCGAGCACGGTGTGCGCGTGCAGCTCGGCGACCTCGCGCTCAAGGAGATCCCGATCGAGCGCGTGCTGGTCGATTACCTGTGCCAGGGCTACGCGGTGTCCGGGCCGCTCGATCTCACGGGTGCCGTGGCGTTCGGCGCGGACCTCTTCAACACACTCGACGGCGCGGGAGACCTCCGGATCGGTCCCGGCAAGGTCGTGGGGCCCCAGGCGCTCGCCCTGATCGGCACGGTCGTGCGCGTGGGCGGTGCGGTGTCGTCGCTGCTCGCCACGGACCTGCCGTCCACGCTGTTCGCCTCGCCGGTCGACTTCGACTCGATCACGGGAACGTGGAAGGTCACCAACGGCGTCCTCACCACGCGCGATCTGCTCTACTCGAGCCGCGCCATGAAGATCGGGGTCGCCGGGGAGTACGGCCTCGCGACCGGACGCGTGAACGCGGACTTGAAGGTGAACCACGGGCGCGGCGAGATCCGGGCGAAGGTCACCGGCAACGCGGCGTCGCCGTCCGTGCGGGTCGATCCGGCGTCGGTCGTCGGAGAGGGCGGCCGTCAGAAAGTCGAAGAAGGGATCCAGGACCTCCTCAAGCGCTTCAAGCGTTGAGGTGGCTAGCCGCTCGCGCTGAAGCGCCCGCCACCAAGCTTGCCGTCCTCGACCAGGCCCACGAAAAACGCGTAGAGCTGGTCGTACTCTTCATAACGCTGCTCGCCCAGGCGCGCGACCGTATCGACGCGCAGGGCCCGGTACATCGCCAATCGTCGTCGAAGGATCGGCCGCCACTCCTCCGAGAGATCCTCAGCATCGATCGCGTTGAATCCGGCGCGACCGATCAGCACCCGATAGCTCTCGAGCGTCTGCAGCGTCGTCGCCGCCATCCATTCCCAGAGCCGCTCTCGCTCCCGGTCGCTGAGGCCCGGCCGGGCCACCCAGTCGGTGAACGCGAGCCGCCCGCCCGGGGCCAGCACGCGATGGCACTCGCGGAGCACCGCGGGCTTGTCGGCGATGTGCAGGAGGGCTTCCTGGCTCAGGCAGACGTCGAAGGCGCCGAAGCCGAAGGGGAGCCGCGTCGCGTCGCCCCGGACGACCGCGACCCGCGTCTCTCGGACGAGCCGGTTGAGACGAGTGGCGCCCAGCGCTCGTCCCGCGTGGAGCTCGAGCGCCACCACCTTCGATCCCCGGCGCGTCGACAGAAACCGGGCCGGACCACCGAGGCCGGCACACACGTCGAGGACGCGGCTCTGGGCGCCGACCCCGGCCCGACGCGCCAGGGCGTCCACTGCGGCGAGGCCTCCGTAGTGGTCCTGGTCGAACTCGAACAGGTCGTCAACGGTCAGGCCCTCCGGAAGCCCCCGGCCGCGCCGGGCGAGTGCGGCGAGCACTCCGGCCTCGCTGATGGGATGGTGGTCGTAGAACTGGCTCACGCAGCGGCCGGGGGTGCCTTGAAGCATCAGCCCACGTATGGTAAAAGCAAACCCGGTTTGATCACACCTTAGACGAGGGAAGGCCCATGGGTAGCGGCGGCCGAGGCGGTCTCGAAGACATCGTCGTATCGACGTCGGACATCTGTTTCATCGACGGACGCGAGGGGCGACTCGTCTACCGCGGCTACGACGTCAACGACCTCGTCGAGCACTCCTCCTTCGAGGAGGTCATCTTCCTCCTCTGGCACGGTGGGCTCCCGAGCAAGAAGGAGCTCGTGGCCCATACGAAGGCGCTCAACGCCACCACGACCCGGCGGCTGCCGCCCGGCATCGTGTCGCTCCTGAAGGCGTTTCCGAAGAAGACCACCCCGATGGAGGTCCTGCGTACGGGGATCTCGGCGCTCTCGGCCTACGATCCGGACGCCGCCGACAACTCCAAAGACGCCACCGCCCGCAAGGCCCTCCGGCTGACCGCGCAGATGCCGACGCTGGTCGCCGCCTGGGAGCGGATCCGCCGCGGCAAGGCGCCGGTGGTGCCGAACCCGCGGCTGAACCTCGCGTCGAACTTCCTCTACATGCTGAGCGGCAAGAAGCCGACGCCACTGGCCGCCAAGACGTTCGACGTCGCGCTGATCCTCCACGCCGACCACGAGTTCAACGCTTCGACGTTCGCGGCGCGGGTGACGGCGGCGACGATGTCCGACCTGCACTCGTCGATCGTCTCGGCGATCGGCGCGCTCAAGGGGCCGCTCCACGGCGGCGCCAACGAGCAGGTGATGCTGATGGTCCAGAAGATCAAGTCGCCGGCGAACGCCGACGCCTGGATCCGGAAGGCGCTGGCCGACCACGGCCGCGTCATGGGCTTCGGCCACCGCGTCTACCGGGTGGAAGACCCGCGCGCGAAGCACCTGAAGCGGCTCGCGACCGAGCTCGGCCAGCAGGCCGGGGACACGAGCGCGGTGCAGATCCTGGACACGGTCGTGCGGGTGATCGGCGAGCAGAAGAAGATCTTCCCGAACGTCGACCTCTACTCCGGCGCGGCCTACGCGTCGATGGGGATCGCCACCGACCAGTTCACGCCGATCTTCGCGATGAGCCGGGTGGTCGGCTGGGCGGCGCACGTGATGGAGCAGCACGCCAACAACCGGTTGATCCGGCCGCGCGCGGAGTACACGGGCCCGACGCACGCGACGTACGTCCCCATCGATCGGCGCTAGGGAGGCGGTGCGCGCCTCGCCGCGCGTGAGCCTCGTGATGTGCGTCTTCAACGGGCTCGAGGACACCCGCGCGTGCCTCGAGAGCCTGCGCGGTACGACCGAGCCGTTTCGCCTGATCGTCATGGACAACGGCTCGACGGACGGGACCCCCGAGTTCCTCGAGCGCTTCGCGTACCCGTACCCGCTGACCCACGCACGGAGCGAATCCAACGCCGCCGTGATCGCCGCGCTCAACCGCACCTGGCGGCTCGCCGACACCGAGTTCCTCTGCTTCTTGCACAACGACACGGCGATGGTGGAACCGGCGTGGCTGTCGCGGCTCCTGGCCGCGCTGGCCGAGCCCGGGGTCGGGCTGGCCGGCCTCTACGGCGCCAAGCGCCTCCGGGGCGACGGCCGCGCGGCCGGCCGCACGATCGTGCACAGCCTGGTGCCCACGCCGACGGTGCGCCCACCGTGGGAGGACGTGGTCTTCGTCGACTCCGTTTGCATGGCGATCTCGCGGGAGCTCATGGATGCCGTCGGCGGCTTCGACGAAGGCTACGGCTTCTATCACGGCCACGACCGCGACCTGTCGCTGGCGGTCCTCGAGCACGGCCGCCGGTGCGTGGTGGTCCACGCCCCGTTCGACCACCGTGGTGGTCGAACGCGCACGCGCGGCTTCGACGCCGACCCCGGCCGCGAGCGCGCCGACCTGGCCCAGCGCCAGGCGGCGGTCACCCGCTTCGCAGCGAAGTACCGCCACCGCCTGCCGTGCGACGCGCGGGGGACCGGCGAGCGCCTGCGCGACTTCGCCAGGAAGATCGGCCGGAGGCGAGGATGAGCGTGCTCCGGATCGGGATCGTCGGCGCCCGGTTCGCGGCCGAGCTGCACGCGACGAACTACCGGCCGCTCCGCGGCCAGCGAGTCGAGCTGACCGCGGTCTGCGCGCGCACGCCGGAGCAGGCCGAAGCCTTCGCCCGGCACCACGCGATCCCGCGTGTGTTCACCGACTATCGGGCGCTCGTCGACTCGCCGGACGTCGACGTCGTCGACATCTGCGCCACGACCGACCGCCACCACGAGATCGCGATCGCGGCGGCGCAGGCCGGCAAGCACGTCATCGTCGAGAAGCCGCTGACCGGCGCCTTCTGCGAGGCGACGGAGCCGCGCGAGCGGATGCTGGCGGTAGCACTCGCCAACGCCGATGCGGTGCTCGAGGCCGTCGCCAAGGCCGGCGTCACGCTCTGCTATGCGGAGGATTTCGTCTACGCGCCGCCGGTGGCGAAGCTCCGCCGCCTGCTCGGCGCGAGCGGCGGCGCGATCCTCGAGCTGCGGGCCGAGGAGAGCCACTCGGGCTCGCACGCCGCCTACGCTCGGCGCTGGAAGAGCGCCGGCGGCGGCGCGCTCCTCCGGATGGGCTCGCACCCGATCGGCGCGGTGCTCCACCTCAAGCACTGGGAGGGTCTGCAACGGCGTGGGCGCCCCGTGCGGGTCCGCGCGGTCTTTGCGGAGGTCGCGAACCTCACGCGGCTGCCCGCGGTCTCCGGGCTCACGCGCCATATGTCGACCAAGGCCGAGGACGTCGAGGACTGGTCGGTCGCCGTCCTGACGTTCGAGGACGGCACCATGGCCACGATCCACTCGAACGACATCACGCTGGGCGGCGTCCGCAACGTGGTGACCGCCTACCTGACCAACGCGGTCATCCAGGCGAACATCAACCCGAACAACACCCTGACCGTGTACGCGCCGGACGGGGCCGTGTGGGGCGACGAGTACATCACCGAGAAGGTCGAGACCAAGGCGGGCTGGCAGTTTCCGAGCCCGGAGGAAGACTGGATGCGTGGATATCCCCAGGAGCTGGAGGACTTCGTGGCCGCGATCAGCGAGCGCCGCGAGCCGCTGTCGGGCGGGCTGCTGGCGCGCGAGGTCGTGGAGGTGATCTACGCCGGCTATGTCTCGGCGGCGACGGGCCGCCGCGTCGAGCTGCCCCGGCCATGATCCCCTTCGCGAAGGGGCACGGGCTCGGCAACGACTACATCGTCATCGACGAGACGGATCTCAAGGAGCCCCTATCGACCAAGGCCATCGTGCGAATCTGCGATCGGAACTGGGGCGTGGGCTCCGACGGGATTCTGTTGTCGGTCCCGAGCGCGCGCGCCGACTTCGGGCTGCGCATCTTCAACCCCGACGGGAGCGAGGCGGAGAAGTCCGGCAACGGGCTCCGCATCTTCGCGAAGTACCTCTGGGATCACGGTCGAGCGAAGAAGACGACGTTCACGGTCGACACCAAGGGCGGGATCGTCGAGTGCCAGTGCCGGGTCGAGGCCGGCCGGATGGGCTTCGTCACCGTCGAGATGGGCCGGGCGACCTTCCGCGCGCCCGAGATCCCGATGAACGGGCCGGACCGCGACGTGGTGAGCGTGCCGCTCCAGCTCGCCGACGGCACCACGCTGGCCGTCACCGCGGTGTCGGTCGGCAACCCGCACTGCGTGACCTTCGTGGATCGCCTGGACGAGGGCGAGTGCCGCCGGCTCGGTCCGCTCATCGAGAACCACCCGGCGTTTCCGAACCGGACGAACGTCCAGTTCGCGAAGGTGTCCGGCCGCGGCTCGGTCGACATCCGCATCTGGGAGCGCGGCGCCGGCTACACGCTGGCCTCCGGCTCGTCCTCGTGCGGCGCCGCCTCCGCGGCGGTGAAGAACGGTCTCTGCGACCACGGTCGGGTGCGGGTCGGCATGCCCGGCGGCGAGCTCACGATCGAGGTGCGCCCGGACTGGTCGCTCCGACTGGACGGCCCCGTCGAGGAGGTCTATCGCGGGACCCTCACCGCAGAGTTCGCGGCGTCGCTGTGAGCCGCCTCTGCGTCTTCTGCGGCTCGTCGGCAGGCGGTCGCCCCGGCTATGCCGACGCCGCGCGCCGTCTCGGCGCCGAGCTGGTGGCGCGGGGGATCGGCCTGGTCTACGGAGGCGGCAAGGTGGGGCTCATGGGCGTCCTCGCCGACGCGGTGCTGACCCAGGGCGGCGAAGCGATCGGCATCATCCCGGAGCCGCTGGTCGCTCGCGAGCTGGCCCACCGCGGGCTCACCGAGCTGCGCATCGTGGGCTCGATGCACGAGCGCAAGGCGACGATGGCCGCGCTGGCCGACGGGTTCATCGCGCTGCCCGGCGGCTTCGGCACCCTCGAGGAGACGTTCGAGATCCTCACCTGGGCGCAGCTCGGCATCCACGCCAAGCCGGTGGGCGTCCTGAACGTGGAAGGCTACTGGGACGGGCTCCGCCAGCTCGTCGGTCAGGCCGTGGCGGAAGGCTTCGTGCGGCCGGAGTACGCCGAGCTGTTGATGTTCGCCGAGACGCCGGCCGCACTGCTCGATCGGTTCGCCGCCTGGCGCCCGCCCGATATTCCCCGGGCCTGGCTCGATCCGAGCCGCGTGTAGCGCTCCATCAGCTCCGCCACGCGCGAAGCGCACGCCGAGCCCGCCAGCGCGGCGACCAGCGTGAGCGCTAGCGCGAGTGCCGAGTCCTCGATCGACGGCAGCGCGTGACTCAACGCCGGCAGGCGCCCGAGCGCGACTCCGGCGACCAGCGCGAGCGAGACGCCGAAGACGACGGCCGCGAGGCGCCGACGTCTCGACGGATTCGCGGCGGCCATCAGCGCTCCCGGAACCAGCGGGATCAGACGCAGCGTCAGTGACCGCCCCGGGGTCGTGCCGTTGCGCCGGGCCATCTCGTGGGCGACGGCGATCGGCGAAGACGGATCGGCGGCGATCGCCTCCTCGATGGCCGGTCTCGGCTGGAGCAGCGCAAATCCAATATCACCGACCACGAGGATCGAGAGCTGCACGGCCAGCGCGCCCACGGTGAG
>Ga0209161_10002587_pt1 | contig 14810 bp, 16 predicted proteins | sample GraSoiAngelo_155_FD_186169 | JGI IMG/M metagenome (GOLD analysis project Ga0209161, IMG submission 186169) | Grasslands soil microbial communities from the Angelo Coastal Reserve, California, USA - 14_1009_13_30cm (SPAdes) (version 2) | ecosystem: Environmental > Terrestrial > Soil > Grasslands...
AACCACGTTGGCCCAGAAGCGGGAGCCGTCCTTCCGAATTCGCCACCCCTCGTCTTCCGCGCGGCCCTCGCGCGCGGCGAGCGCGAGCAGCCGCGCCGGCTTGCCCGCCGCCACCGCGTCTGCAGGATGGAAGCGAGCGAAATGCTGCCCCACGATCTCCTCGGCCCGGTAGCCCTTGATGCGCTGTGCCCCGGTGTTCCAGGTGGACACGCGTCCCGCGCCATCCAGCATGAAGATCGCGTAGTCCCGGACGCCCTCGACCAGCAGGCGGAAGCTGTCCCCGCTTTCGCGGGGGGTGGCAGTGGCGGCCTCTGCGCGCTTTCCCATCATCATGGGAAGTTTGGCAGGCCGTACATTCCAGGCAAGCGTCTTGTAATGGAGTGACCGTCGCGGCACCGCAACACTGGACGACAGCGTGGAGGATGAGGGCGTGCAGCTGCGCGAACACGTGCCCCTCGCCCCGTACACGACACTCGGGCTTGGGGGGAAGGCCCGCTACTTCGTCGATTGCGACACCGGGGAACAGGTCTGCGCGGCGCTTGCCTACGCCGCCGAGCGGCGCCTGCCGGTGTACGTGCTGGGCGGCGGCAGCAACGTCGTCTTCCTCGACTCAGGGTTCCCCGGCCTCGTCTTGCGCATCACCATCGGCGGGATGGGGTGGCGCGACAGGCCCAACCCCGAGGTCCGTGCCGGCGCCGGCGTCGATTGGGACTCGCTGGTGCAGAGCGTGGTGGAACGCGGCTGGACCGGGGTCGAGTGCCTGTCGGGCATCCCGGGGACGGTGGGCGGTACGCCCATCCAGAATGTGGGTGCGTACGGGCAGGAGATCGCCGAGACGCTGGTGAGCGTCGCCTGTCTCGATAGGACCACCTTCGAGCGGCGAACGTTCACCGCGCGGGACTGTGACTTCGGCTATCGGGACAGTCGGTTCAAGCGCGCGGACCGCGGGCGGTACGTCGTGCTCGAGGTGACACTGCGGCTTGCTCCTGACCAGAAGCCACGAATCCGTTATCCCGAGCTGCAGCGTGCCGTGGCCGGCCTCGGCGGGCTTGAGACGATTACCCCGACGGAGGCGGTCCGCCTGGTGCGGCAGGCTGTGCTCACGCTGCGCCGCAGCAAGTCCATGGTGCTCGACCCCGCGGACCCCAACACCCGGTCGGTCGGCTCGTTCTTCACGAATCCCGTGCTGTCGGTCGCCGCCTTCGCCGACCTCGAGAGGCGCTGGAAGGGGATCCCATCGTTTCCGGCGGACGGGGGCGTGAAGGTCCCGGCGGCGTGGCTCGTGGAGCAGGCAGGGTTTCCCAAGGGATACCGGGGCGTGGGGAGCGGGGCAGGGATCTCGACCCGTCACGCGTTGGCACTCGTGAATCTCGGCGGTACGAGCGCGGACCTCCTGGCGCTGGCGGAAGAGGTTCGGGCCGGGGTAGAGAAGCAGTTCGGCATCCGACTCGCCTACGAGCCGGAGGTGGTCAGTCCGCCTTCCCCGCCACCTTCCCGATCGCGCTGATCAGGTCGTTGAAGTCGTAGGGCTTCATCACCGCGGGCTGGCCGCACTCGTCGAGAAAGCGGCGCGTCTCGTCGCGCGCGCGGTCGCCGGTGACGAAGACGAAGCGCTCCGCGAGCAGGGGGCGCTGCTCGCGCAGCTGCTCGTACAGGGCCCGGCCGCCGAGCCGCGGCATCTGCAGGTCCGTCACCACCGCGTCGAAGCGATCGCTCGCGGGCCCGAGTCGCTCGATCGCTTCGAGGCCATTCTCGACCGCGACGACCTCGTGGCCCTCGCGCTCGAGCAGCAGGCGCATCGCCTGACGGTTCACCGCGTCGTCGTCCACGACGAGGATACGCAGCTTGGGCAGCGACGGCGTGGCGGCGGTCGCGCGCGCCAACGGTGCGAGCACGCTCTTCGGTAGCGTCACCACCACCTCGGCGCCGCCTCCGGGACGGGGGCGCAGTCGCAACGTCCCCCCCGACGACTGGGCCAGCGCGCGCGCCAGCGCGAATTCGATCTCGCCCCCGCCCGCGCTCTGCGTGAAGCGGAACGGCGTCACCAGCCGCTGCTCGGCCTCGACCGAGAGCGGAGTCCCTGAATCCCACAAGGAGATGGTGAGCGAGGGTCCGGTCTCGGTCACGGCGATGCGCAGCTCGCGCGGCGGCTGGCTGTCGCGCAGCCGACGCAGCGCGAAGTCCAGCAGCTTCATCAGCATCTCCGTGAGCTGCGCCATTGGGCAGGCGACCATCGGGAGCTCGTGGGGAATGCTCCGTACCAGCTTTACGCCCAGCTCCCTGAGCGTCCCCTCGCGCTCGGCGAGCACGCCGTTCAGCACGATGGAGCAGTCCGACGGCTCCGCCGCCCCGATAGGGTGCTGCGCCAGCTCGAGGAAGTGCTGCGTGATCTCGGCCGCCCGGCGCACTTCGCCGTGCAGCATCATGAGGGCCCGCGCGCGCTCGGGGTCGAGCGGACTGCCGTGCAGCAGGTCGGCCAGCGCCCCGATTGCCGCGAGACGGTTGTTGAGAGCGTTCAGCACGTTCGCCGAACCCTCGTCCAGCACCACGTGCTGCACCTCCGGGGGCGCGAAGCGCGCGGCGGGGGGAGGCGGGGGGAGCAGCGGCGCAGCAGCGCCGCGCGCCGCCGCGCGCTGTCGGCCGATGAGCGTCCCGACGAAGACGCCGATCAGCGCACCGAAGGCGAACGCGACCCAGAGTTCCATGGGGCACCAATCTAGTGCACACCGGCGCGCCGCGCCGCATCGGTTGACCCCCCAAAGCGCCGATTCTACCTTTCTTCGGCCGCCCTGGTGGTGAAACTGGTAGACACACTGTCTTGAGGGGGCAGCGCCGCAAGGCATCCCGGTTCGAATCCGGGCCAGGGCATTCCCGCCGCCGTCGAAGGGCTACGCGCCCGAGCCCACTCTCTCGACTCGCGGCGCGTTGCCGTGGGGCCGCTCACGCGGGCTCCATTTCCACCTTGATGCCGCGCCACTTTCCCTGGCGGAACCGCCCGACGCTCAGCGCACACCGCGTGATGTGGCCCAACAGAATGGCCGTCCAGATGTCGGCGGGGCGCAGGCCGCGGGTCGCTTGGAACACGGTGCAGAGACCGAGTGGCACCACGATCTGAGACACGATCGAGATGTACAGCGGCGAGCGGGTGTCGCCCGTGCCCTGGAGGCCCCCCGTGTACGTGAGGGCGACGGTGACGAAGAGCCCGGAAACACTGAGGAAGGCGAGGAGCTGGGCGCCCAGGCCGACGACCACCGGGTCCGTCATGCCGAACAGCCCGAGCAGGGAACGCGGGATTGTGAGGAACAACACGCCGATCGCCGCCGCGAGCCCGAGGCCGAGCCCCGCCGCGACGTGCACACCGTGCACCGCGCGCTCGGGACGGCCGGCTCCCAGGTTCTGACCCCCGACGGTGGCGGCGGCGCTCATCAACCCCACCGACGTCCACGTGATGAAGGAGAACAGCTCGGTGTACCCCACCGCATAGGCGGCTTGCGCTTCGGCGCTCTGCGCGAGCGAGCCGATGAAGCGGAGCAGCAACACGCCCGCGATGTTCATCGCGATCCCCTGAACGCCGGTGGGCAGCCCGAAGCGGAACAGCTCGCGGATGATGCCCCAGTCGGGCCGCCAGCTCATGCCGCGGTGCCACGTCACCGGGAGCCGCCCGGAGAGCAGCAAGTACCCCGCGATGCCGCTCACGACAATGCCCGCCACCGCGGTGCCGACGGCGGCGCCGGCGGTGCCCAATCGCGGCAGGGGTCCGAGGCCCGTGATGAACGCCACGTTGCACGCGATGTTCAGAACGGTGAGGAGGATTCCGAGGCGCAGCGGCGTGCGCGCGTCGCCCGCGGCCCGTAAGGCCCCACTCACCATGAAGAAGAGCAGCATCCCGAGGCTGCCGACGAACATGATACGGAGGAACGGCAGCGCCTCGACGCGCACCGCGGGCGCGGCGTTCACGACGCCGAGCAGCGACGGCGCCAGCACCCACCCCAGCGGAGCCAGCAGCAATCCCCACAGCGCCACCGCGGCGAGGAAGGCTTGGTAGACGGTGCGGTTCACCTTGTCGGGGTCGTTGGCCCCGGCGAAGCGGGCGACCAGCACGCCCATCCCGCTGAACACCGATATCACGAACACGATGACGACGATGAAGATCTGGATCGCGACGCCGATCGCGGCGTTGCCGGCGTACCCCACGAAGTGGCCCACCAGGGCGTGATCCACGACGCCCTGGAGCCCGCCGATGAGATTTTGCAGCATCGTGGGCCACGCGAGCATCCAGACGGCGCGCGCGAGCGGACCCTCGACGATAGAGCGGTCGAGCGGTTTACCTCCCCCGCTTGGCATCCAGGCTCCACGGCCCCGGCCCGGCGGCGGAGAGATAAAGCCAGACAAAGCAGAACAGGATGGCGGGATGCCCCTGATTGAGCACCGGCCAAAAGCCCTGTGGCGCGTGGCCCAGGAAATACGCGACCGCCATCTCGCCCGAGAGAATGAAGGCCACCGGCCGCGTGAACAGTCCGACGAGGAGGAACAGGCCGCCAAACGCCTCGAGCATCCCGGCGATGCCGGGCAGCGACGTGATCGGCGCCGTGCCCCCGCCTGGCATGATGGCCGCCGGAAACGCGAACAGCTTGGCCGTCCCGAACTGTATGAAGAGAAAGGCGGCGACGATCCGGAGGACGCTGAGCAGGTACGGCGCCCGCGTCGGCCATTTCGCGGCGATGCTTGGTGCGGTCATGATACGCGTCTCACTTTCCGTTTTCTTGGGTGAAGGGGACCCGGCCGCCGGTGGCCAGCCACGAGCCGCCAATGTCCTCCGAGCGATCTTATAGGCCTCCCATACGTCGAACGAGGCTCGGCGAGATCGACATCAAGAGGGACGATGTTATCGGGCGCTAAGAAAGGCGGTCACGTCGCGGGCGAAGGGCTCCGGCTCATCCCGAGCAGGGCGACCTGCGGCACGCCGAGCTCTCGCCTGAGTCGTGCGCGCTGACATGGTAGGGACGAAGTGCATCAGGTTTGCGTGACCTTGTCAAGGGTGAGGCAGCGTGCCATCAGACGAACGTCTCCCAACCGCTCCGTCCACCCGGCAAACGCGTCGGTGGGGCCGCGCCACCGAAGCTCGTGCACATCGCGAAACAGCGGGGCGTCGGTCCTGAGCGTCGCCAGGCTCTTGAACAGCAGCGCTCGCTCACGGTGGTCCCCCAGCACCTTCGCGGGGAAGTCCTCGATCGCGCCGTGTTGGTTCAAGAGCCGCGCGGCCGTGACCGCGCCGATCCCGGGGATGCCGGGGTATCCGTCTTGCGCGTCGCCCACGAGCGCGAGGAAGTCCGGAATCAGGAGAGGCTCCACGCCGAACTTCTCGCGCACCCCTTCGGCGTTGCGGATCTTCTGGCCCCTGCGGTCGACCTGCACGACCCGATCGCCCCGGACACACTGCGCCAGGTCCTTGTCCGGTGTCCAGATGCAGACCTTCTCCACCCTCTCATCTCTGGAGGCGATCTGCGCCGCGGAGGCGAGCGCGTCGTCGGCCTCCAGCTCGGTCATGGGCCATACCGCCACCCCCATCGCGGTGAGTGCTTCCTCGAGCGGGTGGAACTGCGCGAGCAGGGCGGGCTCGATGCCTTCTCCGGTCTTGTAATCGTCCCAGAGGTCATTGCGAAACGACTCGATGACGTGATCGGTTGCCACGCCGACGTGCGTGGCTCCCTTCTCGATCATCTCCAATACCGAATGGAGCACGCCGACGACGGCGCCGAAGGGCTGATCCTCGCCCTTGGTGGCGTGACGCCGGCCGTAGAACTGGCGGAACAGCTCGTAGGTGCCGTCCACGAGGTGAACGATCATCGTGCGGAGCGTGCTCGAGCCGCGCGCTCCAGGAGCAGCGTGCGCTCGCGGGCGTTGCGGGTGAGCGACGCCGCGCGCTCGAACTCCGCGCGCGCCTCGGCGAAGCGGCCGAGCTTGTCGAGGAGGTCGCCGCGCACGGCTGGTAACAGATGGTACGCCTCGAGTGACGGCTCCGACGTCAGCGTGTCGACGACCTCGAGGCCGGCCGCCGGACCGAACGCCATCCCCAGCGCCACCGCCCGATTGAGGTCCACGACGGGGGATGGTACCAGCTGGGCGAGCGCGTCATAGAGCGCCACGATGCGGGTCCAGTCGGTCTCTTCCGGCGCGCGGGCTCGCGCGTGACAGGCGGCAATCGCGGCCTGGAGCGCGTACGGGCCGTACCCGCCGCCGGGCGCCTCGGCGCGCTCCAACGCCGCCAGACCGCGGCGGATGAGGAGGTGGTCCCACCGTCCGCGGTCTTGATCGAGCAGCAGGATCGGCTCGCCCGCTGGGCCGACGCGCGCCCCCGAGCGTGACGCCTGGATCTCCATCAGCGCCACGAGGCCGTGCACTTCCGGCTCGAGTGGAACGAGCTCAGCCAGGATCCGGCCGAGCCGAATGGCGTCCTCACACAGCGCCGGTCGCATCCAGTCGTCGCCGGCGGTCGCCGAGTAGCCCTCGTTGAAGACGAGGTAGATCACCTCGAGGACCGACGAGAGACGGGCGGCGAGGTCGGCGCCGCGGGGGACTTCAAAGGGGACGCGCGCCGCCGCGAGCGTGCGCTTGGCCCGGACGATGCGCTGCGCGATGGTGGCCTTCGGGACCAGGAAGGCTCGCGCGATCTCGTCGGTGGTCAGGCCGCCGAGCAGACGCAGCGTGAGCGCCACGCGCGCCTCGGTCGTGAGCACCGGATGACAGGCGGTGAACATGAGGCTCAGGAGGTCGTCGCCAACGTGATCGTCGATCGCGGCATCGAGGTCTCGCTCAGGGCTCTCCTGCCTGGCCGAGAGCTCGTGCCCGAGCTCGGCGTGCTTGCGCTCGAGCAAGGTGCCGCGCCGAAACAGGTCGATGGCCCGATGCTTCGCGGTAGCCATCAGCCAGGCCCCCGGGCTATCCGGGACGCCCGACTCTGGCCACCGCTCGAGCGCGGCGACGAGCGCGTCCTGGGCGAGGTCCTCCGCGGTGCCGACGTCGCCCGTCAGCCGCGTGAGCCCCGCGATCACCTTCGCCGACTCGATCCGCCACACGGCCTCGATCGCGCGGTGGGTATCGGATGCCGTCACCGCCTGGCCTCGTTCTGCGCGACACGCGCCTTGACGAGCTTCCGTACGAGCGCCGCCGGCAGGGGCTTGTCGACGGTAAAGCGGATGGTGCCCTTGGAAGTTTGGTACGGCGCGAGTGCTTTCTTGTAGACCTTCGCGAGCGAGGTACTCATGAAGAGGCTGCAATGCTCCTTGAACGCGGCGTAGCCCACCACCATTCCGTGGTGCTTGAACGAGGCGAATTTTTTCATGCTCACGCGAGGTCCAGCTTGCGGAAGCGCTCCACCGCCTCGCTGGGACCGAAATCGTCCAGCTCGTACAGCTGGCGCACCTCGATCTCGCCGTCCGTCAGGGCGGGATTGGGGAAACGCCTGGCCCATTCGAGCGCCTCTTCCCGTGACTTCACCTGGATGAGCGTGTAGCCGGCGACCAGCTCCTTCGTCTCGGTAAAGGGCCCATCGATTACCGTGCGTTTGCCTCCGGAGTACTTGATGCGCCAGCCCTTTGAGCTCGGCTGCAGTCCCGAGGCATCGAGCAGGACGCCGGCCCTTTGCAGCTCCTCGTGGTACTTGGCCATCTCGGCAAAGAGAGGCTCCCAGGCCGGCCCGATCGGCATGACCTCGGCTTCCGAGTCCTTCGTGGCCTTCACAATGATCATGAATCGCATGGTTCTATCTCCCCTTCTTTGCCCTGGCGCTTGCCTCGGCGCGCAGGCGCTCCTCTTGCTTCCTGACCTCGGGCGTGAGCGCCGGACCGAAGTCGTCCGCCTCGAAGACCTGGCGAATCTCGACCTCGAAGCCGTCCTCGAAGGGCGCACGCTTGAGCCACTCGATCGCCTCTTCCTTGGACTTCACCTGCCACAGCCAGAACCCGGCGATCAGCTCCTTCGTCTCGGCGAACGGTCCGTCGATCACGGTCCGTTTGCTTCCCGAGAATCGGACACGCGCGCCTTTGGAGCTCGCCTGGAGCCCCTCGGCCGCGAGCAGCACGCCGGCTTTCGCCAGCTCTTCGTTGAACTTCCCCATCGCGGACAGGGCCCTCTCGTTCGGGAGGACACCCGCTTCGGAGTCTTTGTTGGCTTTCACCAGGATCATGAATCGCATTGTCATCTCTCCTCGTGGTTGTCTAGCTACACGACGAGCGAGGGGCGGCGAAATCGACCTCTCCGTTTCGGAGAGGGGGGGAGTTATAACGTTCCCCTCTCCCGAAGGGAGAGGGGAACAGGGGGTGAAGACCGGCGCGAGAGAGGGTCAGGGGTGAGGACTACCCGCCGGCAATGGCTCCCAAGACGACAAAGGGCTCCGCCCCCGCAACGACCGCGGCGGGCAGCGGAGCGTCCGGCGGCTCGTGCGTCAGATCCCGCTCGCAGGCAAAGAACCGCAGGAACGGGCGGCGCTGCTCGGTGACGTGGTCGCGGATCGTCCCGCGCAGCATCGGATACTGCGCTTCGAGGGCGGCGAGGACCGACGCCCGCGTCACCTGGCCGGGGACGTCGAGCATCACCTCGCCGCGCACGTGCGCCAGCATCCGCAGGTGCGGCGGGAGCACGACGCGGATCACGGCAGCGTCTGGACCTCAACGGACAGCACGGCCGGGAGATCTCGGACAATGGGCGTCCAACTGTCTCCGGCATCGGCCGACAGATACACCTGCCCGCCCGTGGTGCCGAAATACACACCGCACGCATCGAGGGAGTCGACGGCCATCGCGTCGCGCAGCACGTTGACGTAACAATCGCGCTGCGGCAGGCCCTTCGTGAGCGCTTCCCACTCGTTGCCACCCGTGCGGCTGCGATACACGCGCAGCTTCCCCTCGGGCGGATAGTGCTCCGAGTCGCTCTTGATCGGGACGACGTAGATGGTGTCCGGCTCGTGCGCGTGCACGTCGATCACGAACCCGAAGTCGGTCGGCAGGTTCCCGCTGATCTCGCGCCACGACTCGCCCGCGTCGTCCGAGCGCATGACGTCCCAGTGCTTCTGCATGAAGAGCACCTTCGGGCGCGACCGGTGCAGCGCGATGCGGTGGACGCAGTGGCCCACCTCGGCCGTCGGGTCGGGAATGTACTGCGAGCGCAGGCCCTGGTTGATTGGCTTCCAGGTCGTGCCACCGTCGTCCGAACGGAAAGCACCCGCGGCCGAGATGGCCACGTGCATCCGCCGGGGGTTGCTCGGGTCGAGCAGGATCGTATGGAGGCACATCCCGCCGGCACCGGGCTGCCACTTGGGCCCCGTGCCGTGGCCGCGCAGGCCGGGGAGCTCCTGCCACGTCGTGCCGCCGTCACTCGTGCGAAACAGGCCCGCGTCCTCCACCCCGGCGTACACCGTGTCGGGATCCGTGAGTGACGGCTCGAGGTGCCAGACGCGCTTGAACTCCCAGGGGTGCTGCGTGCCGTCGTACCACTGGTGCGTGGTGAGGGGTTTGCCGGTGTCCGGAGAGGCGTCGTAGACGAACTTGTTGCTCTCGCCGGCCGGCATGCCGTCCGGCGTCTTCGTCATTCCACCGCCGGGCGTCTCCCACGTCTTGCCGCCGTCGCACGAGCGCTGGATGACCTGTCCGAACCACCCGCTCGACTGCGACGCGTAGAGGCGGTTGGGATCGGCGGAGGATCCCTTCACGTGATAAATCTCCCAGCCGGCGAAGTGCGGGCCGCTCACGTCCCACTGCTTGCGCTTGCCGTCCGCTGTCAGGATGAAGGCTCCCTTTCGCGTGCCGACCAGTACCCGTACACCGCTCATGACGCGCTCCTTTCATGACGCGCCCCGTCATGGGGCCAGGAACCACACCTGACGAATCTCGCACTCCCCTTCCCACCCTGGCCAGTGCTGCTGGTGCAGTCGCATGAATCGCCGCGCAGCCTCGAGCGCCTCTTCTCGCGACTTCGCCTCGAGCACGGCATAACCGCCGACGACCTCCTTGGCCTCGGCGAAGGGCCCGTCGGTCACCGTCAGCTTCCCTCCTGACACCCGGAGGCGTGCGCCCGTCGAGCTGGCGGAGAGTCCTCCCGTCTGGACCAGCGAGCCATCCCGGAGGGAGTCCTCGGTGAGCTTGGCCATGGCGTCCAGGAGCGCCTGTGGCGGAGGCCCCTGGTTCTCGGCGGACTTCACGATCGAAAGGAATCGCATGGCCTACCTCCCCGCGGCCTTCTGGACGTCGGGCGGGAAGTCCGACAGCTCTTGCACCTGGCGTACCTCGATGATGTCGCCCTCCAACATGGGCGCGCGTTTCGCCCATTCGACCGCCTCTTCCTTCGACTTCACCTGGATCATCCAGTATCCGCCGAGCAGCTCTTTGGCCTCGGCGAACGGCCCATCGGTGACCTTGGGCTTGCCACCCGAGAAGCGTACGCGGGCCCCGTTGGGGGGCGGCTGGAGCCCGTCGAGCCCGAGCAGGACGCCGGCCTTGGTCAGGGACTCGTTGTACTGCGTCATCTTGGCGACGAGCTCGGCCGGCGGCATGAAGTCCGCCGACGCATTCTCGTACACCTTCGGGATCACCAGCATCATGAATCGCGGCATCGCCATGTCTCCCAATGGGTTCCGGTTCGGGGCCGGGTTAGCGCTCCGGCTTTCCCTACACGACGAGCGAGGGGCCCTGCAATCGACACGCCGGGTTCGCCCGCCAGGCGCCTTCGCCGGCTCCAGGTGGGTTAGGTCGCCTTGAGGTACAAGACTGAAGGGGGGGGGTGGGACGCGATCTCCATACCCACGGCGTTCGATCGTCCGGCGCAATTCGACTTCCGCACCGGTCTGCCCGACCCCTCGCTGTTCCCTCACAAGGCGTGGCGCAGGTTGATGGCGGATCACGAGCGGCACCCAGCAGGGGCTCGATGTCGTGGCGCGCGTGCTCGTCGCGCCGGGCGATGTCGTTGCGGTCGAGGACCCGGGCTATCCGCCGCCAAGGCGGCTGTTCGTGTCCGTTCGGTGTCGCCATGGTGCTGCCTCGGCGCCTCGCGCTGCTAGCTTGGGCCGAGCGGCAACCGCCGTTGCTCGCCGCGCGTCCGACGTCGGCGTGCAGGTGCAGGAGCTGTCGCACTTCGCTGTGGAGGGGGCACGTCGGGCAGGACTCCTGCTGGTTACGGAGCGATCGCCACCGCGCACATCCCGGAAGGCTTGCGCCGACTCGGGTCCTGCTTCTAGGCCGACCGCAGAACCGGCGGCTCTTGAAGGAGTTTTAGCCTGGCTCCTCCGATGCCCGCTCCGCCGAACGCACGGGCAGGCCGATGTTCCCGGCCCACTCGTCCGTCAGCTCGAACGTCTTCCCCATATCGAAGCGGAGCGTGCGGAGTCGCCGGGCCAGGTCCTTGAGCCCCCAGAGCACCGTCCGCTGCACTTCGATCGAGGACCACTGGCCGAACTCGTTATGGCTCAAGTCCGCCTGCAGGGCCTCGGCGATAGCGGCGGGGACTCGGCCCTGGGGCTCCCGGCCGGCGGTCGGGAGCGCCGGGCGATCCGACGCCAGGCCGGCGAGCGGTTCCTTCTGCGGCCCGTGTCCGTCCCCGAACAACACCCAATCCAGCGTCACGGCGCCAATCCCGCGATCGCGCGCCCTCATCACGATCAGACGGGCGGCCTCCGCCGGAAAGTGCTTGCGCTGCGGCCACTTCTTCACGGCGGCTGCGGTGATCGGCTGCCCGAGCTCGGCGGCGAACTGCCGATAGGTCAACGAGATGCCTTCCCAGGGACTAAAGACCCGCAGTAGGATGGCGAGCCGTTCCCCTACCGGATCCAGCTCGGATCCTTTCCTGGACTTGACAGATGACAATGCGACTCCAGATTAGGGACTATATCGGCCTGCTAATGGCCCAGTAGTCTGCCGTAACTGTCCTAAGGTGTCGCGCATGCAGGCCTCTGTCAAGCGGGAAAATGTCGCATGTCCCTGAGCCCGGGCGCGGAACACCGCCGCGGTCTCGATCGGCGCAGTGGCGTGGACCGGCGCGGGGGCGCCGAGCGTCGGGCAGCGTCCCAGGGCGGAGCTGGCAGCAGACACCTCCCGAGCCATGAGTTCGGGGTCGGCACGGGGACCGAACGGGCGGCGCGCCACCCGGAGCTGGTTCACCTCGGGCGCCTGGTGCCGCATGCGCGGTTCAATGAGAGCGAGGCGGCGGAGCGTACCGCGGCGATCGCCGCGCATCAGCATGAGCTCAGCGCCCGGCTCGGGCGCAATGTCGGCCTGTCGGTCGCGGCGCTCGATTACCTGCTCAATATCAGCGGCGACCTGGTCGCTCCCACGATCGTCGAGCATGAGATCCTCGAGGTTCTCGAGCACCGCTCGGTGACCGATCCGCTGACCGGGCTCTTCAACCGGTATCACTTCGAAGCGACGCTCAAACGGGAAGCCGCTCGCTGCCTCCGCTACAAGTCGCGGCTCACGCTGCTGCTGATGGACGTCGACCAGCTCAAGGCGGTGAACGACCGGTGGGGGCACCCGGCGGGGGACCAGATGCTCGTTCGCGTGGCAGGGGCGATCAGGGACAGTCTGCGTGGCTGCGACATCGCATCCCGCTACGGCGGTGACGAGTTTGCCGTCATCCTGCCCGATACCGACGCCCGGGCCGCGCGACTCGTGGCCGAGCGGATTTGCGCGAATGTGGGGGCGTCCGATACCTCGATCAAGGTTACGGTGAGTGGCGGCCTGGCAGACCTCTCCCTCGCCGCGTCGTCTCCTTCCGAAGCTCGGCTCATTGCGGCGGCCGATCGGGCGCTGTACCTGGCGAAGGGCCGCGGGGGCAACTGTGTGGCTGAGGAGGAATTGCCGTGTCGCGACTGAGCGTGATCACGCTGTCTCAGGCGTTCCAGGGATTCTGGAATGACCTCGCCCTGGACTTGGACACGGCGATCGACCTCGTCGGCCCTGCCGACGCCGTCACCTCGTCACCCGAGACGGTGGCCGTCATCGTGGCGGCCGGGGGTGCCGAACGGGACGCCACGCAGTGGCTCGAGACCCACAGGGTCCGCCCGGGCCTGCCGGCCCTGGTTGTGGGCACCGATCCTGGGCGGCGCACGGCCATGCAGCTGGTGGCCCGGGGAGCGAGCGACTATTTCGCGCTGCCGGACGATCTCGAGATCTTCCGCAACGCAGTCGCCGCCGCGGTGCGCGGGGGAGGGGCGCGCGGCGCGGCGGCGCCGGCCGGGCGCGAGAACGCGTTCGCGGCGATCGTCGGCGAGAGCGAGACCCTCACGACGGTGCTGGCTCGAGCCGCCCGCCTCTTGCCGCACCGCAACGCGAGCGTCCTGATCGTGGGCGAGACAGGAACTGGGAAGGAGCTGCTCGCGCGCGCGCTGCACGCTGGCGGACCGCGCCGCGACGCCCCGTTCGTCGCCATCAACTGCTCGGCCCTCCCGGAGCACCTCATCGAGTCGGAGTTGTTCGGTCACGAGCGCGGGTCATTCACGGACGCGCATGCGGCGAAGCCCGGGCTGTTCGAGGTGGCGAACACCGGCACGCTGTTCTTCGACGAGATCGGCGACCTCCCGCTCGGCGTGCAGGCCAAGCTGCTGCGCGCGCTGGAGGACAAGGAGATCCGGCGCGTCGGGGGCACGAAATCGCGCACGGTGGACATCCGCATTGTGGCGGCGACCAACGACCGGCTGCCGGACCGCGTCCAGGAAGGCCGGTTCCGGGAAGATCTCTTCTTCCGCTTGAGCACCGTCATGCTCACCCTGCCGCCCCTGCGGGAGCGCGGTGACGACCTGCTCCTGATCGCGCAGGCGCTGCTCACGCGGCTCGCGAGCGAGCACGATCTCGCGGCGCCGGCCCTCACGGCCGACCTGCGCGCCCGCCTGCGCGCCCACCCCTGGCCCGGGAACGTCCGCGAGCTCAAGAACGCGCTCGAGCGGGCGCTGCTCCTGTCCCCCGCGGGCGAGCTCCTGGCCGACGAGCTGCTGCCCCCCGCGGAGACTCGGGTGCAACACGACGGACCGATACCGTTCCCCGCGCTGCTGCACACGATCACGACCGCCGCCGCGCAGGCGACGGTGCAGCTGTGCGGCGGCAATCGCAGCGAGTCGGCTCGGCGGCTCGGCATCTCTCCCCGGCGCCTGCGCCGCCTGCTGAACGGCGGCGAGGACCTGGGCCTCGATCTCGAAGAAGACGATCTGGCGGAGCCGCTCCTCCACACGGCACGGGCCAATGCCAGATGGGGCGGGCGTTTCGCCCGGCCCGCGACGCACGGCCTCGTGCGCCCGGAGTAAGCGGCGCCGTCCCTCGGGCCGTATCGACCCACTCGTAGGGACAAAACGACCTTCCACTCGGGGCGTGCCAGCGCCCGCTCCGAGTCGCAAGTCCTGACAGAACAACGGACTGAGTTGAGCGGCGGGCGGCGGAACGCTTCCTGCTTCGTGGCTGGGTGCGTCCCCGTCACCAACCCAGAGCGTCCGACTATGAAGCCCGACCGTCTCCCATTCGCCGCGCTGCTGGTCGCCGCGACTGCCGCGGCCCTGAGCTGCGCGGATCGGGGCATGACAGGCCCGCCCGGCCCGGACGCCACGGCGCCTGCATGGCTCGGCGCGCCCGTCCTCCAGGCGTCGGCCACGTCGAAGAAGGGCGGTGGAGGTGGGGGAGGTGGCGGTGGGAACGGAGGCGTCGCCTCCTGCTCTACGGTCCTGGTCGGAATGATCAGACAGACCGTCGGCCCGGCGGGCGGCGTCGTTGCGCTCGGCCCGGCCCGGCTGACGATCCCGCCGGGCGCGCTCAGCGCGCCGGTAACGATCCAGGCGCAGA
>Ga0209161_10002588_pt1 | contig 14806 bp, 12 predicted proteins | sample GraSoiAngelo_155_FD_186169 | JGI IMG/M metagenome (GOLD analysis project Ga0209161, IMG submission 186169) | Grasslands soil microbial communities from the Angelo Coastal Reserve, California, USA - 14_1009_13_30cm (SPAdes) (version 2) | ecosystem: Environmental > Terrestrial > Soil > Grasslands...
CCACGGTAACCCGATGATGCTGAAGCGCTTCCCTCTGTGGATCGTGCTACTCATGGGCGTTTCCGGGTGCATCTTCAGCCCTAACAAGAAACCGCCGACCGTGACTCCGCCGCCCGATTACCCTCTGCTCATTAACCCGTTCTCGGTGCTGGACGCTCTCGCTCTTGCGTATGCTGCAAGGGATACGAACGAGGTCAAGCTTCTCTACGATCCGGTCAACTACACCGGGACATCGTACGACTCGGACGATCAATCGAGCCTGACGTTCAGGTGGAGGGACGAAGTCAACCATGTTGCCGCGTTGGTCAGAAGAACGAGCATTACGCGCGTCCAGATCACCTATCCTCCCAGTCGCTACCGCTTCAGCGTTCTAGCGGATCCGCCCGGCTGGGCGACGATCCAGCTGCTTCAAGGGAACGGGATGAACGTGGAGATCAGCGACTCGCCTACGTCGTATTTCTTCAAGTCCGGAGTAAGCACCGAATTCAAGTTCATACCCAAGACCCCCGATTCCTCCTCCCCGACCGATACAACCTGGAAAATCATCCACTGGAGCGAGGTCCACTGAAAAGGCGTTACGCAAGCGTCGTGAGCAATCCCTTCCGCTTCCTTGACTCACACTAGTGCCCGCGCCTAGAATCCGCGCGGCGCTTCTCGCAAACTCCACCCTCCAAATCGGCTGATCGCCCTTGGCTCGTAAGAAGCGCGTCTCCCAGCGCAAAAGCCGGCGCGCGTCCTCGCGCGGGCTCCTGATCGGGATCGCCGTGGTGCTCACCGGCGTTGCCGTGCTCATCGCGAAGAGCCGCACGCCCCTCACCACACGCCCGACCCCTCCGCCCCGAGCGCAGCAGGCGCCGCCTGCTACTCCGGCGAAGCACTTCTCCCTGGATTCCGACTGGGATCGCCTCCGGGTCAGCCTCGAGTCGGCCTATCTCAGGACCGTGCGCGCCGGCGACCGCGCGGCGCTTCTCAGGCTCACGAGCCGCACGCTCCGGGACGCGCTCGAGGAGATCGGGATCGACAAGAGCCGGATCGAGGAGCATGTGGACCCGTCGGGCGCCGCCTACGGACCCGCGCCGCGGCGGGCCGCCTCCCCGAGCACTACGGCCATGAACGCTTCCTCCACCCCGGCGCCGGCGCCCATCCAGTGGCACATCCAGGTGCCCAAGCGCGCCTCGCTCTACCGCATCAACGACGCCCTCACGCAGGCGATCCTGCTCCTCGGCGGAAACGTGATCCGCGGCGTGGAGCGCCCCGGACCCGTGACGGGCACGCTCCTCGACTTGAGGCTGGGCTACGGGAGCCGCGTCACGCACGCGATCACGGTCGAGCCCAACGAGGCGATGGCCGATCCCGGGGCGCAGATCGCGTTCGTGGTCACCGATCTGGACCGGAGCTCCCTCAAGCTCTACCGCTCGTTCCTCCGGAGCCCCGTTCTCTTCTCGGTCGCCCTCCGTCCCGATAAACCCGAAGCCACGCGCATGGCGAAGGAGGTCCGCCTGCAGAACCACGAGGTCCTCCTCCACCTTCCGATGGAACCGAAGGGCTACCCGCGCGTGGATCCCGGAAAGGACGCGATCCTTCTCGATCTCTCCCGTATCGAGATCGAGGACCGGATCGCCCGCTGCCTCTCCTCGATCGGTCCGGTCCAGGCGGTCGTGAGCCGCCTGGGGAGCGCCGCCCTCAACGATCCCGACGTCATGCGCGCCGTCCTGGACGACCTGAAGCGCCGGGACCTGCCCTTCATCGATTCGCACCCCTCGGGGCCGAGCATGGTCGAGGAGATCGGGGAAGAGACCGGCGCGCGGACCCTCACCGTGGGTGCCTCCCTGGACGACGACAAGGGAACCGCCGCCTCCGTGCGGGCGAAGATCAAGGAGATCGCCGCGACCGCGGTGCAGCGGGGAACGCTCGTCGTGATGGTGCGGCCGAGCGCGCTCGTGCTGGATATGCTGGAATCCGAGCTGCCGAGGATCAAGGCGCTGGGCGTGGAGCTGGTGCCGATCTCGCGCGTGGCGCTGTGAGCGCCGGCCCGCCCTCGTTGTGAGCGGCGCTACGCTGACGATGAGCGGCGCCCCGCCGCGGAGGAGCGTGCGGTGACGGAGCTCAGCGTCAACGTCGATCACGTGGCCACCCTCCGGCAGGCTCGCGGAGGGACCGAGCCGGATCCCATCGAGGCGGCAAAGCTCGCGCTCGACGCGGGCGCCTCAGGGATCACCGTCCACCTTCGCGAGGACCGCCGCCACATCCAGGACGAGGACGTCACGCGGCTGCGCACGCTTCGCCGGGGCGTGCTGAACCTCGAGATGGCGCTCACCGACGAGATGCTGGGAATCGCGCTGCGCGTGAAGCCCGAGCGGGCCACGCTGGTTCCCGAGAAGCGGCAGGAGCTCACGACCGAGGGAGGACTGGATCTGAAGCGCCACGGCGCGCGGGTCCGCGACGACTGCGCGCGCCTCGAGGAAGCGGGAATCGCCGTCAGCCTGTTCCTCGACCCCGATCCCGAAACCATCCAGACGGCTGCCGGCACCGGCGCCACGATCGTGGAGATCCACACCGGCGCTTACGCCAACGCGGGGCGCACCTCCGCCGCGAAGCGGGAGCTCCAGCGCATCCGCGCCGCCGCGCTGGAGCTGGAGCGCCTGGGAATCCAGCCCCACGCCGGACACGGACTGAGCGTGGAAAACGTCGGCCCCCTTCTCGAGATCTATCCCTTCGCCGAGCTGGCCATCGGCCATTCGATCATCTCACGCGCCGTCCTCGTCGGCATGAAACAGGCCGTGCGCGAGATGCTGGACGCGCTTCAGAGCCGGTAAACCACACCCAACAGCGTTACTTCGAAGTCGGTCCGCCGTAACACGCCCGTTACATGCCCCCGCTAGCGTCCCCGATGAGGTAACAGGGGCTGTCCGATCACGCGCTCCGCAAGGGGCGGACGCCTGAGTCGGCGCAGAAGTCGACAGGAGAGGAGAGGGAATGAGAGTGCGAGAACCGATCGTGGCGCTGGTCCTGACCTTCATGGCTCCCTGGAGCGCGCGGGCGCAGGGGGTTTCACAAACCGCACCACCGATTCCATCGGCCGCGCAGAGCATTGCGATGGCCGACTCGCAGGATGTTCCGCAGAACACGCCTCCGACCGGAGCGCAAACGGCCCCGGAGGGAACTCCGCTTACTCCTCCTCCCGTGCCCGTGATCCAGACGGAGCCTGACTATCCGCGAGGGCGGATCAGCGGGTACATGTTCGGAGACGCCTACTACAACGTGAACGGTTCTTCGGACTCCACGAGAGTGAACCTCGATGGCAACGGTCCGATTGGAAAGACGCTGGACGGTTTCCAGATCCGCCGCGCCTACTTCCAGCTCGATAACGACCTGTCGGTCAAGTATTCGACCCGATTCCGCCTCGAGATGGATGGCAAGGAGCTGACTTCGGGCGGCAAGCTGGGTGTCTTCGTCAAGAACGCGTACCTCCAGGTGAGGAGCCTGATCCCACGCGGCAACTTCTTTTTCGGCGAGATCACGACGCCGACGTTCGAGAATTCCGAGGAGTTCTGGCAGTACCGTTCGATCGAGAAGACGATCGTCGATTTCCGCGGCACGCCCTCTTCCGATCTGGGAGTCGAGCTGAAGGGATTCGCCGACCCGGACCACAAGATCGGCTACTCCGCCATGATCGGGAACGGCCAGGGGCAGAAGCCCGAGAACAACCGGAACAAGAGGCTCTATTTCGCCCTCCCCCTGAATCTCGTTCGCGACCTCAAGATCGAGCCCTACGCCGATTACGAGCACGGATTGAACGGCGCCGACAAGGCCCTGTACAAGCTCTTCGCGGGATACGAGTTCAAGAAGGTCGCGATCGGCGCGGAGGTGCTGGATCAGGTGATTCATTCCAGAACCGTGCCGAACAGCGAGCCGCGGGGGTTTTCGGGCTTTGCCAGGATGACTCCTTCCCCCACCCTCGGTGCCTTCGCGCGGTATGATCGTTGGGAGCCAAACAAGCGGGCGGCCAATCGCGTGGACCAGGACCTCATGATCGGCGGCCTGGACTGGCAGCCCTACAAGGACGTCCACGTGATGCCCAACGTGGAGGCCACGAAGTACCGCGCCAAGGGAACGGCGACGGCGCCGGCTCACGACGATCTGCAGGCGCGCGTCACGTTCTATTACCGATTCAGCAAGCCCTGACCCTGACCCATACATCGAACGAGGAGGACTCCATGAACCGCAAGCTCAAGACGCTGCTCCTGCCCGCCCTTGCGGCGGCGGTGATGCTGGCCACGCTGGCCGGCGCGCCGGTGCCCGGCGTCCATGCCAGCCCGGCCGCCACCAACCTGACCGGAGCGGGCGCGACGTTCCCGTATCCGCTCTATTCCAAGTGGTTCGACATGTATCACCAGGCGACCGGTATCGAGATCAACTACCAGTCGATCGGAAGCGGCGGCGGAATCCAGCAGCTCAAGAACGGCACGGTGGATTTCGGCGCGAGCGATGCGCCGCTCACGGACGCCAAGCTCAAGGAAATGCCTCGGAGAGTGTTTCATTACCCCACGGTCGCGGGCGCGGTGGTGCTGGCCTACAACCTGCCTTCGCTCAAGGAGCCCCTCCACCTGACCTCGGATGTCGTGGCGGGAATCTACATGGGCAAGATCACGACGTGGAACGACAAGCGGATCGCGGCCGTGAACCCGGGCATCGAGTTGCCGGCGGCGCCGATCCTTCCCGTGCATCGCTCCGACGGCAGCGGCACGAGCTACATCTTCACGACCTACCTCTCGGCGGTGAACGGTCCCTGGAAGGAGATGGTGGGCGCGAATACCTCGGTGAGCTGGCCCGCGGGGATCGGCGGCAAGGGGAACGAGGGCGTTTCCGGCCTGGTCCGGCAGACGCAGGGAGCCATCGGCTACGTCGAGCTGGCCTACGCGAAGCAGAACCACCTTCCCGTGGCCCACGTGCGGAACCGGAGCGGACAGTTCATCGAGCCGACTCTGGCCTCCACGACCGCCGCGGCCGAGGGAGCTTCGCCGCTTCTCGCGAAGGACGTGCGCACTCCGATCGTGAACTCTCCCGCGGCGGCGGCCTACCCGATCTGCGGTCTCACCTACATCCTCATCTACCAGGATCAGAAGGATCCCGGAAAGGGGCACGCGCTCGCGGGCTTCCTGCGCTGGGCGATGCAGGAGGGGCAAGAGGTGGCGGCGACGCTCGACTACGCTCGTTTGCCCCAGGCGGTCGTCAAGGTGAACGAAGGGAATCTCGGCAAGATCACCGTCGCGGGTAAACCCTTGCTCGCGGACCGGTGAGAGCCGTTCGCATCACGGCCGACGGGGTCTACCGCGCCGCCCTGGGCGGCGCGGCGGCCCTGGTCTTCGCCGTCGTCGCGCTGATCGTCTACGAGACGGGGCGCGGCGCGGGACTCTCGATCCGGACTTTCGGGTTGGGATTTCTCACCAGCACGGCCTGGGATCCCGTGACCGAGAAATTCGGAGCGCTCCCCTACATCTACGGGACGCTCGTCTCGTCCGCGCTGGCGCTTCTGATCGCGGTGCCGCTGGGGATCGGCACCGCGGTCTACCTCGCGGAGATCGCCCACCGCCGCTGGGGGGCGATCGTCTCCTTCGTGATCGAGCTCCTCGCCGCCATCCCCAGCATCGTCTACGGCGTGTGGGGGTTCTTCGTCCTCGCGCCGTGGCTGCGGAACGGGCTCGAGCCCTGGATGATCCAGAATTTCGGATTCCTGCCCTTCTTCCGCGGCGCTCCCTTCGGGATCGGAATGCTGAACGCCGGGATCGTGCTCGCGATCATGGTCGTACCCACGATCGTCTCGATCTCCCGTGAGGTGCTTCTGGCGACGCCCCGGTCGTTGCGGGAGGCCGCGCTGGCGCTGGGGGCGACGCGGGCGGAGGCGATCGGCGTCGCGGTGGACGCGGCCCGCCCGGGAATCCTGGGTGCCGTGATCCTGGCGCTGGGGCGCGCGCTCGGGGAGACCATGGCGGTGACCATGGTCATCGGCAACACGAACCGGATCTCGCTGTCGCTCCTGGATCCCGGGGCCACGATGTCGAGCATCATCGCCAACGAGTTCACCGAGGCCACGAGCCCGCTCTACGTCTCGGCCCTGATCGAGATCGCGCTGGTGCTCTTCGCCGTCACCATCGTGGTGAACGGGCTCGCGAGGCTCCTCGTGCTCTGGGCCACCGGAGGGCGGCGCGCGGTCGCCGCGGCGGCATGAGCGAGGCGGCGCTTCAGAGAAAAGCGGGGCACATCTCGCGCCGTGCCATCTGGAGCCGCGTGGTGATCGCGGGCTGCTATGCGGCGGGCGCCATCGTGGTGCTTCCGCTCGCCCTCATCCTGGGGCACCTCATCGTCAAAGGTCTGCCCGCGCTCTCCTTCTCCTTCTTCGTGGATCTTCCCAGGCCCGTGGGGGAGCCGGGCGGAGGCATGGCCAACGCGATCGTGGGAACCCTGATCCTGGTCGGCCTCGCCGCCATCATCGCGGTGCCGGTGGGGGTGGGCGCCGGTGTCTATCTCTCCGAGTTCGGGCGCAGCCGGTTCTCGGGGCTCGTGCGCTACACCACGGATCTCCTGAGCGGCGTGCCCTCGATCGTGGTCGGCGTCGCGGCGTACGGGCTGGTCGTCATGCCCATGGGAAGCTTTTCCGCGATCGCGGGGGGTGTGGCGCTCTCGATCCTCATGCTCCCGACGATCATTCGCTCCACGGAAGAGGTGGTTCGGCTGGTGCCGCAGTCCTACCGGGAGGCGGCCCTGGCGCTGGGGGCGCCGCGCTGGAAAGTCATCCAGCAGGTCGTCATTCCGGCGGCGCGCGCCGGGATCGTGACGGCGAGCATGCTGGCCGTGGCCCGCGCCGCGGGCGAGACCGCTCCTCTTCTCTTCACCGCGCTGGGGAACCGGTTCTGGTCCACCGCCCTCAATAAACCCATCGCGTCTCTTCCCGTCATGGTCTTCGACTACGCGCGCGCGCCCTACGACGATTGGAACCGGCAGGCGTGGACGGGGGCGCTGGTGCTCGTGATGATGGTGACGGGGATTTCCGCGGTGCTGCGGCTTACCGTGAGGCGGGTCGCCCGCTAGGAGCGCCGGGCTCGGGCGCCTGCCCGACGGGACGGTCGGTCACATCCTCGGCGTGGTGCTTGATGACCCGCGCCTCCGCCACGAAGATCGCTTCCTCCGCGATGTTGGTCGCGAGATCGGCCACGCGCTCGAGATTCCTGCTCACGAGGAGAAGCTCCAGGGCCCGAGGGACGGAATCGGGCGCCTGAACCATTCCGCCCGAGAGCTTCGCGAAGATCTTCGCCTTCCACCCGTCGATCTCCACGTCCCGCTCGCAGATCCGGCGCGCCGTCGCGGCGTCGCCGTTCAGCCACGCCGTCACGGAGTCGCGCAGCATGGTGATCGTGCGCTCCGCCATCATGGGAATGTCCTCGAGGGGCTTGCTCTGGGGCATCGCGCTCAGCTTGATCGCGCTCTGGGCGATGTTGACGGCGTGATCCCCGATCCGCTCCAGATCGTTGGAGATCCGGATGGCGGCGACGAGGAAGCGAAGGTCGCGGGCCACCGGCTGCTGGAGGCCCAGGAAGCTCAGGGACTGGCTCTCGACCTGGAGCTCGATCCGGTCGATCGCGAGGTCCTCCGCCCGTACTTCTTCCGCCAGCTTCGCGTTCCGGGTCTTCAGGGCCTCCATCGACTTGACGAGCGCGGTCTCCGCCCGCCCGGCCATCTCGCTCAGCCGGTCGCGAAGCGACTCGAGTTCGTGATGAAAATGTCGATCCATTGGCCCCTTTCGATGTCCGGAGTGATCCCCCGGATTCTACCCGAAGCGGCCGGTGATGTAATCCTCCGTCAGCCGCTCCCGGGGATGCGTGAAGAGATCGCCGGTCGGTCCCTCCTCCACCAGCTTCCCTTCCATGAGGAACGTGGTCCGGTCGGAGATGCGGGCGGCTTGCTGCATGTTGTGCGTCACGATCGCAACCGACATCGATTCCCTTAGCTCGAGGATGAGCTCCTCGATCTTGGCGGTCGCCGTGGGATCGAGCGCGGACGCGGGCTCGTCGAGGAGAAGCACCTCGGGCTTCACGGCGAGGGCGCGGGCGATGCAGAGCCGTTGCTGCTGCCCCCCCGAAAGCCCGAGCGCCGGCTTGTTCAGGCGGTCCTTCACCTCGTTCCAGAGCGCGGACTGCTTGAGGGCTCCTTCCACGGCCTCTTCCAGATCGCCCCTCGAGCGGATTCCGATCAGCTTGGGCCCGTAGGCGACGTTCTGGAAGATCGACATGGGGAAGGGATTCGCGCGCTGGAACACCATCCCGACGCGGCGCCTCAGCTCCACGAGATCGATGCCGTTTCGAAGGACGTCGACGCCTTCGAAGAGGACGGCTCCCTCGTAGCGCACCGGCGGGTAGAGGTCGTTCATGCGGTTGAAACAGCGGAGGAGCGTGGATTTCCCGCACCCCGAGGGTCCGATGATCGCTTCGATCTGCCGGTCCGGGATCGTGACCGTGATGCCCTTCAGCACCTGATGCGTCCCGTACCAGAGGGCCAGGTCGCGCGCCTCGATCGCGGGCTTGGAACCACCCCCGGGCCCGGACCCCCTCGGGCGTCCCCGGCTCACCTCCATTCCCGGAACGAAGGCGTGGCTGGGGCGTTCGGCGCGGCGCTCCGCGGACTCGGCGAGAAGTCCCATGCTGGAACGATACCGGAGTTACGCGCCGGGCGATGTTACAAGTTTGTTACGAAGGGCCTACGAAAGACCATTTCGGGGCCCCACGTCCGCCTTTGGACTGTTCGCGGGCACCTCGAACCAGAAGGTGGTTCCGGCGCCCGGCGTGCTCACCACCCCCACGCGCCCTCCGTGGAGCTCGATCGCGTGCTTCACGATCGAGAGTCCGAGCCCCGTCCCGCCGAACGCGCGCGAGCGTCCCAGGTCCACCCGATAGAATCGCTCGAAGACACGCGGCAAGTGCTCGGGAGAAATCCCGCGGCCGGTATCGGTGATCGAGACGCGCACGTCTCCGTCCTCGGCCCGGACCGTCACCTTGACGCTCCCCGCGTCGGTGTACTTGATCGCGTTGTCGAGAAGATTTCGCATCGCCACCTCGATCCGATTGCGGTCCACGCGCGCGTGGAGGTCGCGTGGAGCGTCCAGCTGCAGTTCCAGTCCGCGCCTTTCCGCAACCTCTTCGAACGCGGAGGCCATCTCCCGCGCGATCTCCGCGAAGTTCCAGTCCTTGATCTCGAGCGCCGCGTCCGGCCGCTCGAGGTCGGCCAGCTCCAGGAGATCTTCCACGAGCGCCTCCAGGCGCACCGCCTGTGCGTGGATGGTCTCCACGAATCGCGACCGGTTCCCCTCGTCCTCCAGCCCGCCCTGAAGCAGCGTCTCGGCATACCCACGTATGGAGGTCAGGGGGGTCTTCAGCTCGTGCGAGACGTTGGCCACGAATTCGCGGCGCAGGTTGGCCATGGTGCGCTCCGGCTTGAGGTCGCGAATCGTGAGGAGCCAATCGCCCGCCTCCGGGCTCTCCCGTATCGGAAGCACGGTGATCTCATACTCCCGCCGCTCGTCCACGTAGAGGGCGGCCTCGCGCCGGAGGGCCAGGCCCTGCCGGACCGCCTGCCGGACGATCTCCTCCAGATGGGGCTGGCGGGCCGAAGCCAACCTCGGGATCATCGCGCCGGAAGGACGGTCCGCCCCGACCAGAGCCCAGAAGCGATCGTTCGCGTGACGGATCGTGAGGTCGGATCCCAGGAGCGCGACTCCCTCGCTCAAGTTCCCGATCACCGCCTGGCTCAGGTCCCGCTCGGCCTGAAGCTCGGTGAGCTTTTGCTGGAGATTCTCGGCCATGGAGTTGAGCACGCGCGCCAGAGCGGCGAGCTCGTCGTGCGCGTCCACCGGAAGCCGGATGGCCAGCTCCCCCCGGCCGAGCGACTCGGAGGCCTCGCGCATCCCGCGAAGCCTCGAGTCCACGCGCTTCGCCAGGAAATAGCCTCCGATGAGAACGGCGAGGAATACCGTGAGGACGGCGATCCAGAGATGACGCTGCCAGCGGCGCGCGAACTCGTAGGCCTGGGGAACCGGAATGGAGATGCGCAGGACGGCAGCGGGATGGGTCCCCGCGGCGGCCGGCGAGAGCGGCTCCGCGATGTAGAAGAGCTGCCGCCGGATGGTCCAGGTGCGGCGGTTCGTGTCACCCGCTCCCGGATTCAGCGCGGCCTGCACCTCGGGCCGACCCGCCTCGTTTTCCATGAGCCGTATGGATTCGAGGGGCGTCTCGGAGTCGCCCACCACGCGTCCCGCGGAGTCGATGACGGTGACGCGCCTCCCGATCCCCGTTCCCGCGCGGTCCGCCCAGCCGTCCACGGCGACCAGGTCCCCGCGCGCGATCTCGGAAGTGGGAGCGGAAAGACGCACGAGCGCGAGCTCCCGCCTTCCCTCCTCCTCGAGGGACTGCGTCGCCATGCGCGAGGCGTCGCGATTCAACGCGACGCCCGCGGCCAGGAGTCCCAGGCCCAGGAGCACGGCGATGATGGAATACAGACGCGCCGTGAGCGACGTCACGGGCTACTTCGCGGAGAGTTCGGCGGCGTAGCCCACCCCGGTGACCGTGCGGATCAGCGCGGCGTCGCGCCCGAGCTTGGCGCGGAGCCGGCGAACGTGGACGTCGACGGTCCGGGTCTCGCCGAAATATCCCAGCCCCCACACCTTGTCCAGGAGCTGCTCCCTCGAGAAGACGCGTCCCGGCTTCTGGAGGAGATATTCGAGCAGACGGTATTCCGTGGGCGTGAGATCCAGCTCGCGGTTGTGGAGAAGCACCCGGTGGCGCTCGTTGTCGAACTGGAAGGGGCCGATCTTGAGGGGCCCTGCCGCCTGCTCTCCACGCGTGCGCCGGAGGATGGCCTGGACGCGGGCGACCAGCTCCTTCGGGGAGAAGGGCTTCGTGAGGTAATCGTCGGCGCCCCGCTCGAAGCCGACCAGCTTGTCCATCTCGGTCCCCCGCGCGGTGAGCACGAGCACGGGGAGCCCGCGCGTCCTCGGCTCGCCCCGGATCGCCCCCAGCACTTCGAGCCCGCTCATCTTGGGGAGCAAGAGGTCCAGGATGAGCAGGTCCGGCGCGGATTTGAAGACGCGATTCAGGCCCGCCTCGCCGTCGTGCTCCTGGACGACGCGGTACCCCTCGCGTCCGAGGTTATAGCTCACCAGGTCGCAGATCTCCGCTTCATCATCCACCACCAGAACGGTCGCGCGCGCGGTCTTGGCCATGCTCCGGGAAGGGACGGGTTTCTGTTCCGGACGCGGCTTGGAGGCGGCGTCGGTCAGGTCCGGCGCGATTGTACCATCGGGGCGCTCATCGATGGCGTACCCGCTCCAGCCTCCATTCCCGCATTGACTTCGCGCTTCGGCATCCGGTACGCTCCGCGGCCTGCTCGGGGCATCTTCAGGGCTGAAGCAGCGTTCTCGTGACCCAAGAGAGCTCAGGAAGGAGCGTGCCGTAGCGTGATGACGCGCAGCGACCAGTGGAAGCTGTACCTCACGATCGCATTCGTGCTGGCTTCCGTCTGGACGCTCTGGCCGACCTTCCAGTTCTATTCGCTCCCTGCGAAGGTACGACAGGAGGTGCTGCAGGCGCGCCCGGCGCTCGCGACCAACGAGGCCGAGCGGCTCAAGCTGGAGAAGTACGCCAAGCTGCGTGAGAAGGCGATCCGGCTGGGCCTCGACCTCCAGGGCGGCATGTACCTCCTCCTCGAGGTGGACACCTCCAAGCTCGGTCCCGCCGAGGCAAAGAACGCGGTGGACCAGGTGATGCAGATCATCCGGAACCGCATCGACCAGTTCGGCGTGGCGGAGCCTTCGATCCAGAAGCAGGGGACGAACCGGATCCTGGTTCAGCTCCCCGGCCTTCTGGACCAGGAGCGGGCCAAGGCGCTCATCGGCCAGACGGCGCTCCTGGAATTCAAGCTCGTGAAAACGGAAGAAGAGGCGAAGGCGCTCTACGACCGGATCGACGCCTATTTCGCGCGCAAGCTGCGCGGCGGGGCGGTAGCCGACAGCGCGGCACCGGACTCGCTCCGTCATCCCTTTTCCTCGAGGCTCCTGACCTCCTCCCATGCGGAAGCGACGGTGCTGAGCGAGAACGTGCCGGTCGTGGACTCGATGATCCGCCAGCTCCAGGCGGACTCGACGTTCATCTCCGATTCGAGGCTCGCCTGGGACGCGCACGACACCGACGTCGGGGGTCGCACGGCGCGCGCCCTCTACGTGGTGGGCAGGGAGCCGCTCATGAAGGGCTCCGAGGTGGCGAGCGCCCAGATGCGGATGGATCTGGACGCGGCGCGGCCCGGCGCTCCGGGCGTCTCCTTCACGCTGACCAGCCGCGGCGGGGCGCTCTTCGGGGACATCACCGGAGCGAACGTCGGACGCCGGCTCGCCATTGTGCTCGACGGAAAGATCCAGTCCGCGCCCAACATCCAGGAGAAGATCCCGCGCGGGCAGGGCTCGATCACGGGAAGCTTCAGCGAGGAAGAGGCGCAGAACCTCGCCATCGTGCTCCGATCCGGAGCGCTTCCCGCGCCGGTGAACGTCGTCGAGGAGCGCACGGTCGGCCCTTCGCTCGGGCAGGATTCGATCGAGAAGGGGCTTCGCGCCGCGGCCCTGGCGGCGCTCCTCGTGGTGCTCTTCATGATCGTCTACTACAAGATGTCGGGCATGGTCGCGGTGGTCGCCCTGTTCCTCAACATCCTGGGCCTCCTCGCCTGCATGGCCGGCTTCCACGCGACGCTCACGCTTCCCGGCATCGCGGGCGTCGTCCTGACCATCGGAATGGCGGTGGATACGAACGTGCTCATCTTCGAGCGGATCCGGGAAGAGCTGCGGAACAAGCGGACGGTCATGGCGGCGATCGAGACGGGATACGCGCGGGCCTACCGCACCATCATCGACGCCCACGTGACGACGCTCCTGAGCTCCTTCGCGCTGATGTGGTTCGGGACCGGCCCCATCCGGGGATTCGCGATCACGCTGTCGATCGGTCTCATCATCAATCTCGTCACGGCGGTCGGGATCTCGAAGATGATCTTCGACGCGTGGTCGGTCCGCCGGAAGCTTTCGTCGATCAGTATCTAGGAGACTCGATGTTTCAGCTGCTTCATGGGGTCAACGTCGATTGGATGGGGCGGCGCCATATCGCCTTCATCATCTCCGGGGCGTGTGTGCTGATCTCGCTGATCTCCCTCATGGTGCATGGAGGGCCCCGCTACGGCGTGGATTTCACGGGGGGCTCCCTCGTCGAGATCCAGACCACCCCGCCGTTGCACGCGGATCAGGTGCGGGCGGCCGTCGACCACGCCGGCTACTCCGGAAGCGAGATCCAGGAGCTGAGCCGGCCCGGTCAGTTCCTGATCCGGGTCGAGTCCAAGCCGGGGAATCAGAGCCCCGCGTCAGGGATCGCGCACGCCGTGCAGACGGAGCATTCCAGCGCGCGCGTCGAAGTGCTTCGCGTCGAGACGGTCGGTCCCCGGGTCGGGAGCGAGCTCCGGGGCGCGGCGATCAAGGCGATCCTCTTCGCGATGGGCCTCATCCTGATCTACGTGGGAATTCGCTACGACTGGCGCTACTCGCTGGGAGCGGTGGTGGCGCTCTTCCACGACGTCTTCATCACCGTGGGCGCGCTGAGCATCACGAACAAGGAGATCACCCTCACCGTGGTCGCGGCGCTCCTGACGATCGCCGGGTTCTCGATCAACGATACGATCGTCATCTTCGACCGGATCCGGGAGCGGTCCAAGACGCTCCGGAGAGAGCCTCCGGCCAAGGTGATGAACATCGCCGTCAACGAGACCTTGAGCCGCACCATCATCACCTCGTTCACGGTGTTCCTCACCGTCCTGTCCCTCTACCTGCTCGGCGGGGAAGTGATCCATGATTTCTCGTTCGCGATGCTGGTGGGGGTCGTGTTCGGCACGTACTCCTCGGTCTACGTCGCAAGCGGGCTCGCGCTCGAGATCCAGCTCTGGCTCGAGCGCGCGGGCACGGGCCGGCCGAAGAGGTAGCTCGAGCAGGGCGCTGTTCTCGAAATCGGAGCCCAACCTTGGCGCTTCGTAGACCGTGGGTTTACGCCTCGATCACCTGTCCCGCCTGGGTCCTGGCCATCGCTCTTGCTTCGCACGATCCGGGCCGGGCCTTCGCCGCCGAAGGTGCCCTCAATCTCGCCCCCGAGCCGCGACGGGAATCCACGCCCTTCCAGCTGTTCGCGAACGTGGAGGAGGCCTGGGTGCAATCGGACGCGGAGCGCCTGGTGGCGCTCATCGATACGACGACCGTCCGCATCGCGCTCAAGCCCGGCGCACCCCTCACCTACGCGGTCACGCGCGTGGCGGCCACCTTTCTTTTACAAGACCAGCTTCGCCTCGTGCACACCCGCCGCTTTCAGATGGTCCGGTTCGATTGGGACAAGAAGCGGGACCTCTGCCGGGCGCTGGCGGTCTGGAATGGCGATTGGGGCGGAAGGCAAGGTCCCAGAATGGTGCGGGTATCGTTCACCGCCCGTCCCACCGCCGGCGGATGGCGGCTCACCGAGATCCGCGCCGAAGACTGATCCCGACCTCGTGAGCCCCTCCGACACCACGCGAGCCGACGTCCTCTACACGGCCGATCTCCACGGGAGCCGGGAGCTCTACGTGGAGTCCTTTGCGCTCGCGCGGCGCCTCGGGGTACGCGCCGTCATCCTGGGAGGGGATCTCGCGCCGCACGCGACGGTCGTGGAGCAGCGCTCCTTCTATCAGGGATTCCTGATCCCGCTCC
>Ga0209161_10002593_pt1 | contig 14792 bp, 12 predicted proteins | sample GraSoiAngelo_155_FD_186169 | JGI IMG/M metagenome (GOLD analysis project Ga0209161, IMG submission 186169) | Grasslands soil microbial communities from the Angelo Coastal Reserve, California, USA - 14_1009_13_30cm (SPAdes) (version 2) | ecosystem: Environmental > Terrestrial > Soil > Grasslands...
GAGCGGGGGCGCGATCCAGATCGCCGCCGTGCTCTCGATCTGCACCTATCTCCTCCCCGACGTCCTCAAACGGTTCCAGACGGCGCATCCCCTCGTGATGATCACCGTGCGGTCGGGGCACTCGAAGGAGGTGCTCGAGATGGTGCTGCGCGGCGAGGCGGAGATCGGGCTCGCTCGGTCGTTGAACCATCCGGAGGTCGAGACGGTCAGCCTGCGCGACGACCCGCTCATCCTGGTCGGGCAGGCGAAGGCCTGGCCGACGAGCACGCGGCGGGCACGACTCGATCAGGTGGCGGATCGCCCGCTGATATTCTTCGACCGGGGATCGAGCGACTGGACGCTGACCCAGGGGCTCAACCGCCGCGCCGGCGCCGGTAGACCCTCAGCGAGCGATCAGCGCCCGCAGCAGCTCGCGGCCCTTGTCGCCGCTCCACGGCCGGGTGCCGATCGCCTTGCCCACCAGCCGGCCGCTGCGGTCGACCAGGAACACGGTCGGCGTGGCGGTGATGCCGTAGCTCCGTCCGAGGGCGGCGCTCTCAAGGTGCAGCACCATCGAGGTGACGTTCTGGCTCTTCACCCAGCTGGCGAGCATGCGCCGATCCTCGCCGAGATTGATCGCCAGCACCACCAGCCCCTGGTCCCCGAACTCCTGGAGGACCCGCTCCATCGCCGAGGGCAACTCCCTCGCGCAATACGGTCAGGTCGACTCCCAGAAATAGAGGACGACGGCGCGGCCGCGCAGATCGGCGAGCGAGACCGGCGCGCCGTTGAGCGAGTCCAGCGTGAACGCCGGCGGTGACTGGTCGAGGAGAGGGACGATCTGGAGCTCCACCAGCAGGTCGCCGAGCGCGTCGGCCGCGGCAGGAGCCGGAACGAGCCACGCGCCGGCGGCCAGGAGCACGAACGCCGTCACCACCGTCCAGCGACTCTTTCGCACTCAGCTCTCCTTCGAGGCGACGACCCGCACGCGGGGGCGGGTCCCAAGCTTGATCTTGCCGACGCTCCGCAGATACTCCGCCACCACGTCCCACACGGGCGGTCCGTCGGCTTCGCCCAGGCTCGCCCAGCCGGTCGCCTTATAGTGGCGCCCGGGCTCGAGCGCACGCCCGGCCACACGGATGTCGAAGATGCGCCGGCCGACGCGCCGGGTGGGATCGATCGCGTAGGTGAGGCCGCCCAGTCGCACCATATCGCCACCCTGTCGATAGTACGGATCAGGATGGAACAGGTTGTCGGCGACGTCCTCCATGACCTGATGGATCTCGCCCCCGGTCATCTCGCGCACCCAGGTGTTCGGATAGGTCACCGCGGTGTGCGTGTAGACGTCTTCGAGCGTGATCTCCTGCCCCGGCAGGATCGTCGTCCCCCAGCGGAAGCCGGGCGAGAACCCGATCTGCGCGTCGGCGCGCCGCAGGAGCGCGTCGAGGATCACCTCGTCGAACGTGCCGTTGAAGTTGCCGCGCCGGTAGAGCAGCGTCTCGGACACCGCGAGGCGCTCGCCCAGCGCCGCTTGGTGCGGGCGGCGGATCTCCTCGATCAGTTCCGTCATGGCCGGGTCTTCGGGCAGCGCCTGAGCGAGCACGGGGAGCAGCCGGTACCGGTAGCCGGCGACCCGCTTGCGCTGGACGTCGAGATCCAGCCGGCTCAGGAACTTGCCGTGCGATCCCGAGTTCACGACGAGCGTACGGCCCACCTGGATCGGCTGAGGCAGCGCGTCGTGGGTGTGGCCGCCGAGAACCACGTCGAGCCCGTGCACCCGCCCGGCCAGCTTGAGGTCGACGGCCAGACCGTTGTGCGAGAGCAGCACGATCAGGTCGACGTGCTTGTCGTCTCGCAGCTCGTCGACGAGCGTCTGGACTCCGTCCTCGCGGATGCCGAAGGTGAGGTCGGGCACGAAGCGCCGGGGATGGGACACCGGCGTGTAAGGGAACGCCTGGCCGATGACTCCCACACGGACACCGCCAACCTCTCGGATCGTGTACGGGTTGAAGACGCGATCGCCCCAGCCTGCGACCGAGACGTTGTGCGCGATGAAGTCGCCGGCGAAGAGTCCCCGCCGCTCGCGGTCGCCGAAGAGCTCGCGCACCCGCTCGAGGCCGTGGACGAACTCCCAGTGCGGCGTGAAGACGTCGACCCCGAGCTCGTTGGAGACGCGCACCATGTCCTCACCGCGGCTCCAGAGGGTGGTCGCCGAACCCTGGAGGGTGTCGCCGCCGTCGAGGACCAGCGTACGGCCGGCCCGCTCCGCGCGGATCCGCTTCACCAGCGTCGCCAGGTGCGCGTAGCCGCCCATCCGCCCGTAGCGCGCGGCCAGCGCCGGGAAGTCCAGATGCGTGTAGGCGTAGGCCTCGACCGAGCCGGGAGCGACGTGATAGGCGCGCAGCAACGCCTCGCCCGTCAGGAAGGGCGCCTTCCCCCGCTCGGCGCCGACGCCCAGGACGGTGTCCGGTTCCCGATAGAACACGGGGCGGAGCGTCCCGTGCGTGTCGGTGAGGTGGAGCAGCGTCACGTTGCCGAGCGGCTCGAAGGCCAGCAGCCGCGCCGGACCGTCAGCGGCCTCCAGCGCGCGCGGCGCCAGGCCCGCCCCCGCCGCGATCGCCAGGAGCTTCACGAGGTCACGGCGGGAGATCAATGACGGATCCCCGGGACGATCAGCGCGCGGCGCTCACGAGAATTTGATCTCGGCCGTCCCCTCGTAACGCCCGCCGCTGGTGTCGAAGAACTGGACCTTGAGCAGGCCCGGGTCGGTGGCCTTGAAGGTGAACGAGAAGAACGGATTCTCGGCCACGCTCTGGGTCGTGTCGAAGGTGGCAACCGTCTTGCCGAGATAGGTCACGATCACTTTGTTGATGTAGTTGTAGTTCTTCTGGACGATCTTGCCCTGTGCGTCGCGCTCGATCCGCTCCATTGGGTGGATGACGAGCGACCGCACCTGGACGACATCCCCGGCCTTGATGCTCGACGGAACGCGGATCCGGACCTGCCCGATATCTGCCATGACTAGCCGCCGCACCCGCCGACGGTGACTTTGACTTCGCGCTTCACCTGCAACAGGGTGCCGTCGCTCTGCTCCACGATCGCGCGCACGTCGCCGGTCTCGCCGAGCCGGATGTTCGCGCCCATGAACGCACGGCCGGCCTCGGGCGCGAGCGTCACGCGCGTGACGATGGGGATCCGGTTCTTGTCGGCGAGGACGTAGATGTGCTTCACGTAGCTCGTGGACGTCATCGGCGAGTCGACGCTGACGGAGACGGGAACCACGGCACCGTTCTCGGCGATGACCGGCACGTCGAGCTTGATCGCGGGGGAGCCGTCTTTGATGGTCTTGCCACCGAAGAGACGCTTCATCGCGTCCTCGACGGTCTCGTTCTGGCCGAGCGCCTGGGCGTGCGCCGTCTCCAGCGTCACGGGGTCGAATCCGCTCGCGACGGCGACGCCGAGGGCACTCAGCGTCCTCAGCACCGTCCGCCGGCTCACACGATGATTGCCCATCATGCGCCCATCCTCCTCTTCACGTTGCCGGCGTTTCGCGGCGCCGCGTATTGATCACTTGACAACCCCGAGGACGCCGACCCAGAGTGCGTCTACAGCCAGCGGCCCCGGAGACACTATGCGCCAGAACCAGGTCCTCGGACAACTCTTGCCTCTCGCCGCCCTCCTCGTGTTCGGTTGTGTCGCGGGAACGGAAAAACACGAGGCGTCGGCCCCTCCACGGTGGACGTCTCGGGCGATCCCCGAGGCCCGGGGCGAGGTCAAGGAGATCAGCGGCCGAAGAGTTCAGGTCCGTTACAACGAGGAGCCCTTCTCGACCTTCACCACCAACTACGAGCGGTGGCCCACCTATGCCTACAACGATGCGAGGACCTTTCCCCAGCCGACTCGAGTTCCTATGCCCAGCCTCAAGGGCGAACCGGGGCGGGGCCGGCAGTTGTTCATGGCGCGGACCAAGGCGCCCTGCACCGGCTGCCACCTGATTCCGGGAGACGACATTTGGCCGGCCGGAAGCGTCGGGCCAGATCTGTCGGTCATCGGCGATCGGCGTTTGCCGGATCGATATCTCTTCGAGCTCATCTGGGATGCCCGCGTGTTCTTTCCCAACACGAGCATGCCCCCGTGGGGACCGGCCGGAATATTGTCGCCCGAGGAGATCGTCCACATCGTCGCCTTTCTTCAGACGCTCAAAGGGAACCCGCCGTTTGTGCCGCCACCGGAGCGAGATGCGACGCGGAACCCGCATACGCGTCAGGCGATACCGCCCTACTATGGCGACAACTTGGATCCAGCCACGAATCCGGCGATCGTCTTCGCTGAAAATGCCCTGGCCGCGTGGTCCACGAAGGGACCGGCGGGCAAGGCCTGCGCGGATTGCCACGCGGGCGGCCCGGAACGGTCCCTGAGAGGCGTGGCAACGAAGTATCCGAAGTATCTCTCCGCGTACGGGCGGGTCATGTCGGTTGGGGACTTCCTGACCGTCCACGCTCCGCATACGACGGGCAGAGAGATGCTGGCCGAGAGTGCGGACAATCTCAACATGACCATGCTCATCAGAATGCAGTCGAACGGGCTGCCCGTGAACGTCGACGTCACGAGCCCGGAGGCCGCGGCAGCCTACGAGCGTGGGCGGGCCGTGTACTTCAAGCGGGTGGGACAGAGAAACCACGCATGCGCCGATTGCCACGAAACGGATCGGGGCGCAGGCCGGTTCGCGGGCGCGCGCTTCTTGAGCGTGGCAAACGAAGGGCTGACCAAGCACTTCCCGCTCTGGTTCATGGCCTATCGCGGGGTCTGGGACATCCGGAAACGCTTCCAAGTATGCATGCTGCCGCTCGGCATGAACTATCTACCCGCCGACGCGCCAGAGTACGCCGACCTCGAGCTCTACCTCACCTCGTTCGACAACGGCAAACCGATCAGCGTGCCCGGAATCCGGTGACCTCTCTTCGGATTCGGCGTAACCCTCATCGCCGCGGTTCGCCCCCCGGGATTTTCGCGAGCATCTGGGCATAGGCCCGCAGATAGTAAACGGCGTCGGGCGCGCGGGCCACGGCGTCCTCGCTCTCGCTCAACTGGACGCGCGCGACCCCACCAAATGTGGCGAGGACGCGTCGGGCGACGTCCAGATGCTCGGCGCGACCCCCGGCCTGTGCCCGGAACAGGGCCTGGGCCATGACGCCGTTGGCGTCGAGCAGCGGCGGAGAGCTCTTGTCTTCGCTGAAGGCTCCACGGCTGGCGTCGAAGAGTTCGTGTACGGCAAAGCGGAGCACCTGCTCGGCGGCCTCGAGGTGGCCCTTCGTCGGCGCGACGCGATAGCCCTCCAGGAGCCCCAGCGCGGTCCATGCATTGGCATCCACCTGACCCTCACCGTGTCGCCGACCGGTGCGGTGCTCGTAGAGGTGGAAGGCCCCCTTTTCGCCGATCAGATTCGCGCGTATGAACTCGAGCGTGCGGAGGGCGACGTCACGGAGATCCTTTCTCCCGGAGGACTGGCTGAGCGCCAACATGGCGACCGCCGCCTCCGCGTTCCACGCCGTCACCTTGTCGCGGTTCACCGGCGGCTGGCGCGCAGCCCGCCGCTCGAGGGGCGGCAGCCGGTAGTACGCAGGATCGGCGCTCTGGCTGCTGTAGAAGCCCCCCGCGGTCGCGTCGTAGAGATTCCGGAGCAGGTAAGCCGTCGTACGCTCCGCGGCTTCCCGATACCTTGGGTTCCCGGTCACGCGGTGAGCCTCGGCGAGCACCGCCGCCAGCGCCGCGTTGAGATGCAGGAGCTTCTCGTAGTGTGGCTGCCGCCACTCGCGTCCTTCGGCGAAGCGGAAGAACCCGCCATCAACACGATCGTAGAGAGCTCCGAGAATTCCATCGAGGCTCTTCTCGACCGCCACGAGATAGCGACGATCTCCCGTGGCCTGATGCAGCTCGAGCAAATACGCGAGCAGGCGCGGCTGCGGGTATTTGTCCCCGGCCCCGAACCCGCCGTAGACCGTATCCAGGTGCTCGGCGATGAAGCGCAGCAGGTCGTCGCGGAGCCGCTGATACGTATCCCACGTCACCGGAGCCGGGCCCGGGGCGGCACCCGGCCGGGTGTCAGTCGCCGGGGGTGGTAACGTGGCGGCATGCCTCACGACCGCCAGGAAGTCTTCCTTCTTGAGCACGCCGGCAAACGATTGCCGCACTCGGCCCTCAGGACCGAACAGCACGATCATCGGCAGCCCCCGAACATACTTGCGCACGAGGTCGGGGCGTCGGTCATGCTCAGCGAAGACGTTGAGGTAGTGCCGATTCAGATACTGCGACACCTCGGCATCTGCCAGCACTTGTTGCTCGAAGTACTTGCACCAGTAACACCAGACGGCGCTGATGAAGAGGAAGACCGGTTTGCCGTCCCGTTGCGCGGCGTCGAATACCGCCGGGGAATGCTCCACGAACTGCACCTTCGAGGCGTCATGGGCTTGGCCCCAGGCATGTGCCACGGGAAAGACTGTGGTGAATCCGAGCGCGAAGACGGGCAGCAAGCGCCTTGACAAGTTGCTGATGTCAACCCAAAGTCTCCGCACGTCGATCCCTCGGGGAGGAAGTATGCGCTCGGACCAGAAGCCGGGACAACCGCTATCCCCGCGCCAACCCACGCGGACTCGATCCTGAATCGCATCTCCCGCTGCATCGCGCTCGTCGTGTTGATGCTCGGGGCGTTCGCCGCTCCGCCGACGGTCGCCGGGCAAAGCCCGAGCAGGGTCCCCCGGATCGGCTATCTGGTCCTTTCTCCCCTCGCCGACCCGCCCTCCGCGGAACGCGCTGCGTTCCTGGACGGCCTCCGGGAGCTCGGCTACGTCGTGGGACAGAACATCGTCATCGAGTACCGGTCGGCGGCGTGGAATCGCGAGCTGTTGCCGGATCTGGCCGCCGAGCTGGTCGGCCGCAAGGTCGATGTCATCGTCGCCGCGCCAGGAACCGTCGATGCCGCGCGAACCGCGACGAAGACGATTCCGATCGTGTTCCTATCATTCGTCGATCCGGTCGAGGAGGGGCTCGCGACGAGCCTGGCGCGTCCGGGCGGAAATATCACAGGCCCTGGCTGGTCGACAGGAGACCTTGCCGGGAAACGGCTGGAGCTCCTGAAGGAGGCCATTCCAAAGCTGTCGCACGTCGCGGTCTTGTGGACTCCGACCGACCAGGCCGCGCAGCGCCAGTGGCGAGTCACCCAGTCGGCGGCTCAAAGGCTGCGAGTGACGCTCCGGTCTCTGGAGGTCAGAGATCCGAGCGACGTCCCCAAGGCCTTCGCGGCGATGACACAAAAGCGTCCGGAGGCGCTGGTGACGTTTGCCAGTCCGCTCACGTCGGCATACCGGCCCTTCATCGTCGAGTTCGCGACGAAGCAGCGGCTCCCGACCATGTTTGCGCTGAAGAGCGATGTCGAGGCCGGCGGTCTCATCTCCTACGCGCCGAGCATCACCGACACGTTCCGGCTTGGGGCACGATACATCGACCGGATCCTGAAAGGCGCCAATCCCGGCGACCTGCCGATCCAAGGGCCCACGCGGTACGAGCTCGTGATGAACCTCAAGACGGCGAAGGCGGTGGGGTTGACGATTCCCAAAACGCTCCTGCTGCAGGCCGATCAGGTGATCGAATGACGCGTCGCCCGAGGCCTCTCGTCACCCGTCCAGCCGATACGCTGACGCATCCGGCTTGAAGGCGCGGGGCAGCCAGAGCGGCCGGCGCAGGTTGTCCGGGCCCGGGGCCGGGCGCGCCAGCGCGAGCCACTCGCGGTAGACCTCGAACGAGCGGTTGGTGTCCACGACCACATCGCCGTAGCGATCGTCCGGGCCGGGTCGCGACACGGTGACTTTCTGGTGCCAGCAGTGCTGGCCGCTCACCGGGTCGGGCTGCACCGGGAACGTGAGGTTCTGGTGCACGCCGGCCTCCTCCCACCAGATGCGCGAGGAGTCGGGATCGTCGCTGGCGAACGGGCGCGGTCCGTGCACCTGGCGCATTCGCCATTTCCCGGACTCCAGGCGGGCCAGATCGACCAGCGCGGTCGACCAGCGCTCGCCGCCCGCGTTCTCCTGGAGCCGCCAGCGCCCGAGGTGATGCGAGCAGGCGACCACGCCGGGCCGCACGGACTCGGTGACCCACACCTTGTCGACGAAGTGGCCGATCCGGGTCGAGACCTTCAAGAGATCTCCGGTGACGACCGAGACGCGTGCGGCGTCCTCCGGGTGGAGCCAGAGCGGATTCGTGTGCGAGATCTCGTAGAGCCACTTGGCGTTGCCCGAGCGCGTGTGGATGAGCGTCGGCAGCCTGAAGGTCGGCAGCAGGACCATCTCGCCCTTGGCGCGGTCGAGCTGAGACCAGTGGACGTGGCTCCGGATGTAGTTGGGCACCGCCTGCTCCGGCCACTTCCACGCCTTGAGCGTCTTCGAGAAGAACTCGAGCTTGCGCGAGGGCGTCGGAAAGCCGAGACGGCGCGTGCCGTCGATCTCGACGCCCGGATCCCCGGCGGGCGGCGGATTCTCGTGGGTGCGGTACACCTGGTCCTCGATCAGGAAGGCGCCGTACTTCCGCATGTACTGGAGCGGCGTCAACTGCTCCTTCGCCGCCGCCGCCGGCAATCCGGGCACGCTGTTCTCGAAGATCCACCGGTACAGCTCCTCGACGCGGAGCTTCAGGCCCGGGCGGTACGGCGACTCGAAGTACTTCCGGATCCCGAGGGCGCCGTCGGGATCGATCTTCCACGAGAGCTCGATCCAGAACTCGTCTTCTTCCCACACCTGGCCGAGCCCCGCGGCCTCGTGGGCCTGCCAGGTGAGATCGAACGTCTGGCCTTGCTTCTCGAGCGCGACGCGGAGCACGGGCTGGCGAAAGCCGATCCATCGCGCCGCGTGGGTCTCCTGCGACATGAGGTCGTGGCGCTCGGAGGCGTGCCCCATCGGCAGCACGAGGTCGGCGAACCACGCGGTCTCGCTCCAGATCGGCGTCAGGCACGCGTGGCGCTCGACCTGGGCCTCGTCGGTCAGCATCTCGATCCACGACATCCCGTCGGGGTTCGTCCACACGGGGTTGTAGACGCGTGTGAAGTACATCGCGAGCTTGCCGCGGCCTTCCTTCAGGAAATGCGGGAGCAGGAAGCTCATCTCGAAGAACGCCAGCGGATACTCGCGCGGCATGAGCAGCTCGCTCCACACCTTGCCGGGCGGCGGCATCATCGGCGGCGCCGGGATCGCCTTGTTCCAGGCGCTGGGCGCCGTCCCACCGGGCGTGCCGACCGCGCCCATCAGCACCACGATCAGCTCGAGCGCGCGCGCGACCTGCCAGCCGCCGAGGTTGCCGGCGGCGGTGTTGCGCCAGACGTGGGTCGCGAGCGCCGAGCCGGCGCGACCGATCTCGCGCGCCACCTCCACGATCGTCGCCGCGGCGACGCCGCTCTCGGCCTCGGCGAACTCGGGCGTGAAGCTCGCATACAGCTCGCCGAGCGCCCGCTCGAACGCGTCGAAGGTCACGGGCAGGTCCGGACGCTCCTCGCGCAGGTACTCATCCCAGTTGACCCATCGCCGGACGAAGTCGCGGTCGTAGAGCTTCTCGCTCACGAGGATGCGGGCAATCGCCAGCAGCACCGCAGACTCCGAACCCGGCCAGGGCGCCAGCCACCAGTCGGCCATCGACGCCGTGTTGGACAGGCGCGAGTCGAGCACCGCCACCTTGGCGCCGCGCGACTTCGCTTCCATGATGCGCTGGGCGTGCGGGTTGAAGTAGTGGCCGGTCTCCAGATGCGAGGACAGCAGCAGGATGAATCTCGCGTTGGCGTGATCGGGGGACGGCCGGTCCATCCCGTGCCAGAACGCATAGCCGGCGCGCGCGCTCGCCGAGCAGACGTTGGTGTGGCTGTTGTGGCCATCGATCCCCCACGCGTGGAACACGCGCTGGAGGTAGACGAGCTCGTGGCCCGGCCGGCCGAGGTGGTACATGACTTCCTTCGGTCGGCCCTCGACCAGCGCCTTGCGGATCCGCGCCGCGATATCGTCGAGCGCCTCGTCCCAGGTGACGCGCTCCCACTTGCCCCCGCCGCGTGGACCGACGCGTCGCAGCGGATAGAGGATCCGCTCGGTGTCGTTCACCTGGTTGAGCGTCGCCGGGCCTTTGGCGCAGTTGCGGCCGCGGCTGCCCGGGTGCGTCGGGTTGCCCTCGAACTTCTGGATCTTGAGCGTTTGCCGGTCGACGTACGCGAGCAGGCCGCAGGCCGCCTCGCAGTTGAAGCAGATCGTCGGGATCAGCGAGTACTGTCGCTTGACGCGCCGAGGCCAGGCGACCGGATCGAACTCCTCCCAGTTCTCCCAGCGCTCGACCGGCGGGTAGGCGCGCAGCCCGCCCGCGGGCGGCGTCAGCTCGCGGGCGACCGGGTGAAGCGGCTCGCTCGAGCGATCGGTCATGCGTGTCCTCGCGTCGGCATCAGCTCAACGGGATGGATTGCCCGGCCCTCACCCACAGGTCCTCCCAGAGCCAGAGCCCGGCCAGCGTGAGGATGGCGGCGAGCTGGCTCGACGCTGGCAGCGTGAGGGCGAGATCCGCCACCACGAGCGCGATGGGCGCGACGGTCCCCGCCAGCACCACGCCGAGCCAGAAATGCCCGCGGTACCCGCCGCGCGTGACCAGCATGGCGGCCTTCGCGACGTCGCGGACGGGGTGATGGCTCCCGAGCTCGATCGCCAGCAGTACGGCGTTGGCGAGGAGCGCCACCACCATGAGCGGGCCGAGCGCGTCGGACGGATGGAAGACGTAGCCGGCGTGGATGGGCGCCCTGGCCTCCACGGCGAACGAAGCGAGCAGGAGCGTCGCGCTCCCCGCCGCCAACGCGGCGACGATCAGGTGCGGAAGCACCAGCGGGCTCTGCCAGAAGTCGCGCCCCTCCGCCTGCCCGAACAGGAACGCGCTGTACCCGGCCGTCGCGAGCGCCAGGAACACGGCCGGCACGAAGGCCGCGCTCACGATATCGGCTCGATCGGCCAGGCCGCCGATCAGCCACACGGCGCCGACCACACCGAACGCCATCAGGATCCAGGCGCCCCGCACGAGCCACGATCGCCAGTTGGGCTTGAGAAGAACGTACGCGAAGCGGTCGGCGCGCTTGAGGTCGAGGATCAGCAGCGCGGTCGTAAGCGCGAGAAAGAGCAGGCTGATCGACGGCGCGCCGATTCCGAGCAGTCCGCCCCATGCCGACGTGCCGGCGAGCGCCGCGACGAGCAGCACGCCGGCGGCGATCGACTTGGTCCACAGGTAGGCCGAGACCTTCCATCCCCAGGGCCGCACCTGGTGGGGCACGTCGTAAACGGTCCGGCTCAGCGCTCCAGCGCCGGGCCCACCGCGTTGCTGGACCGAGGCGACCATCCTCACGAGGTCGACTTCCTCGCGCGGCCGCTGCGCCCAGAGGTACTGGTCGGACGGCGACTGCAGCTCGGGCGAGAGTGCGGAGGCGTCGGCGCCGAGATAGAAGACCTTGGGGCGCGTCCCCTGCTCGGCCTTTCTCATCTGCACCGGCTCGCGGTCGACGATCCGGGCGATCGGGGACGACGGGTCGTCCAGGTCGCCGGCGATGATCGCCTGCTCGGGGCACACGATCACGCACGCCGGCTCGAGCCCGACCTCGACTCGGTGCGCGCAGTAGTTGCACTTCGCCGCGGTGTGCGTGTCCGGGTCGATGTAGAGCGCGTCGTACGGACAGGCCTGCATGCAGCCCTTGCAGCCCACGCACCGGGAGGAGTCGAAGTCCACGATCCCGTCCGAGCGGCGGTAGAGCGCCACCGTCGGGCAGATGGTGACACACGGCGCCGCGTCGCAGTGGTTGCAGCGGAGCACCGAGAAGTAGCGCCGGGTCTGCGGGAAGGTCCCGCGCTCGACGTATTTCACCCACGTGCGGAACGCGCCGAGCGGGACGCGGTTCTCCTCCTTGCACGCCACCGTGCAGGCGTGGCAGCCGATGCAGCGGCGCTGATCGATCACGAAGCCGTAGCGCACGCCTCAGCTCCCCCCGCTCGACATTGCGTGCAGCACGTCCCACCAGACCCGCAGCGCGGCCACCACGATGGTGACCGCGAGCGCCTGCTTGAGGTGCCGGCTACTGAGGCGACGGCTCATGATCGCGCCGAGCTGGGCGCCGGGGATCGCGCCGGCGGCCACCAGAACCGCCGGGCCCACAAGGATCTGGTGGGTCACGAGCTTGCCCACGAACCCCGCGGTGGCCGAGAGCGCCGTGATGCCGAGCGAGCTGCCGATCGTGACCCTGATCGGGACTCCGACAACCACGACCAGCAGCGGGACCAGCAGGAACGCGCCGCCCGCTCCCACGAGCCCGGCGGCCAGCCCTACGCCACCCGCAACGGCGGCAATCCGGAACGAGCTGTAGCGTGGGGCGGGCTCGGTCGGCGAAAGCTCGGTGATGCCGCCGGGCAGCATGATCAGCGCCGCGCCGACCGTGGCGATGCTCGCGAACACCAGCAAGAGCCACGTGCTGTCGACCGTTTTCGACCAGAGCGCGCCCACGAGCGATCCGACGGTGCTGGCGATGCCGCCGACGATCGCCACCTGCGAGTTGACGGAGTGATGACGCCGGTGCGCCAAGAAGCCAAACAGCGCCGCCACGAAGACCTCGGCCATCGTGATACCGGCCACGGCCTTGATGTCGAGCTGGCCGACCCCCAGCAGCGGCGGCACGTAGAGCAAAAGCGGAATCATGACCAGCGCCCCGCCGATGCCGAGGAGCCCGGCGAAAAACGCGCTCAGGAGGCCGACGCCGAGCAGCGTGGACGCGAGCGCGAGCGTCACGCGTTTCGTCTCGCGCGCCCGGGAGCGGTCAGCGCAGTTACCTGACGCTCGACCAGTAGGCGGCCAGGTCGGCGAACTGCTCGTCCGGGATGGTCTTCATGAGCGCCTTCACGGCCTTGATGGTGTCGTCGCCTGGACTCCGCCGATCGGCCTTGAAGAGCAGCATCTGGTTGCGCAGATAACCCGGCGGCTGGCCCGTCAGATCGGGGACGCCCTTGGACGCGTCGCCCTTGCCCGAGGCGCCATGGCAGACGGTGCACTGCGCGGCCGCCGCACGCCCGCGCTCGACCGCCGCCGCGTCGAGCTTGACCGGGGACGGGGTGCGCGCCTGACCGGCGAAGTACGCCGCGATCTCGTCGACGCCGAACTGCACGACCATCTTCGCGTAGGGCTCCATCTCGGGCGACGGGCGCTTGCCGGCCGCGTAGTCCTGGATCGCCTTCTTGAAGTACCAGGGCGCGATCCCGGCGAGGATCGGCATCGTGTTCGACGGGCTCTGCCCGCCGAAGCCGTGGCAGGCGCTGCAGGCCAAGGCACTGGTGGCGCCCGGCGCGTCGAGCGGTCCGGCAGCGACGCCGGGAGCCAGCAGGAGGAGGAGGAGGCAGACGAGGGTCGGCATCGCGTTCTCCCTTTTCATGGCATCGTCACGCTAACCAAGGATGTCCTGCCAGATGCTGTTGGCCCAGCCGACCGCGTTCTGCGCCCACGCCTCTGACTGGCCGGGGGTGAGCTTCTGCTCGATCTGCACGACCTTGCCGCCGTCGATCTTATAGCTGTTCACCACCGCGATCGCCTCGCGGTCGCTCACCCAGCTGTAGCACGTGTTGCCCGGAGCCATAGGGGGCACGGGCTTGTCGTTGAGCATCCGGGTGACGGCGACCGCACAGATCTTGCCCATCGCGTTCGCGATGTTCCCCGACTTCGGCACCGGTAGCCCGGTGGTCGAGTCGCCGATCACGTGGATGTTCTTCTGCTTCACCGACTCGTACGTCTGGTGGTCGACCTCGCACCAGCGCTTGTCCGCGCCGACGAGATCGGCGGTGACCGCGATCGTCCCGGCGCGCTGCGGCGGGATCAGGTTCACCACGTCGTACTTGACCTTGTCGCCGAGCTCCGTCGTCACCTCACGCACGCTCGGGTCGACCTTCACGACCTTGTTCGAGCCGCGGTACTCGAGGTTCGGATACTTCGTCCAGGCCGCTCGGAAGAGGCCGGTCTTCGAGATGACGTTCGGGTTGGCGTCGAGGACGATGAGCTTGGACTTCGGCTTGTTGGTCTGGAGATACCACGCGACCTGACACGCGCGCTCGTACGGACCGGGCGGGCAGCGATAGGCCGCCGGCGGGATGGTCAGCACGAACACGCCGCCGTCGGCCATCGATTGCAGCTGCTTGGCGAGCGCGACGGTCTGCGGTCCCGCCTTCCACGCGTGGAGCACGCGGTCCTGCGCCGCCGCGAGCCCTTCGACTTGCTCCCACTGGAACTCGACGCCGGGCGACACGACGAGTCGGTCGTACTGGATGTAGCCATCGCCGACCTTGACGCGCTTGGCGTCGGGCTCGATGGCGGTGGCCATCTGGTGCAGGACGCGCACGCCGTGGCCGCGGAGGCCGCCGTAGCCGAAGCTGATGCTGCCGATCGAGCGCACGCCGCTCAGCACGAGGTTGCTGAACGGGCACGACACGAATTCCTTGTTCGGCTCCAGCAGGACGACCTCGATCGACGGATCGGCCAGCCGCACGTACTTGGCCGCCGTCGCGCCGCCCCAGCCGCCGCCGATTACGACGACCCGCCGTCCCGGCTTCTGCGCGAAGTCCGAGACCGTGGGCGCACAACCCGCCGCCAGCAGGCTGAGCCCGATCCCCGACGTTCCGAGGAAATCTCTCCGCGTCCAGTCCTTCATGCCAGCCCCTTCCAGTTGGGGGGCCTCGACGGGCCCCCCAAGCTCCCCGTGCTCGGACGCGCCCCGGTGCAGCCGTGGC
>Ga0209161_10002595_pt1 | contig 14778 bp, 16 predicted proteins | sample GraSoiAngelo_155_FD_186169 | JGI IMG/M metagenome (GOLD analysis project Ga0209161, IMG submission 186169) | Grasslands soil microbial communities from the Angelo Coastal Reserve, California, USA - 14_1009_13_30cm (SPAdes) (version 2) | ecosystem: Environmental > Terrestrial > Soil > Grasslands...
TAAGGCTGTTCATGCCGGGACGCGACGTGCCGGACCCCTACTACGGCGGCCCCGAGGGCTTCGAGCAGGTCCTCGATCTGGTGGAGGCCGGGTGCAGCGAGCTCCTGGCCGGGATCAAAAGCTAGCTCAGGCAGGAAGCCGCATGATCTCGAGGTCGGCGGGCGAAAACCGCTCGAGCACCCGGCTCGCGAACTCGAGGTCGCTCGCGCGCCGCGCGAAAATGACGTTGCCGAGGTAGGTGCCGAGTCGCAGCTCCTCCATCACCGGCGCAGCCGGCCGCAGCCCCTCGCGCGACAGCCGCAGCTGGTCGGGATTGACCTGCCAGCCGCTGCTCAGCAGCCGCTCGACTGCGCCGCGCGTCCCGGGAAGGCTCGGATCGCATTCCAGCAGCAGGCTGCGGACCTTGCCGCGTTCGAGCAGCCGCCGCATGCCGCCGATGACCTTGTGCTCGTGGCCGTCGACGTCGATCTTTATATGGTCGGGGGCCGGCAGTGCGCCGCTCTCGACCAGGTGATCGATCGAGAACGCCACGCTTCCCTGCCTGAAACGGGATTCCGCAGCGTAGTTCCTGCTCGGCTCGCCGAAGTCGTGAAACGAGTAGCCGGTGGCGAAATCGCGCAGCAGCAGGCTCGACACCTCGACCGGCTGGTCGCTGATCGCGGCGCAGTAAGCCGTGATGCTGCGCTGAGCCTGGTTGAGGAAGATGTTGCGGTAGAGCTCGGCATAGTTCTGCGATTCGGGCTCGAAAGCGTGCACTTCGGCGCCCGCGGCGACCCCGGCGTACAGGCTGTAGATGCCGATGTTCGCCCCGACGTCGACGAACACTTCGCCGGGCGCGAAAGACTCGATCCAGTCGATCGTGCCGGGCTCCTTCGTAAACAGCGTCTGCACCCGCCATTGACATGCCGGCGTGCCGATGCCGTAGCGCAGCGTGCGTCCGTCCAGATTCAGCTCGGCGAACGTGAAAGGCCGCTCCGCATCGGTGAGCTTTTTCGCGACCGCCACCTTGCCGATGTCGTAGAGCGGCGGGGTGAGCCAGGGTTTTTTTTCTACGGCCAGCGCGCTACTTCCTGGTCTCGATCTGGACCAGCTCGTCGTCCTGCTGCGCGGGCGGCTTCTGGCGCTCGCGGCGCGGCCTGCCGAGGTGCTCCGCCTGCTCGTCGGCCTGCGGCTGTGCCGGTGCCTTGGCGCGGTCGGTCTCGATCATCACCAGCCCGGCGCTTTCGAGATACTCCTTCGGATCGATGCGCGGCGCCTCCGCGCTGGGGACCGGGGAGGGTGCCGGCTCGGATTTCACCGGCCTGGGTTCTTCCCTCTGAACGGGCTGTTGTGTCTCAACGGGAGCCGCTACTGGCGCATTTTCGTCGCGGCGCTCGCGGTGCCGGTCCCGGCGATGCCTGCGCCCGCCGCGGCGCTGCTCATCGCCTTCGCGCTCGGGTGCTCGCTGCTGCTGTGGCTGCTGGGGTTGTGGCGGACGCGGCGGACGTTGCTGCTGCTCCGGCCGGCGATCGCCGCGCGGCGCCTGCCCATTGCGGCGCTGCTCGAGCCGGCCCTGCTGCTGGCGATCGCCTCCACCGCGGCCCTCGCGGCGCTGCTGCTTGTCCGGTCGCGAATCGCGGCGCTGCTGGGAATCGCGTCGCGGCTCGCGGGGAGGTGTTGGCTGCGAAAGGCCCTTGACGGGAGCTGCGGCCGGCGCCACCGGCTCGGCCTTGAACCAGCCGAAGAGGCGATTGATGATTCCTGTGGGCGCTTCGCCCGGAGCAGTGTGCACGGCGGCCGCGGCGGGCTGGGGCTGCGGCGCCCGGACCACGGGCTGCGGGCGTGCCTGGGGCATCGGCGCCGGCTGATCCGGCGTGATGCTCTTGACGACTGCGACCTGGCGTTCGCGCTTCGGCTCGGCTTCCTCGCCGGGAGCCTTGGGCTCCTCGGGCCGCTCGACCAGCTCGTAGCTCGAAGGCACGTGTTCCATTTCGTTGAGCTCTTCGTGCCGCAGCCTCTGCACCTTGTAGTGCGGCGTCTCGAGGTGCGGGTTCGGCACCAGCACGATGTTGACCTTGAGCCGCGCCTCGAGCTTCTGGATCTCGGCGCGCTTCTCGTTGAGCAGGAACGAGGACACGTCCACCGGCACCTGCGCGTGCACCGCGCCGGTGTTCTCCTTCATCGCCTCTTCCTGCAGGATCCGCAGCACGTGCAGCGCGGTCGACTCGGTGCCGCGGATGAAGCCGGTGCCGCTGCAGCGCGGGCAGCTGATGTGCGCGGTTTCTTCCAGCGAGGGCTGCAGCCGCTGGCGCGACAGCTCCATCAGGCCGAAGCGGGAGATCTTGCCGATCTGCACGCGGGCGCGGTCGAACTTCAGCGCCTCGCGCAGCTTGTTCTCCACGTCGCGCTGGTTGCGCTGCGATTCCATGTCGATGAAATCGATCACGATCAGGCCGCCGAGGTCGCGTAGGCGGAGCTGGCGCGCTACCTCTTCGGCGGCCTCCAGGTTGGTGCGCAGCGCGGTCTCCTCGATGTCGCCGCCGCGCGTGGCGCGGGCGGAGTTGACGTCGATGGCGACCAGCGCCTCGGTGTGGTCGATGACGATCGCGCCGCCCGAGGGCAGGGCGACCTGGCGCGAATAGGCGCTCTCGATCTGGTGCTCGATCTGGAAGCGCGAGAACAGCGGCACGTCGTCGCGGTAGAGCTTGACCTTGCTGACGTTGCCTGGCATCACGGTCTGCATGAAGGCGCGGGCCTGCTCGTAGATCTCCTCGGTATCGATCAGGATCTCGCCGATGTCGGGCTGGAAGTAGTCGCGGATCGCCCGGATGACGAGGCTCGACTCGAGGTAGATGAGGAATGGCTTCTTCGAGGGATCCGCCGAGGCGCTCTCGACCGCGCGCCACAGCTGCATCAGGTAGCTCAGGTCCCAGTTCAGTTCCTCGGGCGTGCGGCCGATCGCTGCCGTGCGGGCGATGACGCTCATGCCATCGGGCAGCTGCAGCTGGTCGAGCGTGTCGCGAAGCTCGTTGCGGTCTTCGCCCTCGACGCGGCGCGAGACGCCGCCGCCGCGCGGGTTGTTCGGCATCAGGACCAGGTAGCGCCCGGCCAGGCTGATGAAGGTGGTCAGCGCGGCGCCCTTCGTGCCGCGCTCGTCCTTCTCGATCTGGACGATCAGCTCCTGGCCTTCGCGCAGCGCGTCCTGGATGCGGGCGCGGCCGACGTCGATGTCCGGCTTGAAATAGCTGCGGGAGACTTCCTTGAACGGGAGGAACCCGTGCCGCTCCTCGCCGTAGTCGACGAAGGCGGCTTCGAGGCTGGGCTCGATGCGGGTGATGATGCCTTTGTAGATGTTGCTCTTGCGCTGCTCCCTTGAGGCTGATTCGATGTCGAGGTCGACTAGCTTCTGCCCTTCTACGATCGCGACGCGCAGCTCTTCTTGCTGGGTCGCGTTAAACAACATGCGCTTCACTTTTTGTTCTCCTGCGCGCGCAGGAGACTTCTGCTCAGTCGGTCCGGGCTCTCCTGATGTGGGAAAGGGAAAGGATAGTTAGAGGAAAAACTGGCCTGCGCGCGTTTCTAGTGGTATCGCTACTTCCGGTGAGCGAAATTAACCAGCGCTTCAGGCCCGGCTGTGGCCGGACAGGAGACGGGTTGCAGGCCCTTGCCTGTGTCTCGCAACTCGAAGCGACTCGGAGATAATAAAGAAAATGAATGACTTAAGCAAGGCGCGGGCAACCTGGCTCGAGGTCGGCGAGGAAAGCGCCGCGCAGCGCATCGACAATTTTCTGCTGCGGCGGCTGAAAGGCGTGCCGAAGAGTCATGTGTACCGCGTGCTGCGCAGCGGCGAGGTGAGGGTCAATAGCGGCCGCGTTCGTCCCGAGTACCGGCTGCAGGTGGGAGACCGGATACGGGTTCCCCCGATAAGGATTGCCCCACGGCCTGCGCTGGCCAGACCGTCGCAGTTTCCAATAGTCTTTGAGGACGCCGCCCTGCTGGTGATCGACAAGCCGGCCGGCGTAGCCGTGCACGGCGGCAGCGGCGTCAGCTATGGCGTGATCGAGTCCCTGCGCGCCGCCCGGCCGCAGGCGAAGGTGCTCGAGCTTGCGCACCGGCTCGACCGCGATACCTCGGGCCTGCTGATCGTCGCCAAAAAGCGCAGCGCCCTGGTCGAGCTGCATCGCCTGCTGCGCGAAGGCGAGGTGAAGAAGGTCTATGTGGCCGTCGTAAAGGGCGTTCTTGACAAGACCATGCTCGAAATCCGTGCGCCGCTGCGCAAGTACGTCTCGGCGAAGGGCGAGCGGCGAGTGAGCGTCGGAGAAGGCGGACGCGAGGCGGTGACGCGCGTCAAGGCGCTGAAAACCGGCAGGGATTACAGCGTCCTGGAGGTGCATCTGCTCACCGGACGAACACACCAGATCCGCGTGCACCTTGCTCACGCCGGGCACCCGATCCTGGGCGACGACAAATACGGCGATTTCTCGCTTAACCATGCGCTTGCGAAGCAGGGCGTGCGGCGGCTGTTCCTGCATGCCCGGCGGCTGGAATTCGCGCATCCGATCAGCGGCGAACACGTCGAGTTGGAATCGAAACTGCCAGACGACATGCGCGCTTTCGTGGAACAGCGATGAGCTATTCGCTCATCATCTTCGACTGGGATGGCACGCTGATCGATTCCGCCGGCACCATCGTCGAATGCATCCAGCAGGCAAGCGCCGACCTCGGGCTCGAGGTGCCGGAGCGCAGCCGCGCGAGCCACGTCATCGGCCTCGGGCTGCAAGATTCGCTGCGGCTCGCGGTCCCCGGCCTGCCTGCAGAGCGCTACGCCGAGTTCGTAGAGCGCTATCGCAGGCATTTCCTGGCGCGCGAAGATGCGATGCGGCTGTTTCCCGGCATAGAAGCTCTGCTGAAAACTTTGTCGCAGACCCGTCTGCTGGCGATCGCGACCGGCAAGAGCCGGCGCGGGCTGGAGCGCGCCCTGCAGGCGAGCGGTCTTGGGGGCTATTTTTCCGCGTCGCGCTGCGCCGACGAGACGACGCCCAAGCCCGACCCTGCGATGCTGCAGGAAATCATGGAAGAACTGTGCACACCGGTGGAACATGCGCTGATGATCGGCGACACCTCGCACGACATGGAGATGGCGCGCGGCGCCGGCGTCGACGCGCTGGCGGTGGCCTACGGGGCGCATCCCGAGCCGGCGCTGCGCGCCTGCGGCCCGCGGGGCTGCGTGTCGAGCGTAACGGCGCTAAGCGAGTGGCTGGAACGCAACGCCTGATCTGCGCCTCGAGCGCGCTCGCCGATGCGGGACGCGGCGTGCGCTTCGAGGTCGAGTACTTCGGGCAGAACGCGCCCGCGTTCGCGGTACGCTACGGCGGCCGAGTACAAGCCTATCTCAACCGCTGCGCGCACGTCGCGATGGAACTCGACTGGCAGGAAGGGGTATTTTTCGATCTGGCAGGGCGCGATTTGCTATGCTCCACGCACGGTGCGACCTACGACGCCAGCAGCGGTCGCTGCCTCGGCGGGCCATGCGGCGGGACCCCCCTGGTAAAGCTCACGATCGAGGAGCGCGACGGCATGGTTTTCTTCACGGGGTTTGCAGATGACTGAAAACAGCGGTCAGTGGGAACGCGAGCTGGTGACCAGGCTTGCCATGGCGGCGGTGCGCGAGCAGCGGCGCGCGCGCCTGTGGGGCATCTTTTTCAAGCTGCTCACTTTCGCCTACCTCACGCTCGTATTGCTGCTCGCGGTCGACTGGAAGGGGGGCGCCGACGTCGTCCGCGGCAAGAAGCACACCGCGATGGTCGAGCTGAACGGCATCATCGCGCCCGGCACCGACGCGAGCGCCGACAAGGTGACGACCGCGCTGCAGGCGGCTTTCAAGGACAAGAACACGCAAGGGGTCGTGCTGCGCATCAACAGCCCGGGCGGCAGCCCGGTGCAGTCGCAGACGATTTACGACGAGATGCGCAGGCTGCGCAAGAAATACCCCGATATCCCGCTCTACGCGGTGGTGGAGGACATCTGCGCCTCGGGCGGCTACTTCGTCGCCGCCGGTGCCGATCGCATCTACGTCAGCAAGTCGAGCATCGTCGGCTCGATCGGCGTGCTGATGAACGGCTTCGGCTTCACGGGGCTGATGGACAAGCTCGGCATCGAGCGGCGCCTGATCACCGCCGGCGAGCGCAAGGGCATGCTGGATCCCTTTTCACCCCTCGACGAGAAGGACAGGCAATACGCCAAGCAGCTGATGGAGGAGATCCACCGGCAGTTCATCGGCGTGGTGCGCGAGGGGCGGGGGAAGCGGCTGAAGGAAACCCCAGACATGTTCAGCGGCCTGATCTGGAGCGGGGAAAGGAGCGTCGAGCTCGGCCTGGCCGACGGCTTCGGCAGCCTTGACTCGATCGCCCGCGAGGTGATCAAGGCCGAGGACATCGTCGACTACACGCAGAAGGAAGGCATCGCGGAAAAATTCGCCAGGCGCTTCGGCGCCAGCGCCGCCAGCGCGCTCGCCGAGTTCGCGCTGCGCGCTTCACCGGGAATCCGCTAGCAGCAGGAATACCGCCGGGCGCCGGCCGATCTGCCGCTTTTCACGGCGCCAGCCGCCCACGGTTTTCGTCACCACCGACTCGCCCGGCAGGGTGAGGTCGGCGGCCACGCAAAGCCGGGTGCTCTCGCTGCAGCATTCCATCAACGCGGCGAACAGGGCCTCGTTGCGGTACGGGGTCTCGATAAAGATCTCGGTTTCGCGCTCGCTGCGCGAGCGTTTTTCCAATGCCCGGATGCGCTGGTCCCGGTCTGACTTGTCGCGAGGCAAATAGCCACAAAACGCAAAACGCTGGCCTTCGAGGCCGGAAGCCATCAGGGCGAGGGTGATGGAGCAGGGACCGATGAGCGGCACCACGCGGAAGCCGGCGAGATGCGCCGCCTCGACGAGCGCGGCCCCGGGGTCGGCGATCGCCGGGCAACCGGCTTCCGACAGCAGGCCCAGCGACCGACCTGCCCGAAGCGGTTCAAGCAGAGAAGCGACCTCCTGTTCCAGCGGGTTGATATTCAATTCGCGGATCGCGCAGGGCATTCCCACGGCGGCAAGGAAAGCGCGCGCGCTCTTCGCGTTCTCGACGGCGAAATCGCGCAGGGACTGGACGGTGCGCAGCGCAGGCGCGGGCAACGCGTCGGCCGGCGCGCCCCCCAGCGGGGTCGGAATGGTGTAGAGGATCAACCGAGCACGGGCATGCCGGCCCGTTCCAGCATTTCCGTGAGCGCGATCAAGGGCAGGCCGATAAGCGAGGTCGGGTCCTCGGTCTCCATGCGCGCGATGAGCGCGATGCCCAGCCCTTCCGCTTTGGCGCTGCCGGCGCAGTCATAGGGATGCTCGCGCCGCAGATACGCTTCGATGCGCTCATCATCGAGCTTGCGGAAAACCACGCGGCAAAGCACCACGCGCGATTGGGTTTCATTGTTCCTGGAATCCAGCAATGACACTGCGGTATGAAAGTCTGCGGACTTGCCGCTCAGGCTGCGCAACTGCTCCGTCGCCCTTGCATGATTGCCTGGCTTGCCGAGGGGCCGGCCCTCGCTCGACGCCACCTGATCGGAACCGATGACCAACGCATCGGCGAAGCGCGTTGCGACCGAGCGCGCTTTGAGCACCGACAGGCGCAGCGCGGTTTCGGGCGCCGCCTCCCCGGGCAGCGCACTTTCATCGCAGTCCGGTCCGGCGGTCTTGAAGCGCAGGCCCAGGCGCTCCAGAAGCTCGCGGCGGTACCTCGAGGTGGAAGCCAGCACAAGCTGCCGGGGCTGATCCATCACATTGTTTTGACGGGAATTTTCCAAGGATGATATCATTTAACGTTTATGTCGCACCAGCCGGTGATCGACGGCTTCGAGTTCGCGTCGGCCGGGGCGGCGCAGCAAGGGGTCTGGCCGCTGAGCGGCTTTGCGCGCCTGCGCGAGCTGCTCGCGTCGGACGGCGGTGAGGTCGGGTACGCGCTGCAGGGGACGCGCGACGCGCGCGGGCGGCCCAGTCTGCGGGTCAGCGTAAGCGGCACGCTGCAGCTGCGCTGTCAGCGCTGCCTCGAGCCGATGCCGTTCAAGGTGCAAGCGGAAGAGCTGCTGGTGCTGGCGGCGACGCAGGCCGAGATCGACGCCGAGCCGGCCGACGCGAGCGCGCCGGATCGGGTCGTTGCCGGCAAGGAGATGGCGGTGCGCGAGCTGATCGAGGACCAGCTGATCCTCGAGCTGCCGTATGCGCCGCGGCACGAATTCTGTAACGGCCCGGAGACCGAGGCGGATGCGAGTATCTCGCCTTTCGCCGGCTTGCGCGGGCTGATTCAACGCAAGCAGTAATTTTCTAGAGGAGTCGAACCATGGCAGTGCAGCAGAACAAGAAATCGGCGTCGCGGCGCGGCACGCACCGCGCGCACGATCACCTGAGCGGCCCGACGCTCGCGGTCGAGCCGACCACCGGCGAGACGCATCTGCGCCACCACGTCAGCCCGACCGGCTTTTATCGCGGCAAGAAAGTCATCAAAACCAAGAGCGAGTAACCCCGCTGATTACCGTAGCCGTCGATTGCATGGGGGGCGATCACGGCCCCCATGTGACGGTGCCGGCCGCGCTCGAGTTCCAGGCACGGCTGCCTGACGTCGACATGGTGCTGGTCGGCCTGCGCGACGCGCTCGAAGCCGAGCTCGCCGCGCACGGCGCGGCCGCAGGCCCGCGGCTGCGCGTGCATCATGCGAGCGAGGTGGTGGCGATGGATGAGCCGCCGATGCAGGCGCTGCGCTACAAGAAGGACTCGTCGATGCGGGTAACCGTCAACCTGGTAAAGAGCGGCGAGGCGCATGCCTGCGTGAGCGCCGGCAACACCGGCGCCCTGATGGCGATCTCCCGCTTTGTGCTGAGGACGCTGGCCGGCATCGACCGGCCGGCGATCGCGAGCGTGCTGCCGAACATGCGCCGCACCAATACGTATGTGCTCGATCTCGGCGCGAACGTTGACTGCACACCCGAGAATCTGCTGCAGTTCGGCATCATGGGCGCGATGCTGGTGTCGGCAGTGGAGCACAAGGAGCGGCCGTCGGTGGGGCTGCTCAACATCGGCGTCGAGGACATCAAGGGAAACGAAACGGTGAAGCGGGCCGCCGACCTGCTGCGCTCGAGCGGCCTCAACTTCGCCGGCAACGTCGAAGGCGACGACATCTACAAGGGCGGCGTCGACGTCGTGGTGTGCGACGGCTTTGTCGGCAACGTGGCGCTCAAAGCCTCGGAAGGCGTGTTGCAGATGGTGGCAAGCGCGCTGCGCGAGGAATTCTCCCGCACCCCCTTCACGCGGCTGGCAGCGCTGGTAGCCCTTCCCGTGACCCGCGCTTTCCGCCAGCGCATGGACCATCGCCGCTACAACGGCGCCAGCCTGCTCGGGCTGCGCGGCATCGTGATCAAAAGCCACGGCTCGGCGGACGTGTTCGCCTTCGGCCAGGCGCTGGAGCGGGCGGTGGAAGAGGTGCGCAACAGCGTGCCCCAGAGAATTGCCGCGCGCATGGCGCAATTGCAGGTGCCGGCGGCATGATCTATTCGCGCATCGTGGGCACCGGCAGCTACCTGCCGCCGCGCGTGATGACGAACCTCGAATTTGCCGAGCGCCTGGACACGAGCGACGCGTGGATCCGGGAGCGCACGGGAATCGTTCAACGCCACATCGCCGACCCGTCGCAGGGCTCGAGCGATCTCGCGCTGCAGGCCAGCCGGCGCGCGCTCGACGCCGCCGGCGTCGGCGCCGACAGCATCGATCTCATCGTGCTCGCCACCTCGACGCCCGACTACATCTTTCCCAGCACCGCCTGCCTGCTGCAGGCGAAGCTCGGCGTCAAGGGATGCGCAGCGTTCGACCTCCAGGCGGTCTGCAGCGGTTTCGTGTACGCGCTGGCAACCGCCGACAGCTTCATCCGCTCGGGGCAGTACCAGCGCGCCCTGGTCATCGGCGCCGAGGTGTTCTCCCGCATTCTCGACTGGAATGACCGCGGCACCTGCGTGCTGTTCGGCGACGGCGCCGGCGCCGTGGTCCTTGCCGCAGGCTCGAAGCCGGGCGTCCACGCCAGCGTCCTGCGCGCCGACGGCAGCCAGGTCGACATGCTGTCGGTGCCGGGCAACGTCTGCAACGGCCGCGTCATCGGCTCGCCGTTCGTGCAGATGAACGGTCAAGGCGTGTTCAAGTTTGCGGTCAAGGTGCTGGAGGACTCGGCGCGCGAGACGCTGGCCGCGGCGGACATGACGATCGAGGACGTCGACTGGCTGATCCCCCACCAGGCGAACGTACGCATTCTCGAGGCCACCGCGCGCAAGCTCGGCCTGCCGGCGGAAAAGCTCGTCGTCACCGTCGATCATCACGGCAACACTTCGGCCGCGTCGGTGCCGCTCGCGCTCGACGAGTTCGTGCGCGCCGGGAAGATCCGCGCCGGGCAGCGGGTGCTGCTGCAGGGCGTGGGCGGCGGCTTTACGTGGGGCTCTTCGCTGGTGACGCTGTGAGGCTCGCGATGGTCTTCCCGGGGCAGGGCTCGCAGGCGCTCGGCATGCTGCGCGGCTATGATGGACTGCCTGAAATCGATCGAGTGATCGCCGAAGCGCGCGATGCATTAGGCGGCGAATTCATAAGGCTGATGAATGAAGGCCCGGCCGAAGCGCTGAACCAGACGGTCAACACGCAGCCGGCGATGGTCACGGCGGGATACGCGGCCTACCGCGCGTGGCGGGGGCTCGGCGGCCCGGCACCGCAGCTGGCGGCGGGACACAGTCTCGGCGAGTACACTGCGCTGGTGGCCGCCGGCGCCCTTTCTTTCCGGGACGCCCTGCCGCTGGTGCGCTTCCGCGCCCAGGCGATGCAGGAGGCAGTGCCCGAGGGCAGGGGCGCGATGGCGGCGATTCTGGGCCTGGACGAGGAAGGCGTGCGCCAAGGGTGCGCGGAAGCCCTCGGCGAGGTCCAGGCCGTGAACTTCAACGCGCCCGGACAGGTCGTGATCGCCGGAGAGAAGCACGCGGTCGACAGGGCGATCCTGCTTTGCAAGTCGCGCGGCGCGAAGCGCGCGATGCCGCTGCCGGTGAGCGCGCCTTTTCATTCGGCGCTGATGAGGCCCGCCGGCGAGCGGCTGAAAGACTATCTCGCGCGGGTCGAGGTTGCCGCGCCGCGGCTCGCCGTGATCAACAACGTGGACGTGAAAGTGGAGAGCGACCCGGCTGCCATCAAGGATGCGCTCGTGCGCCAGGCGTCGGCGCCCGTGCGGTGGATGGAGACCATCCAGCGGATGGTGGAGCAGGGCACAACGCACATCGTCGAGTGCGGGCCGGGAAAAGTGCTCGCGGCGCTGACCCGGCGCATTCATCCCGAGGTGCAGTCGTTCTCGCTTGCCGACCGGGCCTCGCTAGAGCAGGCGCTGCAGGCGATGACGGCAGCATGAGCATGCTCGAGGGCAAAGTGGCACTGGTGACCGGCGCCTCGCGCGGCATCGGCCGTGCGATCGCAGCCGAGCTGGCCAGGCAGGGAGCGAAAGTGATCGGCACTGCAACGAGCGAGGCGGGAGCGCAGAAGGTCCCTGCCATCGGCAAGGTGCTGAATGTCAGCGACGCGGCGCAATGCGATGCGCTCGTCGAATCGATCCAGAAGGAATTCGGCGACATCCTGATCCTGGTGAACAACGCCGGCATTACCCGCGACAACCTGGCGCTGCGCATGAAGGACGCCGACTGGGACGAGGTGCTCGACACCAATCTGCGCGCGGTGTTCCGGCTGTCGCGGGCGGTGCTGCGCGGCATGATGAAGGCGCGCTGGGGCAGGATCGTGAACATCACCTCGGTGGTCGGCGAGTCGGGAAATCCCGGGCAGGCCAACTACGCCGCCGCCAAGGCGGGCGTTGCCGGCATGACGAAATCGCTCGCCCGCGAGCTCGGCAGCCGCAACATCACGGTGAACTGCGTTGCGCCGGGCTTCATCGACACCGATATGACGCGCGCGCTTCCCGACGCGCAGAGAAGGGCGCTGCTCGAGCACATTCCGCTCGGGCGGCTCGGCACGCCGGAGGACGTCGCCGCCGCCGTCGCCTATCTCGTTTCGCCCGGCGGCGGCTACGTCACTGGCGCAGTGCTGCACGTCAACGGCGGCATGGTTATGTCGTAAAATACGAGCCCCTCTTGACCCACGCACAGCATCGCCCCTACAGGAAGGAGCCGCGGATGGAAAACGTCGAACAACGCGTCAAGAAGATCATCGCCGAGCAGCTCGGAGTCAACGAGGCCGAGATCAAGAACCAGTCTTCGTTCGTCGATGACCTGGGGGCGGACTCGCTCGACACCGTCGAGCTGGTGATGGCGCTCGAGGAGGAGTTCGAGACCGAGATTCCCGACGAGGAAGCCGAGAAGATCACCACCGTGCAGCAGGCCATCGACTACATCAAGGCGCACGCCAAGTCTTGAGCGGAACCTGAGCGGAACGCGAGTGCAACCTGAGTGACCCGTCGTAGAGTCGTCGTCACCGGGCTCGGCATCGTCTGCCCGATCGGCAACACGGTCCAGCAGGCCTGGGATAGCGCCCTCGCCGGAAAGTCCGGCATCACCCGCATCACGCGCTTCGATGCGTCGCGGCTCTCGAGCCAGATCGCCGGCGAGGTGAAGGAGTTCGACGTGGCGCCGTACTTGTCGTCGAAGGAAGCGCGCCGCATGGATCTGTTCATCCACTACGGCATGGCGGCGGGCCTGCAGGCCTGGCGCGACGCCGGCGTGCAGGTGACGCCGGAGAACGGCGAGCGCGTCGGCGTCAATTTCGGCTCGGGCATCGGCGGGATTCCGCTGATCGAGGCGATGCACGACGAGCTCAAGCAAAACGGACCGCGCCGCATTTCGCCGTTCTTCATCCCCGGCTGCATCATCAACATGATCGCCGGCCTGCTGTCGATCGAGGTCGGCGCCAAGGGCCCGAATCTGGCCATGGTCACCGCATGCACCACCTCGACGCATTGCATCGGCGAGGCGGGGAAATCGATCCGCTACGGCGAGGCCGACGTGATGATCGCCGGCGGCGCCGAAGCCGTGATCACCGAGCTTGCGGTGGGCGGCTTCGCCTCGGCGCGGGCGCTTTCCACGCGCAACGACGACCCGGGCACTGCGAGCCGTCCGTGGGACAAGGAGCGCGACGGCTTCGTGCTGGGCGAGGGCGCCGGCGCCGTGGTGCTCGAGGAGTACGAGCGCGCCAGGGCGCGGGGGGCGCGGATTTACTGCGAGCTGGCCGGCTACGGCGTCTCGGCCGATGCCTTCCACATGACCGCGCCGAGCGAGGACGGCGACGGCGCGTTCCGCTGCATGCGCAATGCCCTGAAGGACGCCAATCTGGAGACTTCCGCTGTCGACTATATCAACGCGCACGGCACCTCCACCCCGCTCGGAGATATTGCCGAGACGAGAGCCGTGAAGCGGCTCCTCGGCGCGCGCGCGGGGAAGGTCGCCGTGAACTCCACCAAGTCGATGACCGGGCACCTGCTCGGCGCGGCGGGCGGAGTCGAGGCGGTGTTCAGCGCGCTCGCGCTGCGCGACCAGGTCTCGCCGCCGACGATCAATCTGCGCACGCCGGACCCCGAGTGCGACCTGGACTACGTCGCCAACGCGGCGCGCAAGATGCCGATCCGCGTCGCCCTTTCCAACTCGTTCGGCTTCGGCGGCACGAACGGCACGCTGGTGTTCGCGCGCGCTTGAGCGGCTCGCGAAGCCTGCGCCTGCGGTTGTCTCCGTCTCCGGCTTTCGCCGCCGCGCTGGTGGCGCTGCACGCCTGCGCGGCGCTTTGCATCCTTCTGGTATTGCCGTCCTTTCCGGGCGCCGCGCTGGCAATCTGCCTGATGGCCCTTGGCCTGGCGGCAGCCTGGAGCCGGGCGCTCCTGAGATCGGCGAGCTCGGTTCGCGCCATCGAGATCGAGGCCGGCGGCGCTAGCTTCGAGCTCGCCGGAGGCGAAAGGGTCGCGGCGCAGCTGACGCGGCGGCGCTACGTCAATCGCTTCATGGTGGCCTTGCCGGTCCAGGGCCGGCTGCGGCGAACCGTGCTGGTCACCCTCGACATGCTGGGCGAAGAATCGTTCCGCGTGCTGCGCATCTGGGCGCTATGGGGAAAGCTGCCCCAAGTGGCGCCGCAGCAACTCCCGGGCTGAGTCCCGCCCCTATACAGCGTCGAACTATTTCAAAGTGCGTGTGTCTGTGGCACATAGGCGTTGCAAACGGGGTGGGGAGCCCTCGTGAGCGACCGCGAGATCGACCGGCAACTGGTCGCGCGGGCGCAGCGTGGCGACAAGCGGGCTTTCGAGCTGCTTGTCGAGAAGTACCAGCGCAAGCTGGCACGGCTGCTGTCGCGGTTCATCCGCGATCCGGCCGAGGTCGAGGATGTAACGCAGGAGGCGTTCATCAAGGCCTACCGGGCACTCCCCGCGTTCCGTGGCGACAGCGCGTTTTACACGTGGCTGTACAGGATCGGAATCAACACGGCCAAGAACTACCTCATGGCCATGGGTCGGCGGGCGCCGACCTCGACCGAGGTGGAGGCCGACGAGGCGGAAGGGTTCGAGGAGGGCGAGCAGCTGCGCGACATCAACACGCCCGAAAGCGTGCTGCTGTCTAACGAGATCGCGCAGACCGTGAACTCAACGATCGAGAAGCTGCCAGAGGAGCTGAGGACCGCGATCCAGCTGCGCGAGATCGAAGGCATGAGCTACGAGGAAATCGCGAAAGTCATGGATTGCCCGATCGGCACCGTGCGCTCACGCATCTTCC
>Ga0209161_10002598_pt1 | contig 14770 bp, 20 predicted proteins | sample GraSoiAngelo_155_FD_186169 | JGI IMG/M metagenome (GOLD analysis project Ga0209161, IMG submission 186169) | Grasslands soil microbial communities from the Angelo Coastal Reserve, California, USA - 14_1009_13_30cm (SPAdes) (version 2) | ecosystem: Environmental > Terrestrial > Soil > Grasslands...
AGAGCGTCTACCTCTTCAGGCTCGTACTTGAACCAGGCAGGAGGACGTCTGCTGACAGGTCTTGTCGATCCTGAACTTCCTCTCTTACCCGAATATAGCCGTGCCAAGTCGCTAGGTCCCTTGTTTACACCGCGGTCCCCGGTTGGCCGTTATTTAAGTCGAACTGGGAAGAACCTTCCTTGGCAGCAACTGTATCCGGACAGCAGGTAGGCGCGATACACCATTCAGAAGAATAGCCCGCCTCTGAGTCGGAGAAGAGACCGGACCCGAGCTAGCCAGTAAGATTCTTGTTGATTTCCAAAAGTTAACTTGGTCTCAATTCTCGCAGGTGCAATGGCACTAATCAGCGTCTTCATGCCATGGTGGGGAGCTGACGGAACTGCCTTCGGTTTCTCAGGTTCCATCCTTCGGTGGAGTCTATGGAGTCGCCCCTACGTTGGTGATACAAGTTCCGCGCCGGCTTTGGCTGAAGCTGCCCAAATGATGGGATTGTTAAGCCTCCTGGTCCTGGCGATAGTGTTCATTACTGCGGCGTTTGTGTTTCTCCGAAGCTTCGACCCTAACAAGCAGTGCTTGATAATGGGATTCGTCTCGACAATAATTGCGATTGGGCTTTACGCTGGCGCAGTGAGCTACACGCTCTCTGTCATGTGCCAAGGTCTCCTACCTGCCCCTCCGGACCTGTCGGATCAGCATTCGCCAGAGGAGCTTCCGTGACGTGGGGTTTCCAATCAGGGTTCTACTTGTTTCTCGTCGGAGGAATTCTGATTCTATTTGCAACCATCTTCCACCAAACATTTCTACAACGGAAGGAAACCCCTGCTCAGCAGTTGGTTTCCCAAGGAGCCAAGTTCTGTTCTAATTGTGGACACACATTGCTGGCAGACGCAAAGTTCTGCTCACACAGTGCCCACGCGGTTCCGACTTGAGATCAGCAATCCTCGCTGACGCATCGGGCAGATTACTTGCAAACCGAGCTTGGTTAGAGCAGCTCTCAACTTACGGTCAACGGTTGCAACGGCTAATGACTCATTCCTGGCTAGTGAGAAAGATAGTATCGCCGCGTCTGTGTCTGAGGTTTCAATTCCGGATTTGAAGATCGAATATTTTCTCGTTTTCAAGAGTTCTAGAGCTGTATTCGCGAGACCGCCAATTTTCGATGATCGAGTTCCTCCAAGCCGTTGGAGTTCGCGTTCTACCATGTCGAGGGTCGCGACTCTAACTGGACCTTTGATGAGGTCTCGTAGTTCTTCGTCGATGTCTCTTCTCTGTTCAAGCATCGCAATGAGAAAGCTTGTATCGAGAAGAACAGTGAGAGGCTGTCTGGTTCTCACCGAATTGTTCCGAACCCGATTAAGCGCCAACTCTCCCCAATCCTTCGACTTAGGGCGACTTTCGAGCCCGGGTCGGCGCAGATGGGTTTCTTTAGCTGTACATCTGCTATGTCTTCTCTTGCGGATACTACCAATCCGGAAGTGACAGCAGTGCTCGCGTTGAGCACCAGAGGTTCGTTCATCTTGATCCTTTGCACCGGGACCAACTGTTCGGTCCCGACTGCTCTTTCGAATAGGTCAACATCGAGGCTTACCTTTTCCAGAATATCGGGCAGTGTACCTGACCTTCCCAGGACATTTCCCACTAACCCGTCAGACTTTGTGATGGACGGATCCAGATCGGTTCCAACAGCAACCAGCCCACCAGGCATTGCCTGCTTCACCTCTCCGTCACCGGCTTGCAGGGTCTCCACGTTCGCGACAAGTCTTTCATACGTGACACGGTTCGACTCGCCCACCTTGATACCAGGTTTGATCTCGATCTCCTCTCCTCTCTTGAAAACTCCCTGGACAACAGACCCTCCAACAACCCCACCCAGAATATCCTCCACTTCTGTACCCGGCTTATTGACATCAAACGATCGTAGGATCGACATTCGCGGCGCGACAGAGGAGTCGCGTTTGGGAGTGGGAATCTTTTCTTGTATCGCAGCAATCAAGACATCCATGTTCAATTTATGCTGGGCTGAAACCGGTATTACCGGAGCGTCCCCAGCAACGGTATCTTTCGTAAACTCGCGAATCTCCTGATAGTTCACCTTAGCCCTAGCGCGGTCTACAACATCGATCTTGTTCTGCACCACCACCATCTTACGCAAACCGACCATTTGCGCCGCCAGCATGTGCTCCCGATCCTGGGCTTGCGGACACTTGACATTCGCTGAAATGACAAACATCGATCCGTCCATGATGGCAGCGCCGGAGAGCATTGTGACCATGAGGCTGTGGTGACCCGGACAGTCAACGAAGCTCACCGATCGTAGGAACTTCGTCTCGCTCTTGCAATTTGGGCAGATCCTGCTCGTTGAATAATTGTAGGGGGGCTCGCAGGAGGGGCACTCATAGAACGAGGCGTCAGCATATCCAATACGGATCGTAATTCCTCTTCTAAGCTCTTCAGAGTGCCTAGCAGTCCAAACCCCTGTCAGCGCTTGGACAATGGTGCTCTTCCCGTTGTCGACATGACCGAGCGTACCTATGTTAATTTCAGGTTGCAACGTAATATCCCCTAGAACGACCTCGGAGGTTGTTAAGGGCTTGTCTGATGGAACAGGGACTTCTTTCACGTTGGTGTCGGAATAATGGGTTTAACGCTCCGTTCGAGATTCTCTCTACTGAGAGTCTTTGCGTAACTTGGTTTGCTGGTCCTTAGTTCGATCCGGCTATTCTCCGAGCTGAAACGTAGATCCCTCGAAGATTCAATGCGCCCAACGACCGGGACTGTCCTCATTGTTGTCATAGTGTGTGGGCTTGTCCTCGGAGGAGTGCTCTATTGGGAGACGACTGGTAGTCCCTCACCTTTGTGCGGAGGATGCTACCGGTACAATGCGCCAGGATGCGTTGTTACCCCCTGCCCAGGACAGGAGGCCCTGAACGTCGAGACGTCGCAAGTCAATTCACCGACGAATATGACTTTGAACATAAGGAACGCTGGGTCGGCGAGCACATCGTTCGTCTCCTACACGATCCACTTCAACAACAATCAGTTCACAAAGGTGAACCCGACGGAACCCTCTATCGGGACAAACCAGGTCGCGCCAATCAGCATCGTCATAGATGGAAGTGCGTTCACGTTTCAATCTAAGTATACTTACACGATAGCTCTCACAACAACACGGAACAATATTTTCACGTTTACAATAACCGCTTGACGTACCTTGTCTTGGCAACATGGACAGTTAGCAAACTATTTCCGCAATCTTCTTACGTCTAATCACTCTGGATCAGGAGTAAAGTAATGCTCCGCCCACGGCTCAGCTATCTGATACTTTTTCTCTCTCTCGGACTAGTAGCGAGCTATGTTTCGGTAAACGTTCTAACCTCGTACAGCTACTTGCCTAGCGGAATAGCGATAACGAACTACGGCTTCCCACTGCCCTGGGAGACAGTAACTGTTTGTGGTCAAAGTCCTTCTCAGCCTCAGGGAGCCTACTCTGTTTTGAACGGGCTATGCTTGAGTTCTTGTTGTGTGACGACTTACAATTTCGCCTTCTTGCTGTTTGACGTGCTCTTCTACACTGGAATCGGTTACTTGTCACTTCTGAGCTATTACAGACTATTGCGAGGCCTAGATAGGCGGGCTTCTGAACTGGTCGGCAACCAACCGTCAGAGTCCCACGAGGCTACAAACAAAGAAGACAACGACCAGAGTCGGGAATCATAGGGCGAGTCTAACCTCCATGGGAGGTTTAGATAGAATCACTTCGTCTCCTCATGCTTTTGAGGGCTTGAGTTCTCTTGTTTGATTACTCAAGTCAAAGCTTCCGGTTTTGATCTCTCCGTCTCGCCGATAGTTGGCTACAATAACGCCTGCGGTTGAGGTCTTACTTTCGAGAAGTTTGAAAGAGGCCGGTATCGTGTCGACGCCAAAGAGTCGCTTGCCATTTCCTATGGTAACAGGATATATTTTCAACCAGAACTCATCAACGAGATCGTGCTTTAGAAGAGTCTGGATAAGATTAGAGCTACCGTGAACCTGCAATTCAGGCCCGTCCTCCTTCTTAAGTTTCCTGATCTCTTCTGGGATGTTACCCTTGACGAGCGTGGAATTCTCCCAGTCAAGTTTCCTAAGCGTTTTCGACACGACGTATTTCTTAGCCTTGTTTAGTTTGTCCGCGAACGGGACGTCTTTTGCTCTTGGCCAATAGGCCGCGAATATCTCGTAGGTCTTCCGGCCAAGCAAGAGGTCGTAAGGGTTTCCCATCTGTCCACCCATGACCTTTTCCATAACACCATCCCAGTAGCCGAAAGACCATCCTCCATGCTTGAAATTGCCACTCGTATCCTCGTCGGGTCCGCCTGGAGCCTGCATAACTCCGTCAAGCGTAACAAATGATAACACAACTAATTTTCTGATGGCTCATTCCCCAAATATCTGGTGACTCGAATAATCGCACAGGCAAAATTTAACCTTTGCAAGATGACGAGTAGAGATAGACCTGGTAAGCGTGTAAGAGACGAATTGAAAGAAACAACGCTTCGGAGGTGTCAGTGGGCAACTATGGGCAACAGCCCACTCATGGTTGAGTACCACGATAAGGAATGGGGTGTCCCAGTGCACGATGACAGGGCCCTGTTCGAATTTCTAGTGTTGGAGGGGGCCCAAGCAGGACTCAGCTGGCAGACAGTTCTGAACAAACGCGAAAACTACCGGAAAGCATTCCATGCCTTCGACCCTGCAAACATCGCCCGTTATAAGAACAAGGATGTCCAGCGTCTTCTTCGCGATCCCGGAATCATACGTAACCGTCTCAAAATCCAAGCCACGATTAACAACGCAAAACAAATCCTCCAATTACAGAAGGAATACGGTTCTTTTGACAAATACCTCTGGCAGTTTGTGGGCGACAAACCAATCAAGCACAGATTCGAGTCGCTCGGCGAGATTCCTGCGACTACCAGGGAATCCGACGCTATGAGCAAAGACCTACGCGAAAGAGGCCTACGTTTCGTCGGCCCAACAATCTGCTACGCGTTCATGCAGGCTGTTGGAATGGTGAACGACCACATCACCAAATGCTTCAGGTATAACACGCTCTGGCCCGAGACTCTGATCAGAGCCATGTGTGCCCTTTCAAGGGGATGGTAGGTCCCGCAAACCTTTGAGAAATCGCTTAACTAAAAGGTTAAATAATCTTCGAGCCCATTCCCCTGCTAGATGGTTAGTCAAGCAAAGGTCGTCCTCGACCTAGACCAGGTCTTCGGGGCATTAGCCCACCCAATACGGCGGGCTATCCTTGAGGAGCTGTCGGCCGGCGACGCCACAGTAAGCGAACTGGCAGAACCGTACAAGGTGAGCCTGCCGGCGATATCGAAGCACCTGCGGGTTCTGGAAGATGCGGGACTATTGCGGGTCGAGCCGGAAGGCAGGGTACGCCGCTGCCAGATCGATGCAGCACCGCTGAGTGTGGCGTTTGGCTGGTTAACGCAATACCGGGTTCTGTGGGAGGATCGCCTCGCCCGACTGGCCAAACATCTAGAGGAAAAAGAATGACAAGTAGAACAGAAGAAATGAGTCAAACCAGAAATAAGAACGAGCTAACAATCGTACGGGTGTTCGATGCGCCACGCGAAGCTGTGTGGAAGGCGTGGACAGATCCTGAACGAGCAAAGCGATGGTGGGGACCAGAAGGGTTCACCGCGCCCTTCATCAAGATCGACCTCCGCGTAGGCGGCAAGTACCTCTTCTGCATGCGATCCCCAGACGGCAAGGACTATTGGAGCACAGGTGTCTATCGGGAGATCGTTCCGTTGCAGCGGATTGTCTCCACAGACAGTTTCGCGGACGAGAAAGGGAATGTGGTTCCGGCCTCTCATTACGGGATGCCCTCGGATGTCCCAATGGAAATGCTGGTGACGGTGACGTTTGAAGAGCTTGGTGGGAAGACACGGATGACGTTGCGGCACGTGGGCCTTCCGGCGGGCGAGCAGAGCAAGATGGCTGAAATGGGCTGGAACACGTCGTTCGATAAACTGGCCAAAGCCCTCAAGTAACACAATATCCCAGCACCCCTGACACGACCCCGTTGCGTCAGGGGACAGTCCAGTGAAGCAAAACCCTCGATTAGTACCCACTTTTTTCCTAGGAATAGAATCGACAGCCCACACCTTTGGGGCGAGCATGATCGACGATCAGGGTAGGATACTCACAAATGTGAACTCTACCTACCGGCCTCCGACCGGGATAGGAATCCATCCTAGAAAAGCGGCCGAGCATCACAACGCGGTATCAAGCGGCGTAATCGAGAAAGCCCTCCAAGGAGTTGAAGATGGAATCTCCCCTGACGCTGTCTGTTATTCTGCGGGACCGGGTCTGGGACCCTGCCTCAGGATTGGAGCAACCATCTCCAGAGCTCTAGCTCTTTACTTGGACAAGCCTCTCGTCCCCGTCCACCACGGTGTTGCACACCTTGATCTGGCCATGGATGCTGGGCATTCGCACGATCCCTTGGCAGTCTTGGTTTCAGGAGGTCATACTGCGATCGCTGTTCATCTGAAGAAACGCTGGCGGATTTACGGTGAGACTGAGGACATCACGTTAGGGAATCTCCTGGACATGTTTGCAAGAGAGGCTGGTCTCCCATCCCCAGGAGGACCTCCCATAGAATCCATGGCGAACGAAGGTCGGAATCTGCTTCCCCTTCCCTATACGGTAAAGGGAAATGATGTTGCATACTCAGGACTGCTCACGGCCGCAAACCGTCTCTTAAAGCAAGGTCATTCCATAGCCGACATCTGTTTCTCGGTTCAGGAGGTCTCGTTCTCAATGTTGGCCGAGGCTGTTGAACGGAGTCTAGTCCAGACGAGGAAAAATGAAGTTCTACTGGCTGGAGGAGTGGCCATGAACAAACGCCTTCGCGACATGATCAAATCCGTGGCGAAAGATCACGGAGCAACATTTCATCCCGTTCCCTTCGAATACACAGGAGACTGCGGGGCCCAGATCGCTTGCTCGGGAAGACTCGCCTTCGAATCTGGCTCCACCGTTCCTGTTCCAGAAAGCTTTGTCAATCCGCGATGGCGTCTAGACGAGATTGATGTTCCATGGATTCCTCGACTCTAGACCTCCAACCACTACATCGCGGAGCAGAAGCAGATCTCTTTCTGTCGCAGCTACCTCCCTGGAAGGTCGTGGTCAAGAGAAGAGTTCGGAAAGCTTACCGCAACGAGCAGCTAGACGCGGTTATCAGAAAAGAGAGGACTATCAAGGAAGCGTCGGCGATCCGAGACGCAAAGGTCGCGGGAGCAAGGCTTCCCAGCATTCTCGGCCTTGACCTCGAACGGTCTACCATCATCATGACATTCATAGACGGAACCCTTGCCAGAGACACTATTGATACGATGAGTGACGCTCGCCGCTCCTCTCTTCTCGAAGAGTTGGGCAGACAGGTTGGCATCCTCCATTCCGGGGGAATAACGCACGGCGACCTCACGACATCAAACATCATTATTCCAGCTGACGAAAAACCGTTCATGATAGACTTCGGAATGGCCCGCAAATCAACAGACCATGAAGACCATGGAACCGATCTTCACCTGCTCCAGCGGTCACTGATTGCCACTCATGCCCTCGACGCGGCGACTTCGCTTAGAAGGGTTGCGAAGGGTTATCGTGAGGTTGCCGGTGAGGAAATGGCGAAATCGAGTCTTCGGAAAGCTGCAGAGATTGCCCGGAGAGGAAGATACTTCGCCATCCGATAAACGAACTCTATGGTTCGTCACCCAGAACCATCACAAGTACCAAGAAGCCCGCAGAACTCTCGACCCGTTTGGAATAAGGATCCGAATGCTCGGTTCTCCGAAAACCGAGATCCAGAGCACCAGCCTCGGTGAAATAGCCAAGTTCGCCGCAGAAGCAGCCGCCAAAAAACACAACCGTATGGTCCTGGTGGAAGACTCGGGGCTCTTCGTCAAAGTCCTCAACGGTTTTCCAGGACCCTTCTCATCATACGTTTACGCTACTATCGGCGTTGGAGGACTCTTGCGGTTGATGAACGAACAGAGACGACGAGAAGCACATTTTCACGCTTCTCTCGCTTTCGCATCTCCTTGGGATTCGTCTCAAGAGTTCTCAGGAAAAGTGGACGGGACAATATCGCACAAGCCTACGGGAAAGCAGGGCTTCGGGTTTGACCCAATATTCATCCCAAGAGGTGCTCGGAAAACGTTCGCCCAAGGCGGAACCCAATACAAGGACAAGTATTCGCACCGAGCCATCGCCTTCAGGAAGCTGGCTCTCTGGTACATCAAAACCAAGATCTAAACCCAGAATCATCTTGATTCTCAAGCGGAGTCCTAAAATAACGCCTTCAGCCCCCTCCCGTGAATATGTTCCGCATAGTGACAGTCGAGGACGTAGTACGGATTCCGCCGCAGAAATTCGGACAGCCCATCGACGAAGTCGCCCGTGAACAAATCAAGCTCAAGTACGAGAACTATGTGGACGAGGAACTCGGCTACGTCATCCTGGTCACGGATGTTGACGTCGAGACAACCGGGAAAATTCTCCCCGGCGACGGCTCAACCCATCACAAATCAGTCTTCAAACTCCTCACCTTCTTCCCGGAACTCCACGAGGTCGTGGAGGGAGAGATCGTCGAGGTCACAGACTTCGGAGCATTCGTCAGAATAGGCCCCGAAGACGCTCTTCTACACGTGTCCCAGATCATGGACGATTTCATAACATACGATGAGAAGCACGGTGTACTCGCCGGACGTGAGAGTCACCGAAACCTAGGAAAAGGAAACATGGTCAGAGGACGAATAATCGCCGTCAGCTTCCCCCGAGGAGGGTCAGGAGGAAAAATCGGAATTACCCTACGCCAACCGTTTCTAGGGAGAATAGAATGGATAGAAGAGGATCTCAAAGGGAAACCTCTGAAGCTGGAGCGTAAAGCAGCAGCTTGACAGACAAAGCATGCAAGAACTGTCGAATGATTAGCGCAGGTCCCGTATGCCCCAACTGTAAATCCACCAACTTAAGCGATGATTGGACTGGCTTCGTCGTTGTGCTCGAACCAGCGGGCTCAGAAGTAGCCCGACTCATGCAGATCAAGGTCCCGGGAAAGTTCGCTATCAGAGTTCGATAGAGTCGGACAGAACTAGTTGTAGTCACAGTGCCTGTTGGTTGAAAAATAGCCTAGCTCATTTTGGCCCGTAATCTGTGAAGCTACAAGCCCCGCAAACCCACCGCTGGGTAGGTTGCTTGTGAGACGCCATAACTGAGCCACACCGTGGACATTTCCGATTCTTCAGCTTCGTAGTCGAGCCAGAGATCTCGTAGAGCTCGCTCCTCATCCGCAGCTTCTTTTGTTTCGGTTTTGCCGGTGCTGGTGCTGGCGCCTTTGGCTGTGTTGGTGGCTTTGCCGCGGGTTGAGACATAGGTTCGACGCATGAGACTCCGCGCCATATTTAGTGTTGTTTCCATCACTAGTCGAAACGTTCATAAAAGCCGGACACCCCCCGGCTGGCTGGCCGATGAGAGTGAGTCTAGATGGCACAAAAATCCGTTTACGTACGATTCCAAGTTCCCAAAGAAGCCGTTGACAAGGCCTATCAACTTCTACAAGTAGCAAAAGACACCGGAAAACTCCGGAAAGGTACAAACGAGTCAACCAAGGCAATCGAGCGAGGAATCGCCAAACTAGTTGTTATCGCAGAGGATGTTGAGCCTCCACAAGTAGTGGCTCACCTACCCATCCTATGCGAAGAGAGAAAGATCGCATATCTCTACGTTCCCAGCAAGCTTGACCTAGGCAAGTCCGCCGGACTAGACGTTGGATCCGCCGCAATCTCAGTTGTCGAGCCAGGTGATGGCGCGCAATCTCTCAAGGACATCCTGAAGATAGTTGAGAATATCAAGAAGACCGGCGCGGGCAAGTGAGCAAGGGAAAAGACAGATCTGACGAACCACTTATCCCGGCCGAAGTCACACAAGTCATCGGACGGACCGGGGTTACGGGAGAAGTTATTCAGGTTCGAGTCAGAGTCCTAGAAGGCCGAGACAAGGGACGAATTATTACTAGAAACGTCAAGGGACCTATCCGGCTTAACGACGTTCTCATGCTTCGAGAGACTGAGAGAGAAGCGAAAAAGATCAGGTAGGGCGTAAGCGACGCCAAAGACTTTCAAGTGTTCTTTCTGTGGGAAGAACTTTCCAAACTCGACTGGAATCATGCACGTGAAGAACGACGGGACGATACTCTACTTCTGCTCGCGCCGATGTAGAGTCAGCACTCTGTCGTTCAAGCGGGACTCTCGTAAGCTAAAGTGGACTGCTTACTACGGGAAGAGAGAGAAAGGCCACTGAGCAGCCACTCTAAGAACAAAACATTCGCCTTTCTCAAACCTGAAGCTCTACAATCGAGGGTTGCAGGAGAAGTTCTGTCGAGGCTCGAGAGGAAAGGATTCGCAATCAAACAGTTGCGCCTTCACAACATTTCCAGAAAGGAAGCAGAGACGCTCTACGCCGTTCACAAGGGAAAACCCTTTTTCCAAGAACTCGTGGACCACGTCACGTCCGGGCCTGTCTTGCTGATGATCCTTGAGGGCTCAAACGCGGTAGACGTTCTGCGTAAGGTTATCGGCGCGACAAATCCGCAGACAGCTGAGCCAGGCACGATAAGAGGCGATCTATCATTGTCCATAACCGCTAACATCATTCACGCATCTGATAGTCTCGAAAACGCGAAGAAAGAGTTATCAATATTCTTCCATGACGGAATTTAGCGGATAAGCGTCTTCGAAGAAAATCATGGTTTTAATACAGAGGTAAGAAAATGAAGGCCAATGTGGAGCCTTCCCAGGTATGGCAATTCGTTCACCAATCGCAGTCGTCCTTGGACACGTGGACCACGGGAAGACCACGCTCCTCGACAAGATTAGAGGCACCTCCGTAGCCGCCCGAGAACCGGGCCTGATCACTCAGTGGATCGGCGCCAGCCTCATCCCCGCTCAAACTATAACAAAGATCTGCGGACCCCTTCTAGCCAGGTTTAATCTCAAGATCGAAGTTCCTGGAATACTCTTCATCGACACTCCGGGCCACGAAACGTTCAGCAACCTCCGCAAGCGAGGCGGATCCGCGGCTGACGTTGCAGTCCTCGTAATCGATCTCACCAAAGGAATAGAGCCCCAAACCGTCGAATCCCTCAACATCCTCAAAGCCCGCAAAACACCCTTCTTGGTATGCTGCAATAAGATCGACGCGATACCGGGATGGAAGTCGTCACCTGACGGCTCATTCCTCGCTAACACAGAACAGCAACGACCCGAAGTCTTGACTGATCTAGATAACAGAATCTACACGATGATGGGAACCTTGTCCCGATACGGCTTCCGCTCCGATCGTTTCGACAGAATCAAAGACTTCTCCAAGACCATAGCCCTCGTACCTTCGAGCGCCAAAACCGGAGAAGGGCTGCCTGAACTGATGGCCATGCTGGTCGGGCTCACCCAGATCTACATGAGAGGAGAACTAACAACAGGCGCGGGTCCAGCGGAAGGCACAGTTCTGGAGGTGAAAGAGGAACCTGGCCTCGGAGTTACTATAGACGCCTTGGTCTACGATGGGACGATCAAAGTAGATGACGAAATAGTGCTCGCTGGAAGGAACGGAATCCTCCGAACCAGGGTCCGGGCTCTACTCGTGCCGAAACCCCTTGACGAGATCCGTGATCCTAGGGATAAGTTCAGTCATGTCGAATACGTCGACGCGGCCGCGGGAATCAAGATCGCAGCCCAAGGTCTCGATGATGCGATCGCGGGGTCACCCATCTATGGCATAGATAGCCCGTCAAAGCGAGTGGAGCTTGAGAAGAGAGTACTCAGCGAAATAGAATCGGTCAAGGTAAGTACTGATCGAACTGGGGTCATCGTGAAAGCTGACGCCCTCGGCTCGCTAGAAGCGCTTACAACTTCCCTTTCCATCTCCAAAGTACCTGTGCGTCTCGCAGACGTAGGCGAGATATCTAGACGAGATGTCGTCGAGGCTGACGTCGTTCGAGCGAAAGACCCATACCTCGCCGCGATTCTCGGATTCAACGTCAAGCTGCTCCCTGATGCAGAGGAAGAGATCAAAGAAACAGGAATACCGGTCTTCAGGGGCGACATAATCTATCGAGTGTTAGAAGATTACTCAAGATGGGTTGAAGCTCAGAGGTCCGCCGGCGTTAAGGCCGAGATGGAGCTGCTTATCCGTCCGGGCAAGATGAAGATCCTCAAAGGCTTCGTCTTCCGCAGAAACGACCCTGCCATAGTTGGCGTCGAAATCCTCGAGGGAATCGTCAAACCGAAATATCCAGTGATCAACAGCAGCGGGAAGCGTATCGGGGTAGTCCTAAGAGTCCAAGACCAGGGCAAAGATGTACCAGAAGTAGGACCAGGAAAGCAAGTCGCTGTTTCCATCGACAAGCCGATCGTTGGTAGACACATTTTCGAGGGAGACATCCTCTATGTCGATGTTCCTTTGAAACATGCCAAAACCCTTTCATCAAAATTCAGAGACCACCTCTCCCCCGGAGAACTTGCCTTGCTTGACGAGCTGGCGAGTATTTCTGCAAAGAATGCCTTGGGAGTGGTGTCATGACTCGAACGACGTTTATTAACAGCCCGGGGGAACTGGCTTCCAACGGAGCCCGCTAACAAAACATGGCTAAGTTCCAGCTCATAGTATCGGATCCTGTGAGCAAGACCTCGAAAGCCGCAACAATCGAGGGAGCGAAGGCACAGGCGCTTGTCGGAAAATCGATCGGGGATGAGGTTGACGGTAAGCTTCTCGGTATTGGAAACATGAAGCTCAAGATCACAGGTGGCACTGACAAGGACGGGATCCCAATGCGTTTCGATATTCAGGGAGGTGCCAAGAAGAGAGCAATTCTCTCCGGCGGAGTAGGCTTCAAACCAAACGACCGCGGGGAAAGAAGAAGGAAGCTTGTTCGCGGGCGCATGGTTGGTGAAGATACTCTTCAAGTCAACAGCGTGGTTATCGGAGACGCAACATCGAAGCCGGTGGAGGCTAAGAGTTGAGCGTCGAGATAATCGCCGAACACGTTAACCCGCTTCTAGGCCGAAAGGACGCAAAGCTGATCGTCCACCATGAAGGTTCCGGGACTCCTGACCGTCTGGCCATTCGAAAGATCGCCTCCGATCACTTCAAGACTCAACAGGACAAGGTCTATGTTCGAAGCGTCCAGACCAGGACAGGAGGATCATCGGCTGTCTGCCAGGTCGAAATATATGGTGATTCGAAGATTGCCGACAAGATGGTTCCAGCTTACATAAAGAACAGAAATCTTCCGAAGGATCAGAGAGTCTCGAAGAAGAAGGGAGCAGAGGATGAGAAGCCTGCTGCTGCGGCGCCTAAGCCAGCGGCTCCGGAAAAGAAAGCTGAGCCAGCTAAACCAGCCCCGGCTCCGGCAAAGGAGTCTAAACCGGCGCCTGCCAAGGAATCAAAACCGGCCCCAGCCGAGACCAAGACTCCCGCGAAACCCGAAGGGAAGCCTGCTGCCAAGCCGGAATCAAAACCGGCCGCTAAGCCTCCTGCGAAGCCCGACGCCAAACCGAAAGCCTAGGACGGTTTCTCCGCTGAAGGCTATCTCGGGAAATCCCCCATTATCAGCCCTAATCTCGAATCAAAGCCCGCCATTTCTAGAACATGATCTTCCACGCTGATTCCTGGGAGAAACACGGGGGTCGAAAAAGGCTAGACAAGCCGATAACGCACCCATCTCGAAAAAACAAGCCCGGAATCCCCGCCAGACAGAAAGAGCATCTCGACACGAAATTCCTATAATTCTTGCAGAGTCCTTGTGTTCGAGAGTGGCGACTAAGGAAGACGCTGAAGTAAGACTCGGCCAGGAAACCGCTCTCGGGGTTTCGATCTATGCCCTTTTCGCGGCGCTTACTATGCTTACGACGTCTTGCGCTTTGAGTACGTAGTTGTCGGACAGACGCATGCCGTTTCGAGCGTTCATGCCGTACAGCATTTGTTCGCCTATTTCCGTATGGATTCTCAAGGCTAGCTCCTTGAGAGTGGTTCCGTTCGGAACCAGGTAAGCGTCTGGCAGAACATTCCCTGCATGATCGCTGAACTTCTCAGGATTCTCAACAGGATATACCACGATCATATTGAGAAGATTCAGAAAGGCGGAGTTGATGCACGCCTGAACGCCAGTCGATCCAATAGGCTTCAGGACTTTTTCCCGGACCATTTCAAGGGCAGCCTTCTGCTCAGTGTTAACAAGACTCGTGCTAGGAATCCGGAAGTCCAGGTCTCCAGGTTTGTACTCTATCAACCGTTTTTCTGCAGCTCTTCGCAGTGCTAGCTCTGCCTCAGCAGAGACCGGTATTGTCAGCTCGCCCGTTTGCTTCAATCGACTGACATTCCCAACCGATGTTGGCAGGTCGATCTTGTTGGCGGCGAGTAGCAACGGTTTCGCTTCCTTCCGGATAATCTCAACAAGCTTCAACAAGTCTCCTCTGATCCATGCGCTCGGTTTTCCCTTGAGGCCTGCTTTCTTGATCCCGTTCTCAGCCTGGCCTTTACTGACTCCGAGCCCGCTGAGACGTTCAGCGACTAACGACCCAGGATCTTCTCCAGCCATCTCGGTCTTTTTGGCTGTCTTTTCCCAGTCTTTTCCAACAATCCGTAGCATCCACATCTTCAGTTCGGTTTCGAGAAAACTCACATCCTCAACGGGGTTGTGGGCACCAGCCTC
>Ga0209161_10002602_pt1 | contig 14758 bp, 16 predicted proteins | sample GraSoiAngelo_155_FD_186169 | JGI IMG/M metagenome (GOLD analysis project Ga0209161, IMG submission 186169) | Grasslands soil microbial communities from the Angelo Coastal Reserve, California, USA - 14_1009_13_30cm (SPAdes) (version 2) | ecosystem: Environmental > Terrestrial > Soil > Grasslands...
ACCGTGCTACACGGTTCAAGATACTTATAGTGATGTTTCAGCGAATTGACGGATGACGCGAACGCTGACCGTGTGGGTGATTGTCCTGGGTTTGATCCTAAATGGACTCTATCAGACCTACTTGGCCGTTGAGTCATGGTCCAGCTCATCCTTGGCGTGGGCGGCGCTCTCTTTTGCTAGCGGCTGGGGGATATGGGGCCTCCGAGGCTGGTCACGCTATTCAATCGCGCTCCTTGCGATCTTTTCATTGGCTGCGTGGCTTGACGGAACGATCCAAAACTACAGGAGAGGGTTGTGGCCGTACCATGACACCCTATCGACAGTGCTGTCGTTTGTTCCGGCCTGCTTCCTGATCTTGTGGTGGGTGGCGGTCACCATTCATGCTTTTCGGCTTTTCTCTAGGCAGAAAACATAACAACTAGTTGGACGACCAACACGATGAGCCAAGGGGTGGAGACCATCGTGCGTTACACACGGCTCCGAGATGCGCTTAAACCGGTAGCCATCTATCGGGTCGACACGTCGGAGCCCATCAATCCCGACTGGCTGGCGATCACCAACGCCGTCCTGCCGAATGAGGGTCGGACCAACCCCCGTGAAGGCTTCTGCGTCTACTACCTTTCGGATGATGGGCGGATTCTCGGCTATGGCCAGTACGAGGCACTCGAGATCGCCAAGGATCAAGCAAACGCCATTGCGGGTATCCGAAGCGATGAGTGGAGGGAATGCCACGTCGAGCTACGGGGCGAGTACGACACTATCCCGTGGTCGCATGTCGCCTAACTTCGGCATGCCGCCGACGGCGTTCGGCCGCTTCGCGCGAGACAGCGTCGCCGAACATCAGCATTCAGCCGCCGCGCTGGCGCGCGCGGCTGATGCTGAGCGTTGGCCGTATGCGTAAAGCTGGGTCGTCCAGCATCTTCGTGAGCCAGGCGCCGCTCTCTGCGAGATGCTTCGCGTGCTGCGGCCCGACGGTCTCATCGCCGTGCGAGAGGTTGATTGGGGCACGATGACCTACTGGCCACTGGATCCCTGGATCGACCGCTTCGTGGAGGTCCATTTCAAGACGTGGTATCGCAACGGCGGGGAGCCCAGGATGGGGCGGCGCCTGCGCGCCCTCTTCAACACCGCCGGCGTCAGCGACCTCCGGATCACGCCCGCGGTCTGGTGCTACGCCACGCCGGCCGAGACCGTGGAGTGGGGTGAATCGTATGCGCAGCGCCTGTTGACCTCTCCGATGGGCGAACGCGCGGTCGAGTACGGGTACGCGTCGCGCTCCGATCTCGAGGCGATGGCCGAAGCCTTCCGGGCCTGGGCGGTGCATCCGGACGCGTTCTGGTCCTTCCTGCACGTCGAGGCGCTCGCGCGAAAGGCCGCGTGACTGGCGGAAATATGCGGGGCCGGGTGAGCGACGTCCCGTAGAATCACGCTCGATGGCGTCGCTCGCCACGCGGCCCGCCGAGACTGACCTATATCCAGCCGTCAAAGCCTTCCTCGAAGCCCAGGCCTATACCGTCAAGTCCGAGATCCGCGGCTGTGACGTCGTAGCGTTGCGTGGCGACGCGCCGCCCGTTATCGTCGAGCTCAAGCTCGCGTTCAGCCTCGCCCTCCTGCTGCAAGGCATCGACCGCCTGTCGCTGACCGACCGTGTCTACCTCGCCGTCAGTCGCCCCCGAGGCCGTCGCGCGCGCGGCGTCTCGGTCTACCGGCGGGAAATCCGCGACCTCTGCCGGCGGGTCGGGCTTGGCCTGCTGACCGTGGCGCCGGGCCGCACTGCGGCCGCGGTCGAAGTGGTCGCCGAACCCATGCCCTATCGGCCGCGCAGGCGGACGAAGGAGCTGACGCGCCTGCTCGGCGAGCACGCGCGGCGCGCCGGCGATCCCAACCGCGGCGGCGTCACGCGAACGCCGATCGTGACCGCGTATCGGCAGGAGGCATTGCGCTGCGCGCTGCTGATCCGGCAGGGCGGTCGCGCTAATATCAAGATGTTGCGCGAGACGGGCGTCGTGCCGAACGTCTCGAGTATTCTCCAGCGGGACGTGTACGGCTGGTTCCGCCGGCGGGAGCGCGCGACGTACGAGCTCACCGATCGCGCGCAGCAAGACATCGATCGCTTCGCGGCCGCCGGCACGCTGCCCGAGCTGGGCGCCGGCGCGCGGTAGCAGGAGGCTAACTCATGTGGAAGCCGAGAAAGACCGTCGGGCAGATGGTGGAAGAGGCGAAGACGCGAATCGAGAATCTCTCGATCGAGCAGGTCGAGGCCGAGATCGCTCGTGGCGACGTGCAGGTGCTGGATATCCGCGACGTCCGCGAGCGGCGCAAGCTCGGCTTCGTGCCCGGATCGCAGCACGTGCCGCGCGGCATGCTCGAGTTCTGGCTCGATCCGACGTCGCACTACTACACGGGCAAGGTCGATCCCACCAAGCGCATCATCGTCTACTGCGCGGGCGGCCAGCGCTCGGCGCTCGCCGCGGACGTGCTGCGCGAGATGGGATTCCCCAACGTCGCGCACCTCGAGGTCGGCTTCAACGGCTGGGCCGCCGCCGGGCGTCCAGTCGATCGCGACCCCGAGGGCCGTTCCTAGGTCTTCGCGTGGTGTCTGAAATTGTGGACGTTGACGGCCTGGAGCGCGTGACGTAGCGTCCCAACCATGACGGAGTACTCGGCGCGGACTCGACGGTGGACACGGGCGGAATACGAGCACCTGATCGAGATCGGCATCTTCCGCCCCGGTGAGCCCGTCGAGCTGATGGATGGCGACCTCGTCGTCAGCGAGCCTCAGGGCAGCGCCCATTGCACTGCCATCGGGCTCGTCGAAGATGCCCTCCGCGCGGCGCTCCCGGCAGGCTGGTTCGTGCGCTCCCAGGGCCCGCTCGCGCTCGATGACGACTCGGAGCCCGAGCCCGACGTCGCGCTCATTCCGGGCGCCCGGCGCGCGTACGCACAGCAGCACCCCGCCCGTCCGGCCCTGGTGATTGAGGTCTCGGAGTCGAGCCTTGCGCTCGACCGTGACTACAAGGGCAGCCTTTACGCCCGCGCACACCTGGACGACTACTGGATCGTGAATCTGATCGATCGCGTCGTCGAGGTCTACCGTCAGCCAGTTCCTGATTCGTCGGCGCCGTACGGATGGCGTTACGCGTCGCGCGAGGTGCTGGCGCACGACGCTTCGGTCGAGCTCTTGGCCGTTCCGAGCTTGCGCCTTCGCGTCAGCGATCTCCTGCCGTAGTCGTCCTCGCGCACGCGTAGTCGACGAGAGCCCGCTCACGATGCGTTGAAGATCTTACGACGACGAAACAAGAATGCAGGTCTCATCCTGCATTCGCATACCCTGACGCCGGGCTGGTTGGGGGAACGCCTCGACGTCGGCTACGCGATCGACGTGTTGCATCCCCTGGCGAGTGAGCCGTGGCGGACACCTTCACACCCGCAACCCGGCTAGACGCTCCAGCGTCGTGATCACCGCTGCGAGATCCTCGCCGCCGTGGCCGGCCGCGGAGGTGACGCTGCAGAGCTGGTGAGCGACGCTGGTCAGCGGCATCATCGCGCCGACGCGCTCGCCTTCTTCGAGCATCAGCTTGAAGTCTTTCAAGAACAGATCCAGCCGGATCAGCGGGTCAAACTTGCCGCTCACCATCAGCGGACCGCGGCTCTCCAGCGTGCCGGAGGACACCGGGCTCTGGCGCAGTACGTTCAGCAGCACCGCCGGCTCCACGCCGGCCTTGGCGCCCATCACCAGCGCTTCGGCCAGGGCGATCGCGTTGATGCCTCCCAGGAGATTCGCGGCGAGCTTGGCGACCGAGGCCGAGCCGACGGGCCCGACGTGAACCGTGCGTGGCGTGATCGCGTCGAAGATCGGGCGGCACGAGGCGCCGAGGTCGGGATCGCCGCCGACGAAGATCGTCGAGACGCCGCGCGCCACCGCGCGGCTGGCGCCGCTGATGGGCGCCTCGAGAAACTTGAAGCCGCGCGCGCCGGCGGTCTCGCCGAGACGGCGCGAGAGCACCGGGCTGATCGTGCTCATCTGGATCAGGACGGTACTCGACGGCGCGGTCTGCAGTAGCCCGCCACGGCCGAGCCAGACTTCCTCGACCACCGCCGGCGTGGGCAAGATGGTGAAGACGGCGTCGGTCGCGGCCGCCGCGACGATGCTCGTCGCGCCTTCGAGCCCCCGTCCGACCAGCGCGGCGACGGGCTCGGGCCGCGTGTCGTAGCCGACAACCTTGAAGCCGCCTTCGATCAGCCGGATGGCGACCGCGCTGCCGAGCAATCCGACGCCGATGATGCCGACTCGTTTCATGGTCGATGCCTCCGCAGGCGTGTGGTGGAGCGTGTCACTCGTTTGACACCGGGCACACCATAAAGTCAATCGCCCCCGGAGGGCGGACGCGCGTGGAAGTCGGGTTTTTCTTCTGGCCGTACGACACGGCACTGATCCGCTCCATGGCCGAGGCCGCCGACGCCTTCGGCTACGATATGGTCGGCATCGCCGACACGCCGGGGAACGCGATGGATCCCTGGGTCGCGACCACGCTGCTCGCTGCCGCTGCGCGACGAGCGCGGGTCGCTGTCTGTGTCACCAACCTGGTCACGCGGCATCCGGCGGTCTCGGCGGCCTCGGCGGCGTCGATCGAGCTACTGGCTCCAGGTCGCGTCGTGCTCGGCATCGGCGTCGGCCACAGCGGTACGAAGAATCTCGGAATGGCGAGTCTTCCGGCCGGCCAGCTCGGCGAGGGCGTCACGTTCATCCGCGAGCTCCTGCGCGGTCGCGCGGCCACGTACCGTGGCGGGACCGCGCACCTGCCGTGGGTGAAACACCCGAGCCCCGTGTTTCTCGCCGCCTCGCACCCGGCCTCGCTCCGCGCCGCCGGCGCCGCCGCCGACGGCGCCTTCATCAACTACGGTCTCGGCGCCGACAACGTCAGGGAGTCGGAAGGCGCAGTGGCGCAGGCCGCGCGCGAAGCCGGGCGAGGGCCTGATGACGTCGAGATCTGGCAGATCGCCGGCATGGACTGTAACGAGGACGGCGACGCGGCCCGCCGCAAGATCGGCGCGATCCTCGCGTTCGTGGCGGCGTACGTGGTGGGCGGCGCCGATCCCGCGCGCCGCGGCGTGCCGCCGGATCACCGCGAGCCGCTTCGCGAGCTGCGCCGCCGGTACAGCACGCGCCCGAGCGACGCCGACGCGGCGCTCGTCGCCGAGCTCGGTCTATTCGACTATCTCGCGAGACGCCTCGCGGTGTGCGGCACGCCCGAGGAGTGTCTGGCGCAGGTACGGGCCGCGCAGGAAGCCGGCGTGCGCCGGCTCATGTTCTCGGTCAGCCTCGCCATTGATCCGGTCCGGGCGGTGCGCCTGTTCGGCGAAAAGGTCCTCCCCGCCCTGCGCACGCGGCTGGCGTAGAATCGAGCGGAAGGCATCAGGCGAAAGGAGCTATCTCATGAAAGCCGCAGTATTCCACGGACCCCAGAAGCCCCTCACCATCGAGAACGTCGACATCGCCAAGCCGATCGGGCGCGAGGTGCTGGTGCGCACGGTCGCCAGCGGTGTGTGCCACAGCGATCTGCACTTCGTGGACGGCTTCTATCCGTTCCCGGCGCCGGCCATCCTCGGCCACGAGGCCGCCGGCATCATCCAGGAAGTCGGCCCCCACGTCACCGAGTTCGTGGCCGGCGATCACGTGATCGCGTGCCTGTCGGTGTTCTGCGGCCACTGCTCGTACTGCCTGACCGGGCGGACTCACCTCTGCTCGTCCCGTCCGGCGCGGACGCCGCAGGAGCCGCCCAAGCTCAGCTGGAAGGGCGCGCCGGTGAACCAGTTCGCCAACCTCTCGGCCTACGCCGAGCAGATGCTCGTCCACGAGAACGCGCTGGTGAAAGTGAAGGACGACATGCCGCTCGACCGCGGCGCGCTGATCGGCTGCGGCGTCACCACCGGCGTGGGCGCGGTGCTCAACACGGCGCGCGTCGAGGCGGGCGCGACGGTCGCGGTGTTCGGCGCTGGCGGTGTCGGCCTCGCGGCGATCCAGGGCGCGCGCATCGCGGGCGCCGGCATGATCATCGCCGTCGACGTGTTCGAGAGCAAGCTGGCCAAGGCGCGTGAGCTCGGCGCCACCCACGCCCTCGACGCGTCCAAAGTGGATCCGGTCAAGGAGATCCGCCAGCTCACCAACGGCGGCGTCGAGTACTCGTTCGAGGCCATCGGCCTCAAGAAGGCCGCCGAGCAGGCGTTCGAGTGCATCCGCGCGGGCGGCACCGCGACCGTGATCGGCATGATCCCGGTCGGTCAGAAGATCGAGCTCGAGGGCAGCGTGTTCCTGCGTGAGAAGAAGATCCAGGGATGCAGCATGGGCTCGAACCGCTTCAAGGTCGACATGCCGCGCTACGTCGACTTCTACCAAAGGGGCCTGCTGCGTCTCGACGAGATGATCACGCGGCGCGGCCGGCTCGAGGACGTCAACGAGGCGTTTCGCGCGATGAAGGCGGGCGAGGTCGCGCGCACGGTGCTTATGTTCGATTAGGGGGGAACGCCTTCGGGGTGCAACGCTTCGAAGGCGGCGGCAAGCGCCGGGTCGCGCTGCCTCACGTCCGCGTGGTCGACGCGCCCGGTGCGCCGCAGATAGTCGTACGCGAACGAAATCGGGTCGAGGTGCATCCGGGAGCGCACCGACTCGTACCACTCCGTGCTTTTCACCGCCGCCGCCTGTAGGGCATCGGATCCGGGCCGCCGGCGGCGTTCGAACTCGGCGAGGAGCGCCTCAACGTCGTCGCCGCAGGCCCGCCAGGCGTCGAACAGCGCGATGGCGTCCTGCATCGCCAGGCGCGTCCCCGATCCCACCGACGGGTGGCCCGTGCGCAACGCGTCGCCCAGCAGCACGACGTTGCGCCAGGACCAGCGGCGGTTGCACACGATCGGATAGCGGAACCAGTCGGACTTGTTGGAGAGCAGGGGATGCCCGTCCAGGTCGTCGCGAAACACCTGCTCGCAATAGGCGAGACTCTCCGGCTCCGCCATCCGATCGAGCCCGGCATGGCGCCAGGTCTGCGGGTCGCACTCGACGAGAAACGTGCTGTGCGTGCGGCTGTAGCGATAGGTGTGCGCGATCAGCAACCCGTCGCCGTTCTCGCGAAAGATCAGCGACAACGGCTCGAACAGACAGGTCGTCCCGTACCACGCCAGGAAGTTCGGGCGCAGGTCGATCGTCGGCTCGAAGTGCTCCCGATAGCGCGTTCGGATGGTGCTGGCGGCGCCGTCGGCCGCCACGATCAGGTCGCAGTCGGCGAACTCGTCCACGCCGTCGACCTTGCGTCCGAATTCGATCGCGACGCCGAGATCCGCGCAATGCTGGCGCAGCGTGCGCAAGAGATCGATCCGAGCCATCCGGTGGAACGTGTTGTTGGCGAGGGCCACCGCCTGGCCGCGGTGCACGATGCGCATCGCGTCGTGCACTTCCTGATGACGCGTCATGGCGGCGTAGAGCTCCGGCGCCACGTCGCGGACGAAGGCCAGCGCGATGTCGGTGAACACGACGCCCCAGCCATAGGTGGCGTCGGCGGGATCGCGCTCGACGACGCGAATGCGGTGCGTCGCGTCCTGGCGCTTCATGAGGTAGGCGAAGAACAATCCGGCGGGGCCGCCGCCGACGATCCCGACGTTCATCCGTCGATCGGCGACTCGACGACGTTGATCCGTCTCATGGCGCGCACAGTCTACACGATGGCGTACGGGGCGCGACGTTGCGGCGCCTGGACACCTGCTCTAAGCTTCGTCCAGTCCATCCGAGCTCCCCGAAGGAGGAGACCATGCCGACCAACACCACGCTCGACACGATGTTCAGCGAAGCGGTCGAGTCGAAAGCGATGCCCGGGATCGTGGCGGTGGCCGCGACCGACAGCGGCCCGCTCTACGAGGGCGCCTTCGGCAGGCGCGAGCTCGGCAAGGACGCGCCCATGACCATCGACACGGTGGTGTGGATCGCGTCGATGACCAAGGCCATCACGGGCGCCGCGGCGATGCAGCTCGTCGAGCGCGGCAAGCTGAGCCTCGAAAAGCCGGCGAGCGACGTGGTCGGCGAGCTCGCGGCGGTCAAGGTGCTGGAGGGCTTCGACGCGGCGGGCAAGCCGCGGCTGCGGGCGCCCCGTCGGCCGATCACGCTGAAGCACTTGCTGACCCACACCGCGGGCTTCGGCTACGAGATCTGGCGGCCCGAGATCGCCCAGTATCAGACGATGACCGGCACGCCGGGGATCACGACGTGCACGAATGCGGCGCTCACGACGCCGCTGCTGTTCGATCCGGGCGATCGGTGGGAGTACGGGATCAGCATCGACTGGGTCGGGAAGATGGTCGAGGCCGCGAGCGGCCAGAAGCTCGATCGCTACTTCCAGGACAACATCTTCGGCCCGCTCGGCATGAAGGACATCTCGTTCAAGCTCTCGCCCGCCCAGCGCGCGCGGCAGGCGGGCGTGCACCAGCGCGACGAGAAGGGCGTGCTCGCGCCGATCGAGTTCGCGCTGCCGGACGACCCCGAGTTTCTCATGGGCGGCGGCGGGCTCTACTCCACCGCCCGTGACTATCTGACGTTCACGCAGATGATCGTGCAGGGCGGCAGCTACAAGGGCACGCAGGTCCTGCGCCGCGAGACCGTCGATCTCATGGCCCAGAACCACCTCGCGCCGCTCGAGGTGACGGTCCTAAAGACAGCGGCTCCCCCGCTGTCCAACGACGCTGAGTTCTTCCCGGGCATGCGCAAAGGCTGGGGCCTGAGCTTCCTGATCAACACGCAACAGGCGCCCACCGGCCGCTCGGCCGGTAGCCTCGCATGGGGCGGCCTCGCGAACACGTACTTCTGGATCGATCGCACCAAGCGCGTCTCGGGCGTCTTCCTCTCGCAGGTGCTCCCGTTCGTCGACCACGCGGCGACCGATCTGTTCGCGAGATTCGAGACGGAGGTCTACCGGGCGCTGTAGCGCGGGGGTCCTTCAGCGACGCGCGCGGAGCGCGCGCCACACGCGCTCGGGCGTCAGCGGAAGATCGCGCAGCCGCACGCCGGTGAGGCGGGCCAGCGCGTTGGCGACCGCCGGGCTCACGGGGATCAGGCTTCCCTCGCCCGCGCCCTTGGCGCCGAAGGGGCCGCTGCCGTCGGCGTTCTCCACGAAGTGGCACTCGAGCGCCTCCGGCGCGTCGTCGGCGCGCGGCACGCGGTAGAGGAGCAGCGTGCCGTTGAGCAGGTGGCCGTCCGCGTACAGCATCTCCTCCAGGAGCGTGTGGCCGAGCCCCTGCACCACGCCGCCCTCGTCCTGGCCTTCCAGCAGCAGGGGGTTCACCGCGCGGCCGACGTCGGCCACCGAGACGTAGCGCTCGACCCGCACCGCGCCGGTCTCCTCGTCCACGCTCACCTCCGCGGCGCCGACGGCCATCTCCCAGAACGGCGTGCTGCCGCCGAGCGGCGCGGCGGTGCGCCCGGGCGCGATCACGCCGCGGCCGATCAGCTCGCCGCCAGACATGCCGAACCGGAGCAGGAGCACCTCGGCGTACGGCAGGCGCCGCGCCGGCGCGACGACGGCGCCCTCATCCAGCGTCAGGTCGCGCGTCGCGACGCCGAGCGCCTCGGCGGTGATGCGCAGGAGCTGCTCGCGGACGTCTTCCGAGGCGACCTGGACCGCGCGGCCCGTCATCGTGGTCGAGCGGCTCGAGCTGGTGGTCTGATCGTACGGGGTCACCGCGGTGTCGGGCTGGACGACGGTCACGCGCGCCAGCGGGACGCAGAGCACCTCGGCGGCGATCTGCGCCAGGACCGTGCGGGTGCCCTGCCCCATCTCGACGGCGCTCGCGAGCACGCTGACGCTGCCGTCGGTGTGCAGGCGCACGATCGCCTCCGACACGCTCGGCGCCACCGAAGCCTTCAGCATCGCGGCCACGCCGCGCCCCCGGTCGGCCGCGCTCGCCCGAGTCCAGCCGATCGCCTCCGCGGCGCGCGACAGGCTCTCCTCGAGCTTGCCGTCGATCGGCGTGTCGCCCGGCGCGAACTCTTCGCCGTGGGCCAGGAAGTTCTGCCGCCGGAGCTCGACCGGATCGCGGCCGAGCCGGTCGGCGGCCGCGTCGACCAGCGACTCGAGCGCCCAGGCGAGCTGCGGCACGCCGAAGCCGCGAAACGCGCCGCCGGGGGTCGTGTTCGTGTAGACGGCGCGCGCGGCGAGCTCGACGTGCGGGACCCGGTAGGGGCCGGTCGCCGTGTACGTGCCCTTCTGGACGACGCGCGGGCCGATGTCGGCGTAGGCGCCGACGTCGTAGTCGGCGTCGCACTCGACCGCCACGAGCGCGCCGTCACGGCGGAAACCCACGCGCACGTGGACGCGGGCGGCGCAGCGGCGCACGGTCTGGAACGCTTCGGCCACCGACGCGGCCAGCCGCACCGGCCGGCCCGCCACGCGCGCGAGCGCCGCCGCCAGCGGCTCGAGCTTCGCGTAGGTCTTGCTGCCGAAGCCGCCGCCGAGGTGCGGCACGACGACCCGGATCCGCGCGAGCGGCACGTCGAACATCTTCGCCAGCTCGACGCGCACCGAGTACGGGTTCTGGCTCGAGGCCCAGATCGTGAGCCCGTCGGTCTCGCTCCACACCGCCACCGCCGCATGCGGCTCCATCGCGTAGTGCTGCACCGGCGGGAAGCGATACGTGTCGTCGAGCACGAGGTCCGCCGACGCCAGCGCGCCGGCGCTGTCGCCACGCGCAAAGTGGAACTGGTGGCAGATATTGGTCCCGGGCTCGGGCCGGAGCGTCGAGAGGTCGGCGAAGATGCCGGCCTGCGGCTTCCCCGTATGGACCAGCGGTGCGCCCGGCGCCAGCGCTTCCTCGAGCGTGATCACCGGCGGCAGTGGCTCGTAGTCGACCTCGATCAGATCGAGCGCCGCGTCCGCCGTCGCCTCGTCGACCGCGGCGACCGCCGCGACCGGCTCGCCCTCGTAGCGGGCGACGTCGATCGCGAGCACGGGCCGATCACGGTACGCCGGGCCATAATAGGGCTCGCACCACGTCAGATCGGCTCCGCAGAGCGCGGCCAGCACGCCCGTCAGCGCGCGGGCGCGCGTCACGTCGACCCTTCGCACGCGCGCGTGGGCGTAGGGTGAGCGCATCACCCTGGCGTGGGCCATGCCGGGGATCACCAGGTCGGTCACGTAGCGCGCGCGGCCGGTGACCTTCTCGAGCCCATCGACGCGCGGCACCGGCCGGCCGACGACGCGGAGCGGGCGGGCGCTCATCGGGTCGTCCTCGCGGCCGTCATGATCGCCTCGACGATCTTCCGGTAGCCGGTGCAGCGGCAGAGGCTCCCGCGCAGGTAGTGCAGGATGTCCTCCCGGCTCGGGGCGGCGTTCTCGCGGAGCAACGCACGCGCGGTCAGCAGCATGCCCGACGTGCAGAAGCCGCACTGGACCGCCCCCGCGTCGAGAAACGCGCGCTGAAGGGGATCGAGCGCCTCGCCGTCGGCGAGTCCTTCGACCGTGAGCACCGAACAGCCGTCGGCTTCCACCGCCAGATAGGTACAGGCGCTCACGGCCTGACCGTCGACCAGCACGGTACAGGCGCCGCACACCTGGGTGTCGCACGAGCGCTTCGCTCCTTTGAGGTCGAGCGAGTCGCGCAGCACGTCGAGCAGGAGCGAGTGAGGGGCGACGTCCAGCTCGTGCGAGCTGCCGTTGACGACCATCGTGAGGTTCATGGCGCGCCGTCCATCACGCGACCACCGCGTGCGGAAAGCTTGCCGATAGCTCGGCGCCGCGGGCACGGGCCACGGCGACGCGGAGCGCGCGTCGCACGAACACCGCGACCATCTCGCGCTTGTACTCCGCGGAGCCGTGGAGATCGTCGGCCGGGTCCACGCTCTCGGCGGCCGCATCGGCCATCGCACCGGTGACATCGCCGAGCTCGGCCTCGGCCACTCCGTTCACGCGCGCCTCCGCCGCCTCCGCCCGCATCGGTCGCGGGCTGACGCAGCCGATCGCGACGCGCACGTCGGCGACGCGCGCGCGCCCGCCGGCGCCGTCGAGGCGAAGCGCCACGGCGATGCCGAGCGTGGGACGCTCGTGAACGCCGAACTTCACGTAGGCGGCGCCGGTCCCGGTCGGCCAGGGTGAGAGCCGCACGGAGGCGAGCAGCTCGTCGGGCCTTCGCGCGGTCTCCCATGGCCCGCGGACGAACTCGGCGAGCGACAGCTCGCGCCGCCCGCGTGGCGATACCAGCTCGACGGTGGCGTCGAGCGTCAGGAACAGCGTGGCGAGGTCGCTGTGCGGGTCGGCGAACGCGAGGTTGCCGCCCACCGTCCCGACGTTTCGCACGCGCACGTTGGCCACGTGCCGCGCGACCGAGGCGACGAGCGGGCAGCGCGCGCGCACGAGCGGCGACCGCTCGAGCGTGCGATGCGTGACCGTGGCGCCGATCGTGAGCCGCGTCCCGTCGGCGATGTCGCCGAATCCGGCGATGCGCTTGACGTCGACCAGGTGCGGCGGGCGAAGCAGGCCGAGCTTCATGAGCAGGAGCAGCTCGGTCCCGCCGGCGTACGGCGCCGCGTCCTCACCAAGCGTGGCCAGCAGCGCGCACGCGTCCTCGGCCGTTTCGGGACGGTGGAGCGTGAACGGCCGGAGCAAGGGTCAGCGCCCGCGCGCTGCCGCCGGGCGCACGATCTGCTCGGCGATCATCTGGAGGTATTCAATGCGCGCCGCGGTGCCGCGCGGCAGGCTGTAGATCGTGAGGCCGATGCCGTCGAGGCCCATGCGGTGGGCCCGCGTGATCGTCTCCAGACACTGGGACGGCGTGCCGTTGATCGTCCAGTCGTCCAGGTTCTTGTCGAAGCCGAGCTGGAGCTGCACCATGCCGGGCTCCTGCATCTCCCACGTCCGGTACATCGTGAAGGTCCGCTCGAGGTAGCCGCGCGCCGCCACGTGGGCCGCCTCCTTGCTCTCGCCGACGATGAGGCTGCGTGAGGCGATCGCGGTGCCGGCGGCTCCCGGCCCGTTCGTGGCGCGCGTCTCTCGATAGACGGAGACCAGGCGGCCGACGTCGGCCCAGGCGACCTGGGGCCCGAAGAACACGGCGTCGACGAGGCGGGCCGCGCGCTGTGTCGCCCGCACGCTCTGGGCGCCCATCTCGAGCGGCGGGTGCGGCCGCTGGCACGGCCCGAAGCCCAGGCGTACGCCGGCCATCCTTATATACGTCCCGTCGTAGGTGACCTCCTCGCCGGCCCAGAGCCGCTTCATGACGGCGAGCGACTCCTCGAGCTTGGGCACGCGGTCCTTGCGCCCGAGCCCGGCCGCTTCCAGCTCGCGCTCGCGATAGCCGATCGCGACGCCGAGATCCAGACGCCCGTGCGTGATGTGGTCGAGCGTGACGACGTTCTCGGCGACGTCCACCGGGTTCAGGAGCGGCAGCAGGAGCATCGATGTCTTGAGCCGCATCTGACCGGTCTCGGGCGCGAGCCGCGCGAGCATCGGGATCGGCTGCGGCCAGACCGTCGGGTGCGAGACCCAGTGGTGACCGATGGAGACCCACGCGAAGCCCATCGTGGACGCCGCTCGCACGACCTCGATCGCTTCGTCGATGATGGCCGTGGGCGCGCGGTCCGTCGGGCTCCAGAACGGGGTGAGGTGGAAGCCGATCCGCACGGGCGTATTCTACCCGCTATGAAAGGATGACGCCCATGACGACGCTCGAAGAGCTCTTGCGCACCCGCGTGGCCCGCTTCGTGGACCGCCAGCACCGCTACATCGGCGCCGGCGCCTCGGGCAAGAGCGACCCGCGCGCGATCGCCGCCGAGCCCTTCACGCTCAGCGTGATGTTCGTGCCCCCGGGCCAGGGCAACGCCGCGCACACGCACGAGGTCGAGGAAGTGTTCTTCATCCTCGACGGGTACGCCGATCCCGCCCTGCAGGCGAAGCGCGACGTGCATCTCGGAGCGGCCCGAGGGTAGCGCGCCGGCGATGGCGCACGATCGTGAGCCGCTCGAGCACGTCCAGCGCAACCGCGCCCGCTGGGACGTCGAGGCCAAGGACTACGCCGCGAGCGGCGAGAGGGCCTGGGCGCGCGCGGAGCCCGCGTGGGGCGTGTGGCGCGTGGCTGAGTCGCAGCTTCATGTGCTCCCCACGGATCTGGCCGGCAAGCACGCGATCGAGCTCGGCTGCGGCACCGCGTACGTGTCGTCGTGGCTCGCTCGCCGCGGCGCGCACGTGGTCGGGATCGACGCGTCGATGTCTCAGCTGACGACCGCGCGGCGGCTTCAGCGGCAGCACGGGCTCGAGTTCCCGCTGATCCACGGCGACGCCGAAGCGGTGCCCTGTCGCGACGGCGTCTTCGACCTGGCGGTCTCCGAGTACGGCGCCTGCCTCTGGGCCAACCCGGATCGCTGGCTCCCCGAGGCGGCGCGGCTCCTGCGACCGGGTGGTGAGCTGATCTTCCTCGTGAACTCGTCGCTGCTCACGCTCTGCGTTCCCGCCGAGGACGAGCTGCCCGCCACCGACCGGCTGCTGCGCCCGGCCTTCGGGATGTTTCGGATCGAGTGGCCCAACGACCCCGGCGTCGAGTTCCACCTGTCGCACGGCGAGTGGATCCGGCGGCTCCGGTCCAGCGGGTTCGAGATCGAGGACCTGATCGAGGTGCAGCCTCCGGAAACCGCGACGACCATGTACGCATACGTCACGCTGGAGTGGTCGCGCAAGTGGCCGGCCGAGGAGATCTGGCGGGTGAGGAAAAGCCATGGATGACCTGCTGATTC
>Ga0209161_10002604_pt1 | contig 14756 bp, 10 predicted proteins | sample GraSoiAngelo_155_FD_186169 | JGI IMG/M metagenome (GOLD analysis project Ga0209161, IMG submission 186169) | Grasslands soil microbial communities from the Angelo Coastal Reserve, California, USA - 14_1009_13_30cm (SPAdes) (version 2) | ecosystem: Environmental > Terrestrial > Soil > Grasslands...
GCTACGAGTACCTGTCGCCGCAGATCTTCCGCGTGGCGACGACGAACTTCGCGCTCGGCACCGTCGCTCAGTGGTGGCTGACGCGCACGCTGGCGTTGCAGGGCACGGCCCTCATCGGCCTCGGGTTCGGTGCGGCCGGCACCGTCGGCGACCGGGCCGAGCGCGACTACCGCTATGGCGTGATCCCGGAGCCGCTCCTCGGCCTGCGCCTCATCGTGAGCGACCTGGCGATGCTCGAGGCGCAGGGGCGGCAGTACTGGGTCGTCGGCGTCGGCAATGGCGCGTCGCGCAACGCCGAGAAGTTCGGCCACGAGATGATCAATCGCGGCAACGTGGGACTGACCGTGCGCGTCTACGGCCCGCACGCGCTCAGCGTCAACTATGTGGTGTCCAACCGCGATGCGCGGATCGCGGGCGTGGGCGATCGGCACCAGTCCGTGGAGACCGTGACCCTGTCCTACAACTTCCTCGGCCACACGCGATTCGGCGCCACCGAGTGGCGCCCGGACGAGATGCCGACGCGCTGAACGGGGACGACGCGCCTACAGCACCGAGCGCACGAGCCCGCCGTCGACGAGCAGCGGCGCGCTGGGCGAGCGCGTCCGGCACGGAGATGCCGAGCTCCTTCGCGCGCGCCGTGACGTTGGACAGCATGCGCTCGGTCAGGATCGAGCCGGGGCACACGTTGTTGACGAGGATCCCGTCGCGGCCGACCTCGTCCGCGAGGCTCTTCGCGAACGCCACCACGCCCATGCGCGTCGCCCCGGAGAGGGCGAGGTTGGGGATCGGCTGGTAGACGGGGCACCATGGAGCCCTCGTATACCGCGGTGCTATGATCGCCGCCACCCGGGGACAGCCGACGACCATGTCACTCCTGAGCGTCCGCGATCTCAGCGTCGCCTTCGCGACGCGCGACGGAGTCGTGCGCGCGGTGAACGACGTGACCTTCTCGCTCGACGCCGGCAAGGTGCTCGCCCTCCTCGGCGAATCGGGCTCGGGCAAGAGCGTCACCCTGCGCGCGATCCTCGGCCTGCACCCGGCCGTGCGCACGCGCGTCACCGGCGAGGTGCTGCTGAAGGGCGGCGACGTGAACCGCCTCGACGAGGCGGCGCGCGAGCGCCTGCGCGGCAGCGTCGTCTCCATGGTGTTCCAGGAGCCGATGACCGCGCTCGATCCCGTCTACACGGTCGGCGAGCAGATCGTCGAGACGCTGGTGCAACACCGCGCCCTGGATCACCGCGGCGCCTCCCGGCGCGCGCGCGAGCTGCTGGACCTCGTCCAGGTGCCGTCGCCCGCGCGCTGCCTGGCCAGCTATCCGCACGAGATCTCCGGCGGCATGCGCCAGCGCGCGATGATCGCGATCGCGCTCGCGTGCGAGCCGGAGCTGCTGCTCGCCGACGAGCCGACCACCGCGCTCGACGTGACCGTGCAGGCGCAGATCCTCTGGCTCCTGCGCGATCTCCAGCAGCGCCTCGGTCTCGCCGTCATCTTCGTCACGCACGACCTCGGCGTCGCCGCCGAGATCGCGGACGACGCCGCCGTCATGTACGCCGGCCGCATCGTGGAGCAGGCGCCCATTCGCGAGCTATTCCGCCGGCCCGCGCATCCCTACACGGAAGGGCTGATGCACGCCACGGTCCGCCGCGGCCAGAAGGGGCACGCCCTCGTCCCCATCCCCGGCGCGCCGCCGAATCTGAGCGCGCTGCCACCGGGCTGCGCCTTCGCCCCCCGCTGCGCCGTCGCCCGCGCGGACTGCACGACCACCCCGCCGTCGTTTCATCGCGTGGCGGCCGGCCACGCCGCCCGCTGTCACCTCGTCGTCTAAGGAGGCTCGTCATGAGACGCGTCGTCATCCTGCTCCTCGCCGCCGTCCTCTCATTGTCGTGGACCGACCCCGTGCTCGCGCAGGGCACGCTGCGGATCGGGATGACCGCGAGCGACATTCCCTACACGGGCGGCCAGACGGACAACGGCTTCGAAGGCTTCCGGTTCGTCGGCTACCAGATCTACGAGCCGCTGATCGCATGGGACCTGACGCGTGGCGACCGCCTGGCGCCCCTCGTCCCCGGGCTGGCGGAGTCGTGGGAGGTGCGCCGAGACCAGCCGACGAAGTGGGTGTTCAAGCTGCGCAAGGGCGTGACGTTCCACGACGGCAGCCCGTTCAACGCCGACGCGGTCGTTTTCTCGTACGAGTCGATCAAGAAGAAGGACGCGCCGCACTTTGACTCGTACGGCTCGGGCCAGGTGAGCTTCCGGCTCGCCTCGCTGACTGGCATCACGAAGATCGACGACCACACGGTCGAGTTCGAGACGAACAAGCCGACGAGCTTCGTGCCCTACCAGGTCTGCTACATGCTGATCGTCTCGCCCACCCAGTGGAACAAGGTGAAGGACTGGCGCAAGTTCGCCGAGCAGCCGTCCGGCACCGGGCCGTTCCGCGTGACGAAGTTCGTCCCGCGCGAGCGGCTCGAGCTCGAGGCGAACCGGAGCTACTGGGACGCCAAGCGCCGGCCGAAGATCGACCGGCTCGTCCTGCTGCCGATGCCCGAGCCGACCACGCGGCTGGCCGCGCTGCGCAGCGGCCAGGTGGACTGGATCGAGGTGCCGCCGCCGGACTCCATCCCGCAGCTCAAGGGTGGGGGCTTTTCGATCACGCTGAACTCGTACCCGCACAACTGGACGCACACGCTGCGGCTGGACAAGGAGCCGTGGAGCAACAAGCTCGTGCGCAAGGCGGCGAACTACGCCGTCGATCGCGTCGGCATCTGCAAGAGCCTGCTGAACGACACCTGCACCCCGGCCACAGGCGTCGTCTACAAGGGCCACCCGTGGTTCGGCAAGCCGAAGGAGACCTACGACTACAACCCGGCGAAGGCCAGGGAGCTCCTGCGCCAGGCCGGCTTCGACGGCGTCACCAAGCGCCCGGCGCGGGCCGTGCACCTCATTTCCACCTCCGGCTCGGGCCAGATGCTGCCGCTGGCCATGAACGAGCTGATCCAGAAGAACCTCAAGGAGGTCGGCATCGACGTCGACCTGCAGCCGGTGGAGTGGAACACGCTGCTCACGCGCTGGCGCGCCGGCTTCAAGACGGCGGAGAACGAGGGCCTCAACGCCTGGAACATCTCCTGGAACTTCCTCGAGCCCTGGAGCGGCTTCGGCCGCTTCTTCCACAGCAAGGCGGTGGTGCCCGTCGCCGTCAACACGATGCCCTACATCAACCCGGAGGCCGATCGGCTCATCGACGAGGCCGAGCGCACCTTCGACGTGGGCAAGCAGAACGAGATCCTCGCGCGGCTGCACGAGTTGGTCGTCGACGACGCGCCGTGGATCTTCGTCGTGCACGACCAGAACCCGCGCGCGCTGTCGGCGCGGGTGAAGGGCTTCGTGCAGCCCCAGAGCTGGTTCGTGGACCTGACGTCCGTGACCGTGCGGTAACCCCGGGTCGTGTGGGCCTACGCCGGCCGGCGTCTCCTGCTCGCGATCCCGACGTTGCTCGGGGCCAGCATCATCGTCTTCGCGATGGTGCACCTGGCCCCCGGCGACCCGATCGCGGCGGTGATGCCGGCCGAGTCCAGCCAGGCGGAGATCGAGGCCACCAAGCGCGCGTACGGCTTCGACAAGCCGCTGGCGGTGCAGTACCTGGTCTGGCTCGGCCGCGTGGCGCAGGGGGATCTCGGCAAGTCGATCGCCACCCGTCGCGCGGTGATCCTCGACGTGCGCGACGCGCTCGCCAACAGCCTGGTGCTCGCGCTGTCGTCGTCGCTGCTCGCCTTCGCGCTCGGGCTGGCCCTCGGCCTGCTCGCCGCCTTCCGGCAGGGCCGCGCCCTCGACAAGCTCGCGAGCGCCATCGCCGTGGTCGGCGTCTCCGTGCCGCACTACTGGGCGGGCATCATCCTCATCATCATCTTCTCCGTGCAGCTCAACTGGCTGCCCGCCATGGGTGCGGCCGACGACCCCGGCGTGCTTCCCTACCTGCGCCACATCACGCTGCCCACGGTGGCGCTCGCGCTCATCCCGCTCGGCGTGATCACGCGCGTCGTGCGCTCGGCCGCGCTGGACATCCTCAACCAGGAGTTCGTGCTGGCCCTGCGCGCCAAGGGGCTGGCCGCGCGGCGCGTGTTCGCGCACGTCGTCAAGAACGCCGCCCCGCAGATCCTCACGGTGCTCGGCCTGCAGTTCGGGTTCCAGCTCGGCGGCTCGGTGCTGGTGGAGGCGGTGTTCTCGTGGCCGGGGACCGGCTACCTGCTGAATCTCGCCATCTTCCAGCGGGACATTCCGGTGCTCCAGGGCGTGATCCTGGTCCTCGCGACGTTCTTCGTGCTGCTCAACCTCGCCGTCGATCTGCTGCAGACGGTGGTCGATCCGCGGATCGCGCGGCACTGATGGCCATCACCACCGCGCGGCCGGACGAGCTCGCCGCCCGCGTCACCGCGCCGATGTCGTACTGGCGGACGGTCGCGTGGCGGCTCGCACGCGATCCGGCCACGCTGGTCGCCGGCGCCGTCCTCGTCCTCATCGTGCTCTCGGCCGTGCTGGCGCCGTGGCTCGCGCCCTACGACCCGAACGCCGGCTCGATCCGGCTCCGGCTGGCGCCCGTCGGCGCGCCGGCCCATCTCCTGGGCACGGACGAGCAGGGCCGCGACATGCTGAGCCGCCTGCTGTGGGGCGGCCGCATGACCCTCGTCGCCGCGCTCACGCCGGTCGTGATCGGCTTCGTGCTGGGCACCGGCCTCGGCGTGCTCGCCGGCTACGTCGGCGGCCTGACGAACACGCTCGTCATGCGCACCATGGACATCTTCTACGCCTTCCCGGCCGTGCTGCTCGCCATCGCCATCTCGGGCGCGCTCGGCCCCGGGCTGCCCAACACGCTGATCTCGCTCTCGATCGTCTTCGTGCCGCGCGTCGTGCGCGTGGCGGAGTCCGCCACCGTGCAGGTGAAGAGCCTCGAGTACATCGCGGCCGCCCGCGCCAGCGGCGCCGGCGTGCGCGCGATCGTGCGGCATCACCTGCTGGCCAACGTGCTCGGCCCCATCCTCGTCTTCGCCAGCACCCAGGTGTCGCTCTCGATCATCCTCGCCGCCGGGCTGTCCTTCCTCGGGCTCGGCGTCACGCCGCCGGCCGCGGAGTGGGGCCTGATGCTCAACACGCTGCGCCAGTCGATCTACGTGAACGCGGTGGTGCCCGCGCTGCCCGGGCTCGCGATCTTCGTGACGTCGATGGCCTTCAACCTCCTGTCCGACGGGCTGCGCGACGCGATGGAGATCCGCGCGTGAGCACGGCCAACGGCACGCCGCCGCTGCTCGAGGTGCTGCGCCTGCGCAAGCACTTCCCGCTGCGGGGCGGCGTGCTCCAGCGCATCCATGCCTGGGTGCGCGCGGTCGACGACGTCTCGTTCGACGTCTATCCGGCCGAGACCCTCGGGATCGTCGGCGAGTCCGGCTGCGGCAAATCGACGCTGGCGCGGCTGATCCTGCGTCTGATCGAGCCCGACGCCGGCACCGTGCGGTTCGCCGGCGAGGACGTGCGGGGCGCGTCGCCGCCGCGCATGAAGCGGCTGCGCCGCGACATGCAGCTGGTCTTCCAGGACCCGTACGCGTCGCTGAACCCCCGCCTGACCATCGAGGACGCCGTCGCCTTCAGCCTGCTCGTGCACGGCACGCCGCGCGTCGAGGCGCGCGAGCGGGCGCGCGCGATGCTGGGCCGCGTCGGCCTCGACCCGCGTCTCTACGGCCGCCGCTACGCGCACGAGCTGAGCGGCGGCCAGCGCCAGCGCGTCAACATCGCGCGCGCCCTCGTGCTCGATCCCCGGCTCCTCGTCCTCGACGAGCCGGTGTCCGCCCTCGACAAGTCGGTGCAGGCGCAGGTGCTGAATCTGCTGCAGGAGCTCAAGGCGGAGCGCGCGCTGACCTACGTGTTCATCTCCCACGACCTCAACGTGATCGAGTACGTGAGCGGCCGCGTCCTCGTCATGTACCTGGGCGAGGTCGTGGAGACCGGCACCGCCGACGCGCTCGCGCGGTCGCCGAAGCATCCCTACACCCAGGCGCTCTTCGCGTCGGCGCCGAGCCTGGACCCCGACCGCCGCATGGAGCGTCCCCCGCTCGCCGGCGATCCGCCGAACCCGATCGATCCGCCGTCCGGCTGCCGGTTCCGCACGCGTTGCGCGTTCGCGATGCCGCGCTGCGCGGAGGCGCCGCCCGCGCTCCGCCAGGTGGGCGCGACGCACGAGGTGGCGTGCTACCTCTACGAGGCCGAGGCCGCGGTCGCGCCCTGAGGGTTGCGCGCGTCAGCCACGTGTCACGTACGTGCCGCTTCGCCCACCTCGCCGTCGGAGACCGCCACCGCGGGCGCGGCAGAAGCTTGCGTTGGCAGCTAGTTCCGGCTCGACGCCGGCGCGCCGAGACGCGGCAGACTCGTTGCAGCCTCCGGAGCGCCGGAGGCGAACGCCGACCTCCGGGAGGCAATCCATGAGGATGGGACGGGCTGCGATCTTCGTGAGTCTCGCTCTCAGCATTGGTGTCGCGCCGCTCGTGGCCCACGCGCAACAGCCGGCGGGGCCGCCGCCGCAGATCCAGGCGGCGCAGACGTTCCTGATGAGCTGGGGCGGTGAGAAGTGGGACGAGATGAAGGCCGTCACCGCGGACACGGTCACGGTCAAGGTCGGGCCCGGCGTCTACACGCTGGCGCCGGCCACCCACAAGTCCGACGTGCAGCTGACCCTGCCGTTCCGCGGACTCTCCACGGTTCGCACCGATGGCAAGGTCACGGGCGTCAAGGTCGACGAGATGGCGTTCAAGATGGGCGACAAGGAGATGCGCGGACCGGCCTTGGTCGATCTGAAGGAAGACAACGGCACGTTCCGCGTCACCGGAGTGAGCCTCGCCAGCACCCAGCCGTAGCCGCGTCCCCGGAAGGCGGGCATCTCGCCCGCCTTCTCTCTTCAGCCGTGGCGATGCCGTGGCTATAATCAGCGGAGAGCTCGACGAGAGGAGGTGAGCCCATGGCCAAAGGCAAAGGCATGCGCAAGGAGAAGAAGAAGCCGAAGAAGGAGAAGAAGTAGCGTCGGATGTCCCGCCCGCTCCTGCTCAGCTGTGAGGCCATCAGCAAGGCCTTCGGAACCCGGTCGCTCTTCGACGGTCTGACGTTCGGACTGTTCGAAGGCGACCAGGCGGGCCTCGTCGGTCCCAATGGCTCCGGCAAGTCGACGCTGTTGAAGATTCTCGCCGGCGTCACGACGCCCGACGCCGGTACCCGCTCGGTTCGCGGCGGCGTTCGTGTCGGCTACGTGCCCCAGGACCCCGTCTTCGTCGGCGGCGGCACGGTCGACGACGTCGTGAGGGCGGCGCTGGACGGCGTCGACGAGGAGGACCGGCCCGGCCGAGTCGCGCAGGCACTCGGCCGCGCCGGGTTCACGGACGCGCACGCGGAGGTCGATACGCTGTCGGGCGGCTGGAAGAAGCGGCTCGCCATCGCGCGCGAGCTGGCGGCCGCGCCCGATGTCCTCTTGATGGACGAGCCCACCAATCACCTCGACGTGGAAGGCATTCTCTGGCTGGAAGGCGTCCTGACCGAGCGGGCGCGCGCGTGCCTCGTCGTCAGCCACGATCGCTATTTCCTGGAGCACGTGGCCACGCGCATGCTCGAGCTGAACCGCGCCTATCCGGACGGTCTCTGGCAGGCCGAGGGACGATACAGCGAGTTTCTGGCGAGGCGGGACGAATTTCTGCGCGGGCAGGCGGCCTACCAGGAATCGCTGGCCAATACCGTGCGGCGCGAGATCGAGTGGCTGCGTCGGGGCGCCAAAGCACGCTCGACCAAGGCCAAGGGGCGGATCAAGGAGGCGGCCCGGCTCATCGACGAGCTGCAGGACCGCCGCGCGCGCGGGGTCACGGCCACCGCGGGCATCGACTTCGTGTCGTCGCAACGCCGGACGCGCCGGCTGCTGGTCGCGCGGGGCCTGACGAAGTCGCTCGGCGGCCGGCGTCTGGTCAGCGACCTCGACCTCGTCATCACGCCCGGCACGCGCGTCGGCCTGATCGGCCCGAACGGCAGCGGCAAGACGACGCTGCTCAATCTCCTGGCGGGAGCGCTGCCACCCGACGCGGGTGAGATCGAGCGCGCCGATCAGCTGAGGATCGTGCGGTTCGAGCAGGCGCGCAGCGGCCTCGATCCCACCGAGAGCCTGCGCCGCGCGCTCGCGCCCGAGGGCGACGCGGTCACGTGGCAGGGCCGCAGCATCCACGTCGCGTCCTGGGCCAGGCGCTTCCTGTTCCGACCCGAACAGCTCGAGGTGCCCGTGGGCCGCCTGTCGGGCGGTGAGCAGGCCCGCATCCTCGTCGCGCGCCTGATGCGCGAGCCCGCCGACCTGCTCATCCTCGACGAGCCCACCAACGACCTCGACATCCCGACCCTCGAAGTCCTCGAGGACAGCCTCGCCGAGTTCGACGGCGGCCTCGTCCTCGTCACCCACGACCGCTTCATGCTGGAGCGCGTGTCCACGGTCATCCTGGCCCTCGACGGCGCGGGCGGGACGGCGACGTTCGCCGATTATGCGCAGTGGGAAGCCGCCCGACGCGCGGCCCCGCCGGCGCCGAGCAAGGCGGCGCCGGCGGCGTCCGAGCGCGAGCGGCAGCGGCCGAAGCGGCTCGGGTACCGCGAGCAGCGCGAGTGGGACGGCATGGAGCGGACGATCCTGGCCGCCGAGCGCACCCTGGAGGCGTGCCAGCGCGCGGTCGAAGATCCCGCGATCGCCTCCGACCCGACGGCGCTCCAGCAGCGCTACGCGGCGCTCGAGGCCGCGCGCGCGGACGTGGACCGGCTTTACGCGCGCTGGGCCGAGCTGGAGGCGAAGCGCTGACTCAGACGGCGCCTTCCTCCGCGACGTGCGCGGCCGCGCGCTCGGTGGCCGCCGCCGTCGCCGGCGACGTCGGCTCCAGCCGGATGCGGCGCATGAACGGCAGGACCAGCGGCACCGCCGCGAACATCATGGCCAGCAGCCAGAAGTCGTCCGCGTAGGCCAGCAGCTGCGCCTGCGAGACCGTCTCGCGATAGAGCATGGCCACCGCCTGACGGTCGGCGGTGAAGGTGTCGCTGCCCTGGGTCACGAAGTGGCGCGCCCAGCGCGTCAGTCGCAGGCGCGTCTCCCAGTCCCACGCCGTGATGTGGCTGACGAGCGTGGACTGGTGGAACTGGCTGCGCTGGGCGAGCAGTGTCGTGACCACGGCGATGCCCACGCTGCCGCCGACGTTGCGCATCATGCCGTACACGGCGGTGGCGTTGACGAGCTTGTCGCGCCGCACGGTGGCCAGGGTCAGCGTGGACAGCGGCACGAAGATGAAGCCCACCGCGAACCCCTGGATGAAGCGCGGCAGGGCCAGGGCCCAGTAGTCCATCCCCAGCGTGAGCGAGGTCATCATGTAGAGGCTGACGGCGTTGAGCAGGCAGCCGAACCCCAGCATGAAGCGCTGGTCGACCCGCGTCACGATTCCCGAGGCGAAGAGCGAGCAGATGTTGCCGAGGCCGCCCGGCGCCAGCACCAGGCCTGAGGTCCACGCATCGTAGCCGAGGAGCTGCTGCGTGAAGACGGCGACGAGCAGCATGCCCGAGAACATGCCGAAGCCCACCACCGAGATCAGCGTGACGCCGGTGGCGAAGTTGCGGTCGGAGAACGCGGTGAGGTCGACGACCGGATCGCTGGTCGTGAGCTCGCGGATCAGGAAGCCGGCGAGCGCGCAGACGGCGACGATGGTCATCGCGACGATCCTCGGCGAGTCGAACCACTCCTCGCGCTCGCCGCGGTCCAGCACGAGCTGCAGGCACGCGAAGCCCACGACCATCAGGCCCAGGCCCCACCAGTCGATCCGCGCCGCGCGGCGCAGATACGGCGGGTCGAACAGGAACGCGCTGGCCATGAGGAAGCCGAGGATCCCGACGGGCAGGTTGATGTAGAAGATCCAGCGCCACGACCACTCGTCGGCCAGGTAGCCGCCGACCGTCGGTCCCAGGATCGGCCCGAGGATGAAGCCGACGCCCCAGATCGCCATCGCGAGACCGCGCTGGTGGAAGGGGAAGATCTCCCAGAGGATCGCCTGCGAGAGCGGGATGATCGGCCCGCCGCCGAGGCCCTGGAAGATGCGGGCCACGATCAGCGTGGTGAGATTGGGCGCGATACCGGAGAGGAACGAGCTGACCACGAAGAGCGTGGCGCAGATCAGGAAGAACCGCTTGCGCCCGAACAATCCCGCCAGCCACCCCGTGGCGGGGATGATCACGGCGTTGGCCGCGAGGTACGAGGTGATCACCCACGACACCTCGTCCAGGCCCGCGGACATCGACCCCTGCAGGTGCGGCAGGATGACGTTGGTGACGCTGGTGTCGAGGATCTGCATGAAGGCCACCACCATGACCGTGAGCGTGATGGCCCACTTCTGGGCGGCAGGCACCGGCGCGTCGGTTATGGGAGTCGTCATGCTGATCCGCAGTTGCGATAGGATAAGCCTCCCGCGGCCGGCCGCAAGACGCCCGCGCAGTCGAAGGAGGCCCGCATGGATTACGGACTGTTCACGATGCCCTCGCACCCGCCCGAGCGCGCCCTGTACGACGGGCACCAGTGGGATCTGCAGCAGCTCCGCTGGGCGGACGAGCTCGGCTTCAGCGAGGCGTGGGTCGGCGAGCACCACACGGCGCCGTGGGAGCCGCACCCCTCGCCCGATCTGCTGGTGGCCCAGGCCCTCCTGCAGACCGAGCGCATGCGTATCGGTCCCGGCGGGTTCCTCCTGCCGTATCACCACCCGGCCGAGCTCGCCAATCGGGTGGCCATGCTCGACCACTTGGCCCAGGGGCGGCTGAACTTCGGGGTGGCGGCGAGCGGGTTGCCCAGCGACTGGGCCATGTTCAATGTCGACGGCAACGCCGGCCAGCACCGCGAGATGACGCGCGAGGCGCTCGACATCATCCTGCGCCTCTGGAACGAGGGCGAGTTCGACCACAAGGGCAAGTACTGGCACGTCACCAAGACCGGCACGATGCTCGACACGCTGCGGCCGCACATCACGCCGTTGCAGAAGCCACATCCGCCGATCGCCGTGGCCGGCGTCAGCAAGGGATCCGACACGCTGAAGCTGGCGGGCGAGCGCGGCTTCTGGCCGATGAGCCTGAACCTCAACCCAGCGTACGTCGCGAGCCACTGGGAGTCGGTGGAGCAGGGCGCCGCGCGCACGGGCCGCACGCCGAAGCGCGCCGACTGGCGCCTCGTGCGCGAGGTCTTCATCGCCGACACCGACGCGGAAGCGATGCGGCTGTCGGCGGGTGGCATGATGGGTCGCATGATGAAGGAGTACTTCCTGCCGCTGCTGGCCTCGTTCGGCTTCACGGAGTTCCTGAAGCATCGGCCGGACGTACCCGACTCCGACGTGACGCCCGAGTACTGCGCCCGCCACAACTGGCTGGTGGGCTCCCCGGCCACCGTGACCGAGCGCCTCCACGCGATCTACGAGGAGGTCGGCGGGTTCGGGACGCTGCTGCTGTTCTGCTTCGACTACGTCGAGAACCCCAAGGCCTGGCGCCATTCGATGGAGCTGCTGGCGCGCGAGGTCATGCCACGCTTCAAGAACCTCGTGCCGAAGTGAACGGCCTCGCCTGGAGGAAGGAATCCTGATGTCTCAAGTTCGCTCGTCTGCCCACGTCGTCGATGACCGCGTGTTCCGGCTCGTCCTCGAGATGGAGATGAGTAAGGCGCTTCGACTTCAATACATGTATTCGGTGCTGACAATCGTCCGAGAGCCGGCTCGAGGCCCGTCCACCGCGAACGGGGGATCGGATGCCGACTCCATTGCCGCGGTGGTGAGCCGGGTGACTCAGGCGTCGGATCTCATCGGGCTGGTGCCGAACGCACCGGCGGTCCGCATCCTCCTGGTCGACACGCATCTCGACGACGTGAGCGGGGTGATCGAACGGGTCCGCGCGGAATTCTCGCCGGAAGTGACGCTGAGCTTCGGCGCGTCGTGTTTCCCCAGCACGGGCAGCACCACCGCCGAACTCCTGCGTCGGGCCGATCTCGAGGCCGGCCTCGTGTCCGGCGGGTAGGAGCGGCTCGGGCGCGTCAGGCCGGCGAGAGACGCAGGCGGGTCCCGCGGATGACGAAGTATCCGCGGGTGGCCAGGATACGGTCGGCGTCATGGGGAAGGCGCCGCTCGCCACGGCGCCGCTCGGCCACCCGCGGCGCGCGCGCTGTGCGACGGGCCCCCGTGCGGCGATCGTAGCGGACCACGGTCTGGGGATCGTCGGCGAACCGTGTCCGAAGTCGGTCGAACAGCTCTTTGTCGCCCCGCCGCACGATGATGTACCGTCTCGCGTCAGTCATTGGCCCGCAGACGGAGCACGCCGCGTGCCACGCCACGGAGGCCGTTTGGCGCGGCTTTCCTCGCCTTTTTAGCGGGAGACCGGTGGGAATTTGACCATCAAGTCTTTGCGGTGCGGATCGTTTCTGATCAGTTGTCGGCGCGGTCGAGGCATTACGCCCGCCGCACTTCATGGCGCAACGCCCGCCCGCGCCCGTGTATATGATGGCCTCCCCAAGCAAAGGAGCCAGACATGAAAGCCGCTATCTTCCACGGAGCGCACAAGCCGCTGACGATCGAGAACGTCGAGATCGACAAGCCGATCGGGCGGGAGGTGCTGGTGCGTACCGTCGCCTCCGGCGTCTGCCACAGCGATCTGCACTTCGTCGACGGCTTCTATCCGTTTCCGACGCCTGCCATCCTCGGCCACGAGGCGGCCGGCATCGTCGAAGCCGTGGGGCCGCAGGTGGGCGAGTTCAAGCCGGGCGATCACGTCATCGCCTGCCTGTCGGTCTTCTGCGGCGCGTGCGACTACTGCCTCACCGGCAAGACGCACCTCTGCCAGACGCGGCCGGTCCGCAAGAAGGACGAGCCGCCGAAGCTGACGTGGAACGGCCAGCCCGTCAACCAGTTCGCGAATCTCTCCGCGTACGCGGACAAGATGCTCGTCCACGAGAACGCCCTCGTGAAGATCGACGACCAGATGCCGTTCGCCCAGGCGGCGCTCATCGGCTGCGGGGTAACGACGGGCGTCGGCGCCGTGCTGAACACGGCGCGCATCGAGCCCGGCTCCACGGTGGCCGTCTTCGGCGCCGGCGGCGTCGGCCTCGCGGCCATTCAGGGCGCGCGCATCGCCGGCGCCCGCATGATCATCGCGGTGGACACGATGGAGGCGAAGTTCGCCAAGGCCAAGGAGCTCGGCGCCACGCACACGGTGAACGCCAGGACCGACGATCCGGTGAAGGCGATTCGCACGCTGACCAACGGCGGCGTGGACTATTCGTTCGAGGCCATCGGTCTGAAGATCGCCGCCGAGCAGTGCTTCGACTGCCTGCGACCCGGCGGCACCGCGACCGTGATCGGCATGATCCCGGTGGGGCAGAAGATCGAGCTCGACGGGCCGATGTTCCTGCGCGAGAAGAGGATCCAGGGCTGCAGCATGGGCAGCAACCGCTTCAAGGTCGACATGCCGCGCTACATCGAGTTCTACCGCCAGGGCCGGCTGAAGCTGGACGAGATGGTCAGCCGCCGCGGCAAGCTCGAGGACGTGAACGAGGCCTTCCGCGCGATGAAGGCAGGCGAGGTCGCGCGCACGGTCCTGATGTTCGACTGAGCCCCCAGCCATGCGCGCGGCGGTCATGCGTGATCGCAAGCTGATCGTGGCCGACGTCCCGGTGCCGACGCCGGGGCCCGGCGAGGTGCTCGTGCGCACGCTGGCGTGCGGGATCTGCGGCTCCGACCTGCACGCGCTCAAGCACGCGGAGAAGTTCGTCGAGACCTCGCGCCGGGCGGGCGGCAGGCCCATGGACCTCCGCCGCGACGTGGTGATGGGCCACGAGTTCTGCGCGGAGATCGTCGAGCACGGCCCGGGCACCGCGCGCACGCTGCCCGTCGGCGCGCGCGTGTGCTCGCGCCCGGTGCTCATCCGCGACACGGGCCCGCAGACGATCGGCTACTCCAACGAGCATCCCGGCGGCTACGGCGAATTCATGCGGCTCAGCGAGGCGCTGCTGCTCGCGGTGCCGAACGGGCTGCCGACGGAGCAGGCCGCCCTCACCGAGCCGATGGCCGTCGGCCTGCACGCCGTGCAGAAGGCGCGCCTGGAGCATGAGGACGCGCCGCTTGTCATCGGCTGCGGCCCGGTCGGCCTGGCCGTGATCGCGGCGCTGCGCCTGCTGGACGTGCGGCCCATCGTCGCCGCCGACTTCTCGGCGCGCCGCCGCGAGCTGGCCGGCGCGCTCGGCGCCGACGTCGTCGTCGACCCGGCCAAGACGACGCCGTGGGAGAGCTGGCGGCAGGTCGCGACCGTCTGGCGCGAGCCGTCGCGGGCGCCGCAGGCGCCACCCTGGCTGCCGGGACCGCCGGCACGGCCGGCCGTCGTCTTCGAGTGTGTCGGCGTGCCCGGCGTGCTCGATCAGATCATGGCCGCGGCCCCACGCGGCTCGCGCATCGTCGTGGTCGGCGTCTGCATGGAGGCCGACGCGATCCATCCGATGCTCGGGATCGTGAAGGAGCTCAGTCTGCAGTTCGTGCTGGGCTACACGCAGGAGGAGTTCGCGGCCACGCTCGGCCACATCGCCGAGGGCCGCATCCCGACGACGCCGCTGATCACCGGGCGCGTGGGGAACGACGGCGTCGCGCAAGCGTTCGAGGCGCTGGCCTCACGCGAGCGCCTCGCGAAGATCCTGGTTCAGACGG